>Ga0182027_10000728_pt1 | contig 56042 bp, 58 predicted proteins | sample 712E1DmetaG_FD_121300 | JGI IMG/M metagenome (GOLD analysis project Ga0182027, IMG submission 121300) | Permafrost microbial communities from Stordalen Mire, Sweden - 712E1D metaG (Illumina Assembly) | ecosystem: Environmental > Terrestrial > Soil > Wetlands > Permafrost | place: Sweden...
GTGGCACAGCAGCGGTGAAACTGTTTCCGGGCTGACTGTCGGTTTGCATACGATTGGAGCAAAAAGCATCTCCGGATGGGTTACTCCAACAGCGGTAACAACCAACATCAGCAATGGACAAACAGCAAATGTCGCCCTGACTTATACTTCTCCTCCTCCGCCCACCGGCTCTCTCGTGGCCAATATTTTACCATCAGAAGCCGTTTCTGCCGGAGCGCAATGGAATGTGGATGGAGGTTCGTGGCACAGCAGCGGTGAAACTGTTTCCGGGCTGACTGTCGGTTTGCATACGGTAGCATTTAATAATATTACCAATTGGACCGCACCGACCGGACAAACTGTGAGTATTACCGACGGAGCCTTAACCAGCGTTACCGCGGCATACTCATCTACGACTTTGCCGATGATCAGCCTTTCCGTTGCTGCTTCGGTAGCGGAAAGACACGGCAATAAGAACGGAGTCATTACAGTCTCCAGGTCAAAGGTGAACGGAAAGTTCGGAAAGGCCGTCGCCGTCTTCTATGCTGTTGGCGGTTCGGCCGCAAATGGCACAGAGTATACGAGGCTTTCCGGAAAAATCATCATTCCGGCCGGAAAGGCGAAAGCAAATATCATTATCCAGCCGAAGAAAAATACTCTTTCCGCGGTGGATAAAATCGTATCTCTCACTCTGCTGCACAATCCCGCCTATGTGGTTGATCCAAATCAATCGGAAGCTGCAGTCACCATTCTGTCTGACCCAGTGGTAACGGTAACAGCTTCTGTTCCTGCGGCGTCAAGATCATCGGGAACTAACGGACAATTCATTTTTACCCGTGAGGCGCCGGATATCAGTTATCCGCTGGTGGTAAAGTTTTTCTTGACCGGAAGTACGGCCCAAAATGGAAAGGACGATCAAAAGTTGTCCGGGCAAATTACTATTCCGGCCGGACAATTCTCAGCGGCACTCAATGTGGTGCCAAAACCCAGTAAAATCGCAAGGGGCGATAAAACGGTGGTGGTTACTCTTAAAAACAATGGGTATAACTACATCATTGGAATTCCCAACAGCGCCACAGTGACGATATCGGATTGATTCTAATCCCAAACATTTGCCGAAGTGTCTCAAGAAAGGAGACGAGACACTTCGGTTTTTTTATTGCTTTTGTTATTTGAGCAGAGTTTAGTCCTGCTCATTTTTTATTTTCATAATAGAGAATGTGGACGTTCTCTTTTCTTGATTTTTATGGTATAATTTTATCAGAAAACAAAAAGCACACACAAAAATGCAAGTTATCAATGATCTTAATTTAAAAAAGCAGGCGGAAGAATTGGGGATAAAGGTTTGGCAAACGCCCGGATTTCTTTTCTTGATTATGGGAGCGGTGACCGCCGCCGTGATGGCTGCCACTTTTTTTATTTCCGAAAATTATGGAGACCCGGGTGTCCTGGTGATTTCCGAAAGCATCGTGGCCATAATTATGCTGATCGCGGGCAATTCCGTGGTCAGGCTGGTCGGCCAGATGGCCAAACTTAACAAGATGAAAAGCGAATTCGTCAGCGTGGCCTCTCATCAGCTCAGAACTCCTCTCTCTGCTATCCGCTGGGAAACCGAGCTTCTGATGACCAAACAAAAATGCGGGCTTGATGAAAAGCAGAAAAAAACCGTGGAAACTATCAATAGCCTGGCTTGCCGGATGACGCGGTTGGTCAATGATCTTCTGGATGTGGCCAGGATCGATCAAAAAAGACTGATGTTGCGCCGGGAAGCGGTGGATTTGGCGAATATAATTGAAAAAGTCATCAAGGACACTTCTCCTCTGGCCAGTGCCAAAAGCATAGAAATAGTTTTTAATATTAACAAGAAAAAGGTCCCGCACATCAACGGAGATCCGGAGAAATTGAAAACAGTCGTGGAAAATTTAGTCAGTAATTCCATAAAATATATCACTAAGCGCGGGAAAATCGATATCAAACTGGCCAGAAAAGATAATAATCTGATTTTTAGCATCAGGGATAACGGCGTGGGAATTCCGGAAGAACAGCACGACCAGGTTTTCGAAAAATTTTTCCGCAGCGATAACGTCGTGAAATACCAAACGGAGGGAACGGGACTGGGCCTTTATATCACTAGGAACGTAATAGAGCAAACCGGCGGAAAGATATGGTTCCAATCGATTGAAAATGTCGGGTCGATTTTTAGTTTTTCTTTGCCCATTAAATAATTTAATTTAATTCTATGAGCAAAAAAACGATACTTATTGTCGAGGACGAAGCCACTCTTCACCAGGCCCTTTCGGAGTTTTTGACAGCGGAGGGTTTTGCTGTCCTCAGCGCTATGGATGGAGAAAAAGCCCTGGAATTGGCTAAAGCCAAAAAACCAGATCTCGTTCTTCTGGATATTATTTTACCGAAAATGGACGGCTACGAAGTGCTGGAGAAATTGAAGAAAAATGTGCCGACCAAAAACATTCCGGTGATCCTGCTTACCAATCTGGAAAGCGCTGAAGACATCCAGAGGGCTTTTGACAAGGGGGCGACCACCTATCTGGTCAAATCGGATTACAAGCTGGAAGATATCATCAAAAAAATAAAAGAGACTTTAGGATAGTTGAAAACAAAAAATGCGAATAGAAAATAAACAACTGAGAGATTTCCTATCGGATAGCGAAATGGTGCCGGCTGGCGATTTGGAGGCAGCCTTCGCGGAAGCGGAAGGGCAGAAGAAAAATTTAGGCAATATCCTTCTGGAGAAAAAATTGATCGATGAGGTCAAGCTGAGAAAACTTTACGCTTACATCTTGGGAGTGCCCTTTGTTGATCTGCAAAAAGAAGTTATTTCTCAGGATATCCTCCAGATCATTCCGGAACCTATTGCCAGGAAATATAAGGTGGTGGCTTTTGAGAAAAATGGGACGGAGCTCAAAGTGGCGATGCTCAATCCGGAAGATATCCAGACGGTGGATTTCATCAGGAAAAAAAGCGGACTGCGGATCATCACTTGCCTTACTACCGAAGAAGGGATCGAATCGGTGCTCAAGCAATATAGCAAGAGTTTGAAAGCGGAATTTGGCGATATCATTGAAAAAAATTCTTCCGAGATTGACGGAGATTCCTCGCCGGAAGACCTGGAAAAAATAGCGCAAGGACTGCCGATCATTCGTATCGTCGATACGCTTATCAAGCACGCCATCCTTCAGGGCGCCAGCGACATCCATATCGAACCGGATGAAAAAGAGGTGCGGGTACGTTATCGCATCGATGGGATGTTGCACGACGCTATGACTCTGCCTAAACAAGTCCGGGACGGAATCATCGCCAGGATAAAAGTGCTTTCCAACCTGAAACTGGATGAACATCGTGTTCCTCAGGACGGCCGCTTTAAGATTGAAAAAGAGGGAATCAAGATATCATTCCGGGTGAGTATCTTGCCTATTTTCGATGGTGAGAAAGTAGTGATGAGGCTTTTGGATGAATCGTCCAAAGGACTGACGTTGGAACGTATGGGGATGATGGGAAAAAGCCTTGAAGCTGTGCATCGGGACATCAAGAGGCCCAACGGTATGATCCTGGTGACCGGGCCGACTGGGAGCGGAAAGACCACCACGCTCTATACCATTATGGATATATTGAACACGGCGGAAGTAAACATCAGCACGGTGGAAGATCCGGTAGAATACCGGATGCCCAGGATCAATCAGACGCAGATATATCCCAAAGTAGGCCTAACTTTTGCGGCCGGTCTCAGATCGCTCTTGCGTCAGGATCCGGACATTATTATGGTGGGAGAAATTCGCGACAACGAAACAATGGAAATGGCGATCCAGGCGGCGATGACGGGGCACTTGGTGCTTTCCACTCTCCACACCAATAGCGCGGCGGCTACTCTGCCAAGACTTCTGGATATGGGAGCGGAACCGTTTTTGGTCGCTTCTACCATTAATGTTATTATCGCCCAAAGATTAGTGCGCAAACTTTGTCCCGATTGCCGCAAGGAATACAAAATTTCGGAAAAGGAGCTGAGTACTTTCAAGGAGAATTATGATATGGATAATATTTTAGAGCATATGAAAAGTAACGAAATACTGAAAGGAAAACTGACGGCCAAGAGCAATTGGGAAGACATAAAGCTATACAAAGCGGCCGGATGCGAACAATGCACCGGCGGCTACCACGGCCGCATCGGTATTTATGAAGTTTTGGAAGTCGATGACGATATCCAAAAGATGATTTCTCAAAAATCACCGGCGGAAGAGATAGAAAACAAAGCCAGGGAAAAAGGAATGACGACGATGGTAGAGGACGGTTTCGCGAAAGCCGTCCAGGGCATAACTTCGCTGGAAGAAATATTGAGAGTAACTAAGGAATAATATGAAAGCATTTTATACTGCTAAAAGTTTTTCCGGAGAAACGAAGAGCGGAGAAGCGGACGTCAAGAATGAAAGGGATCTGGCTGTCCAGTTGAGGGCGGAAGGGTTCATGCTGACTTCCTACAAGGAAATAAAAGACGAAGAAGAAAAACGGGTCAAGATAAAACTATTTGACAGGTTCTTTGGCATTTCTCTCAAAGACAAACTGATGTTTGCCAGAAACTTATCCGTTATGATTTCTTCCGGTTTCCCGCTTTCCCGGGCGGTGAAGAACATCGAAGAACAGACCAAAGACAAGCGATTCAAGAAGATATTAGACGATATCTTTGCCGGTCTTCAGGCCGGGTCCACTTTTGCCGACGGCCTGGCTAAATATCCGGCTATTTTCAATGATCTTTTCGTCAATATGGTGAGAGTGGGCGAGGCGAGCGGAAATTTGGAAGAAGTTCTGGATATCCTGGCCTTGCAGCTGGAAAAGGAACACGAGCTTATGAGCAAGATAAAAGGAGCCATGACTTACCCGGCGGTAATTTTGGTGGCTATGGTGGGCATTGCCATCGTTATGCTTACCTATGTTTTGCCCAAGCTTACGGGAATATTCACGGAAATGAACGTCGATCTGCCCAAATCAACCCAGATTATAATTGCTATATCCGACATATTGAGAAATTACAGCTATCTGGTAGCGGGTGGATTTGTGTTTCTGATAGTTTTTATCAAAATATTTTTTTCCACCCGGTTCGGAAAAAAGTTTCTTAGTTTTTCGATGATCCATATTCCGGTCGTCAGCAATCTGGTCATCAAGATCAATTGCGCCAGATTCGCCAGGATCTACAGTTCGCTTCTCAAAAGCGGAGTGTCGGTGGTGGAGGCTCTGAGGATAGTTTCCCATACGCTTACGAACTATTACTATGAAGCAGCACTATTGGAAGGCATCGAGCAGATACAAAAGGGAGTAAACCTGAGTAAAGTTGTGAAGAAACACGGAAAAATATTTCCCATCCTGGTCTCTCAAATGATAGAAGTGGGAGAAGAAACCGGGAAGACAGAAATGGTCCTTCTGAAGCTGGCCGAATTTTACGAAGACGAAGTAGAACAGCTCACTAAGAATCTTTCTTCCATCATTGAACCGGTACTTATGATTGTTATCGGAACAGCCGTAGGATTTTTCGCGGTTTCTATGATCACGCCGATGTATTCCATCATGGACAATATCAAGTAGTATTTAGTATCTCGTATTTATTATTTTACATAAACACCAGCGTTGAAATTTTTGCTAAATGCTATGTATAAAGTGTTGGTTTAAAATTATGATACAAAATACAAAATACCAGATACGAGATACAAAAAAAGGTTTTACTTTGATCGAAGCGTTGGTTATGCTTTTTATATTTTGCCTGATTACCATAACTTTTTATCAGGTGATATCCGTCGGAACCAAGTATATTATTGACGCTAAAAACCGCTTGGGAGCTGTGTCTTTGGCTGATGAAAAGATGGAAGTAGTGAGAAATCTTGCCTACGATAATATCGGAACCGTGAACGGAGAAGTGGGAGGAAATATTCCCCAGGACGAAAACGTTACCGAGAATGCTCATGCGTATCATGTCTCTACTCTGGTAGAATATATCGACGATCTATTTGACGGGACATATCCCAGCGACGTCGCATTCGAAGATTATAAACGGGTAACCGTAATAGTTTCGTGGAGTGGTGCCGCCGGTCAGGAACAAGTTACTCTTGTTTCCCGATTTGTTCCGCCGGGACTGGAAGTGGCTAATCCTGGTGATGGGATATTATTTGTTAATGTCTACAGCGATCAGCCCGGAGGGACCGGTATCCCCGATGCCACGGTGCATGTCATTAATACCGATACGGGTTTGAATACCGAGAAACAAACGGGCACTGACGCGGGTAATTTGGGAAATACTGTTTTTATGGGAGATAAAGTCACAGATTCCATCCAGAAATATCAGATCGAGGTTACCAAACCAGGATATGAAACGGTTGACACTATGCCACCCGAAGGAACGGCTCAGGTGCCCAAGCCTAAATTCATCAATGCTACGGTAGTGACAGGAACCGGGTCGACCAATGCTACCTATATTGCTCAGAATAAACTGGCTCAGGACCTGACGATAGCTGCCGTAGATCATCTGGGCCAACCGATATCCAACATCAGTTTTCATCTGACCGGAGGAAAAGAATTGGGTAAAGATAACTCAGACAATATTATTTACAATATGGATGAAGATGGAAAAACCGGAGATGACGGGAAAAAAGATCTCGGTTCAGTCAGTCCGGGAAAATTTACCGTTACCCCGACGCTCACCAGTTCAAATTATCAATTTATTGAAGCCAGCACCTCATCTCCTTTTTTCCTGCTATCTGATCAAAGTTTGACATACAGTATGAAACTGGCCGATAAAGGAACTGCCTCACTGGTTGTGACGGTGCTTAATGACGATAGTACCCCCGCTCCTATTTCCGGCGCTCAAGTTGAAGCAAAAAACGGATCGGGATATGACGTAACCCAAACCACAGATGCCAATGGAGTCGTATTTTTTCCGGCTGACGCCGATCCCTTTCCGAGCGGAACATATGATTTGAAAGTAACTGCCAGTGGCTTTCAGGATAACGCCAGCCAGGCGACTGTCAGCAATAATTCTCCGCAGACAAACACTGTCACTATGACATCATCTTAAAAATGAAATTTTCTCTCTCAAAATTTAATTCCGGGTTTACTCTTTTGGAAGCTTTAATGGCCATTGCCATTTTTACTATGGGAATGGCGGGATTCAGTCTGCTTTTCGTGCGTACCTGGCAAAATAATTCCTACGCTTTGGAAATGGGGCAGTCGTCCCTGCAAGTTTCCCAGGGAATAAACACAATGGAGGGATATATCCGCGGGGCGAGACAGGGTGATGACGGGTCGTATCCGATCAAATCGGCCGCGGATAACGATTTGGTCATTTATTCTGATTATGACAGTGATGACATTACGGAACGGCTGCATTTTTATTACAGTAGCGGCACTATTTATATGGGCATAACCGATCCGACCAGCGGATTACCCAAAACATATCCGACGGGAGACCAGCAGACGCAGATCATTGCTACTCATATCGTTAATAACGCGAGTACCCCCGTATTCTATTACTACAACACCAATTATCCGGGTGATACGACAAACAATCCAATGACTACTCCGGCTTCCATATCCGATGTCAGGTTGGTAAAGATTATGTTGCATATCAATATAAATCCCAATCGTCCGCCGGATAATATTCAGATGCAAACTTTCGTAGAGATGAGAAATCTGAATGATTACGACAGGGCGGAATAAAATAAAAACGCTCTGCACAACAAACAATATAGCATGAAAAAAAAATTACAAAATAAGAAAGGTTCGGCTTTAGCTTACGGGTTGGTGGTAATGACAATAACGCTTATAATCCTGGTTTCTATGCTGAAGTTTGTCGTTTCGCAACTGAGCTTCAGCACTAACCGGGTTCAAAGGGAAGAGGCCTTCCAGGTTGCCGAATCTGGAATATATTATTATCGCTGGTATCTGGCTCATGAAACATCAGGAAGAACGGCTCAGCAGGTCGCGGCTTTTTGGCAGAGCGGTACGGCCTACGGCGTGGGAACGCCTTACCAGGATGATTTCAAGGATTCGGATGGCACTTCGATAGGAAGATACAAGATAGAAGTACAGCCGCCAGATCCAAGTTCGACAATCGTTATCGTGAAATCGACCGGATGGACATACAAAGCTCCCGGTATGAAAAGGATAATACAAGCGAGATTTCGCCGTCCTTCCTGGAGTGAATACGCGGTACTAGCTAATGATGTTATGAGATTCGGGCAGGGAACGGATATTTACGGAAAAGTGCATTCCAATGGCGGAATACGCGTAGACGGCGTGGCTCACAATGTCGTTTCCAGTCTTGTTTCTAGCTATCAGGACCCGGATCATACTGGTGGACCGGAATTTGGCGTGCACACCCATGTTAATCCGCCTCCGGGAAGCGGAATAAATAATAATTTTCGGTCGCTGGAGTCCGGAACCGGTCCTGTTCCTACCCGAGCTGATGTTTTTTTGGCCGGCCGTCAATTTCCTGTTTCCGAAGTAAGCTTCAACGGGGTAACTTCCGATTTGGGTCTTATGAAAACTCAAGCAATGAGTCCTAATGGCAACACTGTCAATAACTGCACTTCCACCGGATGCTATTTTGATTCAAGCTACGGAAGACAGATAATCCTCAAAAGTAATGGCAAGATGGATGTCTGTCGAGTGGCCCAGTATGACAGTGCTACTTATGCTATTACGAAATACAGAAGAAATAGCGGTAGTACAGACTGCTCTACGTGTACCGGGCAATGCGCTCCTACTACCTATACTATCCCCAATGACGGAATAATTTTTGTGGAAAATAATGCTTGGGTGGAAGGCACAATCAGCAGTGAAAAAATTTCCATAGCGGCAGCCAATCTGATCGGCGGTAACAGCGCGAATATATATATCGGAAACAATAATTTGTTGTATACTAATTTCGATGGCCGGGATATTATTGGTCTAGTAGCCCAAAATAATGTGACCGTTATTCGCGATAGCCAGGACAATCTGACCATCGATGCAGCTCTTCTGGCTCAATCCGGCCGGGTAGGAAGAGATTCGTATACCGGATATAACAAAACCACCATCACAGTGAACGGTTCTATCGCTACCAATCAACGCTACGGCTTTGCCTATGTGGATTCCAATGGAAATTTTGCCAACGGATATTATAATCGCGTTCTCAATTTTGACAATAATCTGCTTTATTATCCGCCGCCATATTTTCCCACCGGGACAGATTATTCCATAGATCGCTGGGAAGAGCTATAAATCATTCAATCATTAAATCATCGAATCATTTAATCAAGAGCATAATTCAAATGGGCGAATGATTAAATGTTTATATGATTATATGTTAAAATGGTTATATGATTAAATGTTTTTATTATGAATTTTCTTACTAAAAAAATATTTAGTTCTAGCGATAAATTTTTTGCGTTGGATCTGAGCGATCTCTCGGTCAAGATTTTTGAGCTGGAAAGAGGTAGCAAGAAAGATAAGATCAGGAGCTATCGCTCCCAGGATATCCCGGCCGGATATATAGAAGATGATAAGATAATAGATAAGAAAAAGACGGCCCAAATCATCAGGGAAGCAATCGGAAAATCCGGCCCCAAAAAAGTGAACACTAAAAAAGTGATCTGCTCCATCCCCGAATCGAAAGCTTTCCTCCGGATAATCAACATCCCCAAAGTTGATGAAGAAGAAGCGAGAGAAGCGGTCAGATGGGAACTGGAAGCTAATATTCCTCTCACTTCCGACCAGGTTTATTTCGACTGGCAATTTCTGGGTGAAGCGGGAGGAAAACAAAACGTGCTTACCGTAGCAGTTTCTAAAGGCATCATAGACGACCTGGCAGAAGTTTTGAGTATGGCGGGTTTGGAAGTCTACGGACTGGAAGTTGAGTCCATAGCGACTCTGCGAAGCCTTGTTCCCGTCGAATCCCTCGCCAAAGAAATCTTTCTTATCGCAGATATAGGAGCCAGAAGGACCAGTTTCATCATTTCAGAAGGAACTGTCCCTTATTTTACTTCTAGCATCCCTTTTTCTTCAGAAATTATTTCCAATGCCATTGCCGGTCAGCTCAGTGTCGGTATGGTCGAAGCGGAAAAAATAAAAATTGAGCACGGCATCGAGCATTCTTTGGAAAGCAGCTCGGTGTTTCGGGTGGTGGAACCGATGCTTGAAAATTTAGCTTCGGAAATCGACAAGACCATCGATTTTTACCGAAGTATTTCCAAGGAGCACTCGGATGTAAAGAAGATAATTTTATCCGGAGGAGGTTCTAACCTGCGCGGTATTCTTCCCTATCTCACTACCAGGCTTTCGCGCGAAATAACTATGGGTGATCCGTGGATCAATCTCAATCTGGGCAGCGATCTTCCGATAATTGATAAGGAGAATTCTGTGCGCTACACTACGGCAGTAGGGTTAGCGCTAAAGAAAATAGATTATGGAAATAAATATTAATATCATCCCGGATTATAAAAAAGAAGAAATTTCCGAGGCTAATCGCCTGAAAACGGTCGTGCGTCTGGGAATAGCTATGCTGTTTATTTTTTTGTTGTTTCTCGCATATTTATTCAGCCTGAACAAAATTTTAGATATCAATCTCCGGTCTGTTACCCTGAACCAGGCAGCGGAAGGAAATATGGGGCAGTATGACAAGATCAAAAAATTCGACGAAGAATTTGTCGGTATCAATTCTTCTTCTGACCAGATAATGAACCTGAAAAATGATCAGCTGTACTGGTCAAACTTGTTTTCTCTTCTGAATGATAAGATGCCGGAAGGAGTAGCGATAACGGAATTGGTCAACAAAGATTATGCCATATCTTTGTCGGGAAAAGCAGATAATCGTGACAGCCTCATCGCTTTTAAGGACGGGCTGTCGAAAGAAGATTGTTTCGCTGATATTAACTTGCCGCTTTCGGATCTTGTTGAAAAAGACAACATAGTCTTTCAGATGGATTTGCAGATAAAAGAAGAGTGTTTAAAAAAGAAATGAAAAATATCTGGAAAAATCATAAATTAGTCGTTATTTTGGCGGCCTATGTGACAATAGCCGCTGCTCTTGTCCGTTTTTTGGTCGTTCCTTTGGTAGGGGAAATACAGAATAAATCTGATGATATTCAGGAAAAGATAATAGATAGCCAGATCAACCAGTCGCGCCTGAGCAAGATTCCTCAGATGGAAGCTGATTATGGGGTCTTTCAGGAAAAAAAGGAGGCATTAAATGTTATTCTCGATGCCAATGATGAGGTAGGTTTTATCAAAGAATTGGAAGCTATGGCTCAGGAAACGGGCAACACCATAACTTTGCAGGTGGATAATAGTGATAGCAATAATCAAAAAGCTACCACCACCGCTGAAAAGCATAATTTGAGCATAAAGGACAAGCTTTCTTATAGCAATTATATCTCTATGCAGGTAAGCCTCGAAGGGAATTATGCAGGCCTGGTCAATTTTATATATAAACTAGAAAATGACAGCTACTATGTCAATATTATTTCTATGGACTTGAGTAAAGTTACTCAAACAGAGGAAAACAGCACGCCAATCCAGCAGCAGCCTTCCCAGGCAGGGGTATTTTCATCCAACAGTAATAACAGCAACAGTCCTTTTTCTCCGAGTACTCAAGCTCAAACGATAACAAAGGAAAAGGATGTCCTGAAGAGTACATTGAGCGTAGTCGTATATATAAAGCAATGAATATAAATATACCAATAAAAGATCTGATAGCTAAATTTAAATGGAGAAATGTGCGAAGACTTTTTGTCAGCATTCTGGCAAAAAGCATCCGCTGGTTTCCTCTTATCTTGCTTCTCGTTCTCTGTAGTTATGGAGGATATCTTTGGTATAGCTATGTTTATCAAGCTCACTGGAGTGACACGAGGAAACAAAGCTATATCTCCGATAAGGACAAGGGCACCATATTCGACAGAGCAAAATTCGATGCGGTAGTCTCGGAGATGGAACGAAGGAAAAATGATTATGGAAATAATCCGGATAATTTATCCGATATCTTCAAGCTCAAAGAAACAGTGGTCAAACAATAGCAAAATCAATAAATCAAAAAATCAATAAATCAGCAAATCAAAAAACACTTCCAAGAGTGTTTTCTGATTGATGTGCACTACTTGAGCACTAGTTGGAACCAAGTCGTGGGGGAATTGAGGCTTTGGCAAGAATTAAAGCAAGGTTTTAGCGTTGCTTAGCCACAGCGTCAGATTTGGTTTATAAAGTATCTTATGAATCCGAAAGAATTTGCATTCGTCCGATACCCACACAACACCCCCGGCCCCCCCTCTTGAAATTTGTAATGCCGTCCCACTTTGCGAACAAAGAAATAGTTGTTATAACATATTTATCAAATTATTTTTGCGGCCACAGGCTTTTACAAGAGGCCTTTTCTTTACGTTGCTAGTCAAATAATCACTTTTGTGAATATTCATAGTAGCAGGAAGTGCGTGCATCCTGTAGGTCTTGTTCAATAACTGAAGTATCATAACCTTTTTTTGTTTCATAAGCTTCTACCTCGTAAGTGGCCTGAATACAATCATCTAGATTTTTCTTATTATCGGCTGCCTGTTTAGCCGTTGCGGCTTGTTGTGAAGCTTGTTTGTCAGCTGCTTGTTTATCTTGTGCTGCTTTTGCGTCCGCTGCTTGCTGGTCGGCTTTTTGTTTATCCAACGTTGCCTGTTGGTCAGCCGCTTGCTGCGCTTCCTGCTGTTGTAATTGTGCTGCTGCTTGTTGTTTTTGTTCTTCTTGTTGCTGCTTTTGTTCGTTTAACGCTGCGGCTTCCTTTTTAGGAACAAAAATAACCAGATAATAAGCAACGGAAATTGCAATTACGAGTAGAGCTAATGATATAATAATTTTAAACCAGTTTTCTTTTATAAATTTTTTCATATTATTAAAACTAAAATTTATTTATTGCTAATTATTTAATTTCTTAACCGCTTCTATGTTTTTTATGGTAATAGTTTCTACACACACTCCTTTGCCAAAATATTCACAATCATCGGCTTGTTTCTGCCCAGTGATTTTAAAAACATAATTGGGGTGATTCTGAACATAACTAAAGTAATCATCCAGTGTTTTGTTATCATTAAGGTTATCTATAGCTGCAAAAAACCAAGGATATCCTTGAAACTTATCTAAAATTATTCCTTTTGCCATATCATAATAATAAAATCTCATATCGCCAGAGGTAGAGTTTCTGAAAACTATGCCATACCTTTCAACTTCTACTGGCATTATAGTATTTCCCGAAGAAACAGACGGCGTTAATTCATTTTTGGCATAACTGTAAAAAGAATCCCCATCAGAACCAGCAAAATAGGGGTTGTTTTTTTTCTCAAATGCATAAAGTTCGTCAATTTTTTCTTTCGTTGTATAATTCGTTGTTTCCGTTTTTACCAAAGCATCTTTTTGGGAATCATATTCGTATTTTGTCAGCATAAAACCGTATATAAACTCATTTACAGGTGAGCTGCCTATTCCTTCAACTATATAGAAATTGCCATCATTATCAGCAAAAAACCGCCCTGTAAAAATCATCTCTTCTTTGAAGAATAACTTGTAATCTTTAAAGACATAAGCATTTAGATATTGAGCACTTCCAGGCTGCCCACAACTTACATAATAGTTGCCTTGCCTCATGTCCTTATCTTCTTGCCAAGTGTGTTTATTATAATCGTAATTCTTTTCCCAGTAATTCCAATAATGTAAATCTGGAGAAAATTCACAATCTATAACTTTCATCGGGTCAACCTCCGCATTTTGCCCTTGCCCTTGATTCTCTATAAGCGTCTGGCCTTGTTTTTGTTGTTCTCCTAAATTTGAAATTGTTTTTTGTTGGTCTGCTAGTTTGTTGTGCAACTTAATTGCCCCATACGTCAAAGAAGCAATAAGCAATATGGCTAAGGTCAAAATAATTAAAAACCTTTTATTTTTAAAATTCATTTTAGCCATTTATTTACTATGAATTATCTCTTAAATCTCTACTTCCTGTAATTATAGTTATCGGAAGTCGAAAGCTATTTTCGGTGGGAAGTAGCTTCATGTCTGTTTATAATTTCATCGTCTGACATGTCCTTGGGTAACTTATCATATTTTCCCACAATTTCCCTGTCTTCCTTGTCATGTTTAGCTTTCTGACCCTCCTCTATCTGCATACCAATAACAATTAAAACGATAATAATTACTATTCCTATAATTTCCATATTTTTATAATCCTTTTTTTAAAATTATTTACAGACTATGCTCTTTATCAAAAATATATTTTCCAAATGTTTTTAAAGCTAAATCGATATTCTCTGTCGCCTTATCGTCTTCCCAAAACCCTCGTAAATCATAATGGACATCGCTAAACTTATATACCCAGGCTGTAAAAATTATATCCGGCTTGTCCTGGAATATAATCGATATGTCCTTTCCTCCAAAGAGAGCGTCGTCAATAGCTAGAACCACAAACTTACTCTTATAATATTCTTTATCAAAGGAAGCCAGCCCAGAAGGAGAGCCATTTAAATCGTCCTTTTTTATTACGATATCGGGACTTTCCATTCCTTCATTCGTTCCAGCCAAATATCCGTTTAAAGCTTTTCTTATTTGAAGCACAAATGGGTCTTTATATGAAGCATAATACTGTTTTAATTCAGCATCGCTAGGTGTCACTGCTTCAATTGAACCAGTGCTATTTTCTTGCATGCCTGTTGCTTTGGAGATATTATTTTCAGTTCTAACACTTGTATTTTCTAATTTATGTTTTCTGCTTGGCAAGTAATATATAAAATAAAACGCCATTAATAATATCAACAGCAAAGCGCCTGCTATAATGCTAATTTTTACTGCTTTGTCTGATTTTATTGGCTGGTCTTCCATATTGTTAAGATTTAAAACTTATCAAAATTAAAAGGTGTTTTTTGCTAATTCTTTAAGCCCTATTGTACGTGGTAGCACATGTTACGTAGATTTTCGAGTCGCTGCTCATCACTTGCATCGTAGATACCAATTTTTATATCATGTGCCATCATTTCATAAGTTATATTCACACAAGCAGCTAAGCTTTTTTGAATGTCAGTTGCCTTTTTAGTTGATGCCGCTTGATTTGCTTGTTCCTTTTTTGTGGCCGCTACTTGTTGATTGGCTGTCTGTTGGTCAGCTGCTTGTTTATCCTGCTCATCCTGCTGCGCTTTCACTTGCGCCGCCTGTTGGTCAGCAGCTTGTTTTGCTTTCTGCAACTGTAATTGCGCATCCACCTGCTGCTTTTGTTGCTGTAATTCCATTAAGTTTCTTTTGGGAAGAAGAATAATGAAGTAATAGGCAATCGGCAGGGCTATAATTATAAATATAGTAATGATGCTTATTTTAAACCAATTTTCCTTAATGAATTTTTTCATATGTTTATTCAGTTATTGCTTATTTTTTATAAAAAAGTTTCTCAATATGGCTGCCTGAATTTGTTCACTTGCAGTCAGTGGTCTGGTATATTGCACGCTAACATTTCCCCATACGAGTTCTGAAAGTACGTGCTCCGATACGATTGCCGTTTCCTCGTCATTGCTTGAATGTATCAAGTTGGATAGCACCCCATAGCTATCGAGGTAATGCGTGTATTCATGGGCGAGCATGCCTCTGAGCTTGCTTTTTACCTGCTTGTCGCACTTCTTGTGTAACTTGAAAATCTTGCTATAAATTGTGATTTTGCTGCCTTGGGTATATCCTCCGAAATAGTATTTCTTTTTTAACGTTCCAAGGCTGTATGGCTGCGCTGCGACATCATCAGCTGCCCTTAGCTTACCGTTGTCTATTTTCAGCCTTGGACGGCTCAAATCGGCGTGTGTGTAGCCGTATAGGTCGTTTAGGTCGGTGACTGCCGATGGCCTGATATTGCAATCAGCATGAGCCTTGGGAATTGTAAAAAGGAGGATTGAGAAAATTACTAGGAAGAAAAATTTTTTCATAAACATTTTGTAATCAGCTGTTTAAGCATTGATAATAAAACTTGTTGTAATAGTTATTCATCATCACCTGATATTGTTTTAAAATTAAATCATCCTCCGATTTAACTGCATTAGCATAGGCATTCAAATTGGTATTGATAGTGTCGTTATAGCCCTTTATTTGCGCGTTTACACCTCTTATAGCGTCTTCTGTTGTGGGAAGCTTGGAACCGTGAATTGCTGTCTGCTGCTGAGCCTCTCCTAGCGCGGTGACCTTGCATTTCTCAATTTTTATTTGTGGGTCTTCCGCCGTAGCAACTGCTTGCTGCTTAGCTGATTGCTTATTCTGTTCCGCTTTTGCCTGCTCAGTATACTGGTTTGCTTGGATAAATCTCTGATTTGCTTGCTCTTCTGACACCGCTTCCTCTTTTTGAGGGATAAGAATAAAAAAATAGTAACAAACTGAAACTGCAATCGAGACAAAGGCTAGCGATATGATAATTTTAAACCAATTTTCTTTTGCAAATTTTTTCATAAAAAATAATTGTCATAAATAAATTCATTTAAGATTTTCTTGAATGATAAAATTCTTTACAAGGAAATCTAGCACGTCTGACTCGCTTGAAGGCAAAAAAAACTTTGCCTCAAGGAATGGATTTGCATAATTGTTGTTAGGATTATAGTAAACGACACCGCGCACAGATAATCCATTCTCATTTGGAAGTGTGTAGGTGATAAGCGTTGGTGAAATCGATGTAGCTACTAGACCACTAGGGATAATCAATGGGGCAACCTCTCCGAAATTACCTTTATTGTATTCCAGTGTTGCACTTGAAAAATAAGGAGCTGCTGCATCCACCATACAACCCACGCAAGCTGGAATTTCAGAATATGAAATGCGTGCACCATAGCTTTTGGAGCCACCTTGTTGATACAAGTCAATTTGCGAACTGCCATCTGCACCCAAGAGGCCTTGCCCCGTCCATCCTTTTGGAGCTAGCCAAACACCGCCAGCTAGTCCGTATGCGCCAAGCTTGTCAGCTGTAACTATTATAGTATTAACTGTTATATTATCTGGATACTTATCGGCGTACATACCTTTACCACTTAGGCCATAATCAGTTGGCAAAACCGTAACATTTAATGTTGATAGCGTAGAGGTGGTGTCTTTTGCTGGGATAATCTTGTTACCCTCTGTTTGGGGTAGAAAAATTACAAGGTAAAAAACAACTGAACCAGCGACAGCAACAAAAGCTGATGATATAATTAATTTAAACCAATTTTCCTTAATGAATTTTTTCACGGTATTGAAATTAATTTTTATAACCATTGTGCTACCCCTCCATGGCCGGAGCACGTTCCCTGTCTATGCTGGCTGAAGCTACATGCGCCGTCCCTACATATAGCAGTCGCCCCCTCACAGCTGGTTTTGTTAGGACTATGAACGCAAATACCATCAACATTTTTGTAATATCCAGTGCCACAAGAGTTATTTTTTGGAATCTGATTAACAGATAGGATACCATCTTGAGGATAAGAATTATTATTTTGGCATCCGGATAAAATGAAAACAACCAAAAAGACTGTTGCCGCAACGCTTGTAATTTTAAGATATTTTTTTATTATTTTCATAGCTTAGTGTTTTCCTTATTTTTTTATTAGTGGCATTATGTCCCTCACAAATTGCCTTTTTCTTTCTAACACTGAAAGTTTTGGTTGGTATTTTTCTTCCAGATTTTTTAATTGTCCGTTTATGAGTGGCACGGGTATTGGCCGACTCTTAATTTTATCGGCTTCTTTTTTCCATTCGTTATAAATTTTTTCTTCCCGGTAGTTGTATAAGGAAACTACGATAAAATTTATAATCCATCCAGTTCCAAATAAAGCTACCAAAAAATATGCAACACTTTTTATGATTATCATAGTTATTGGTTTGAATTATAATAAAATTAATCGCTATAAGTGGGGCTGGGGTTATAACTGTTATTCAGCCAAGCAATACTGGAACATAGGATTATTTTCAGTGTCTGAAGGTTTCTATGGTCTCTAATGCTAGCAAGATAAGACAAAATATTCCAAAGGCTATAATTACATCAAAAATAGTTTTTAGCATAAAATTAGTTTAATTTGGATTGCTAAGGCGTATATCTTGGTGCGATATTATTATAATAAGTGGTATTGCCATATGTATTAGCGGTACCCGTTACATCACCAGAATAATAGGTTGTATTCCCGTATGTATTGGCGGTATAATTTTTGCCTCCAATATTATAATAAGTAGTATTTCCGTAGGTATTAGCAGTACCATTTAAGCCCCCTCCTGAAAAGTAAGTCGTATTGCCATACTTATTGGCAGTAAAATTATCGCCTCCAACATTATAATAAGTAGTATTTCCATATGTATTGGCAGTGCCATTAAAACCGCCGCCTGAAAGATAAGTCGTGTTGCCGTAAGCATTCGCTGTAAAATTTCCGCCATAAGCAAATACGGTCGAGGCTGGAAGGATAATTATTGCGATTGCCATTGCGGCAATCAAGAATGTCTTTTTCATAAGATTTTTGGTTAATAATTAATCTTATGAAACAATTTTGACACAGAGAGCTGTAATAAATCCGTAATACGGGAATAAAAGCCTTAAATAAAGAATGTTTTTAAAATTGTATTACATAAATAAAGGTGCCCATTGGCACCTTTTGAATGAAATTATTTGTCTTTAACGCAGCGGAAGCCTATATCGCTATCTTTATCGTCAGGCACATAACCATATCTATTAGCTGTATGGAGTTCAGCCGTATCTTCGTCATAAGCTCCGCCCCTTACAACTTTATAACCCTTATTATAATTCTCGTGAGTAAATTTATCGTTCCCGGGATAAGGATTGAAATCATCTGTTGTCCATTCCCAGACATTTCCAGCCATATTTAGTACTCCGTAAGGGCTAACTCCCAATTCAGTTCCCACCGGCGCAGTGTATTCATAGCCATCACTATTGTCATAACTCGGGTTGCTACCCTTTCCATGGTTACTCTTGGCATTATCAAAATTATTACCCCATGGCCAAATTCGTCCGTCTGTTCCGCGAGCTGCCTTTTCCCGTTCTGCTTCGGTCGGCAGTCTTTTTCCCAGCCATTCACAATAAGTTTTGGCGTCATTAAAATTTGCTCCCACCACCGGTTGATTAGGAGAGTCAAGATTAGAATCATTCCAATATGGCGGAGCTTCGTGATTTGTAGCTTGGACAAACAGCTTATAGTCCGCATTGGAAACTCCCTCTTTATCAATATAAAAATCGTTAACAAAAACGGGATGTTTTGGATATTCCGCCAAATAATCATCCTTGCTGCAATCATTTTTACATAACGCGAAAGAATCAAGCGCCTGCTGTTCGGTGCTGCCCATGGTGAAATTTCCAGCCGGAATTAAAATCATATTGTCTGGCGTTTTTGGAGAGGTTGGCTCTATTGTCACAACCGGATTTGATTTTTGGGAGACATCCGTATTTTTTTTATTCCTTAAAACGATTGCGCTAAAAATTATTAAAAGGATTATTACGGTAGAAATTACTAGATTATTTTTGCTAAATAAATTTTTGTTATTCTTTGGAGTTAGATTGGCTACTTCTTCTTTGACTATATTTTCTTCCTTCTTCTGAATTTTAGGATTGGCGGCCTCAAAATCATTTCCATTCTGGTATTTAGTAATTTCGCCGTTGATTGAATATATATTGTTTTTATACTCGGCAATATTATGGCCGATGATGGAATTTATTTTATAGCGGTATTGCCGGATGTGATTTTCGGTATAATCTTTGGCTCCGGCTGGGTCAAAATGTTCATTAATATCGGTTATTGTGGCATTATTTTTCCCGCATAAAAAAACAAGCAAGCGATAAGCATTGCCTGTTAAAACAAGTTCCTTATTATTTTCGTCAAAAACCTTTCGGCTTTCCGTGTTTAACTTAAAATATTGATGCTTGTATATCATTTAATTTTAATATTAATCTGCCTTAAGGCTATCATATTGTCGCTTAAAATCAAGGACTTCTCGAGAATAATAAAAAAGGCAACCCTACTGGTTGCGACACCCAACTAGACAGGTTATGCCCAATTGTTTTAAGTAGGGTTGCCCTTTCTAGGCACAACCCTACATAGTAAAATGTAAGCCTATTCAGTTGGATGTCGCACTTTCAGTTTAATATAAAAAAGGTAAAAAAACAAGTCTTTTAGCTTGATTTTTTGCAATTTTTGGAGTAAAATAAAGGAAATTAAGATTAAAATGTATGAAAAGGCAGCTTAAATATCATTCAGAAAAACTTGAATTCAGCGAATATCAGATGGACGTTTTGATGGATTTTTTTAGCGATTTGGAAAAACTTAAATTTAAAAATTGGAGAAATCAAACAATCAGCCTAAATCCCAATAAGCACGGCGGCGGGAGATGGGCTTTTGGAATGGATTCTTATATACCGCTAATCAATCGGGCTTTTTCGCAAAATCTAAACAAAATAAAATATCTTGACAAAATACTTAAGAAATACAATTCTTCCACAGTATATTCGCTTAGCCATAGCAAAGAAATAATAACAGTCTCACTCACGAAACTTTCTGATAAGTTTAATTCAGACAAAATTCCATTGATTTATACAACTTCTCCAGCTTTATCGGACGAATATTCAAAAGTGGGATTCTTCGACCAAAATGATTTTGGACACGTTGATTTTATCAATGCGTTGACGGAACTGGAAAAAGAAAAAGTTTTAAAGATACGCGAATTAGAAATATTGAATTTAGATGGAGCAAAATTAACCCTCCGGATTATAGTTGTTTATTTGAAGCCGCAAAATATAGTTGGGAGTAAGACTTTCGAAAATAAAGTGAAAAATTCCACTGGCAATTTGGCTGAAATAAAAAATCTAACCGTAATAAGGGGCAATGCGAGAAATAACAGCCGAATAGCTGTAAATAAAAATTACGCCGAATCGTTTGAAATTTTTGAAAGCACTTCTAAGAATATAAAATCTCTAATGAACGCAATTCTGGATAAAACTGACACATTAAATGACATTGTCAGTCCGGAGATTTGCAGAGATTATTTAAATTCAAATTCTAAGTGCCGAATATATAAAAATGCAGGGAAACAAATTTACGCCATAACAAAGCTCGTAGACTTTAAAAATAAATATGCCGCAATTAAAGAGCTTGAAATAGTACCGAACATAAAAACACACATAATGACATTCACCAAATATAAAAAGGCCTTGTCCGGACAAAAGAACCGCAACCGAAGTAAAACAACTTAATTAAGCACTTAATTTTTCTATACCTAGTTTACCGCTTGTATGAGCGGTTTTTTTATTATGAATTAAGTCTTATAAGTCTTATTTTAAGTAAAATAATGCGATAAAATTCCAATGTAAATAATTAAAATTTATTAACATGGAATTTCCGCACGATGATAAATATTACCGAACGTCTGATTTGCTTATATGCAGCGTACTTGTATATCTCGACCATAACTTACAGGAAATAGACAAAAGTGATTCTTCCCGTTGTATTTTTATAATCCGCAAAACATCCAATACCGATAGGAAATTGGATGATTTTTATAATGGCCGTCTTTTGATTGAGCCGAATAAATTCCAGTCAATTCAAAAGGACATCAAGCGGCGAATATATAACTGAAATGATTAGTCTGGAACAAGCAAGAAAGATATTAAATAATCCCGCATTGACCGACGAAGAAGTTTTGGAAATTAGGGATGGTTTTCGCTCACTTGTAGAAATTATATTTGAACAATGGGAAGAGGAAAAGAAGGCTAAACAATATAAGGAAAATTAATATGGAGCAAGATTTTTTTGAAAATGAAGACTATTATTTCGAGCAAGAAAAGGCATGGCGAAAATCATTGCCGAAATATTCTGATAAAGAATTAATTTCGATTTTCCCCGAAGTCAAAGAAATAATCCCTCAAAAAATCAGGGAATGGAAAGTAGTTTTGAAAAAAGAAAAGGACAAGCTCAAGGAATGCCTAGTTTCTATTTATAGTCAAAAACTAGATGAATTTTCAATCTGGTTTGGCGAGCTAGCAGCCAGGCTTCTTTTAATGTCTCCGATTATGGAAGCCGAGAAGAACATCTTGCGATTAAAAAGAATGCAGTCAATTTTCAGTCAAAGAAACGGAAAACTAGAACGCTGGCAAGAAAAATTGGAAAAAGCAAGACAATATCCAATTACAGAACTGGCCGAAAGCGAATTAGATTTTAGGCAATCCAGTAAGAACCTCACTGCCTTATGCCCGTTTCACAACGAGAAAAATCCGAGTTTCTATATCTATCCCGAAACAAACACTTTTCATTGTTTCGGATGCCAGGAGCACGGGGATGTAATCAAATTAACCCAGCATCTTTACGGCTTAGACTTTAAAGAAGCCGTGCGGATGCTACAAGATTAAGATGAATATGGAAGAAAAAAAGTTTAAGGAAATCAAAAAAGAAATAAAAAATGCTCCACATAAAGAGAATGAAAGGTTTGTCAAATTAACGCCCAAAACGCCAATTGGCATTAAGGAATGGCGAGGAATAATCGGCGATAATTTTCCCGAACTACTTTTTCCGGCCGAAGCAGGACTAAGTGTCATTGCCCAGCTGCTGATTGAAGATATAAAAAATCCCTTTGCCCTGGTATATGTAGATGTTCCGTCGTCCGGTAAAACTATCACCCTTAATTTTTTCTCCAGAGTCAAAGAACTTATTTATACCACTGACAACTTTACGCCAGCCTCTTTTGTTTCACATTCAGCTAATAATAAAAGAACAGAACTGGAAAAAAATGATATGCTGCCACAAATCAGATACAAGACCTTAGTCATAAGGGATTTGGCACCGATTTTCGCCAAAAGAGATGAGGATGTGCAGGCCATGCTTGGAATACTAATCAGAGTTTTAGACGGCGAAGGATTGGAAACTAATAGCGGACTATACGGCAAAAGAGGTTATGTTGGCGATTATCTTTTTATGCTTCTTTCTGCTTCTGTTTCCATAAGGCCGAGAATTTGGAAAGTGATGGGCAATCTAGGTTCTCGTCTGTTCTTTCTGAATATTGACGGAGCGGAAAAAGACGAAACAACGCTCGTAAACCAATTAAAAAATTCTTGCCGAGATAAAGAAATTCTCTGCCGAGAAGCAACAGGGGAATTTATTAAAACGCTTTGGAACAAATATCCGCAAGGTATCTTTTGGAACAAGGAAAAGGATGATCCGCATTCGATGCAAATTATTGCTCGTATTGCAAAAATTCTAGCCAAATTGAGAAGTTCTATTAATGTTTGGGAAGAATCTTTTGGACAGAAAAAATACAACCATACCCAGCCTATAACCGAGATGCCCGACAGATTAAACCAGCTTCTTTATAATCTTACTAGGGGACACGCCCTTGTTTGTGGCCGAGAGAATATAAGCCAAGACGACTTAAAAATAACCCTAAGGATTGCTTTTGATTCAGCTCCACCAAACAGATCAAAAATCTTTAAGCACTTAATTCAGAATAATGGCCGACTGGCAACAAATGAGGTAATAGAGATTCTTAAGTGTTCCCGTCCTACTGCTCTCAAACTTATGCAAGAAATGAATATTTTAGAACTCGTGAATACTGATGGAAATATGGATGACGAGACGGAATCTTTTGGAGGAAGGCCGGAACAGAAGATTATTTTAAGAGAGAAATATGATTGGTTTATTAGCGATGAGTGTAAGAAATTAATTAATCACAACGGCGGAAATGGTTTATAAAGTAAATTCTCCGCTGTTGTAAGTTTAGAGTGAATAAAATTAATCGCTACCAAGAAATTTATGGAAAAAAATGGAAAGAGAAACAAAAAAAAATACAACGTAAAACCCACAGTCAGACAAAAGCAAGCTTTCCAAAACATGTCGGAAATTATCGGAAATGGCGGCAGTATTGGCAATGCACTGGTTAAAGCTGGATATAGTGAGATAACGGCAAAAACACCCAAAAGAGTAACAGAAACACGAGGTTTTAGGCAGTTATGTAATGAAAGTGGACTAACAGAAGAGCTGGTTATAACCGCGTTGGTGGAGGACATAAAAAACAAGCCCGGAGATAGAATTAGGGAAATAATTACTGTCTGCAGAATGCTGGGCTTATTTAAAATAGATAATGAACAGCGTCAAGAACCAGTGCCGATAACGGATGCCGACTTCTATGAGATAATCCGGGCATGTAAATTTCGGAATAAAGATTCACCTAACCAATAGCCGATAAAAATTCGACAAATAATAAAATTGGAGTATAATATAAGTGTTACCATAGCTCAATATTTTATCCGATTTTTTTATACCTCGTTGCCTTCAAGGGGCAGTCTGCCAATGAGGTATATCTTCGGATAAACTGAGTTGTGGTAACCAGACTGTCCCTTTAAGTTACCCAAAATTTATGAAAGGCATAATTTATGTGAGAGTGTCAAGCGAAGAACAAGTCAAAGGCACATCCTTGGAACATCAGGATGAGCTTTGCCATACTTATTGCCAAAACAAAGGCATTGAAGTTATGGGAGTTTTTCGGGAAGAAGGAGCTTCGGCCAAAACAGCCGAGCGAGCCGAATTTTTGAGAGCCATTGAATACTGCCGAAAGAATAAGGGTAGAGTTGACGCCTTTGTGGTTTATAAGGTTGATAGATTTGCCAGAAATACCGAAGACCATTTTTATGTCAGAAAAACGCTTCTTGATTATGGCGTTACGCTTCATTCCGTTACTGAACCTATTGGCAATAATCCAGCCGAGAAATTTATTGAAACAGTGCTGGCTGGCAGTGCCGAGTTTGATAATGCTATCCGGACGCAAAGATGTGTTGACGGGATGAGTGCCAAAATTAACCAAGGCATCAATCCGTGGAAACCGCCTATCGGTTATCTTTGCCCGCAAACGAGAAAAAGAGGCGAAAAGAAAAACGAACCAGACAGGCCAGACGAAAAGACTTTCCCGATAATCCAAAAAGGACTGCAAGAATTTTCCAAGGGAATATATACGCAAGTAGAAATGATAAATCTTTTTGATAAGTTAGGCTTGGCCAAAATTCGTAAAAAGAAAACCAGACCGCAACAGGTTAGCAGGATATTTGGCAGTTATCTCAATTTTTACGCTGGCATACTGATAAATCCGTGGACGAAGGAAGAAATCCAAGGCATACACAAGCCAATGATAACCAAAGAGGAATATTATAAAATTCAAACTATTCTATCGGGAAAATCAAACAGAGTTAAAAGGGTTAAATTAAATCCCGACTTTCCATTGAGGCGAACTGTAAAATGCGGACATTGCGGAGAGCCATTGACCGGAAGCTGTTCGCACGGCAACGGTGGGAAATACTATTATTACCATTGCTACAATAAAGACTGCTCGATGTTCGGCAAAGCGATAAGCAAAAAAGATTTGGAAATTGATTTTATAAATTATCTTAAAAAGATAACGCCGAAAAAAGATTTTCTGGATGTATTCAAATCTACAGTTTTGGATTATTGGGCGGAAAAAGGGAAAGGCTGCAAGGCAGAAGCCCAAAAATACGAAAGGCAACTAGCTGTTTTTGAAGGAAAAAGAAAAAGAATCTTTGATATGCGAGAGGACGGCTCATATACGCCGGAAGAATTCAAGGAACGGAAGGAAGAAATGGAAAATCAGATTATAGCGACAAAAATATCCTTGAGCGAAACAAGGATTGACCAGTTTGATATTGAAGGTGTTTTATCGTATGCAAATAATTTCATCAGTAATCTTGGCAGGCAATGGTTTGATATATCAGCTTCTCGTTCAAGGTTCCAAAAGTTGGTATTTCCCGAAGGAATTCCCTATATACGAGGGGAAGGTTTTGGAACCGCCCGTTTAGGGCTTATCTACGAACTTAATCAGACTTGTGGTGCTGATAAATCTCTTTTAGTGCCCTCGGAGGGATTCGAACCCCCAATAACTGTTCCGAAGACAGTTGTGATATCCATTTCACCACGAGGACATTATTTAAATTCTTTATAAAATAACTCGCGCCAAGTCATCATTTTCCAATATAATTCACTTCCGCTGGTTTCTATTCTTAAACACCCCTTGTAGTCCGGATTTTTTTTAACTTTATGCGGTGTTGGCTTAAGAATAGTTTTATAAAATTGTGATGGCACAATATTGAGGAAATCTGACCAAAATTTTTCATGATTTTCATGAATGTATATCTTATGAATATATAAACGCATCTTAATGTTTTTAAATGAATCTATGTCGAATTTTTTAACCCACTTCAGCATAATTTTTATTAAGAATGGATCGGAATTCATAAACTGAAAACGTTCAGTTTTTCTTGATCCTTCTGCCGAATAAAGAGCGATGCCTACTAGGAAGAGATTATTGCTTGAAAGAGAGTCGTATTCCTTCCTTGCTTTTGTCTGGATCGCAGAAATTCTTGTCAGGCGATTTTGATGATTTGTCCATCCTCCCTTTTGGCGTCCCAACGTACTTCTGTCAATGATTTTTCTTTGAATGCGCTCTTTCTGTGCTTCTGTAAGTTCTACCATTTTCAACCATCCCGAGAGTGTACCTTTCGGGAGTGGCCCGAGCGCCTCTTGGATTTCGGAATACGTCTTTCCTTGCTTTCTCAGAAAAATAGCCTTGGTTTTTATTTCTAGGTTTGTCACTAATATGAATATAGCCTATTGTTATGTATACATTATATAGCTATGTTCAATAATGTGCAATTGATATGGGCGCAAAAATCTACAGGGGGGCGAGTATAGGGAATTGAACCCTAATTCTCGGTACCACAAACCGATGTCTTAACCGTTAGACGATACCCGCCATATACCTATATAGACTAATACAAACTGCGGATAAATTCAAGAGTTAGCTTAATTCGAGGAAAATAAGCAACCCTATGCAATGTTATTGATACAAGCGACGGAGAATTTTAATTTAAAAACAACCCTTCGGGGTTATTTTTTTGTGCGCCCACCAGGACTCGAACCTGGGACCATTTGCTTAAGAGGCAACTGCTCTACCAACTGAGCTATGGGCGCGTGTATTCAATTTTAATCTTTTCGTGCGCCAGGCAGGAATCGAACCTGCGACCAACAGCTTAGAAGGCTGCTGCTCTATCCACTGAGCTACTGGCGCGTCTGGCTGTTGGGCGCTTAAATAACATCTAAAATCATACCAAATGAAATAGAATTGGTCAATAATTTCAAGGGTTTATGATCAGTGCCCTTGCTTATACGCTTTCCATTCGCGATCGGACCAGTTTTCAGGTTTGGAAGTGAGCACCGGCGTCTGCCCCGGGTGGGGGAATTTGGACGGAGACTGGTAATCGCTTTTAAACGTATCCTGGATGATGATGTTGCCGTCTTTATCTTTGACGATTTGAGCCAGGGTCGTTTTCATCGATCCATCGGGATTGTGTTCCAGAATCGTCGGTCCATCGAGCTGGGTGCTTCGTCCGTCGCTGGTGCCGTAAAAATCAAAGAACAGTTGGGTGCCTACTATTCTGGTCTGGATGAGGATATAGCTCGGCGTGTTATTCTTAAACCGTAAATCGGGCTGAGGGATATAGACCGTGGCATCCATACCTTGCGGATTATAATACGAAACGGGATAGGCGTGGTTGACGCGCTCGGTAATTTTGAGGCCGGCGTTAAGCGCGGCGCGGAAAGCCGTGGTAGAAACCTGGCACATACCGCCGCCAAATTCCGGCACCGTCTCGTTGGGCTTAATCACCAGCTCAGGAAGATAGCCGGTCGACTCGTCCACCGGTCCTAATGTTTTGATAAAAGAAAATTCCTCGCCGGGTTTGATCAGCACTCCATCAAATCTTTCCGCTCCCACTTCAATATTATGGATCCTATTTTTAGGAGAACCGGCAAAATTGGATTGTCCCTCGCCGATCAAAGTATTTATGCCCAGACTGTCTATGGAGCCTATGTCCGGTGTTTCAGGATCTGTTTCTTTGTAAGGGAGGTCTATAGTATTTTTATAATTTCCACTGTTTATGTAATCAATTAGAACCTGGGAACTTTTTTCCTGGTCCAGTGTCAGGCCTTTGTCACTCAAAGAAAATACCGAAACTTTGCCATCCTCCATTTTTAATTTGGCATCCTCCGGAGCTTTGTCGGTCTTTTTGGCCAGATTAACGACAAAATTTTTGATCGCATCTTCATCCAGATCAAGCTCTGATTTTTTTTGGATATGGTTTTCATTTTCTGTCCTAAATTCCAGCTCGCAGGCGATAGATTTATCATACTGGCAAAAATCAGGATTTTCTATCTCGGAAAGATACGCCGGATTATAAATCAGGCTGGTAGATTCTCCTAGCCATTTGATAACATCTGCCTTAGCCAAAGGATAAACGGAGTCCCTTACTTTGAGATTTATGGACGTTGGCAGGTTGGCGTTAAGATAGCTGAGAGTAGGGGAAAGTCCGCTTCCTTGAGCATAACAAAAAGAGCCAGTCAAAATACAAAAGGCGAAAATAAAAAAAAATGTGTAGAGTACTTTTTCCTTCATATTCTTAGGATATAACACAATAACGTCAAAATCAAACCGATTTATTTTAAAACACCCCGAAAGGGTGTTTTAAACTGTCGCAGAAGTTTTATTAAAAGACCCTAAAATCCTCTTACCTGAATTTTTTTGGTGCGAGTATTGTCCGCTTTGGGCATACGGATGGTCAGGATGCCGTTTTTCATAGAAGCTTCCACTTTATCCGGAAGGATATCGATCGGCAAGATGACCGAACGGGAAAAACCGCCCCAATAGCATTCCTGATAATAGTAATTTTCTGAAGTGACGTTTTCATCCTGCTTCCTTTCTCCGCGGATAGTGATCATATCATTATTGATGCTGACATCAAGATCTTCCGGCTTCACTCCAGCAATGGTGGATTTTATCACGATGTCGTTATCTGTCTGATAAACATCGATAGTCAGCTGGCCTTCGCTGTCATCTTGTCTGGCAAAACTTTCTTCACGAGGAGCGATTTGAGGAGTGACAGACGGTTGTTCCAGGATTATCCGAGTTTCTTGTTCTTCGTATGAATCAACTTCCGGTTCCAGGCGCCTGGGAACATCATAAATATCTTCATCAAGCCGCTTAGAACCGGTTAATTTTTCCAAAAATGATCTTTTTACTTTTACCATAATAAAAAATTAAAATATTAATAGGCTGATTAAATTATACGCCCGGATTTTCTATTTGGCAAGTTTGTTTTTCCCACTATTTATGCTTTGTTTCTTGGCTTATAAACGGCAAAAATAGCAAAGAGCAATGTCAGAATAAATAGATGATGGCGATGTTATAGAACAAGTGGATAAGAATATTTACGATTAAGACGCGGACGGTCGTGAAATAGATATTTTGTTTTTTGGCCAGGAGATAGCCCGAAAAAGTGGTCGTAAAAACATGGACGAAAAGAACGCCTATCAAAAAGAAGAAAGATGTTTTCAATATATCTAACTGTCCATAAACATCCAGCGATATTTCCGTGACGGCAAATCCGGCGCCTATCAGGATGCTACTGGCCAATATTTCTTTTGTTCCTTTGAGCAAAGAAGAATTTTTATACACGATGACATATTTCAAAACTTCTTCGATGACCACGGCGGCAACCACCATAAGGCTGAGCTGGGAAAAAAAATAAGCCTGGGCGCTTCCCTGAAAAAACATAGAGAAGATCAGTTCCGCTACCAAGGAAAAAAAAGCAGCTAAGATTCCTAAAAAAAATGGTTTGATGGTAGACATACAAAAATAATCTTTATTTTTTATTACAACTTCAAATTAGCATCTGCTTCCAAATTTTTCCAGTTATCAAATAATTTTTCTTTATTTTTTTCTCTTTGATATCTGAAATAACCGGCTGCCGCTATCATTGTGGCGTTGTCGGCGGAGTATTTGATGTCCGGTATCCGGTATCGGATAGCGGGCAAATTTTTTTCTATGGCTTTTCCCATTTGCTCTCTTAATTCTTTGTTAGCCGAAACTCCTCCGGCCAAAATTATAGTTTGGGGATTATATTTTCGGGCGGCTTTTATGGTCTTGAATACCAAGACATCGATGACAGCTTGCTGGAATTCGTGAGCCATCTCGGATACAAATCGGGGATCTTCGAGAAATTCTTTCTGTTTTTTTGTCGTATATAAAACAGAAGTTTTCAGTCCGGAAAAAGAAAAATTAAAATCACGGCTTTTTATCATCGGTCGAGGGAGGAGAATGGACATCGGATGTCCTTCCTTGTTCTTTTGATAAGTTTGGACATCCGATGTCCAAACGGCAGCCATTTTGGCGATTTCCGGCCCTCCGGGATATTTGAGTCCCAGGATTCTGGCTACTTTGTCAAAAGCTTCTCCGGCCGCATCATCCAAAGTTTGGCCGATTATTTCGTAATTCAAGTGCTTTTTTATCAATATCAATTGGGTATGCCCTCCGGAGACCACGAGGCATAGCAAGGGAAACCCAATTTCTTCATCTTTGTTTACTGGAGGTTCGGCCTCCATTGTGGAGGCCGAACCTCCACCAGAAACAAAGTTCGCATAAATATGTCCTTCGATATGATGGATGCCCATGAGGGGTTTTTTCCAGACATAAGCGAGAGTTTTAGCCGTGTTGACGCCTATAAGAAGGGCTGGAATGAGGCCGGGGCCGGCTGTCACTGTTATGAGATCAATATCTTGAGGTTTCATATTCGCTTCCCGGATGGTCTGGCTAATGACCGGAAGGATATTTTTCAAATGCTCCCGGGCGGCCAAATTAGGCACTACTCCACCCCAGGGAGCATGCAGTTCGACCTGAGAGGAAACAATGTTCGACAAAACAACCACCCTTTCTCCATCTCCCTTGATCAGGGCGGCGGCTGTTTCATCACAAGAAGTTTCTATGCCTAAAATTATCATAAGTCTTTCTTCTTAACTTACTATAACTAACGGACAGAAATATTGCAAAAAATTGGAAAACCGTTGATTTGCGAATTATTAATCGCAACTGACATTAAATTTGCTCTTGCTTTGTATGTATATGTGCAAAAGTGTTACCGGTAATTGGCTGCTTCTGGGAAAGAAATTCTGCCCCTTGAGGTATTGGCTGACTCTTAATTTTATCGGCTTCTTCTTTCTATTCATTGTAGATTTTCACAAAAGGTGTTTGATTTTTACCGCACGGGAAAATATTCGGATGAGGACTTTTTGGAGCAGAAAAGATTGATCAATAAATGGATAGCCCAAAAGCACCTTCTTATTCAAGATAAACGTGAAGAAGAATTTGAAATGGAGGAAGTTCTTGATTATTGTTTCTCCTATGTTCGAAACACCCCAAAAGCTTGGATTGAGGCTGATTATGCCACAAAATTGAGATTGCAAAAGATGGTTTTTGCTGGGAGTGTTCAATATGATGGGGAAAAGTTTGGAACCCCCGATTTGAAGCTTATATATAAGATAAATCAGCACTCTCGTGCTGATAAATCCTCTTTAGTAGCCCTACGGGGATTCGAACCCCGGTTAACGGATTGAAAACCCGCTGTCCTAACCCCTAGACGATAGGGCCATAAAATCTAAAATAAAATGCCTGATGGGCACTATATTTTGACAAGACGATAATAACATACAATTTTTTAAAAATCAATAGTTTGCCTAATACCATATAATTTATGTACAATTAGTCCATATGGGAACTTTAGGACACGGTATATTTTTATTTTTGCGCCATTACGGCTACTGGATGATGCTGCCGCTTATGATCATTGAAGGACCGGTGGTGACGCTTCTGGCGGCGATGATGGCGTCGCTGGGCGCTTTCAATGTCTGGCTGGTGCTGGTTTTTTCCATCCTGGGCGATCTGATTGGCGATGTTATTTTTTATAGCCTGGGATATTTTTATGGTTTGAGGTTTGTCAGGGGTTTTGGAAAATATATCGGCATCACGGAAAATTTAGTTGCTCGAATGGAAAAATATTTTGGCCGCCACGGCGGTAAAACTATTTTTGCGGTCAAATCCACTACCGGACTTTGCTGGGCGACATTTGTGGCGGCGGGAATCGTCAAGATGGATTTCAAAAAGTTTATAAAATATTCATTTTATGGCGGCATAATCTGGAGCAGTTTTCTGGTGGCGATGGGATATTTTTATGGCTATCTCTGGAGAGAGATCCGGAATGATATCAAATATATCGGCTGGATAATTTTTGGGGTAGCTATTATTACTTTTGCGATAGTTAATATATACAAGAGCAGAAAAGGAAAAAAACTGATGGCGGAAAATGGTAGCGAAAAATAATCCCCGACGATAAATATCTATCATTAGTAAAGCGATGGTAAAAGGATTCTACAAAAAAGTTAAGAGCGTATTGTTTTCCGATCCTACGCTTTTGTATAAAGAAGAATTACACCTGACCAACAAACCTTTCTATTTTCAGGGCACTAATGGCAAGGCTATTTTGCTTATTCACGGCTGGACCAGTGTGCCTTATGAAATGCGGCGCTTGGGATTATACCTTAATGAAAATGGCTATACGGTCTATGGGCCGATTCTCACTGGCCACGGAACGGTGCCGAAAGATTTGGAAAATATTTCCTGGGATAAATGGGCGGACGACGTGGAAAAAGCTTATAAGGAACTCAAAGAAAAGCACGAGAAAGTTTATGCGGCCGGCACTTCCATCGGAGCCAATCTGGCGATACTTTTGGCTGCCAAAAAACCGGATGTGGCAGGACTGGTCCTTATGGCTATGCCATATAAAGTGAGGATGGAAAGAACGGTGATATTTTTAGCTAAGCTTGCTACTTTATTCAGAAAATATAATAAAAAGTTTTATCCGCCGACTTTCGGCCTTTCCACGACCATCACTCGCCTGATTTCCTATCAAAGTTATCCCATAAAAAGCGCTCTGGAAACTTTCAGCCTGGTGAAATATGTCCGCGGTATCATTCCTCAAGTTACTCAACCGGCGATGATCATCCAGTCCACCAGTGATCACATAGTTTCGCGGCATAGTTTGGAAAATATTTATGACAATATCGGCTCAACAGTCAAACAAAAGAAATATGTCGAACGCGCGTACCATACTTTTATTTCTGATATCAAGAATGAGGGAATATTCGAGGATATCTTAAGGTTTATTAATGAGAATTAAAAATGAAAATAGGGATTTTCACTAACAATTACCTTCCCAATGCTTATGGCGTTTCGACTTCCATCGAAACTTTTCGCCGTGATTTTGAAAAAATGGGGCACGAAGTGTTCATTTTCGCGCCGGAATGGAAAGGATATAAGGACGAAAACAAAAATGTTTTTCGCTATCCGTCGATCGATATAGAAATCAAATTCAGGTTTCCCTTGCCCGTTCCTTATTCATGGAAAATAAATAAAATATTAAAAAATCTGGATCTGGATATCATCCACGCCCAGCATCCCAATCTCCTGGGAACGGCGGCGATGAAGTGGGCGAGGAAGAAAAAAATTCCACTGGTTTTTACCTGGCATACTTTGTATGATCAATATACCAATTTTGTGCCGTTTCTGCCGAAAAAATTTGCCGCTAACTATATGATAAAAAAAGCGGTAAAATTCGCCAATAGTTCAGATGTGGTTATTGTTCCCACTAGCTCTATAATTCCGATAATAAAAAAATGGGGAGTGAAAAAAGAAATTACTTCAATAGCTACCGGTGTAGTGGAGAAAGATTTTGAAAATCCCGATCGGAAATCGGTGCGCGGTAAATTTAAAATAAAAGATGATGAAGTATTATTGCTTTTAATTTCCCGGCTGACGGAAGAAAAAAATATCGAATTTGTTTTGGAAGCGGTGACAGAAATTTTGAAAAATAATGAAAAAGTCAAATTTCTGGTTGGTGGCGAAGGATACCTGGTGCCGAAATTAAAAGAATATGCGGCAGATCATAACTTGGGAGAAAAAATTATTTTTACCGGAGAAATCGGACGAACAGAGATAAAAGATTATTACGCCACTGGAGATATTTTTATTTGGGGGTCAAAGTCGGAAACGCAAGGGATGATTTTGACCGAAGTGATGTATTCCGGATTGCCGGTGGTAGCCGTGGAAGCTACGGGCTCTAAGAGCCTGGTAATTAATGAGGTTAATGGATTTTTAGTGAAAGACGACGAGGAAGAATTTTCTAAAGCGGTAGAAAAATTAATTAACAATAAAGATTTGCGCCAAAAGTTTGGCGAAGCGTCAAAAAAAATCGCCCGGGATAGTTTTACGAGCGAGATTTGCGCGAAAAAGATGTTGGGTGTATACGAAAAATGTCTGAACCACTGATTAGCACTTGAGCGCACGTGATTACACATGAATTTATAAATTCATGTGTAATCAGAATAATCAGTGCTAATCAGTGGTTCTGACTATTCCAAATGTATCTTTTCCGAAAACTTTCTGAGAGCATCTGCCAGGAGCGGATGCTTTTTTAATTGCGGATCTGTGGCCAAAATATTCTGCGCTTCTTCGCGGGCGAATTTGATCAGTTTGACGTTGGTCAGATTTTCCATCGTAATGTCGGGTAGGCCTGATTGAATGTGTCCGAAAAATTGTCCGGGACCTCTGAGTTCCAGATCAATTTTGGAAATTTCAAAACCATCGTTGGTTTTTTCGAGCGCTTGCAGTCTTTCAATAGATTTTCTCGTATCGGAATCGGTGAAAAGAAAACAATACGACTGATATTCGCTCCGGCCGACTCGGCCGCGGAATTGATGAAGTTGGGAGAGGCCAAAGCGTTCGGCATTTTCAATGATCATAACAGTGGCATTGGGAACATCAATGCCGACTTCTACCACAGACGTAGAAACTAAAATTTGGGTTTTTTTATCCTTGAATTCTTGCATCACCGTTTCTTTTTCTTTGGCTTTCAATCTCCCGTGCATCAAGCCGATTTTAAACTCTGAAAATGTTTCCGATAATTTTTTATGCTCTTCAGTCGCTGCTTTGACTTCACTGAGTGCCTTTGATTCCTCGACTAGCGGAAAAATAACAAAGACTTGCCGCCCGCCTCGCGTCGACGAGCGGTCGTCTCCGCGAGTCGAGGCGAGGCCGGAATTGATTTGGGATCGGATGAAATTATAAATTTCTTTTCTACCATTCGGAGTGACAATCTTGGTAATAATAGGTTTTCTATTTTTGGGCATTTCGTCGAGAATGGATAAATCCAAAGAGCCGAAAAAAGCGATAGCTAAGGTTCTTGGAATGGGCGTGGCGGTCATAGTTAATAAATGTGGAATTATTTTATCACTACCATCGGCTATTTCCATCGTTTCGCTCTGGAGAGTGGCACGTTGAGCGACACCGAAGCGGTGTTGTTCGTCGATAACCACCAGAGCTAAATTTTTAAATTTAACATCTTTTTGGATGAGGGCGTGCGTGCCGATAACTAGATCGATTTGGCCAGTCTTTATTTTTTCTAATAAATTAATACGGGATTTGGACACTCCGTGTCCAAAAGGACACGGAGTGTCATTTTTATGAGTCAATTTATATGAATTAGTCAGTAGCGCAATATTAAAATCATAACCGGAAAACAACTGACAAAAACTCTCAAAGTGCTGGCGCGCCAAAACTTCTGTCGGGGCCATAATCGCCACCTGATAACCGGAGCTGATTGCCTGAAGAGCGGCCATAGCGGCCACGACCGTTTTTCCGGAACCGACGTCGCCTTCGAGCAATCGGTTCATCGGCTTGGGCTTTCCCAGATCTTTTAAAATTTCAAACGAGGCTTTTCTTTGGGCGTCGGTGAGTTTGAACGGTAATTTATCGACAAAATCTTTGATTAGTTTCTCGTCAAAATTAATTTCGATAGAATTATTATTTTCCCATAGTTTTTTGATTTGTAATGATTTGAGCTGCACCAGAAACATTTCTTCGAAAGCGAATCTTTTTTGGGCGCGGATCAGTTTTTCCTTCGAGTCTGGGAAATGAATTTGAGTGAGGGCGGTATAAATATCATAAAGATTAAATTTTTTCCTGATTTCCGCCGGCAAAACATCAGATAAATCTTTGGCTAAATATAAGAACGGCTTCAACTGCCAGCGCAGCCACTTGGAAGAAATTCCTGCCGTCTCGGAATAAACCGGAACCAGCCGGCCAGTATCGGTTTCTTCGCGGGAAGCTTTTTCCCAGGCCGGACCAGTCATTGAAAAATATTTGCCCTTGTGTTCCAGCTTTCCTGAAACACGGATGGACGAGTCGACGGTCAGACTATCCAGGATAAAAGGCTGATTGAACCAGGCGATTTTGAGCGGCGTATCATTTGTATCAGTTATCATAACTTCCTGCACTGTCATCCGGCGTTTGAAAATCCGATTATTTCTGGCTTTCGTGACCACACCTTCAACGGTAACGGCCTGATCTAAATATTGGGGCGACAATTCTACGAGACGGGAAAAATCGTCATAGCGGAAAGGGAAATAAAATAATAAATCACGGACAGTCAAAAGACCCATCTTTTCCAGAACGCGGGCGTATTTGGGAGTGATTTTGGGGATATTTTCGAGAGGAGTATCGGGATGTATCATAAATTAAGTATATAGTATCTTGTATTTAGTATCTAGTATTCGATATAAAACGTTGCAAATATAAGATTTTTTAGTATAATAAAGATTCTAAAGAATAAATTATGAAAAGAAATAAATCGATAGGCATTTTTGATTCCGGTTTTGGCGGACTGGATATTATGAAGGGGATTGTCAGGGCATTGCCCGAGTATGATTTTATATATTTAGGTGATACGGCCCGCGTGCCTTATGGCACGAGATCAAAAGAAATCGTATATGAATTTACCAGGCAAGCGGTAGATTTTTTATTCGCTAAAAATTGCGAGTTGATAATTTTTGCCTGTAACACCGCTTCCAGTGATGCATTGCGTCTGATCCAGCAAAAGCATATCCCCCAAAACTACACCGGCAAAAAAGTGCTGGGCGTTCTCATTCCGGCAGCCGAAGATGCTTGCGATAAAACGCGGAATAATAAGATTGGTGTCATAGCCACTGCAAGCACTGTTGCATCGGGATCATTCCCAGGAGAATTATCTAAAATAAATCCTAAAATAAAAGTTTATCAGCAAGCTTGTCCGCTGCTCGTGCCAATTGTGGAAGCGGGGGAGCAAAATAATGGGATAACCGATGTAGTTTTAAAAAAATATCTAAAACTATTGGTTGGCAAAAAAATAGACACTTTGATTTTGGGCTGCACTCATTATGGAATTTTGGAGCCGAAAATAAAAAAGATTATCGGGAAAAATATAAAAATAATTTCCGAGTCCAAAATAATCGGAGAAAAATTAAAAAATTATCTGGAACGCCATCCGGAAATCGAGAAAAAATTGGCCAAAAATAAAAGCCGAACTTTTTATTCTACCGACATCACTGATAATTTCCAAATTTTGGGAAGTAAGTTTTTTGGGAGAAAAATTGAAGTAAAAAAGGCCGCTTTGAAATGATGGTGTCCTCAGGAGGATTTGAACCTCCGACCTTCAGCTCCGGAGGCTGACGCTCTATCCAGCTGAGCTATGAGGACTTTGTGCGCTTAGCAGGAATTTCACCCCGCACCATTTTCAAGAATAAATTGCTTAATAGTTTGATTAAGAGCGAAGCGGCTTCGCCTTTTATCTATCCACTAAGATAAATTTTTCCGAAAAATGGTGCGGGGCGTGCCTGCGACCTTCTGGACCGCCCCGCACTAATTCCAAAATTATTTTTTGCTAAAATTGCATTTTTCCCACGGATTCGCCTGCGGCTTAGCTATCGGAAATATTTAGTTTATTTATAGAATTAGTGCGGGGCAAGCAACCAGACGCGGCACTTGCCCCGCACTAAAAATTGTGTCCTTGGGAGGAATCGAACCTCCGGCCTTCTGGACCGCAACCAGACGCTCTATCCACTGAGCTACAAGGACAATTTTTAGTGCGGGGTCCACTGAGCTATAAGCGCTTTCATTAAACAATACTAAAATACAATTAATAATATAGCAAGATTTAAAAATAAATGCGTCCCGAGAGACGCATTTTGTGAGTTTGCTAAATGAACAATTATATTCTCAAAATCCTTTCCATTACCTGCACCATTCCTTCTTCCTGCTTTTCTTCCGGAATGAATTTCAGCAGGATTTGGCGGATGTGGACTGGATTTTCTTCTTCGATGGGAATGTGGACGAAAGGCAGGAGATGGCTGTTGGTCTTGAGACTCAGGACTTTGATGTGGGGCGGTTCATAGAAAATCCAAAATGATTCGATATTATCAAATTCAAAAATTTCCCGACCGGCGACCACGCCGTCGTAGGTGATCATAAAATCCAGGATGCGCGGCGCTTGCTGCATATAGATATAGCCGACCACGCCGATGAGGATAAAAGTGATGGCCATAACGGGGCTGTTGGTATAGATCGCCCAACCGACAATGGCTACGAGCGCGACACTGACCCAGATATACCATTTTTTGTCCCGCTCATATTCTTCGAACTCCGGCGCCTGCCAATGGGCAATCACATCTTTGGAGTGTTCTGAGATAAACATATCGTGCGGCGCTTCCAGCAACTCTTCCTCGTCTTTCTCTTCTTTTTTTCCAAACACAAATTCATCCACTTTTTTCTCCCGGGCGGCCGGAGGAGAAATATCTTGGGGCCTTCTTCTTTTTTGATCGGGGTGTTCGATATACATAATGAAATATTAGCACAGTTCTAAATCTTTTAAAAATGGCATTGTTTAAATAATGAAGGGTTGATATAATGGAATCATGGAAGAGTCGTTTAAATCTAAAAGAGTAAAATTCCCGAAAGGCAGGCAAAAAGCCTTTATATTAAATGCAAAAAAAGAGCTGGGATTGACCTGGAATGAATTTTCCAAGTTGCTAGGAATAAGCACTAGGAATCTTACTGATTGGAAAAATGAGAAATTTAATATGTCTGTCAAAGCAGTGGATATTATTTGCGGAAAAATCAAAAAGGAGTTTCCAAAAAATATAAAAACACTCGATAAATATTGGTATGTCAATATGGGCGCAAAAACTGGGGGAACTGCTTGTTATAAGAAATACGGTGTCATTGGTGGCGATCAGGAGAAAAGAAAAGAAAAGTGGCGAGAATGGTGGGAAAAAGAAGGTAAATATATAAAACATAAAATTTTGGAGCCCCTGCCTTTTAAGAAACCAAAATGCTCGGATGATTTGGCAGAATTTGTTGGCATATTATTAGGAGATGGAGGAATGACAAAAAATCAGATGACGATTACTTTGCATTACATGGATGATATGGAATACGCTGATTATGTGATAAAGTTAATTAAAAGGAATTTTGACCTGGTTGCCAGTAAACATAAGAAAAATGGTTGTAACGTATTTAATATCAGAATTTCCAGGGTGGGTTTAGTGGACTATCTTACTGATAAATTTGGTCTAAAGACTGGCAATAAAGTCAAGCAGCAGGTTGATATTCCCAAGTGGATTAGAAAAAAAACATCTTTTCAAATTTTTTGCCTGCGCGGACTAGTGGATACCGACGGTTCGTTATTTATTCATAGATACAAATCAAGCGGCAAAATTTATAATTATAAAAAAATAGATTTTACAAGTCGATCGGCTCCTCTTTTGAAATCGGCCAGTGATATTTTGACTAAATTGATGATTAATCATAGAATAACAAATGATACTTATAGTCTCAGGATTGAGGCAAAAAAAGACGTAGAAAGATATTTTAGTATCGTAGGTACGCATAATCCTAAACATTGGAAAAGGTATAAACAATAATATTCGGGGAAAGGTGGCCGAGTGGCTGAAGGCGACAGATTGCTAATCTGTTATACGGGAAACCGTATCGAGGGTTCGAATCCCTCCCTTTCCGCAGACCAGAAAAGTTTTCAGTTTCTGCGTTTTCTGTGGCGGCGCAAAGCATCGCCTTTGCTTTGCCAGATAAAATATCCCGGAAGAGTGCCCGAGTGGTTTAAGGGAACAGTCTTGAAAACTGTCGTACCGGAAACGGTACCGTGAGTTCGAATCTCACCTCTTCCGCCCGTTTAAAAATCCTGTTTTCAGCAGGGTTTTTGTATTGACATTTGATCAAATGGCGGTTATATTTGAATAAACCGATAGGGTAAAAATTCATTTTCTGGAATTCATATTGAGGGAGGAAGAAATGAAAAAGTTCTTTATAATTACATTTTTGGTGGCTTTTTGTTGTTTGGGAGCCAATAACTTTTCTGCTCTTGCAGAAAGGGAGGATCCGGGAAACTTTTTGGAAAGGATGTTTAAAGCAGGAGGAGAGGCGCTTAAAAAAGAGCAATCTTTCGAGGGCAAGCTCGGTGTTGTGAAAAATTTCATTGCTCCGGCGGTGGATGTTGATGGAATTGGTCTGCGGGCTTTAAGCAGTTTTGCCAAGATAATTTCCTCACAGGAAAAGGACGAATACATAGATTTATTCGATCGGCACTTTTTTAAAAACAATAAAATTATCAATAAACTGGCCCAATCAAAAGAAGTTAGGTTTGAACAAAACGAGGGCAAACACGGAAAAGAGATAGATGGCAATTGGGCTAAAGTATACGGAACATTATGGCTTGACGGTACAGGTTATAAAGTCTGGTTCTCTCTCATTTGGAAAGCAGAAATAAATTCCTGGATAGTCGTCGATGCAGGATCAGCTGAGTATGGTTTATCTGGCTGTGTCATTGTTTACAATACAGAATTTAGTGAATACATGCGCGGAAATTCAGCCAAGTACCTTATCAGTTATCTTAAGCTCAAACTAGCAGGAAAAGACCCTGTTTCCAGAACTTGTGATCATTAAAACAACACACGCAACGTACAAATAAAAACGGCGCCTGAGAACGAGGCGCCTTTTAATTTTTTTAAAATATCTATTAATCTAACGGCAAATGCAAAGTGAAATGCGAACCGACGCCCTTGATGCTTTCGACCGTGATGTCGCCCTTCATTTTTCTGGCTATTTCTCTGGCGATCCAAAGGCCCAGTCCGGTGCCGATGATATCTTTGGTCTCGTCACTCTTGACTCGATAAAACTTTTCAAATAAATTAGCAATGTCTTGGGCGGAAATGCCCAGTCCCGTGTCGGCGACGGTAATCAGCAGCTCTTTTTTTGTTGCTTCCGTTAAAATTTGCACCTTGCCTTTCATAGTATATTTTATGGCGTTGCTTATGAGGTTGATAAGGATTTGTTCCACTCTTTCCGCATCGGCCTTTACTCTGGGGAGGCTGGTTGGAAGATAGACAAGGTCCAAATTTTTCTGGATGGCTTGTGGCCTCATTCCTTCGATCGATTTAGTGATTATGGCCTGAGGGCTCATCGAAATTATCTCAAACGGTACGTGGTTGCCTTCCAGTTTTGACACATCCAAAATGTCATCGACCAGCAGATCTAACCTGTTCACAGATAGGCTGATATTTCCCAGATACTTGGCGCTTTCTTTGTCCAGCTTCCCTTTATTTTTATCATTGAAAAATTCCAGATAACCCTTGATGGCAGCGAGGGGAGAACGCAGCTCATGGCTGGACATAGAAATAAAAGTATCTTTCATCTTATCGACTTCTTCCAATTTAGAAAGAGTTATGGCATAACCGAACAGGCGGGTATTGTTAGCTACCAGAAGCAAGACTACGCACATAGTCAGGATCATGACGAGATACGACTTATCGATGGTGGAATTGATCAGGCTGTCAGAATCGGCCAGAGAAAAAGCCAGCGATATCAGGCCTATTTTTTGTCCCTGGTCATCTTTCAGCACTTTCGTTGTTTTCCAAAGTCTTTCTTGGCCGTCAGTTCCCAAGAAGGCGATGCCTTCTCCCTGATTCCAGGCCAGAATATTTTGTATCTCCGTGGTGTCTTTGCCGATGTTTCCTTCTTCGCTCGAAGCAATGACCCTAAAACTATTTCCGTCCGGGTTGGTGGTCATAAATTCAAATTGCTTCACTTCGTCGTTGCCAGCCATTACTTTATGGATCAGATCATTCAATTTTTCCGGATCGTTAAGCGAATTCTCTATGGCTAGATTAGCAATATTTTCCGCCAGGATCGCTTTAGATTGGGTGACTGTGTCAATGTCTTTCTGAGAACTTTTGAGGATATAAAAAGTATTGAGGTAAATAGCTGCAGGAATAACGATCAAAAGCAGCAGGGAACCTATCATTCCCGGATTATTTTTTATAAAATCTATGCCTTTTCGCAATAATTCTTTCATTACAATTGGTCGGAGTTATTTTTTATGTTGGCGCGAGACATCCTTTTGCCGATAACGATAAGAGCCAGAAGGAGAGTAATGGCGGCAATGATCAGCGATGCTAGCATATATGGCGTCTGACGCGTGCTAGCCGGTGAAGATACGGCAGTGCCGGAAGCTTCAGTCGGAGGAATGACGTTGACTGCTTCAGCTGTCTTCACGAAAAACAGCGGCTGGCTTTTGGCGGTTATTTTTCCGGTGTTATCTGTTACAGCGACATAAGCCTGGTGGACACCATTATCTATATTATTGTCGAGCATATACGACCAGTTGCCGTTGTCGTCAGTTTCTACCGTCAAAACGATTGGCATCTCGCTGTAGATAAAAAGAGTGACGAAACTTTTGGGCAAACCATGGCCTTTGAGCGCTATTGCGGTTTTATTGTCGTCAGTCTTTGCATCCACCACGTCAAGGACTTTATAAATATCGCTGGTCAGAGCCTGGCTGTCTTTGGGGCTTTGGTAGTTGATTTTATTGCCAGTAAGAGGATCATAGCCATTTTGGACTTCCCATCCGTCAGTATGGCCATTGCCAGCGGTATCGGGATTGGTAGGGTCGGTGCCTAACCGGAACTCCTCCACATTAATCAGACCATCATTGTCCGGGTCGGCCAGGGCGCCGCAAACAGTTTGATCGTCACAAGTAGTTTTATGAAAATATTCATTGAGCCATTCCGGAGTCAGCATAGAATCCAGAAAAGCATCCACATTTTGTTGTATTTTATTGCTGTCAGCAGAATTAAGTTTGCTTATCCAGGTATCAACACTTTGCTGGTCAACGATAGCATTTTGTCCGCCGGTGGAATTATCAACTTGCACTTTTATTTTTGCCGCTTCAATCTCTCCAATGGCACTTTTTATTTTAGCTGATAAATAATAGGTTCCATCAGGCACGCTTTTGGAGTTGAAGGTAATGGACCAGTAATCCCCATCTAATTTTTTGGCGATGGCAGTTGCTTTGGGAGTATCTGAACCTTCAGGAGTCAAATAAATCGTAAGTCCCTGGATCAGAGGAATTTTTACTTTAAAGGCAGTGGTTCCATTTATTGTAGAACCCGGCTGGATATTGGGAAACGAAAAAGTGGGAATAGGATCAGAATAAACGGAAGTGGAATTTTCGGAAACGTCCGCATTGGCAGAACTGATTGCTACAAGAGAGAAAAATAACACAAAAACCAGGAACAAAAATTTCCCCCTCGGATTAAATTCGCTTTTTTTCATTTTTTTATTTTAGTGTTTAATATATTATACCATATTTCAACTGGCCAAAACCAGCCGGCTAAAAGCAGCCAACGCCAGTCCTCTTGTTTTCTTTACTCAAATCGTGTTTGTTGCTATAATTTATTATTCGCAATATCATTCCTTTAGAAAATATAGCAGGCGGGCTGTAGTATACCGGTAGTACGCGTCTATGGGGTGGATGTAGACCGAGTTCGATTCTCGGCAGCCCGACAAAAAAATATTAACGGAGTGTGGTATAGTGGTATTACGCACGATTCGGGTTCGTGTAATCCGGGTTCGATTCCCGGCACTCCGACAGTCTGCTGTAATTTCTAAGAATAAAAAATCAATGAGGATAGTAACTGAAAAAATAACAGTTTCCGAATTGAAAGAAATGTCCGGAAAAATGTTCGGCAATCTGGTGAAAGCTGTGGTGGATACGGAAAAGGAAATTATGGCTGTGGACGCGGAGCTTCACGCCGATGAAGAAGCGTTACTTTTGGAGAACGGATCCAAACAAGAAAATCTTTGGGGCATTAATCTTTATCCGGAAATGACCGGAGATGATTTTGTAGAATTTGATTCTATGATTAATATTCGTCCAAAACAGGAAAATCGCAGTCGCGGGGTTGATAATGAGGAATTACAAAAAAAGATTTTAGAAATCATTAATAAGCTTGTAACCAAATGAGTATAGAGCATAAAGAATTAGCCAATGGCCGCTGGAACAAACTGTCTCTCGTTGAACAGATGGCGAACGTTGGCAGCGAAGTGGAAAGGACGATCAAATGGAAAGAAAAGGGGAATAAGGAATATTCCGATATGGCTTTTTGTCGCGCGCTGGAACTTATGGATCTGACCATAAACGATGGAAAAAACATAAGAAGACTCAAGGAAATCGTCAGAGTCCGGGAGGTTTTGGCTGACTATTTTTATTCTAAAAATGAATACCGATCAACAGATAAATCCTGGCGGAATTATTTTTACGCTTTTAACTTCGCGGCAAGGCTAAAAGTGTGATTCTTTGTGTTATGTTAATGATCTTTCGATATAAAATGGCTTATTATAGCCATTTTTTTGACAATTTCTACTTCCAAGGGGCGTGTAGTTTGTGTTTTATGAAAAAGCGTGCTAAACTCGAAAGTTACAAAATACCGCAGGCGTAAGAGCGGTATTAAAAGTAGCTTAAGTGTAATTTATCCCTCCAAAAAGCCAAATATTATGTCTGTTTCCAGAAAACAATTTGATCTTTGGGCTGAAGAAGCCATCGAAATGGTGCCTAAAAGGCTCGCCAAAGGTATGCGGGACCTGGTTTTTGTGGTGGACGACCGGCCGACCAGAAAAATTATCAAAGAATCCGAATTGCGGCGCGGCTATGGCCTTTTCGGCTATTATCAGGGTTATGAAAAAACCGACTCCAAAGGCCTTTCCACTTCTCCGGATAAGATATATATCTACAGGAAGCCGATCCTGGAGCAATATAAGACCATAAGAGCCATAAAAAGCCAGCTATATAAGACGATCTGGCATGAAGTCTCCCATCATTTCGGTTCCGACGAAGACGGCGCCGCGCGCGCAGAAAAAAGAATGTTTGAAAGATATGTCGAAAACAAACGCAAAAGGAAAAACTGCAAAAGAGAAGTTAAAAAAAATCCCAGGGTCAAAAAGGGCCGAAGAGGGTATAAGATAAAGACCAAGATGACTTTCAGGATAGACAAAAACGCTGTTTGAGAAAAGTTATTTCTGGGAAATAACCTGTCTCGCGATTACGGTGCCAAAAACTTCTTTGGCGCCGTTTTGTTTTAGCATCTTTCCGCACTCAAAAAGAGTAGCGCCGGTCGTAGCGATGTCGTCGACGAGAAGAATGGTTTTATCGAGCAGTTTCGGATTTAGGGAGTTTCGGGTGTTTAGGGAGAAAATGCCTTTGATATTTTTTTGTCTTTCTTTGTAATCTTTTATCTTCATCTGCGGTTTGGTGTAACGAGTGCGGATGATAAAATCACTCAGGACCGGAAGAGGGAATCCGGGCGTTAAATTTTGGGCGATATGATCAGCCAAGAGTTCTGACTGATTGAACCCACGCCAGCGCAAGCGTCTTGGATGAAGGGGAATGGGAAGGATCAGGTCGGGAAGAGGAAGATTATTTTTCAAAATGGTTTTTATGAGCAATTTTCCCAGCGGAACGGACAGATCTCTTACGAAGTTGTATTTATAAAGATGAACCAGTGCTGATATATTATTTTCCCTGTAGCTTGAAGCGACGATCAGCTTGTCGAGAGGAATTACTGTATTTTTATTCAGGAATTTATTTTTGCAAAATCCGCAGACACGGCCGGACGGTGTGATATTTTTTTCGCAATAAGGGCAGACTTGTTCGGATAATAAACTGATTTTATTTAAACAGTCCGGACAGATCCAGAGGCCGTCTTGGTGGCAATTTAAACAAGAAATAGGGAAGAGAGTGTCTAAAAGAAAATTTTTAATTTTCGAATTTTTAATTTTATAAATAATTTTTTAATGTCCTAATTTTTAAAAATTAAAAATTTAGATTTATTTAAAAATTACAAAATTATAAAATTAAAAATTATGCTAATTTTAATTTTCCTTTCCCCGCACTTACTGTAATCTTATTATTTTTCACTCTATCTTCCACCATCATCTGAGCTATTTCGTTTTCTACCAGTTCCTGGATGTTTTTGCGGACCATTCTTGCCCCTCGTTTTTTGACGGTGCTTTTTTGGGCGATAAAAGAAACTACGCCTTTGCCCAGTTGCATATCGATGCCCTGTTTTTCCAAACGTTTCTTCAGTTTTTCTATTTCCAGTCCGGTTATTTTTTCGATATCCGATTTAGACAAGGGATTGAAAATCAAAATATGATCCAGGCGGTTCAAAAGTTCTGGCTTCAGCCTGTATTCCAGTTCTTCAGTGACTGCCAGTCTTATGGTCTCTATCTTTTTTGCCTCAGTGTCGGATTTTTTCGGCAGCTTGAATCCCAGGGGCGCGGGATGGATCTCGTTGAATTCTTCGGTACCGATATTGGTGGTAAGGATGAGGATTGTATTTTTGAAACTCACTTCCATCCCTTGGGCGTCAGTGAGGACTCCTTCTTCCAGAATTTGGAGAAGAATATTAAAAACATCGCTGTGCGCTTTTTCAATCTCATCAAAAAGCACCACCGAGTATGGTTGGCGGCGTACTTTTTCCGTCAGTCGGCCACCCTCTCCATAACCGACGTAGCCGGCCGGAGCACCGATAAGAGCAGAAACACTATGTCGTTCCATAAATTCGCTCATATCGATACGGATGAGATTTTTTTGGTTCTCAAAAAATTCAGTGGCCAGAATTTTGGCGGTGAGCGTCTTGCCTACGCCGCTGGGTCCCAGGAAAAGAAATGATCCCAAAGGGCGCTCGGGACTGCTCAGGCCGAATTGCGACCGGACCAGAACGCTGCCGAGCTTTTCCACGATTTCTTTCTGTCCGATAATTTGCGAGTTCAAGATATCAGAAACATTTTTTATCTTTTGACCCGATTTTCTGGCCATTTTTTCGGCCGGTATGCCGGAAATTTTCGCTATGGTTTCTATGATATCCTGTGTCTCGATGACCGCTCTTTGTTCTTTTTCCAGATCATTACTTTTTATTCTCAAAAATCCGATCTGCTCTTTTAACTGCTCTTCTTTTTCCTTGAGCTCCAGCGCTTTTCCGTAATTTTCTTCGAGCAGATTTTTTTCCTTCTCTTTCACAGTGTTCCTATTTTGGATTTCCAGTTCCTTGATCTTTTTGGCGAAATCGGAAATTTTTTGGGCGGACCGGACATAGGAAGCTGTTTCGTCCAGAACATCGATGGCTTTGTCGGGGAGAAAGCGATCCTGGATGTAGCGACAAGACAGTTCGACGCACAGTTCGATAGCGTTGTCCGATATGGAGACATTGTGAAAGTCTTCGTAATCATTCTTGATGCCCAAAAGGATTTTTTTCGCTTCCTGCTGGTCGGGCTCTTTGATGGCTACGGTCTGGAACCGGCGTTCCAGCGCCGCGTCCTTTTCGATATACTGTTTATATTCTTTGAAGGTAGTGGCGCCGATCATATGGATTTCCCCTTTGGAGAGAGCCGGTTTCAAAATATTGGCCAGATCAAGGCTTCCTGAAATGTTACCCGCCCCTACGATATTATGGATCTCGTCGATAAAAAGGATGACATCTTTGTTTTTGGCCGCTTCTTTAATTATTTCCTTGAGCCTTGATTCAAACTCACCCCGAAAGCTGGTGCCGGCGATAAGAGCAGCGACATCCAGATTCATTATTTTTTTCCCGAGCATAAAAGAAGGCACCTCGTCCTCGTTGATATATTGGGCCAGTTTCAGAACAAGGGCTGTCTTGCCTACACCCGGCTGTCCAATGAGCAGGGGATTATTTTTATTTTTTCTTCCCAAAATATTTATGATCCTTTTCGTCTCTTTGTCTCTTCCTATGACAGTGTCTCCTTTTACTTCCACTTCTTCATTGAGATTTATACAAAATTTATCGATGTACGGAGTTCCGAGAGTTGTTTTGGAAGAATTTTTTTTCTCGTTTGGAGTGGCCGGAAAGATTTCCGGCATAGATTGCCATTCGGGAAAACTGACCGGAAAATTTTTATAATCGGACAGGGAATTTTTTTGATCGCTCGGGCCGAGAAGGGAAGTTTTAAAAGCTGAAGAGGGAGAAGTCGTTTTTTTGCGCTCCGTTTTTCTGATGATCTTCCCGATGGTTTTATCCTGGGAATCAAGGATGGCGTAAATCAGGTGTTCTGTCCCGACATAAGAGTATTTGAGATTTTTGGCTATGGAAAAAGCCTTGACCATAGTCTTTTTCAGTTCTTCGGACGCAGGAGGAAAAGAGCGGGAAGATATTTTTGAAGTTTTTCGGGCAAGGAAGTCGTCCAGATGATTTTTTTTGATTCCCATATCTTTCAGGATGACCGAGCCCATACTGCCTTTTTGGGAATAGATAGCGCAAAAAAGATGGATATTGCCGGTTTCCGAAGCTTTTTGGCGTTTGGCCAGCTCGAAAGCGAAAGAGAGAGTGCTCTTGGCATGATTGGTGAGTTTCTGTCCGATCTTTTTGTCGAAAAAAATATCGAAATTGTCTAACATATATATTTGAAATCCCTATCAATTATACCTTAGTTTATTTCTTAAACCCAGTAATGTCAACCAACAGCAAGACAGTGAACAGCAAATAAGAGATACTGATTTTATTTTTTCTGTTTCCTGTTCGCTGATTACTGATTACTGTCTCTTGACCTTGTGGATAACTGGTTATTATTTAAAAGATAGTTAGCTGATAAAAAGTATGGTATAATCAATTATATAAAATAGATATAAGATACTTCCTGGGGAAAATAAAAAATAACAAAAATGTTTGAATTAGGATTTGGCAAAAAAGTATTTGTCGGGATTGACATTGGCACCTCAGCTATAAAGATAGTGGAATTGAAAGTGGCGGGAGGGAAACCTATTCTTTCCAACTATGCCTGGATGTCGCTGGGCAAGCTTTCGGGAGTGGACAATGACAAACTGGCACATTTTGATACATTGCTTCCTCAGTATATAAAAAAAATGCTGAAGGAGGCTAAAATAAAAGGAACGGAAACGCATGTTTCCCTGCCAGCTTTTGGAGGACTGATCACGCTCATTGATTTTCCCGAGATGGCTGAGAAAGACATGGAGCAGGCTATCAGGTTTGAAGCGCAAAAATATATTCCCACCTCTTTGGACGAGGTGGCAATGAGTTGGGATATCATCGGGAAGAGCGGAGAAACAAATACCGCAAAGGTTATCGAAAAGAAAGAAGAAACTGATCTGGACGCGACTGATCAAAGCACCGGAAAAAACAAAGTCCAGGTGTTGTTGGTGGCTGCTTCCAGAAATAAAGTGGAAAAATACGAGAAGCTTATAAAAAGTGTCGGGCTCAAACTCAAATCCATAGAGATAGAAAGTTTTTCGATGGTGAGATCCTTGGTGGGAAACGATCCGGGAAATTTCATCATAGTGGATATCGGTTCCCGGATTTGCAATATCATCCTGGTGGAAAAGGGAATGATAAGGGGCAACAGAAATATCGATGCCGGCGGAAAGGATATCACCCGTACCATAGCTAAAAGTATGGGTATGGAAGAAGTGGGCGCGGAAAGGCTCAAGCTGGCGGGCCAGAATTTTTTTAAGCAGGAGTCAGCGGTCAATCTGCCGTCCCTGGACATTATTTCCGGAGAAATTACCAGGCTCGTTAACTCTTTCCACAAAGGAGCGGCGCAGGCCGAGCTGGAGGGCATCATCCTCTCCGGCGGAACTGCCAATCTGGCCGGAATCAGAGAGTATTTTGCCCAATCATTAGGAATAAAGGTCATCAGTGGGAACCCTTTCAGCCGGATAGGATATAACAAAAAGCTGGAACCTGTTTTGGGAAAGATCGGGCCCCAGTTCTCAGTTTGCATCGGTTTGGCCCTCAAGGGAGCAGAAAATTATTTAAAATAAATAAATAAAAATAAAACAAATATATGGCCGACATAAATTTGGTTAGTGAAAGTGTCAGACGAGATTCCAGTTCAAGCAGGATGAACACGGGGATAATAGTATTATTCATCGTCTTCGTCCTGGTACTGGTTCTTTATGGCACGCTGCTTTTTCTGAATAAGACTACAGACAGCCAGATCGCTTCGACGAAGCAACAATTCGACAGCGAGTATAGCGGACTGGTGCAAGGTAATGCCAAGACGGTGGCTGATTTTCAAAACCGGCTGGATTTTACCAGCAAGTCCATCATTCAAAGCCGGGACGCCAAAAGTGATCTGGAGGCGATAGAAAAACTTATGGTGCCGGGAGCCTTTCTTAACGAATATAAATACGACGATACCGGAAAAATACTGACGTTAAGCTGTATAGGAGATAGCTTCAACACAGTGGCCAAACAAATCCTCAGTTTTAAAAAATCTGATTATTTCTCTAATGTTTCCAGCGGCCAGACATCCGGTAACGCATCCAACAATGATAGCGGTAATCAGGGAGGAATAAATTTTGTCGTGACGTTAACATTAAAATAAATAAAAAATATGAAAATAAAAATTCTTATGCCTCCGCTCCTAATCGTCGCTACCATCATTATGCTGATCTGGTTTATCTATCCGGCCTATACCAATGGAACGGACGGGCTCAAAGAAGAGCGCGCTAAATTGGCAGACGGGCAAAGCAAGCTGGATGCCATAAAAACCAAGGCTAGCAATATCGATCTGCTTTATTCCCAGTTACAGACGGACAAAGACAATCATGATGTTATTTTGTCCTATATTCCGGAAGAAGCCAAAGAAGAGGACATAATCAACAGTCTGAGTTCAGTCGCCGGCAGTGCCGGCGTTGCTCCGACGATCATTTCCGTGTCCAAGAGTACGGTCATAGTCGACCCATCTTTACTGGCGCCAGCAACAGCGTCGGATGTGGCAGAAAATCCGGCGAGCTCTGCCGACAGTAGCGCCGCTCCCATGGAAGCGAAGGTTAATTGTTCTGTTATGGGCAGTTATGACCAGATAAAATCTTTTTTGGATGAGGCGTATCATTTGGAAAGGTTTAATAAGGTAGTTTCACTGGATATCAAAAAAGCAGTTGATGCCAGTGGCAAAAATACTGGCGCTTTAGAGGCGGATGTAGTACTGGCATTCGATTTCATCGGGAAATCTTCTTCCGTAGCTAATGTAGATGATCCGGTTTTTTCCAACAATAGTTTTAGTATGAAAATCGCTCAGGATATAAAAAACAGAAACAATGTAGAAATACCGATACTTAATATCGACCAATCCGGACGATCCAATCCCTTCTCCCTATAATTTTTTATGAATAGCGGTAATAATATAAAAATCAATCAGGCTGCAAAAAAGCCTGCTTCTCAGGGGCTGTCTGGTGAACACAGAAGCAATGATGAGACCGATGGCACCGGAGGAAACGACGTTGCTCGGGAGGCAGAGAATTTCGAAGTAGCCCGGTTGGAAAAAGCCCCTTCCAATATTTCAAGCGATGTAATTTCTCTTATTCCCGAAGAAGTAGCCAAAAAATATAAGATAGCGGCGTTTGAAAAGAATGAAGACGTGGTGAAGGTAGCCATGGTCGATTCTCATGATATCAATGCTTTAAATGCGTTAAGGTTCGTAGCGGAAAAAGAAAAAATGGAGATCGAGGCTTATCTGGTTTCCGAGAAGGTATTTAATGAAATAACCAGTTTTTATAGCGGCCCATCGGAAGTGATAAAAAAAGCGGTCAAATCGTTCAAAGAAGACGTCGCTTTCGATTCGGAGGCCGAAGAAAAAAAAGAGGAGAAAAAAAAGGAAATCCTGAAGGATGCTCCGGTAGCTAAGCTGGTGCAAGTCATAATCAGCCATGCTTTGGAAGGAAGAGCCAGCGACATCCACATCGAACCGATGGAAGGAAACTACAGGGTTCGTTTCCGGGTAGACGGAATTTTACATATCAGTCTGATCCTGCCAAAAGAAATCGGACCGGCTGTCATATCACGCATAAAAATATTGGCCAATCTGAAAATAGACGAAAAAAGAAAACCCCAGGACGGACGCTTCAGAATGATTATGGGGAAAAGAGGGATAGATTTCCGGGTGTCTACCTTACCGGTAATCGAGGGTGAAAAGATAGTAATGAGAATCCTGGATAAGGACGCGGGGGTCGTGAGCGAGGAACAACTGGGTCTTTCGGGCACGGCTCTCACTAATGTGAACAGAGCCATACAGGAAACTTATGGCATGGTGCTCATTACCGGACCGACCGGCAGCGGAAAATCCACCACTCTATACGCTCTTTTGAAAATATTGAACAACGAGGAAAGAAATATCATAACACTCGAAGATCCCATCGAATATTATATCGAGGGACTTAATCAAAGCCAGATAAAACCGGAGATCGGCTATACTTTTGCCAGCGGACTCAGATCCATCCTTCGTCAGGATCCGAATGTCATAATGGTAGGAGAAATCCGAGACGCGGAAACGGCGGAACTGGCCGTGCATGCGGCTCTTACGGGGCATCTGATGTTTTCCACTTTGCATACCAATACGGCCATCGGCGCTATTCCGCGGCTTATCGATATGGGTATCGAGCCATTTCTTTTGTCCTCATCTCTGCGAATGGTAATAGCCCAAAGATTGGTGCGCAAAATCTGCGAAGGTTGCAAGGAAAAGGAAGAAATTCCGGAATCGATCAAGCAAAAGATCCTTGAGCAGATAAAAGATATTCCCGAAAAAGAATTGAAAGAATATGGAGTGGACTTGTCTAAGGGAATGAATTTTTATCATGGCAAAGGTTGCGATAAATGCAACGGCACGGGTCTGACGGGGAGATTGGCTATTTTTGAAGCTGTGCCGGTCAATGACAAGATAAAAGACATCATCGTAGAGCATAAAGGCAGTGAGGATCTGATTACCAAAGAAAGGGAGGCTATGAAGCTGCTTACCATCAAACAAGACGGCATCCTGAAAATACTGAAAGGCATCACCACTATCGAAGAAGTGGAAAGAGTGACGGAAGGAAGCATCACTTTGCTTGAACAAAACGATTAAAATTCATCCCCTCACCAATTCCATGAAAGATTATCTAAAAAGAAAATTAAAAGGCGAAGCCGCCTATCGGCTCTGGTTAATTAAGTAGAAAGTTTTTGCTAGAATTGGTGAGGGGATAAACTTATGAATGACAAAAAAAAGACAATAATGGTTGTGGAAGATGATTCTTTCGTGTTGGATATCTATCAGACAAAACTCACCCAGGAAAATTTTAATGTGATATCAGCTACTAACGGCTTAGAGGCGATGAAAAAATTAGAAGAAGAAAAGACTAAGCCGGATTTGATGCTCCTGGATATCGTTATGCCTTATATGGACGGGTTGGAAGTGCTGCGAAAAATAAAAAATAACGATAAATTAAAAGATATTCCGGTAATTTTGCTTACCAATCTCAGCCAAAAAGAGAAGGTGGACGAAGGGTTATTCCTGGGAGCGAATGATTATCTGATCAAATCTCATTTTACTCCTTCCGAAGTGTTGGAAAAGATAAATTCATATATAAAATAATTTTTATGCATGCCGAACAAAGAATCAAAAACCTCTTAAGACTAGTGGCTCAGCAGGGCGCCTCCGACCTGCACCTGACCGTCGGGCGCCATCCCACCTTTCGTGTAGATGGAAAACTTATTCCTTTTGAAGAAGAGGAACTTCTGACTCCTGCTGCTACGAAAGAGATGGTGGAGGTGTTGATGGTGGAAGATGTAAAAAAGAAATTATATGACGAAGGCCAGACAGATTTTTCTTACAATTTTGAGGACAAAGCCAGGTTTCGGGTCAATGCTTTTTTTCAGCAAGGATATATCAGTATAGCTTTCCGTCTTATCCTCAAAGAAATCAGAACTCTTGAAGAATTATGTATGCCGGATATTCTTTATGAACTTACTAAAGTTACCCAGGGCCTGGTCCTGATGGTGGGTCCGGTAGGACATGGAAAATCTACGACACTGGCGGCGCTTATCAACGATATCAATCACCGGCAGGAAAAACACATCATTACCATCGAAGATCCGATAGAATACGTCTATGAACAAGACCGCTGCATCATAAATCAAAGAGAAATATATCAGGATTCCAAGTCTTTCCAGGAAGCGCTTAAGGCTGTTTTCCGGGAAGACGCCAATATAGTGCTCATCGGAGAAATGCGGGATTTGGATACCATCTCTACGGCTATTACAGCGGCGGAAACAGGGCATCTGATTTTCGCCACCCTGCACACGAATGATTCTCCGCAAACAATAGACCGTATCGTTGATGTTTTTCCGGCTCACCAGCAGAATCAGGTGCGAAGCCAGCTGGCTAATGTTCTTTTGGGAGTGATTTCCCAAAGACTGATTCCAAAAGTGGACGGAGGAAGAATTCCGGCGGTGGAAATAATGATCAAGAACCATGCTATTGAAAATCTTATCCGTGAAAATAAGTCGTATCAGATAGACAATGTTATTGAAACCAGCGCTAATGAAGGAATGATCACGCTGGATAGATTTCTTGTTAGCTTGGTCAAACAGGGAACGATTTCTTTAGAGAACGCTTTGGCTTATGCCAAGGATCCTAAAAGTTTCCAAACGCTGCTGAGATAGGACATTAGTTATATGACGCTAAGTGTGGTATAATATTGACATAAAAAATAAAAAATTGGTATGAAATTCGTTTTCAAAGCAAAAAATAAAGAGGGAGGAATCAAGGAAGGTACCATCGAAGCTTCTAACAATGAAACAGCCGCTGCAGTGCTTCAGAAGAACGGACTCTTTCCCATAAAAATCGTCGAGGAAGCCAAAGCTGATCAGTTTACCAAAACTATCTTGAAATATTATGATCGGGTGACGGAAAAAGAACTGGTTGTTTTTTTCAGACAATTAGCCATTCTCATCGAAGCCCGGGTGCCTATCGTAGCATCGCTTATGGCCGTCAGCGAACAAAATAGCAATAAATATTTCATCAAGGTGCTGCAGGAAATCGTCAACGACATCGATGACGGTGTGCCTTTGTCCGATGCTATGGCTCAGCACGATGACGTCTTTTCTCCTCTGGCTATCAATATTATCAAGGCCGGAGAAACTTCAGGAAATTTGAAAAAATCGGTAGACTATGTGGCTGACAATATCGAAAAAAATTATGTTTTAGCCAGCCGTATCAAAGGAGCGATGCTTTACCCCTGTATCGTTTTGGTGGTTTTCTTTTTAGTCGGATTTATCACCATTTCTTTCATTTTGCCGAAACTGACGGACATCATCAAATCAATGGGAGCCGTCACCCCCTGGTATACCCAGATGGTGATAGCGGCGGGTGATTTTATGAGAGTCTATTGGTGGGCGGTAGCCATTATCATCATCGGTTGCATCGGCGGAATTGTTTATTATGTAAAAACTCCTGATGGCAAGAAAGAATGGGATCAGATAAAAATAAAGCTGCCTGTGATAGGGCCGCTCTTTCGCGGCGTGTATATCACTCGGTTCGCGGAGAATCTGGGCGTGCTGCTTACCGGCGGTATCCCTATTATCCGGGCGTTGACTATCGTCAGCACGGTGATTAACAATTCCGTTTACGAAGCTGTTATTCTGCGAACGGCCGAACAGGTAAAGATTGGCGGCAATATGAGTGATGTACTCCAGAAAAGTTCTCTTTTCCCTCCGGTGGTGTCGCATATGGTCAAGATCGGAGAAGAGTCAGGACAAATTGACGCCGTACTTAAACATATTTCCAAATTCTATGATCAGGAAACGGAAATGTCCACCAAAAATCTCTCCGCTCTCATTGAGCCGGTTCTGATGATCATTATCGGAATCGCGGTAGGATTTATGGCAGTAGCCATCCTTTTGCCGATCTATAATGTAGCCAGCCAGATACAATAAAAAACAGTAACTGATTAAATTTGATTTTAATAGAAGATAATATTTAAAAAATAGAAAGTGAGGTAAAAAGATGGCGAAGAAGAAAGGCTTTACCCTGATCGAACTTTTGATCGTGATCGCTATTATTGGTATTTTGGCTTCCATCGTGTTAGTCAGTTTGGGATCAGCCCGAAGTAAAGCTCAGATTTCAGCAGTCAA
>Ga0182027_10000731_pt1 | contig 55989 bp, 47 predicted proteins | sample 712E1DmetaG_FD_121300 | JGI IMG/M metagenome (GOLD analysis project Ga0182027, IMG submission 121300) | Permafrost microbial communities from Stordalen Mire, Sweden - 712E1D metaG (Illumina Assembly) | ecosystem: Environmental > Terrestrial > Soil > Wetlands > Permafrost | place: Sweden...
CAGTCAGTCCGATGGATCTGGAAGCAAGAGAAAGAAAACAACAAAGGCGCTTAGAAGAAAGGAAAACAGAAAGGAGCCAGACAGCAGCCTCTCGAACGCACTTGACAATCCCCATAGCAGGGCTCCGAACGCTTTCGGAGCCGTCGTCATCGGATCGGCAACCGGAGCGGTTGCCCTACAATTAATCGTAAAGATTCGGGCGCACAGTTCTCCCTCCATTCTCGCTGGCGCTGGCGCGTGAGATGTGCAAAAATTGGCAATTGAAGAAGTGCCCAGCCCGAGTGGCGGAATGGCAGACGCAGCGGACTTAAAATCCTGCCTATGAGGTCGGACGATTCTTGCGAGTTTCCTAGGAAGATGCAAAAAACCCTTGCAGAATAAGCCTTACAAGCTAATCAGCTATTCAGCACCAGGGGTGCAGAGTGGCATGAATCGGCACGACGTTTGCCACTTTTTGCCACTTGGGCTTCCCTAACCGCTCTTTTCAATCTTCACTTTTCTGGAGGGAAAATATCAATGAGAGAGCAGTGAAGCCGCCTCGTAATCTGCTCCAGCCGCGAGAGTGTGATGCTCTGCCGGCACATCTCCAAGCGGTGAAGTGTAGAGGGCGGCAACCCGACCTTCTTGGAGAACTTGGCATAAGCCAGATCTCCACGCCGCTTCCGCAGAAACGCCGCCAATTGTCGTTCGAGTCTTCCTGCCACGCCAGAAGACTGCCCAAAAACGCATTCCGTATGTGGAATGTTTTTGGGTTGACACGTTCACTCTTCCGGCAATAATCTGGCAACGCTTCTCAAGGTGAGTCTAATGCGAGCACGATGGATTTTGGGCAAAGCACACTGTCTCGGAGTCGCCGCGCTGGTGTGGCTCCTTTTTGCCAGCGCCAGCGGGCGCGCGGATACCATCGCGTTGTCCTTGGGGTGGAACCCGGGTGTGATTCAGAAATTCGATTCGACTGGACAGGGTTCCGTCTTCGCCTCTGGATTGATCGCCCCTGGGGGCCTTGCCTTTGACAAGAGTGGCAATCTCTACGCGGCTGATTCCGGCAACGGGCAGTATGGCACCGGGTCGATTTACAGGTACAACTCGAACGGCAACGGATCGCTCTTCGCCGGACCAGCATCCGGTGTGAACACACCTGAGGGTCTCGCGTTTGACAGTAGTGGCACCCTCTACGTGGCGAATCACGGCAACGGCACGATTGAGAAATTCGATCCGAGCGGGCACGGTTCCATGTTCGCGGTCATAGGCTCACCTTTCGGTCTTGCGTTTGATAGCAGCAGCAATCTCTACGTAGCTGCTATGGGCAGCCCCGGGATGATTTTGAAGGTCGATTCGAGCGGACACGTTTCCACCTTCGCATCGGGCTTAAACAACCCTTGGGGTCTTGCCTTTGACAGTACCGGCAATCTCTACGTGGCCAATTACGGCGGCGGCCCCGGTAGTAACGATGGCTCGATTTACAGGTTCGATCCGAACGGAAACCGGTCCGGTTTTGCCTCGGGCTTGTACGGTCCTGAAGGGATCGCCTTTGACAGCAATGGGAATCTCTTCGTGGCTATGGAATACGGCAGCCCTTCCAATTACTTCACCGGCTACATTGAGGAATTCGATTCGAGCGGAAACGGGTCGGTCTTCGCGTCGGGCTTACACCAACCGACATTTATCGCAGTGCAAGTTCCCGAGCCTGCGACTTGGGTGCTGCTGGCGCTGGGCATCGGCGCGCTCCTCGGCGCTCTGCGGTTACCTCGCCGGTCATCGTAAGGCTCCAGAATCGGCCACGGGTGCGCTCAGGATGGCTTCCGCAAACTACTTCGCCGTGCTGGACTTGCCGGCGGTTGCGGTGTAATGCAGGTTCGTAGTGCCAATGAAGGTTTCGGTGTCCAGTACCAATCTCACTGGAAAATTAACCACCAGCACGCCCGGCTTCGGGATGTTGGAACTGATCATACTGTAATCCGCCCAGACCGTTTGCCACGAGCCGTTCTTCAATGTCGCATTGATCGTCCACAAGCCGGTTTTCTTATTAAAAGTCGGCTTGTTGAAGAGGCTCATGCCGCTCATCCCACTTCCCCTGCTGCCGAGAGCAAAGGAGACCTGTGCTCCGCCGATGTCCAGCGTGACGGTCTTGCCGACAAAACTGTAACTCTCCGGCAGATTGAACGTGCCTTTCACGGTGCAACTGTCCGCATTGTTCTTAACGAAATTCAGCGTTGTTTGCAGTTTGGTGACGGTCAGATTGGCGAAGAAAGTGGCAACGTAAGTTGCCCCACCCGATGGCACAGTGATCGTGCGAGGATTACTGCTGTTGCCATCACCCCAGCCGGTGAAAGTCCAACCACTGTTCGCACTGGCAGAGATCTGCTGCGAAGAACCGCACGGGTATGAACCGCCTCCGTTGGCGATGCCACCATTCGCTGGATTCACCTCCACCGTGATCGTTCCAGATGCCTGCTGGAAGTTCGCGGTGTACAGCGCACCACCGGCCGGCACTGTGATCGTGCGCGGGTTCTGTGCGTTGCCGTCGTTCCAGCTTGTGAACGTCCAGCAACTGTTCGCACCCGCCGAAATCTGGACATTAGTGCCAACCAGATAGGTGCCAGTACCACCAACGCTCCCACCAGTAGAAGGACTCGCCTGCACTGCGATCACGGCAGTCTGCGAGAAGCTCGCCGTATAGGTTGCGCCACCAGCCGGCACTGTGATCGTGCGAGGATTGTCGGTGCTGCCGTCACTCCAACCAGTAAATGCCCAGCCGCTATTGGCATTGGCCGATATCTGCTGCGAAGAACATACCCAGTACCTTCCGCTACCGGTCACCGAGCCACCCGGGGATGGGTTGGCCGTGACGGTCACAGTTACCAGGGACTGGTCTGGGGCGGTCGGCCGACCGCCAAACGTTGTGCCCCAGCCGGTCGTGCACGGCGAGTAATAGACGGTCGCATTGTTGTCACTGGCGAATATAGACGAATCAGAACCACCGCTGGGGGCGCTACCTAGGAAATGAACTCCTATAAGGCTGGTGCAATCATTGAACGCATTTGACCCGATGCTGGCGACGCTGTTGCCGATTGTCGCGTTGGTCAGGCTGGTGCAGGCCACAAACGCACCGTTCCCGATACTGGTGACGCTGTTGGGGATCGCGACTCTCGTCAGGCCGGTGCAGCCTGCGAACACCACGTCCCCGATGCTGATCACGCTATTGCCGATCGTGGCATTGGTCAGGCTGGTGCAGCCCTCGAACGCTTGGTCCCCCATGCTGGTCACGCTGTCGGGAATCGTGACGCTAGTCAGGCCGGTGCAGCCTGTGAACGCACCGCCCCCGATACTGGTGACGCTGTCGGGAATACTAACGCTGGTAAGGCCGATGCAGCCACCACCGAATGCAAAACTCCCAATGCTGGTCACGCTGTTGCCGATCGTGGCATTGGTCAGGCCGTAGCAGCCAGTGAACGCCTCGCTCCCGATACTGGTGACGCTGTCGGGAATTATGACGCTGGTCAGGCTGGTACAGCCACCGAATGCGTAGGTCCCGATTATTGTCACGCTTTTGCCGATCGTGACGCTGGTCAGGCTGGTGCAGCTATGGAACGTATTGTCCCCGATGATGGTCACGCTATTGCCGATCATAGCGTTGGTCAGGTTAGAACAGTACCCGAATGCACCGCCCCCTAAATCGCCTCCGATACTGGTGACGCTGTCGGGGATCCTCACGCTGGTCAGGCTAGAGAGGAACCTGAACGCACTGTCCCCGATGATGGTGACCGGCACGCCATTGATCGTGCTGGGGATGGTCACCGCACCGCCGGAACCGGTGTAGCCGGTGATGGTGATTGTGCCGTCGCTGTTGTACGAGTAATTGAATTGCGCTTGCGCCGCCGCGGGCAGCAGCAGGAGCAGAAGCAGTAGTAGCCTCGTGGCGCAAACGGTTCTAAAACGCACGGACATCCTGTTCGGGTTGGTTGTTTTCGTAGTTTTCACTTCTCTCCCTTGTTCACCGGACCGACTCAGCACGGCGGCGGGACAAAAAGGGGCGCGAACTCAACGCCCCTCACGAGAGGCACCTAGGAGGGCCTGATGGGAGAGAACGCCGAGCCGCGCCCTTACGGGCGCGTGCTCGCGGACTGTCTCCCATCGCGAAAGTTTCCTAGGTTTTCTCGTGAGACCGTAGCCGCAGCTACGCTAAGTGATGTTGTTGTTTACTGTCTTTTCTCGGTGCCTGTTTCCTCCAAACGCCGCGAGTGTAGTCCCAGGTCAGGGCCTGAATCAAGCGTTCAAAGGCTCAAACCGGGTCGATGCAATCTGGGGAATCGTTGAGAGGGGAATTGACGGCTCGGCTGACGGGGGTGGAGATCCCAACGGCTCTGCAGGGCATTCCCAACGCGAACAAGGCCCTAACGTCTCCACGGCCCCTTTGGATTCCACAGCGGGCGTCTATGCACACGGTCAGCCGTATTGAGCGGTGATGATGCAGTCATGAATGCAGCGGCGATGCCTCCGACGACTGCTCGCACCAGCGGTTCCCAGAATGAATCCACTGCAACAGCGCCATTGCGATTGCTACAGAAGCCGCTGCGAATGACGTGCTGGGTAGCCTCGCATCTAGTGTCCACGACAATGGCTCCTGCTTTGAGCTTTTCGCCAAACAGAGGATAATGTCGCTCTGGCTCCCACTGCACCGTAGCGGAATGATGATTCTGCGCATGTAGGGAACCCATCATCATCTGCACATCGGTAGGGGTGGAGAAACTCGGCACGATCACTATTTCGCGCTTGAAGGGAGCGGGATACAGTTTATTGGTCTGTGCCCCCACCAGTGCGAAGAAGCTGCCCCATTGCCCGGTATCCGACCGCGCCTCCCACAAAATGTTTATTTGATCGCCACGTCGCCCATCCACCTGAAATGAAACGCACCACATCGTCGGCCCGTTCAAATACCATGCACGAAACAGCAGCAACTCCTTGTCGTGGCTCAACGACTCGATACGAAAGCCGTCCGTCTCCGTCACACTCACCGGTGATGTTATTGCAATGGCGTCGAGTTCTTTGAAGGCTGCCGCGCATGCGTCCACCTGGTCATCGTGCAGCCCGTTGGGAAATGCCTCAAATTCGACGAGCAAGGCGGCATTCCATGGCGCCCGCACCATTGAGAGACGGCCCGATTCAGCGAGATCAGCCAGAGGCTTGGCACGTAACACCTTGTTGCTGGTGCTGGGAATGCCACGGACATCATAACCGTGCAGAAGCCTCCGGTAATTGTCCACGACGATCTTGCCCGCGCTGCCCGGCTCCTGTTCGATGCGCACAACAACACTAACACCGTCCGCAATAGTTGTCTGGCGCACCATTTCCTCGACCTGCTTTGGCGCGCCACGCATTCTTTGCACGTTCAGAATCGTGACGCGCCCGAATTGGTCAACGCCCAGTTTCGCGCCCACTGTCCAATCAGGTTCTGTGCCTTGCGCGGCTTCCGTGGCTGCGATGTCCCAGAACCGAACCGCTCGCATCACCGCAGGCGTTGTGTCCACTAAACGTAACCACGCCCGCTGGAACATTGCCCCCTCGGTACTGCCTGGCGCTTGCAGGTAAAGGCTGTTCCAGACGGCGGAACCAACACTGCGCCTTATCTTCTCCAACGCCTCTGAATCGTACCGCTGTGGCCACAACGGCTCGCCTGGCTTTCGGTCCAATAGGTCGTTTTCTTCGGCAATCGCTGGTAGACGGATGATCTTGAATCGGTCGGCTAATGGATCAGCCTCCATCTGCCGGATGAGCCTTCCAGCAAGGTCGTCTTCGTGCCACCGGGTCATCACCAATACGATGAAACCACCGGGCTCAAGGCGCGTGCGTGCTGTGGAGGCATACCATTCCGACTGCTTTTCACGGAAAAGTGAACTTTGAGCCTGCTCCCAATTCTTGATCGGGTCGTCAATGATCAGACAGTGCGCTCCTTTGCCTGTGAGCGGCCCGCCGACTCCTGACGTAGCCATGCCCCCACCGTGGCCAGCAATCTCCCACCGGTCAGCCGCCGCTGAATCTTCGCGCACGGTTACGCCGAAAATCCGCTGGCCGTGTTCCTTGAGTATGTCCCGCGCTCGACGGCCCCGCTCAGCCGCAAAATCTGCTTCATGACTCGTCAATAACACCTGAAGAGTCGGGTTTCTGCCGAGAAACCAAGGCGGAAAACACTCCGAGATGAGCGTAGTCTTGCCGTGTCGTGGTGGCACCATTACAATCAAGCCGGTGTAACCGTCGGCGTGCAGTTTCCCTTTTGCCGCCCCTACCAATTCCCTGTCAAGCAACTCCAAGTGTCGCGCATCCAACCAGCCTTCTCGACGACACTGTCGCGCAAACTCAGCAGGGCTGGAAGGTGCGGAGGCACCGCCCCCGCTGGCATGAGCCTGTGCGTAGGCTGCCTTCCGAATCCGTTCAAGGATTGAGTCACTGTCCGGCAAGGCTGTCTCCGAAAATCTTCATGGCTTCCGCACGTCGCTCCGGTTCAACGAACTCCTTCACGACCTTTTCCATGCTGAGGACAACGATGTTGACGACCTTGATTTGGTCCCGGTTCACCAGATCGTGTAGCTCAAGCCACAACCTAACGACACCCAACGCTGCGCGTGGGTCGCCTCCGTCCAGAAGATCTCTGATCTTGCGGGCAACCCGGTCCTGGTCAACACCGTGGGCCTGCAACGTGTCGCAGAAGCCTGACTTGCTGATGCGTTCGAAGGTGCGCTTCGTGTTGTGCTGGATCGTGTTTTCCGCATAGTTCGCACGCCGCATAGCCGCTGCCTTTGACCTCGCTGTGGGCATGGCCGCCGCGGTCTCCATCTGTTTTGATCTGTCCCCTGGCGATGCTCCCATAATCACACCCTCTCACACCTTGTTGGTAGGCTGCGTCCGGTTTTCTTTTTCGACAATAGCCCAAGCGAGTTGGCGGAATAGGTTTTACCACCATTGGCTTGCGACACTCGTGACGCTTGCCACTGCCGAGCTTCGAGTGTCGCGTCTGTCACAAGTGTCACAAGGGGTATGCTCAAATTCATGGTGTCGCTTTCCGCTTGTAGAGGCGGACGGTATGGCCGCCGCGTTCAGGTGATATCTCGGTGTGCCCGAGGATGCCCTCCTGTTCCATCGCTTCCAGGAGTTCGCGTGCTTCATCTGCATTCCCGACAATTCGCGCTCGTTGCACTTCACGGGCGGTAATGCCTTCGGGAAGGCCCTCCAGCAGGCGGATGACTGCGTTGCGCTTGTCCTGCCGTGCTTTCATCCTTCCGCCGCTCAGGATGTTAAGCTGCTGGGCGGCAAACCAGTCCGCGATCCTGATGGCATCGCGGGCGGTTTCAGCCGAGACGGTGTGCAGGTGGGCTTCTGCGCCGTGGCGGAGCGCATGAAGTACAACCGAAATCCGCCATGCCTGCTCAGTCCATCGAGCGACGAAGATGGTCACATCCTTTAGGTCGCCTTTACGCCGACTCACAAGTGCGTTGTGGTGTTCGCGGAAAAGTTCCATCACCTCTGGATCAGGTTCAAGGACGATTGGCTTATCGTTGAGACGGTAGGCCGTCAGCAGGACGCGAATCAGCTCCCCGTAAGCCTCCGCGATGTTCGTGGGAATGACGGTCGGGTTTTCAGGAATAGGCTCAGGCTGGCAATTCGAATGGCATGGAAGCAACCTTGGAATGAGCCCGCCCTCCGTCAAACTGCGTTCACCGAGCAGTACGTCAAGTTTATCAGGCTGTGTCAGCCACAGTGCAGTAACACAAGGATGTTGGAGACATACCGGTGCGCGGCCCACACGGTCAACTCGGCAATAGTCGCCAGAGTACGCCTTTAGGTATATCCCTTCGTCGGTCCGGTCGAGCTTGTTATACCGTCCAAGAAGATTATTGACGATGTTCCCTGCGTCGGCGCTCAGGCTGGCGATCACTTCGCCACGGTTCTGTAGTATCACCGCCAGGCGTTCCACCGTCACGTCTTCACACCACAGGACAGGCGATTGCAGTTCGCGTTCAAGCGCCAACATACGGGCTCGGTTCTTTTCCATGCGGGCTTGGATCTCTGCGTGGAGGGCGTCATCCTTTTCCTTGGAGATTTCTTTCTTCGCCTGTTTGTACTCTTCATCGAGAGCGTCCCTTTCAGCCTGGAGCTTGGGCAGGCTGGTGTTCATCCACTCTTCGACAATTTTCTGCTCGTACTCGTGAAAGGGACGGGCGGCGTGGCGGTATGATTCACTCTTGCCAGTGCCGGATTGGGCGCTGACGACGATGTAGAGGTTGCCTCGCGTTGTACGTTGCGGGCCGCTGCGGACGGAAAACCCCACACCAATGGATGCACTTCCGATGCCCAGCACACAGCAACAACTCAAGGACAACGGAACGCGCTCACACTCCGCAATTGCCCGGGCCATTTGACCGGCTGCGCCTGGGAGACATTCGATTGGAAACGGCTGCAATGTGGGATCATCAAAGGAATCATCGTCCCTACGTGACATTCGTGACTCTTGTGACAGTCGCGCCTCGGGTGTCGGCACGGATGGTTCGATGTCGGCGGCCGTTTCCATCGCCGCATTCATGTCGTCCAACGTCGCACCTGCTCGCGTCCACTCGTTTGGGTCCTTGTGGATAGGCGGAGTTTTCACCGATTTGACCCGCCGAGCGATCAGATCGGCAATCGCATGCAACCATTTCTGGCCCGGTGGGTCGTTTTGCCCAAAGATGTAAACCGTCGCCTTCGCGTTGATAATTTCAGCAGCCAACTTTGCATTGCAGGCGCCGCGTGTTGCAATCAGACACCAGTCAGGCAACCCTTCTCCTGTTCGGTGCCAACCCAAAAGGTCGGCTACAGAAAATAGGTCCCACTGGCTTTCGAACGCGAGGATCGTTTCCGCCGCGTTCGGGTTGCCAAACACCAACGGACGCACCTTGCAGCCTGTCGGATAATAGCGCCAACTGCCATCATTCAAACGATAGTGCCAGCCCACAACCAAGCCCGCTTCGTTCTGGATTGGCAGGGCAATGTGGCCTTCATAAACACCAACAAGCCCCTGCTGGCGCAACCACTGACAACATTCCTCAGACCATTTCCGCTCATCCTTTAGATTGAGCCAGAGATCCTCACAGAAGGCTTCAGTGCACCGCTGCCATTCTGCCGATCGGTCACGTTCAGACTTCGCATCCGAAGGCATATACGTGGCGCCCTGGGGCACCTGGCCATTGCCGTTGAGACCCGCAAGTTCGCGGTATTTCTGGAAGGCGTCCCCCGTGGATAAACCGAATTTCTTTTCTAGGTAATTCACTTCGTCGCCCTCGCCGCAACCTGCGTGACATTTGAAGAACCAAGAACCGTCAGACTGAAATACGGAGAAAGATGGCTGACTATCATCGTGGAATGGACACCGCGCCGATTTCTTCGCCCGATCGCCGTCACCGCAAAGCGCCATCAGTTTAGGTAACGGAAGACGCACCTTGAGATCGTTTGCGTCATTCATGGCCAAACCTCAGCCAACGTCAGTCGGGGCGCACCGGTTTCCGTTACACAGGTGCTGCACCAAACCACCGTGCCAGTTTGTGTGCTTAGAATGCCACCGAAATTCCTTCCGTGAACCCGCTTGTTGCACTTGGCGCAGTTACCGAGTCCGTCCTTGCCTTCCGGTGGAATCACGGTAAACTTCGAGTTGTTGAGTGATTCGGCGCGCTTCTCTTGGGGAAGGGGGCGCGCCTTTTCGCTGGGACCGTTCATCGGCGACCTCCCGTCTGCTCTCCGATCGCCGAGACGCGATAGCGATCAAGTGCCGAGACGATTTCGCTACGCTCGAATAATATTACACGACCAATCTTCCTATAGGGAACAAGACGTCTGGCCGTCCAGTTGCCCACCGTGCGTGCCGAGATGCCAAACTCTGCGACAACATCGCGCCGCCGCAGCCAACGTCGTTCTCGGGCTGCGTTCTGTTGCTCGACGTTCGCGTTTGTATCCGCGCTCGCGTTGCGCGTTGGGGACTTAACATTCCTCATGTTGCCAATGATCCGCCAAGGCAACAGGGCTGTAAATTGGGGGTTCTGTAATAATTTCCCCGAATTCCTTGAGGTCAGACCTTCTTGGGTCGCCCGCGCTTACTAGGAGTTGGGGTCACTCCATGCGTATTGCACCAGTCGCGAATAGTCTTGCGGTCACATCTGCAGATCAAGGCAAGTGCTGACACCGACCAAATGGTTGTGGGGCGCACTTTGCCATTGTCGTCTTTGCCTATTACCCTCAAGTAAAGCGCGTAGCGTGGGTTGGCAATATCCTGGCGGGATCGAAATAATCCAACCAAAGCCTCTAAGAGACGTAGAGGGCGCATGTCACCAGTATTAAGTGCTTGTCGGAAAAGTTCGCCAACGCAGAGATTTATCTTTCCGTCTAGTTCGAAGATCGCCCGGTTGAACGCCTCTTGCTTCAAAATAAGACGGTAGACCTCTTCGTCGCGCGTTTCGTCCATTCTTGTCCCGTGATGCAACTCATCTGGTGTGAACCCATCGGGCCATTGGTATTCCGTTCCCCGCGCGAGCGTAAGCCATTTGATTACTGAATCACGAAAGCGGGCACTAAGACGGAGGTTTTCATTCCCAAGTTCTTCTGCCTGCTTTAGCAAATCGTTGTATTCTCGCACGATCACTATGTGCTCTGCGGTAAACTCACCAAAGACTGCGCCCTGTAGCAAATCGTCCCATAATGCACCACTGCTGATCTTTCCTTCGATTTCCTTGTCACTCATCCGCCCTGGCACATGTCCGCGTTTCTTTCCCATATTCCCTATCTCGTTAGCGCATGGTGTGCGGACGGGATAGGTCGCTCGCGTCCAAAATGCTTTCGGAGAAACTCTCACCGAGCTTGTTGGCCAATGTTTGTAGGCTTGTCGAGGAGTAGGGGACAACGTTCTGTTGGGGCTTCATATCCATTTAGTCACTCTTTCTCAAACCCTTGACTCTTGAATTTTAGCGTTCGGCAGTTTTCGGTGACGGTGCGCACGACGTTATCGGGAGCGCCGGTCGGAATGACTGCGTCAATCTCCAAGGTCACCTTCACATCTGATCCCATCAGCCCTGCGAGATGGGCGATGACCTCTTCCGCAATCTTGCCCGCATCGCGACCGACGCGAGCTGGGTTTAGTTCAACCGTGCCGTGAAATCGCTTGGGTTTGGCAACTTCCGGTGTTTTCGCTGGTTCAGTTGCGCCGGGGCCGAGTTTCGCTGTGCCAGTCTGTGTTCCGTGCGCTGCAGGCGGAATGACGCCCGCACCCGCAACAACCGCGGTCTCTTCCTGGTACTGCTTGAGGGCGGGTTCAGGTTTCACCAACAGACCAAGGAAACCTTCAGCGGAAATCGTCACGTTCTGTGCGCAACGCAGTCCCCGGTATCGTGCCGAAGGTTCATCATAGCTCTCAGCGAAGGCAAACGAATCTTGCACCCAACTGAGCATTCCAACGCCTTCGCGGATTGCCTCAATGAGAACTGCCGTATTCCGCAGTCGGGGTAGGTAGGTGTAACGAGGAAAATCTTCCGCCAACTGCCGAATCTCGACATGGTTGCCGCGCCATAGGACGCGATCTAATTCATGGCGCAGCGCAGTTGCGCCATATTTCGTCACCAACTGGCCCTCCGTCTTCAGTTTACGACTGGCCCGCACCGCCAACGCCTCTTGTCCCGTGAGTCGGTAGGTCTGCCAAGTGACATCATCCTGCGGGTTCGTTTGGGTTGGTACAATCATCCACTGGTATGACTCTGGCAATCGCGTTTTCACAACGGTATCGGCATTGTCACGCTGGCTGATGGCCTGTTTTTGCTGGAAAGGGGTCAGGTCCAACTGTTGCGCCTCGTCCACAATGGACTGCCACGCCAAATACCGGCGAACAGCCTCTTCCAGGTCGCTCAGTTTCGTTTTGTCCACCGCCAGGAACACAAGCGTGTTCTTGTAGATTCGGGGACTGTTGCCACGAGAATCAAGGAACGATTTGGCCGTCAATACCGCAGGGCTGTTTTCGTCTCTGGTGTGCGGATGATCCACGCTGAGCACCACAAGCCGAGCATCGGTCTCATCCGTCACGTCGGCGTTCGATGCAGGAAATACATGTTTCCCAACGAAATCACCGAGCCCGCCACCATGCTTTCGGTCGAAGTTGTTGTCCACGCGCCGCTTGATCTCCGCCGCGACGAAGTCGGGCTTGGACTTGAGCTGGTTTGCTCGGTCCTCGGCGGTTTTGGTGACGGTCGGCTGCGTGTCGTACCAATAGCGAGTGCCGTCCTGATACAGGAATGTCGCGGCCTGGCTCATCCGGCGGAGCGCATCACCGAAAATCGCCGGCGACTCACCGGGCATGACGCAGCCCAGTTTCACGCGGCGATCCTCCACGCCACGGTTGGCCGCCTTGGTAATGGGCGCGGAACCGAGGTAGATCGTCCGTGCCACACGCCGACAGGCGGAATACTTGCCGAGGTTCGGTTGCTCGCCGTCGATCCGCAGCGGCAGCGAGTTTGGGCCGTCCACGTCCTTCTCGATGACCGGCGGCCAGTTGTCCGACAAGTAGCGGGTTAGTTCAAACTGCACCCGTGGATCATCAATCGAAATACTGGCCGGCAGGATCAGCGGATTCTTGTCGTCCTTCCGCCACAGACTGTGAATGACCGCTGCCATCAACCGCAGCACGCCACGAGTGCGTTGGAACTTAATCAACGACGACCAATCCGTGTAAAGACGATCAAACACCTCCGGGTGGATGGGGTACGCCGCCTTTAAGCGTTGCTCATAATCGCTATCCCGGCATTCACTGGGAAACTCCGATGCCTGGCTACGGTACAAATCCGCGAACGCCTTCGCGACCGTGTCCCGCGCCACGAACTGCGCCCGCTCAACCATTGGCTCGAACAGCCGCCGCCGCACGATCTCGAAACCTTCCTCGGCGCTGGCTGGTCGCCATGACGCTTCGACGCGACCCATGGCGTTCTTCAACCGGTCCAGCGCCGCCCGCCCGCGTTCGCCGCCCACTTCCACATCCACCGCCTCGCTGCCGTGTGGGCTGACCTGACCGCTCTCCGACGCCGGGATGCTGACCACCAGCAACGTGTTCTTCGCCGCCTTGGCCGCTTCGCTCAACGTCTGTGCGAACGTAAAATGTGTTTCAAACGTCCCGCCGGGTAGATCGCCATTGTCATGGAGTTGACGGGCGTAGGCGACCCATTCATCAATTAGGATCAGACAGGGGGCATAGCGGTTGAATAATTCACGCAGCCTGTCGCCGGGATTGGTCGCCGTCTCGTCGGCTTTCTTGATGACGGCATACGCTTCCTTGCCGCCCAACTGCCAGGCGAGTTCCCCCCAAAGGGTATGCACCACCGTTCCGTCCTTCTTCTTCTCGGGCTGACCGGGCGAGAGCTTGTTGCCCACGATCACCACTCGTTGCGCCGTGGGAATCTTCGTCACGCCGGCCTTTTTCATCACCGGCTCGATGCCGGCCAATTCGGATACCGGCGTACCGGAAAACAGGTGATACAAAGCCAGCATCGAGTGCGTCTTGCCGCCGCCGAAGTTGGTCTGCAACTCGATCACGGGATCGCCGCCCGTGCCGGACAGCCGTTGCAGCGCGCTCGTCAGCAAGTCCGTCAATCCAACCGTCAGGAAGGTGCGACTGAAGAATGGCGACGGCTTCCGGTACTCGTCAACTCCTTCTTTGAGATACACCTGCCACAGGTCAGCCGCGAACTCGGCCTGCTGATACGTGCCCTTGCACACATCGGCATGCGGTGTCACAACCTCGCGCCACGGCTTCAGACCCGGTGCCGCGGCGCTCTCGATGCCGGTGTCTGCCTGCTTACGTTTCTCGATTCGAATCTGGTCATCGTACCGGACCCGCAGCAGTTCCATCTTCATCTTCTCGATCTCACCGGCCTCCCCGGCGGCGGACACGCCGGTCAACAACCGCGCCGCGCTGTCGAGCACTCGGTACGCATCGTCACCGCTGAACGCCTGCTGGTGCGCCCAGTTGTTGCGAGCGTCGCGCAGCTCGCTGACCAGACTGCGTTCGGCGTGGCCGAGGGTTTTCTTGAACACATCGTTCCACCGGTTCCACATCACCGTGAGCAATGCTGCTGCGTCCCAATGGATGCCCTTCTTCTGGCCGGTAGTGGGGCGATCATCCGGGAAACTCTGCGCAGCCTGCTCCAGCCACTTGTCCGCAAACACTGCCTGCATCTCACGCTCGACGAAGGGCTTCAATCCTGCCGTCAACAACTCCAGCGCCTTGCCGACTCGTTCAAGATTGGTAATGGCCATAAACTATTTCCTCGTGTTGAAATCAGTCTCCCAGTTCCCTAGCTTCGCCAGTACCGTAGCGAACGACGGCGGCTCGCTGAAGAACATTTCCTGCATCTTCCGGTAATCCTCCCGCAATCCAGCAAGTCGGTGGGGTGGCGGCACGATTCGCAATGTGCCGGGCTTGGCTGCCTCGTAGTTGGCCCAAGCCGACCGGAAGAACAGCCGCTTGTGTTGCACCACGCGCTCCAACAGCGCCAAATTCGTGTCCGCGTTCCTCGCGACGCCTTTCTCGATCAACTGGTAAATGTCGGCGTAGTGACGTGACAACCGGCCCGGCAGCGCCTTCTCAGACGGCCGGTGATACTCGGCGTGCAAGATCGTGGCCTTCTCCCAGAACGTACGCTCCACCGCTAACACTCGCACATCGCAGGCGGGTCGCTTGAATGGTTTCGGCACTCGCTCGGCGGCATACGACCGCACCGACTTTGTTTCCGCCGGCCAGTCGTCCGACCGTGCGCCCAACTCGATCTTCACATACGGCAACATCCCCCCGCCCTCGGTGACGGGGTCAGGATGGCCGGGATAGTAGAACCGCACGGTCTGGGGATCGGCGGCCTCAATCTCCAGTCGCCAATCGTTCCCCGCCGTGCCCAGCACCGACTGAAAGCTCTTCTCCAAACCCGGCACCAGCGCCTCGTGGATCTTCATCGCACACGCTGCCGACAACGCCTTCAGTTGCTCCCGTTCCTTATTCCGGCTCGGGGCGCGTTCGGGGTCGTTCTCGCCGCCAAAGCCCAGCCACTCACGGCTGAGCGATACATCAATGTCCTCCGAGAACCGCTCAGTAACCCCGAATACCTTCGACAGCGACGTGCCGCCCTTGAAAATCAGGTGTGGACCGACCTTCGGTAACCCAAACAACTTGTCCAGCGTCCAGCACACCCAGAAATCTTTCGCGACAAACTTCTCAGGCATTCCCATCTGGGTTGCGGCTTCGCGAAATACGACGGCCTGATCCGGTGTTGGAAGTTTGGCAAAGCCATCCATTGCATCACTCCGTCGTGCAGATTCGTTGGACCAACGGCTGCATCCACCGCGGCATCTGGGGAATCAGATCGGTCAGGCGTCGTTTGTCATCCGCTTGCAACCGCTGTTGTAAATCATTGACCATCGCGTCCGTCACGCCATCCTTGCCCATCCATCGCACCCCTTGAAAAATCAGTCCTGCCGTCGTGCCCGGTGCCAGCAGAAAACGCGGCGCGGTCTGCCGAATGTACACCGTTGTTTTACCGACCTGCATCTTGCGCGGGTTGCCGGTAGTCAAGACCACGACTCTAGCCGGCACCTGATCCGAAATGCCGATGGCGTTCGCCGCGTAAGCGCCGGACACCTGCCACGGCGTACCGGTGCTGTCCATGACCGCCTTGATCGCCGCCATCGGGTCCGGGGACTTCACGCCCACCAACGGATGCTCCCTCGGCAGATCGTACACCCCGCGACGAACACGGCGAATCTTGCCGACTCGCGCCAACCGGCTCAATGCTTGGCGCACCGCCTCTGCCGTACCAAAGCCCGCAAAGTGCTTCGCCGAAAACGCCGAAGCACTCTGTCTGGCTCGCATAGAGCGTAGTATCACATCATCAATAGGTTGCGTCGTATTACTCATTTCATTCTTGTCACAAAAATAGGCCACTTTTTGTGACATATAACTACACGCTCCATTTACGATTTTACAACTCCAAATTCTAAGCTCGACTTGTGTCACCAACCCGGATACCCTCGCCGTCCGATGGCGAGGGTATCCGGATGGGATTCCTTACGTCCGAAACTCCTGCTGCTGTGCACGCGGCGCTTCGGCTACCGGTGCCTTTTGCGATAACTCCTGAAACGCGGGCCAGCCCAGAACCAGCGCGTTGTAGGCTTGGGCTTCCTGCGACCGCTTGCGCCGTTCGCACAGGCTGAACAGCCGGTAGGCAAGGTCGCGGGCGACTTCGCCTTTGCTGCCAAGTTTTCGGAGCATTTCCCCGGTGGCCGCGTCACCGGCCTTTTCGTGGTAATAGACCCGCAACAGGTGATGCGTCATTTCCCACACCGTCAGCCGCTTGTCCGTTGCCGGGTCCCAGTCCTTCGGCAGTTCTTCGGGTCGCCAGAGCCGGACCTTGCCGGCTTTGGCCTTGAGGATACCAGCGTCCGCCAATCCGCCCACGCTTACTGCCTGCGTCTTGGCCAGCAGTTCCGCCTCGCCATAGTCCGCCTCGGCAAAACCGTGCTGGTCAAACCATGTCACAGCCCATCGCGTCTCAATGTCGTATTCCTCCACCGGCTCGCCGATGACTTCTTCCTTGATCTGGTTGATCAACCCCAACGCGGTCCGCACCGTCATTGGCTGGCCGTCGTTCTCAATGATTCGAGAGTACCGGGAAAACACCGCCATGCCAGGGCCGATGGCCGCCTGGGCAAAGTCCACGGGTGCAATGTTGCCCTGCTGCAAAAGCCGTAAGGCCATCGGCAACTCCTTTTTCAGTTCCGCCAGAAACTCCCGCCGCCCCACCTGCTTCGCGTCCGCCGACCGGGGCCGACAAGCCAACACGATGTATGACGCCAGCGAGTTCGTGCCCATCGAAACTTGCCGCCACTTTTGTGACGCTCGCACTGGCCAAGTTCCGGTAATCTGGAATCCGCTTGAGACCAGCGCCTCCAACAACGTCTCCCAACCGGTCGTCAAGTCCACCGCGCTCGCGCCGCCACCATCTTCAACCTCTTCGCCTTCCTCCTCGTCATCTTGCTTGAAAGCGTAATAGACGGTGAGCGGGAAACGTGGGTCGAGCCGCTCGCGCAATGCTGTGAACGCCTTGCGGAAACCCGACTCGAAATGCTCTTTGGCTTTGTCCTTGTCCCCTTCGTAGCTGGCGGGGGAGGCGCTCAACTCCGGCAACTTCGGCACAAGTACCGTGCTGAATAAATCAGGGTAGAACTGCCCTGCTGTGCGTCGCAGCCAAACATAGAAAAAGTCACTCAGCGCCGCGTAACTGATGTTGTCGTAGTACGGCGGATCGGTGCTGACCAGCAAATTTCCTCCACCGTGTAAGGCGTTAGCAGCGTCCACTTGGGCGGCGTGGCCAAGCAATGTCTTACCGGCACCGACAACCTCGACGCACTCCGCGACGTAATCGCTGCATGTGCTCCACGCGCCAACTGAGTCACCCATCGTGTTGGCCTCGGCAAGATCCCAAACCATCGGGATTGCCTGTCGGCTAAACAAGTTCATCACCTTCTGATTGGTCGGACTCCACCGGCACAGCGAGTTGTTGAAATCTCCGGTGCGATCAACAGCAAGTGCGAGAAAAGTTGTTACGGCCTTGGCGTACTCGGCGGCATCGGATACTCCGGCGGTCTGCGCGTCTTTGAGCACTTGCGCGTGGTTTTCCTTTACCAAATCACTCAATGTCACCAGCGTCGTCAGTTGCCGAGGGGTGAAGTAATGTCGAAACATTGTGAAACCGTAAGGCAGCCCCATGGCATTACCGGCAAATGTTCCTCTGGCTGCTTCGGTCAGCACATCGGCAGGTGGTATGACGGCGCTCGCAGTCTCACCAGAATCGTTAGCCGGCAAATAGACCTTCCTCCGCCCCCCATCAGCAATGACTGCAAGTAATGTAAACCCCAAAGCAGACTTACTCGCCTGCTCGTTTATGTAAACATTCGAGAGTGGCGTACCGGTGAGGATGCAATTGAATGTAGCTCTGGCGACTTTCGTTCCGGCTCTGACAGCTTTGCGGTCGGATGGCTCGCCAGCTTTGACCTCAAAACCATAGGTGCGCTTGGCCTTGTCCACGACCGGGTTGAGCCAATGATAAGGTAGTTTTTTCTTTTTGGTCGGTGCATTTAGCCAGTAGGTGCTGATCAGCGGCACATGCGCGCCCTTGGCCGCCGGGTTGGGACTGGCGACGGTGCGCGCCCAGAGCCAGGCGACGACGTTGGCATCGCCGCCGCCGTATTCCTTGGGCAGTTTCACCTTCGGGTAGAGGTGGCCGATCTTCTCCTGCGCCTGCTCGCGGATTTTGCGGCCGTAGTAGCGCACGTCCTCGGCCAGCCCGTGCGTGCCGCGCCAGACATGGCCGCGAGTGTGTCCGACGCGCGCCTGCGGGTTGACGGGCGGATGCCCGGCCCAGCGCGGAGCGATTTCGAGGTTGCACTTGTTCAGCAGGACGGCGACGGGGTTAAGGTCGCCCGCGTGGGCCTCGAACCCGAGCCGGTTGGCCTCCAGCGGAATCGAGCCGCCGCCCGCAAACGGGTCGAACACCGGCGGCAGATTGCCGCCGCAAGACTTGAGCATCTCCGCACGCGCTTCGGCATAGACTTCGGGATGTTCGTGCAGTTTCTTCTGCATCATGCGGCGGAGGATGCCGAATAGCCGTTCCCGCTCCCGTTCCTGCGCCGCCTCGGTCTTAAACTTGTCCGGGTGCGCTGACGGATCATCCACGACGGACGCAAACAACACCGCCCGCGCCGTCGGCAATGGCAACCGCGCCCACCAATGGTGAATCCCCTTCGGATGCGGCCCGATCCCCGGCATCTTGTCATAAGCCGAAGCATCATTGATCTCCGGCAACGGCAGCGCCACCTCGATGAGTTTTTTGGTGGGCGGGGTCATGGAGTGGCTCTTGCACGCATGAGGGTTAGCAGCCGCGTGATCTCCCGATAACATTTGTCGAAGGAATCAGCTCGACGAGCCGCTGCCATGTCGAAGATGGCCGTCAGCGCGGGTTGGTCGGACGTTTCCGAGTAGCCTCGGCTCGGCGGCATCCGTTCGGCGAGCCATTCCTTTGCCCCGCGTATAGCTTCGGGGTCCGCTGGAGCGGTCAGGTCGGCCGGCAACCCGCGCTGGCCGCGCAGGGATTCAGCGGCGGCCAGAAACCAGGCTTCGTACTCTCGCTTGGCGAGCACGACGGAAATGGCGAGATCGCGGCGAGCGGCAATGGCCCGGTTCAGGAATGCTGGTGCATCTTCGGCTGGGCAGCCATCGTCACAATCCAGCACGATGAGAATGCCGCCCTGACCACCCAGTTTGCGGGCGGCGAGTTCCACAGTGCGCTCCAGCTCACCTTGTTTGATGAGCCGGGAGCCGGGCACGCGCAATACTGGTTGAACCAACGGGATAAGCCCCGGGTCGAGTGCCAGAGCGATACGACGAACCAACACCGGTATCGCTTCGCATTCGCCGTCGCCCTCGACAATGGATGCCAAGCGGACCATGTCAGTGCCCATTGGCCCCGAAAAGCTCCAGTTGGCTTTCGGCTGTCTTTCGCACCTCTTCTTCATCGGGAGTCAATTGGTTCAGGCGGAGAAGCTCCCCAGCCGTAAAAAGTTTGTCGTGCATGGCGCTGCGCCCGGCGGCGTCCACTGGACCGATGATCGTTTCACCGTTCTTCATGGTAACGGCCAGAATGTGTTCGTCCAAAATGGACTTGTCGTCCAACAGGTCCGGGCTGTGGCTGGTGACCAGGATTTGGGCTTGCTGGGAGGCGGCTCGCAAGGCATCACGGAGGACACCGGCGGCGCCGGGGTGCAGCGCCACCTCTGGTTCTTCGATGCCCACCAACCGCACCCTCTTTTCCGCGTCCGTCGAAGACTGGAAGAGCGCCGACAGGACGCCGAGTGCCCGCAGTGTTCCGTCGGACATATTTTCCGCCATGAACCGCCATGGGGCTTCGTTCGAGCCGACCATCTGGCGAAATTCGAGGGTCTCCTTCTTGCCCACATGGCGAACATCCACGTTCACCACGCCTGGAACGACCTTGGAGAGCAGTTCGACAACGTGTTCTCTGGTGGATGTCGGGAGTTTGTCGAGGACGCTGGCCAAGTTTCGACCGTCCCGCAGCAGCACCTCACCGGCATCGGGTGGTTGCATGTCACGAATCTCATCGGGATTCAAATTATAGAACCCCATGTGAGTCAGACAGTCGTAGAGTGGGCGGAACTCTGGAAAACCGGAGGCAGCGACGAGGTAAAGACGGTCACTCGACGCCGGAGGGGGCACGTTCATGCTCGACGATTTCACACTACCGGACTCGACCTCGTAAAAATCGTCCTGCCCGATCGCTTCGCGGGCAAAGAGCCGGCACTCCTCGCGTTGCACTTCAAAACCGCCCTTGGGCTTCGATCCAACCCGAAAGGCGTAGTAACCAGTTGTTCCGTTGGGCAGCGACACCTCCAAGCGGATGCCGAAGTGAGTGGGGTGTCCGGACGAGCGCCGCCGCACTTCGTTGATGCCGCCCCGGTCCCGCAAGGCATGGTCGAGTGAAGTGTTCAGCGATTCCGCCACGAGTCGCATGGCATCAAGAAAGTTGCTCTTGCCGGCACCATTCTGTCCCACGAGAAAGACTAATGGTCGAAGGACAACTGAGCACTGCGCAATGCTCTTGTAGTTGCGGAGCACCACTCGTGAAACCAACAGTGAACCGTTCATCAAAGCCTCTTTCTTGGATTGCGGGACCCGGTCTTCAGGACGAGGTTGTGGATTTCGAGGTAGAGCAAGTGCTGCTGGTTGGCGCGGTAGTAGACCCGGTTGCCATCCTTGCGGGCTTGCACGATGCCGAACCCGGCCAGTCGTTTCAGTTCCTGCCGCACCGTTGCGATGGTCAGTCCAGATTGGCGTTCGATCTCGCGGACATGCAGTTCTTGGTCGAGTGTCCCGAACAGGAGGCGGAAAATCTGCGCCTTGACGCGGGAGGACAGGAGGTCAGCGAGCGTGTTCATATTGAGTGCTTTTACCATGCAACTGCGCGGTTATACCACTCATTTTCTATTTCCGTTCCCGAAGACTACCTGCGCCGTCGGCAATAGCAGCACGACTGCGATAAGTTTCTTGGCGGGCCGGGTCATGACTTGGTGTTTTTCTGGTGTTGACCGATGTAGCCGATAACGACCTTTTTTCGCGTCTTGTCAAAAGTGAAGGCGATACGAATTGTTTCTTCTGGGTTCGTGCTTTTTCCGCTGCCGATATGCTCGGTCACTTTGTAGGTGCGCCCGTCCCATTGGCACTCGTACCATTCCTTGTATCGTCCCGTTGTCAGTTCGCTCTGATGCGGAGAGTAACCCCAAGTGGGAAGAATCTCACGGATGCTGTGGTCGAAATCGGTGCATTTCAGCTTACCAAGTTTTGAAGCATGGTAAGTCTTAGCCAACCAATCAAATGCTGCCATGACCTCAGCAGCCGGCTGGAACAGACTCTCATCTCCCTCGGATTTGTTGTTGAGAGCAAACACCAACTGATCCTCATAGCATGCCGACACCCGCTCAATCGCTTCTGCAACGGTTCCGACTGGGAGCTGCGCATCTGCTTCACGCCCAGCCGGTCCCTTCGCACCAAGTGCGGCGTCAAGTACGGCAATCCGAGAATTGGCTTTGTATAATTCTTCGGATTTTGTACGCAATTCTGCCTCAAGATTGCCGCACCGCTGAAGAACCGCTTTCCATTCGTCTTCATATAACCCGCAAAGTTCTCTAAACTCCTTTGCATCCTTGGCGTGCGCGATTGCGCGTTGCCGTTCCATTTCCTCAAGGCGTGACCATGTCAAAAAGCGATCGGAAGTAGAAAATGCCGCCACGCTCGCGATTTGGGTGAGAAGCCGTCTACCAAAGGCATCCCGACCGAGGTTCTGGATTTGGATAACTTTATAGGCAGTCCACAGCGGATGATCGTAGGGATTACAGTTGCGAGTAAAGCCGGGCCAATAGAGGCGCACTGCTCCGTCGAAGGCAGTCAGGGGCTGAGGGAGTCTTTGTGTAAGCAGTTTGGTCACTCCGGTATTAGAGGCCACGATGACGTAGGCCAGACCTGCCAAGAGATCTGCTACACGTTTCGAGTCGAAGAAGAAGCCCTGCGATTGCTCGTGGACGCTGATGTAAATGACGGGCAGACTTCGGCGACGGTCTTCCAAGAAATGTACAAAAAGGTCGGCCATCGAATCTTTGTCGCGCAGGATAATCGGCGCGACTGAAAGAGGAATAAGCCCTTCTCCTTTGTAGGTCTTAAGAATCTCGGCAACGATTCGCGGGCGAGAGCAGTACCGGTTGGTAGGCGCATACGTCCCGTCCTTTCTGGAGATGTAAAGAGCGCAACTGAAAAGAGTCGCCCCAACCTTGGTTCGGGTAAGGGCCAATTCGGTATGCCAAGCAAGAGCGAGGTCAGTGCTGTCAGGGTGGGTAAAACGCAATCCCCAATGCAACGCACCGTTTTCTTCAAATCTCTTACTCTCAACCCATGTATCCGGACCAATGTCTGTTCGCGGGACTGCTGCCGTTCCCTTCGCCAAAGACCTCTGGACCGTGAGATTGTGCTTGGGGTCGAACACCCACGCCCAGCACAGTCCTGCCACAGACTCGATCAGGGTGTCCCGTCCCTTATCCGAATGAACCTCAAATGCCGTGCGATACAGAACCTTCATTGTTTCTCATCCCCCCGTCGGGTTCACTCGTACTGGATGTTAATAGAGAGAATCTTATCGGCGAAATTGCGGTCAAGGAACCCAATGAAGCCGTGAAGCAACTTCCATTCGCTATCGTCTTCGGCTCTGCACTGCAGCTTCACAGTAACGACTTTCCCCGATCCAGGATGAAGCCACAACCACCCTGGGTAATCTCTGTGCTCCCACTTTGCATAACCTTTCTCCTTTGTTCCGGCCCGACGAAATGTTCCTTGTTTCTTCGTACGCAATTCAAATTCCTTGGCGACGAGAGCGCCGTACAGGTTAAACTGCTTTTTCGGAACGATCTGGATCAGTCTCATGTGGTCAGTCCTTTCGTTAGAATTGTAGGAGTTTCATCATGCTGGCTCCTCCGCACGGGCGAGCAGATCGGCAAGGTTGTAGTTCACACTGGTTACGCTGAACTCGACTTCCTTTTCAAACGGACGGCGGATGTAATGCACCCGTTTCAGATTGTCGCCGTCAAACTCGACCACGGCGAGGATGAAATCGTCGGGCTTGTTGAGGGAGTAGAGTATCTCGTTGCGGGTAACGGTGAGGGTCGGCGCACCTGCCATGCGACCCTTGACCTCGATGAAACGGAGTTTGCCTGTACCGGGCACCTTCGATTCTATGTCGTAACCCAGCTTGTCCACTTCGCGGTCCACCGGTACAAAGCCGAGTATCCGTTCAACCTCCATCACCGCAGCGCGAGCGCGGGCGGCAGTGGCCTGGTTGTCCTCGGTGTTGCCGGTTGGAGCGGGGCCAGCCTGTGGCGAAAGCCTGGCCAACATTCCCTGCGGCACGATCACCACACCGCCGAGAACGGCCGGCGGCAGCGGGAAGATTTGGGCTTCGAGTCTGAGTTCTTCGAGGCGCTTTTGCAGGCGGGTTTGCAGGCCATCGGCCCGCTTTTCGGCTTCCTGCGAGTTGAGACGGGCGTTGGGTTTACCGGCTTGCTCGTCGAGGCGGAGTTGTTGGGCGCGGTGATCCCAGTAGTTAATTTCCTTGGTCAATCGGTCTTTCACCGCGGCCTCGGTCTTGGCGATCAATTCCAGCCGTCGGGATTTCACTTCGTTCAGATGTTCGGGAACGACCGTGGTAATGGCGTAGGTCTGCGCCTGTTGCTCCAAATCGCGGGTGATCCATGCACATTCCGGGCGAGCGAGAATGGTATTGACGTCCGGTTCTTCTTCGCGCAAGGGCCTGTAATCAAGGTACGGCGCATAGTGCAGATGCCTCACCGAGCCGGTCGCGTCCATTTCCACGTACAGCACCTGCTTGGAAATGGTGCGACGTTCGCCCGACCGGGTCAAGGTGGCGTCATGGATGGCGTGTTCGAGGAAGAACAGCACCCGTGGCTGGTCGCCTGGATCGCGTTCGTCCACCAAGACCGCGCCGCGTTTGAGCAGGTCGCGATGGCGCTCCATGACCAGATCCACGGTCGAGTCCAACAACGGATGGCCGGGACAGACAAATGCGGCCATCGGCTGACCGGATGGATTCACCAACTCCTTCTCGAACACGACCCGCTCGTATCGGGGCAAGACCGGCTCTCGCATCCCGATCAGCCGGTCGCGGTTACGGATCGGTGCCGGTACATGGGTGAGTTCAAACCGCCCGGTTTCACGCTCGCGCGCCGAGCCGCCCAGCAAACGGAAGGCTTCCAGAAAGAAAGATTGGATGTAGTGCGGTTGGAGTCGGCGCGCCTCGGCCCGCTCCATGTCTTCCCGGATGTGTCGAACACGGCTGGCGTCCATCACGTCGCGAACCAAAGCACGTTCCTCCATGAGATTAAGCAGTTGTTCGCGGTCGAAAGCGTTCTCCACAACCTTGGTCAAACGGGCGCGCACGTCGGGACGGTCCCCGTAGCGCACGGCCTCGATGAGCAGTTCCCGAAGGGGTTTCCCTTCGAACACGACCTTTCCTAACACATCGAATACCCGCCCACCAAGCGCCCGCCTGGCCTCGTCCATTTTGTCCAGCAGAGTCCGGTACACCTGGCCTTCGCGGGTTTCGTCGGCCACGAGATTCCAGAGATGGCAGACCTCACGCTGACCGATACGGTGGATGCGGCCAAAGCGTTGCTCGATGCGATTGGGATTCCACGGCAGATCGTAGTTGACCATCAGGTGGGCGCGCTGCAGGTTAATGCCTTCTCCAGCGGCATCCGTGGCAAGCAAGATGAGGACTTCGGGGTCATGGCGAAACGCTTCCTGCGCCTTTGCACGTTCCTCGCGCCCAATACCGCCGTGAATGATGATCACGGCCTCGCGGCGGCCCAGCAGCGTGGTGATCCGTTCGTGTAGGTAGTTGAGAGTGTCCCGGTGCTCAGTGAAAATGACCAGCTTGCGGCGATTGGCCAGCGCGTGTGGAGCCGGTTCGTTCTCAAACATCAGAGGGCTGTTCTGTAGCAATCCCGACAACTCTTCCCATTTGCGGTCCTTCCCGCTGCGACGGACGCCGAGTGCGAGGGATTCGAGTCGCTTGAGCGTATCAATTTCCGCTTGGAGTTCGGTGATGGTTCGTGAGGCGGTGGCTTGATCAACAATCTGCTCCTCGGTAGCTTGTAGCTCGGCATCTGGCGCGTCTTCGATGTCCTCAATCGTCTCAGCATCCAATTCGGCGGACCCATAAGCCGGCATGCTCTCGGCCACGACGCCACCGCGTTGGATTACTTGCAATTCGCGGAGCCGATCTTCGAGTCGCTCGCGGCGGCGGCGTAATGATTGGTAGATTGCCTCCGGGGAGGATGCCAGTCTGCGCTGGAGGATCGTTAGAGCGAAACCAACCGTGCCCATCTTTCCTTGATTCTGGAGGGCTTCCGCCCGGTTAAACTCGTCGCGGACGTATTCGGTGACCTCCTTGTAAAGGACAGCTTCGGCATCGGATAGTTTGTAGGCGACGGTGTAGGCGCGACGTTCCGGGAACAGCGGGGTGCTGTCGAACTTGAGAAGCTGCTCCTTCACCATCCGCCGCATCAGGTCGGACACGTCCACCGCATGGACACCGTCGCGGAAGCGTCCCTCGAACCGGTCCCCATCCAGCAACGCCATGAACAACTGGAAGTCTTCCTCCTTCCCGTTGTGAGGAGTGGCAGTCATAAGGAGAAAATGTCGGGTCAAGGTGGAGAGAAGCTGTCCCAGCCGATAACGCTTCGTGTACTTGATCTCGCCTCCAAAAACCGTGGCGGACATCTTGTGAGCCTCGTCGCACACAATCAGATCCCACCGGCTGTCGGGGGCTGTCAGTTTGGCCTGCACATCTTCGTTGCGGCTCAGTTTATCCAAGCGAGCAATGACCAAATCAGTCTCCAAGAACCAATTCCCCGTTCGCGCCGATTCCAATTTGTCGTTCGTGAGGATTTCAAACGGCAGGTGAAACCTCTGGAACAGCTCGTCCTGCCACTGTTCGGCCAGGCTACCGGGGCAAACGATCAAGCATCTCTGCAAATCGCCGCGGGCTATCAGTTCCTTTATGAGTAACCCGGCCATGATCGTCTTGCCGGCGCCGGGATCATCCGCCAAGAGAAAGCGGAGTGGCTGACGCCGCAGCATCTCCTCGTAAACCGCCGTGATCTGGTGGGGCAGTGGTTCGACAACCGAGGTGTGAATCGCCAGCAACGGATCAAACAGGTGGGCCAACCGAATCCGATACGCCTCTGAAACAAGCCGAAACAGGTGGCCGTCACCATCAAAACTCCAAGGCCGTCCCACATCGCTGACCGCAAGGCTCGGTTCATCGTGCCGATAGAGCAGACGATTAGCCACCCTGCCGGACGAGTCCTTGTAGGTGAGTTCGACTGCCTCGGACCCAAACCAGTGCACAGTGACGACAGAGACCAAGCAATCGGGCAGGATGCCCGTAATTGAAGTGCCGGGAGTCAGTTCTTCCAACTTAGCCATAAAGAGTCAACACGGTTGGGTTGGTTCGCGCTAGACCTCACGCGCGCATCATACTACCCGCCGAGACTCGACAGCAAGCGTTTCAACTCGGACATGCAACGTCGCTGCGCTTCACGCACTTGCTGCAATCGGCACAATCTTGCGATCGGCTTCAGCGTCGGGGCGCAGCGACCAGAACCGTTTGGCATCTGCCTCTGTCACAAGAGCGCGGTAGTGACGATGCACCACGTTGACCGAGTTCCCCATCTCGGTGGCGGTGCGGGTGATGTCCTTGAACATCGCACAGTGGTAGCTCCCGAAGCTGTGTCGCAATCCATCCTTCGGCCACTGGGTGATCTTCGCCGCTTTGCGGAGAGCGTCGAATTGCTCCCGAAACTTGACTGCGTCAACAAGTGGGCCTTCGCGTCGGACGAATGGAGCGAGCCATGCGACGGTGGTATCATTCAACGTGATGATGCGCCGCCAGGTAGTCTTGGTGACTCCTGATTCCAGCGTAATCATCCGCTCCGTCCAGTTGACCTGCTTCCAATCCAGTTTGTGAAGTTCTTCAGGACGGATGCCCTGAAACGTGCCAAGGATGATGTACGGCACAAGCCCGTGGTCGTCGGCGTGTTCAAGCAGCCGCGCAACCTGCTCGACGGTGAGGATGCCGCGTGACGGCTCGGGCAGCCGTGGGCGGTCGATGTCTGCAATGACGTTCTCGCCTGTCCACTTCCGCTTGACCGCGACGTGCCACAGATGAAACAGGTGACGGCGGTAGTTGTCGCGGGTGACGGTGTTCACGATCTTCGACAACCACTCAATGACCTCGTCAACCGTGATCTCACTCAGCTTGCGAGCGCCAAAATCGGCGGCGAATTTACCGAGACGACTCTGCATGTCGGTGATCGTCCGTGGACGCCTGCCATTGCCTGACTTCTCGTGAATGAGTTTCTTGACCGCTTCATCGACAGTGGGGGAGACTCGGAAACGCAAAACACGGTCAATGTAGTAGGTGACGGCTTCGGTGATCGTGACATCGTAGGGCTTCAGTTTCGATGCACACCTCGACGCCTCGACCCGCAAATCCATTGGCATCTCAAAGGCGGCGTTGCCCAAGTTCTGATGTTCGATGCGGATTTGCGCTGCACGCTCGTCCGCTTCTTCGCGGGTCTTGAACGCTTCGCGGATGCGCTGGCCGTTTACCATGACAGCGATCTGGTAGGCGACTTGACCAGAAGGATACTTGCGCCTTACAATGGGCGGCCATGGTGGTGCTGAGCCTGACTTGCGATGTTTGGTTGGTGGCATGTGACGGTCTCCTGATTTACCCGTCAATTTGCCACTTATTGCCACTCACCACAAGAGAAATCTTCAGTGATATTGCGTAAGTATTTACAATACACTTGTATATAGTTGTTTGCCCGAGTGGCGGAATGGCAGACGCAGCGGACTTAAAATCCGCTGGAGGATTAAACCTCCGTGGGGGTTCGAATCCCCCCTCGGGCACCATGGTACGGATCAACGTCCAACTTTCAACTTTCAACTCTCAACGTTCAACATTGATGAAACCGATGTGCCCCTTGAGCTTTGGCGCTTGCGCGGGTCCTTAAATGCCGATAGATTGCCGCCAGAAAAGGAGGGTTCTCCATGAAGTGCCCATTGTTTGGTTTGGTATTCGCTTTCGTCGCCAGCGCGGCGATTGTCACCGCACAGGTCAGTGTCACCGGACAGGAATCGAAAGACAAATCCGCCAGTTCCCAGCAGATTACCGTCAGCACCTCGGATCGCAGCGTCGTGCCGTTGATGATTGAAAGCAAACAAACGCAGGTGGATCCAAACACCACGCGCACCGAATCGACCACTCGTGCCCGGCTTGGCGACGGCAGCTATTTCGATTGGCGCAGCAGCGTTTCCACTCAGAAACAAATCGACCCGAACCATACGGAGACCGTGCAAGACGTCGTTGAGAAGGATCGACAGGGCGGAACTCGGACGGTGCTTTCCATCAAACAGGAAACCGCCAGCACTCCAACGGGAGAACAGACGAAATCCCTCCAGTATCGGCGTGACAGCAGCGGCGGAATGATCCTGGATCGGGTGGGTTCGACCACGACGACCAAAAACAGCGACGGCACGAGTTCGACGACGAGCACGGAGCAGGTCCGGGACGTGAACGGCAATCTGCATCCCGTCGAGCAGACACAGGCAACGACCGTTCTCATCAGTCCGACGAAAACGCAAATCACGACACAAATCGGCGAACCGGACCACATCCAGGGCGGGTTTTCTGTTGTCGCCCGCGAGACGGCCACGGTGAACAAGACGGGCAACACGACCCAGACCGATCGCACCATCCAGCGGCAGAACGGAAACGTCTGGCAGGAGGTTGGGAAATCGGTCACGACGGAGACCCGTCAAGCCGACGGCAGCATTCGTCGGGAAACGGTTGAAGAAGGCCAGCCGCTCTACGCCCGGTCGACAACGCCGCCGATCGATGTGCAGCCGCTCGTGGCACAACGCAAGATCGTGGAATCTGAGGTTCGAAAGCCCGACGGCACGGTGGTCATGCAGCGGGACGTCTTCCGGCGCAACGTCAACGGCGACTGGCAGCCGGTAACGTTTTCGACCGAAATGGGTGTGAAGACACCGTAGGCGCGCAAGGAAAGATCGGAGGAGAGTGCGCTAGAGCTTTTCACGTCCTGGGTAGCCGGCGTCGATGTCGTGCCAGAACTCGATATTTTCTTCGTCGAGTTCCCAGCAGAGAAACACCTCGCGGCCGTCGCGGAGATGCGGGAAATCCACCAAGCCGCGTTCGAAATCCTTGAACTGGACGCCGAGTTTTTCGATGGCGCGCAGTTGTCCGTTCATCTGAGTGAGATCCATCAGCAGGCTGTGAACGACCGGGCCGCCGAGGTCGGCGTGGGTATTGTCGAGCAGTTCTCCGAGTTCCTGATCCGCGCGCAACGCGAATTGGCGCCGTCGCTGAGCATCGCGAATCATCTGGCGGAGGCGGGGAAGGAGTGCGCGAGCTTCCGGGAGGGTGAAATGCTTCTTGAAATGCATGGCTGTAACTGGAACCTCGTTCGGGGCGACTACGTGGCCGCGAAAAACATTTCGTCGATTACGAATTCTCGGTTGTTCTTTTCTCGATCGCCTTCTGAAACGTGTGCCAGGGCAGGGTGGCGCACTTGACGCGAACCGGGAATTTCAAAACGCCTTCCAGGGCTTTGAGGTCACCCATTTCCTTGCCTCCAAACGGAACATCGCCGCGCATCATCTTTTGCAGGCTGGCGGCCATCGCCCCGGCTTCTTCCACGGTTTTATCCTTCAGCTTCTGGGTCATGATGGAAGCCGATGCGGTGCAAATCGTGCAGGCGGTCCCCTCAAATCGAATCTCTGTGATCCGGTTTCCAACGACCTTCGCCGTCACTTCAACGTCATCGCCACAGAGCGGATTGTACTCGCGAGCCTCCAGATCCGGAGAACCGACCTTACCCTTGTTCCGCGGCCGTCGATAATGGTCGAGAATAATCTCCTGATACAGTTCTTCGAGCATGCCAGATTATCTTAGCATAACCCGTTTCTTGAGAAAGAAGAATTGAGGCCGAATGGGTCTCAGAAGACCACAATCTTCTGACTGCGACTCCCCGCTCGGGCCTTGATGTAGCCACGATTCATCAGATCCGCAATGACCATGCTCACTTCATGATCGTTGCGTGCCAACTCGGAGACAATCCGGATCACATCGCGCAGCTTCATCTGTATACGCTTTCGACTTTTCATTCTAATCACCGTAACTTCGATGCCAGGCTGTGGCGGGAAGTTTCAGGGTATTTGCCGGGTTCTATCCCTTGCTGGAAACGACGACGGCGGATTCACGGAGAGGGATCTCCCGCCGGTGGAGAAGAAGATGCCTGTTCTCGGACTTCAACGAGAAAGTGAGCCCGCATCTTTCACAGGCCGGTGTGAAAGATGCGGGCTGAATCTAAAATCCCATCGCGCGGCCCGTCGGGCAGGCGCCGAAGAACTTCTTGGCTTTACGCAGTACTTCGATGAATGCGTCCACTTCGTCGCGCGTGTTGTAGAGGTGGAAGCTGGCGCGGGCAGTAGCTGCGATGCTGAGCTTCTTGTGCAACGGCATGGCACAGTGGTGACCGGCCCGGATCGCAATGCCTTCCTGATCGAGGAACGTCGCCAGATCGTGCGGATGAATATCGCCGAACGTAAACGCGACCAGCCCGCCGCGTTTCTCGACATCCAACGGGCCGTAGAGATTCACTTCGATCAATTCGCGGAGACGGTCGAGTGCGTATTGGGTGATTTGCTTCTCGTGCCCGCGGATCTTATCCATCCCAATCTTCTGTAAATAATCGACGGCGACGCCGAGACCGATGGTTTCGGCGATGTTGGGTGTGCCCGCCTCGAATTTGTAGGGCAGGTCGTTGTAGTTGGCGTGGTCAAACCAGACTTCCTTGATCATCTCGCCCCCGCCCATGAACGGCGGCATGGCTTCGAGTAATTCGCGTTTTCCGTAAAGCACGCCGCTGGCGGTCGGACCGCACATTTTATGTCCGCTGAATGCAAAGAAATCCGCGTCGATCGCCTGCACGTCCACGGCGAAATGGGGCACGCTCTGGGCTCCGTCCACCAGGATGACGGCGCCGACCCTGTGCGCGGCGTCGGCAAGCTGGCGGACCGGATTGATCGTTCCCAGAACATTCGAGCATTGTGTGACGGCGACGAGCTTGGTGCGGGAAGTCAGCAGCGTGTCGAGGTGCGTGAGATCTAGTTCTCCGTCGGGAGTGAGTTCGATGCGTTTGATGACGGCCCCGGTTTGCTCGCAGACCTGATACCACGGCACCGTGTTGCTGTGGTGCTCCATCCAGGTGGTGAGGATTTCATCACCCTTTTTCAGATTGGTGCGCGCCCAGGAATAGGCGACGAGGTTGATGGACTCGGTCGTGCCCCGGGTGAAGATGACGGACTCGGGGGATGGCGCGTTGATGAATCGCGCGATTTTTTCGCGAGCGCGTTCGTATTCGCGTGTGGCTCGCTCGGCAAGGGCGTGGATACCGCGATGCACATTGGAGTTGTAACGTTCGTAGTAGTCGTTCATGGCCTCGATAACGGCGCGCGGCTTCTGCGACGTGGCGGCGTTGTCGAGATAAATCAGCGGTTTGCCGTGGACTTTCTGCCGCAGGACCGGGAAGTCGTCACGAATTTCTTCCAGTTCAACCGCATCGAGAACATCGCTCATGGTCGATTACTTGCAGACATGGTGGCGATGGCTCAGCGCGCCGCCGAAGACTTCAGAACCGTCGCTTGGCAGTCTCGCCGCTCCACCGCTGGTTTCTAAAAGGCGCATCCTATCTCACTACCTTCTTATGCACCAATTCGGCAAACTCTTTTTTCACGCTTTCGACCTGAATCCGGGCCAGTACGGGATCCAGAAACGCCTCGATCAACACATCGCGCGCCTGTTCTTCGGTCAATCCGCGGCTGCGCAGGTAGAAGAGATGCTGCTCCTCCAGTTGACCCACGGTGGCCCCGTGCGTGCAGCGGAGTTGGTTGGATTCGATTTCCAGAATCGGTCTGGTATCGCACTTGACCTTGTCGCTGAGGACAAGGTTGCGATTGGCCTGGTAGGCGTTGGTGCCATTGGCGTTTTTCTCGACCTTGATCATTCCGGCGTAATTGGTCACGGCCGAGTCACGCAACACGTTCTTGAACATCAGATCGCTGACGGTGTTGCCCGTCTTGTGATGCTGCTTCGTGAACTGGCCGAATTGCTGGTGATCGTCGCATACGCCGACGCCGTACATAAAACTCGTGCCGCCTTCGCCTTCCATCACGCACTCGACATCGTACCGCTGGAAGGAGGCCCCAAACATGCCGAGGACCCAGTCGATCTCCGCGTCACGGGCGACATGGGCGCGTTTGAGTGTGAAGTCGAAAACGCCCGGTGAAAAGTTCTGCAGGCTGACATAATGCAGGCGGGCGCCCTCTTTGACGAAAAGTTCAGTACCGCTGGCGTGAATGTCGGGTACGCCATTGGCGCCGCCCTGCGGGCCGCCGATGAATTTCTGGACCAGCGTCGCTTCCGCGCCCGCCTCCGTCACGACGAGTGTACGGGGAAATCCGGCCACTCCATGGCCGCTCAATTCGTGAACGGCTTCGAGAGGGTGGGGGATTCGTACGTTCGGCGGAACGTAGAGAAACGTGCCGGTCTTCCAAAGAGCGGAGTGGAGCGCCGCGAACTTGCGAGGTTCGTCGGGGCCGATGCTGGTGCCGAGATAACCACGAATCAGGTCATCGTGTTTGGCAATCGCGGTCTGCATGTCGCAGAAGATGACACCCTTCCTGGCCAACTCGGGCGCCAGGGGGGTGTGCTTGGTGGCAATGGTCGAATGATCCGTCGGCACGGAAACCTTGTCGAGCTTCAGCCCGCGCAGGTCGAACCGCTGCCATTCCAAGTCGCGCTGGGTCGGCAGCGGCAGTTTCTCGAATGTCTGCAGCGCCGCAAGACGCTGCAGGCGCAGCCATGCCGGCTCGCCCGAAGCAATGGTTTCCACTGTCTGTTGAGAGAAGGCTGTCATGGTAAAAGAAGTCAAAATCGTTAAAACCGGGTAACCGTCAAAAGGTCAGGACAGGCGCCGCTTTCAGGATTCCAACGGTTCCAACCCTTTTAACGTTTCTGTTTTAGCCCACGGATCCTTCCATCTGCAGATTGATGAGGCGATTGATCTCCACGGCGAATTCCATCGGGAGTTCCTTGACGATTGGTTCGATAAACCCGTTGACGATCATCGAGACGGCGTCCTCTTTCTTGACGCCGCGACTCATCAAATAGAACAACTGTTCCTCGGACACGTTCGAAACGCTCGCTTCATGTTCCACGGTGGCGAGGTCGCCGTCGACCTCCATGGTCGGATACGTATCGGTGCGGCTGCGGTCGTCGAGGATGAGCGCGTCGCAGTTGACCTGCACCCGGCAGTTGTGCGCCTGCGGATTGACCTGAACGAGACCGCGATACGAGGCGCGACCGCCGTGGCCGCTGATGGATTTGGAATTGATACGGCCCGTGCAGTTCGGCGCGTAGAACACCATTTTCGCTCCCGCGTCCTGCCACATGCCTTTGTCGGCGGAAGCGAGGCTGAGGACTTCGCCATGGCCGCCTTCGCCCAGGAAGTAACACGACGGAAATTTCACGGTCCGCTTGGAGCCGAGATTGCCGTCCACCCATTCCATGACGGCGTTTTTGTAGAGGAAAGCGCGCTTGGTGACCAGATTGTAGACGTCCGTGCTCCAGTTCTGGATCGTCGTGTACCGGCAGCGCGCGCGGTCCTTGACGAAAATCTCGACGACGGCGGAGTGCAGCGAATTGGTCGTGTATACCGGCGCGCTGCAGCCTTCCACGTAATGGCAGAACGCGTCGTCGTCAACGATGATCAGCGTACGTTCGAATTGGCCAAACTGCTCGGCGTTGATGCGGAAATAGACCGAGAGCGGAATGTCGCACTTCACGCCTTTGGGGATATAGACGAACGAACCACCGCTCCAGAACGCCGAATTCAACGCGGCGAACTTGTTGTCTTCGGGCGGTATGGACTTCGCAAAATGCTCTTTGAACAGCTCCGGATACTGTTTGAGGCCGTCGTCACAACTGAGAAATACAACGCCCTTTTTCGAGAGGGATTCCTGGATGTTGTGGTACGCCATTTCGCTGTCAATCTGCGCGCCGAGGCCCCCGAGCAGTTTCTGCTCTTCCTTGGCAATACCGAGTTTGTCATAGGTGCGGCGAATTTCCTCGGGGACATCCTCCCAGCGCCGGGACGATTTTTCGACCGGACTGACGTAGTAGGTGATGTTGTTGTACTCAATCTCGTCGCGAAGGCCGGGCAACCACGCGGGCAACCCTTGCTTCAGGAACAGGTCGAGACTGCGATGGCGGAAATCACGCATCCATTGGGGCTCGTCCTTCAAGTCGCACATAAAATCCACCACGTCGTGTGACAAGCCCTTCGGCACCTTGTGGAGGACCTTGAGGTCGTCGTGAAAACCTTCCTTGTACTGTCCCGGCAGGATTTGATCGGTTGTGCCACTCATGACTCATTTCCCTTCGCCGCCGGTGCCGGTTCCGTCTCTTTGGTGATCCAGTCATACCCGTGCTCTTCCAGATGCCCGGCCAGATCGGACCCGCCCGACCTCACGATCTTGCCGTCCATCATGATGTGAATGAAGTCCGGCTTGATGTAACGGAGTATGCGTTCGTAATGGGTGATGATCAGAATGCCGAGATCGGAGCCGCGCAATTTGTTGACACCTCGCGAGACGATCTTGAGCGCGTCAATGTCGAGACCGGAGTCGGTCTCGTCCATGATCGCAAATTCGGGTTCGATCATCATCATCTGAAGAATTTCGTTCCGCTTCTTCTCGCCCCCGGAGAAGCCTTCGTTGAGATACCGCTTCATGAAGGCTTCGTCGATTTCGAGGAATTTCATCCTCTCTTCCAGCTTGTTGTAGAAATCCATGACCTCGAGTTCGCCGCCGGCGCGGGCGTTGCAGGCAAGACGGAGGAAGTTCGCCATGCGCACGCCCGGCACTTCACAGGGATACTGGAAAGCGAGGAACAGTCCCTTGCGCGCCCGTTCGTCCGGCGTCATTTCGAGGATATTCTCGCCCTTCATCAAGATCTTGCCGGCGGTGACCTCATACTTGTCATTTCCCATGAGGGTGTTGGCCAACGTGCTCTTGCCGGAACCGTTTGGCCCCATCAGGGCATGAACCTCTCCCTTCGAAATCGTTAGGTTCAATCCCTTGAGGATTTCGCGTTCCTCGATACGGACGTGCAAATCGACAATTTCAAATTTATCAGCCATAATCAGCAGCTTTCCTCTCGACACTTACCAAAGCGGACAGTTTTTGTCCGATTCTCGATCCAACTATAGTTGCCGCGCAGACGTTGTCAAGCACAGGCCTATCGTCAGCCGATTACGGCTGCGTGACAAGCTGACGAAGCACGAAGGGAAGTATCCCGCCGTGCCGGTAATATTCGACTTCGATGGGCGTGTCGATTCGCGCGATGATCGGCACTTTTTCTTCGACGCCATTCGCGCGATGAATCATCAACGTCAGTTCTTGACGTGGCTTGAGTTCGCCGTCGAGGCCAAGGACGTCAAAAGTTTCCGAGCCGTCGAGTTTCAACGTCTGGGCGGTCGTTCCTTCCTGGAACTGGCAGGGTAGCACGCCCATGCCGACGAGATTGGAGCGATGGATGCGTTCGAAACTCTGGGCGACGACGGCGCGTACGCCGAGCAATCGGGTTCCTTTGGCGGCCCAATCGCGCGAACTGCCGGTGCCGTATTCCGTCCCCGCAAAGACGACAAGCGAGACGCCACGTTGTTGATACTTCATGGCCGCATCGTAGATTGGCAGCACCGTGCCGTCGTACTTGGTGACGCCGCCTTCGACGCCGGGCACCATCAAATTCTTGATGCGGACATTGGCGAAGGTGCCGCGCGTCATCACGCGATCGTTGCCGCGCCGCGCGCCATAGCTGTTGAAGTCGGCCGGTAGGACGCCATGATCGATCAGGTATTTTCCGGCCGGGGAATCCTTCTTGATGTTGCCGGCCGGGGAAATATGGTCGGTAGTCACCGAGTCGCCGAAGATGCCGAGTGCCCGCGCCCCCTTGACGTTCGAAATGTTGCCGGGTTCCATGGAGAAGTGTTGGAAGAAGGGCGGCTCCTGGATGTAGGTGCTGTTGCCGTCCCAATGGTACGCGGCACCGGCCGATGAAGGGATTTCGTTCCAGGCCGGGTTTTGGGCCGCAAAATCCTTGTACAAGGCGCGAAACACCTCGGGCTTGAGCGCCGTCTTCATCGCATCGCCGATCTCCTGCAGCGTCGGCCAGAGGTCGCGGAGGTAAACGTCTTTCCCGTCCTTGCCTTTGCCGAGAGGTTCCGTTGTCAGGTCCACGTCCACTCGTCCCGCCAGCGCGAACGCGACGACGAGAGGCGGCGACATCAGGAAGTTGGCCTTCACGTTCGAATGGATGCGCGCCTCGAAATTACGGTTACCGCTGAGCACGCTGGCCGTCACCAGATCGTTCTTGGTGATCGCCAGTTCGACGGGTGCGGGGAGCGGGCCGGAATTGCCGATGCACGTGGTGCATCCGTAGCCAACCAGATTGAACCCCAGGATATCGAGGTAATGCTGGAGGCCCGTTTTGTTCAGATAATCACTGACGACGCGTGATCCGGGTGCCAGTGACGTTTTGACGAAGGAGGGAACTTTCAGTCCCCTTTCGACAGCCTTCTTTGCCAGCAGTCCTGCGCCCAGCATCACGCTCGGGTTGGAAGTATTCGTGCAACTCGTGATGGCTGCAATGACGACCGAGCCGTGGCCCATTTCAGTCTTGCCGTTGTGGGGCATGATGAAGCCGCTGACGTGGTCGGGCGTGGGATGTTGATCGCGCATCTCGGATTCACTCGGTTCAAGCCTGTCCTTTGCGAATCCATACGGGTGCTCGGTCATCGAAACCGCAGCGACCGCGCCAAGTTGCACCGGAAACCGTTTGTCGATTTCGGCCGGAGTCTTGCCGTAACCGGCCTCGGCGACCGGTTTTTGCAGGACCCTGCGGAATTCCTCCTTGAGCCTCGGGAGTTCGATCAGATCCTGGGGCCGCTTGGGGCCGGCGACACTCGGCTTTACATCCGAGAGCTTGAGTTCCAAATCGACGCTGTAATCGATCTGGCCCTGGCGCGGCATGCCGAACATCTTTTGCGATCGGAAGTAATGCTCGAACGCATCGACGAGTTCCTCGCTGCGGCCGGTGGCGCGAAGATAAGCGACGCTTTCTGAATCCACCGGGAAAAATCCCATGGTCGCCCCATATTCGGGGGCCATGTTTGCGATTGTCGCGCGGTCGGCCACGGGAAGCGACGCTGCGCCCTGGCCATAGAACTCGACAAATTTGCCGACAACCTTTTCTTTGCGCAGCATCTGCGTGACGTGGAGCGCAAGGTCGGTTGCGGTCACCCCCTCGCCCAGAGCGCCCGTCATATGGACGCCGACGACTTCGGGCGTGAGAAAATAAACCGGCTGGCCGAGCATGCCCGCCTCGGCTTCGATGCCGCCGACGCCCCAGCCAACGATACCAAGACCGTTGATCATCGTCGTGTGCGAGTCCGTGCCCACGAGGGTATCGGGGTAGAACAGGGGAGGATCGAGTTTGGAGATGGGGACCGACAATACGCCTTTCGCCAGGTATTCGAGATTGACCTGGTGCACGATGCCGATGCCCGGCGGGACGACCTTGAACGTCTTGAACGCCTGTTGGCCCCATTTCAGAAGCTGGTAGCGTTCGCGGTTCCGTTTGAATTCCATGTCGATGTTCATCTGCAGCGCCGTGGGCGCACCATAGAAATCCACCTGTACGGAGTGATCCACCACGAGATCGACGGGCACAAGAGGTTCGACGATCTTCGGGTCCTTCTTCATGTGGGAGACCGCGGTTCGCATGGCGGCCAGGTCGACGAGGAGCGGCACACCCGTAAAATCCTGCAACACGATGCGAGCTACGACAAACGGGATTTCCTCCTGCGCGGGCGATTTAGCGTTCCAGTTCGCCAGATTGCGTACGTCGCGTTCGGCGACCTTTTTCCCGTCCACATTGCGCAGGACCGACTCCAAGACGATGCGAATGCTGATGGGCAGCCGCGAGATGTTGCCGAGATTGGCAGCCTCCAGGGCCGGTAACGAATAGTATTTCCCTTTGCGACCGTTACCGAAGTCGAAGACCTGCAGCGAGTGAAACAGATTGTGTTGCGTGCTCATGCTCTCCCGAGTCGTTCCGAGGGGCGTACCAGGTTCACGCCCTTCGACAAGACTGCCCGTGTCCCGTTCTTACTTGTACTGCAGCAACGTCGACTTGATTTTATCGAAATCAGGCAACTTGCCGGGATCATCATTGATTTCCGCGTAGCGAACGATGCCGTGCCTGTCGATCACGAAGGCTGACCGCTTCGGGACGCCGCCCATGCCGAGGTTTTTCTGGGGTAGAAAACTGTCGTAGGCAACTCCGTAGGTCTGCGCTACCTTGTGCTCGTAATCGGACAAGAGCGGCACGGTAATCTTCTCTTTCTCGGCCCAGGCGCCCTGTGCGAACGGATTATCGCCGCTGATGCCCCAGACGTCGGCGTTGAGTGCTGAGTACTGGTTCATGCCAGCGCTGATTTCGCACATTTCCTTCGTACACACCCCCGTGAATGCCATCGGGAAAAACAGCAGGACGGTGTTTCGTTTGTCGAGATTCGCGCTCAGCTTGAGCCGTCGCGGTCCTTCCGCCGTCTTGGTGGTGAGTTCAAAATCCGGTGCCTTGTCGCCAACTTTCAACGCCATGGTGGCCTCCTGCTGTTGTTGTCCATTTGAGTTAGTAAACCGACTGCCGCCAACGCAACTGAAGTATGCCAGAGGACCGTCGGCCCTGCAAGTCTCAGCGCATTCCGATGTAGGCCGACTCTGTGAGTCGGCGGGGCAGGCAGGTGGCGCATGCGTCCCTGCTTGCGCCAGCGTCGCCCCCGCGAGGTTGCTTTGTTCCGAGGATTGTGTGCCCCGAACTGAAGCCTGCGGCTGCGCAAGCAGGGACTCGTCGCGCTGTCGCGCCGTCGCAGCGGGCGCTTGCGCCACCAATCCACCCAGTACCCTTTGACCGCTACTTCTAATCTCAGCCGGCCGTTGCCCCGTCATTGACACCTCTTCTTTGGGCCGGTAGTATGCGGACGACGGACGATTAGCTCAGTTGGCTAGAGCGCTTCCTTGACATGGAAGAGGTCACAGGTTCAAGTCCTGTATCGTCCACCATTTAACCTCGATATTTCACATGGGCGTGCGAAATAGGCGGGTTCAGCGCAACCGGGGACGGCGGTCGCCACAACAAACCATGGACGTATACTTCTACGAGGCGTTCGAGGAAGAGGTGGAAGCGCTGCGGAAGCGGTTGCCGTCGCGTCTGCAGGCCGGGTTCACGGGGAAGACGATTCAGGAACAGGGAGATGGGGAGCCGCCTGCGCGATTGATCAGTATCCGCACACAGTCGGTCCTTCCGAAAGGATGGGATGCCAAACTTTCCGGCATCGTCTCGCGAACGACGGGCTACGATCATCTCGTTGGACGACAAATCCCGTGCGGTTATCTGCCGCTCTACTGTAGTCGCGCAGTCGCCGAGCAGGCGATTCTGCTGATGATGGCTCTGTTGCGGAGGTTGCCCATGCAGATGGCGCAGTTTCCGAGATTCCACCGGGATGGACTGACCGGCCGCGAGTGCGATGGAAAGAATCTTCTTGTGGTGGGTGTGGGCAACATCGGCTCGGAAGTGGCCAGGATCGGGCAAGGTCTCAGCATGCACGTGCGCGGCGTGGACATCCTCCAGAAACATCCGTTCGTCAGCCATGTCTCCCTTGAAGAGGGATTGCCGTGGGCGGACGTGATTGTCTGCGCCATGAATTTGACTGCTGAGAACGCCGGCTATTTCCGGTACGAAACGCTCCAGCGGGCAAAGCGGGGTGCTTTGTTCATCAACGTTGCGCGCGGCGAGTTTTCTCCTCTCGCGGATCTGGCTAGGCTTCTCGATGAGGAACATCTCGGCGGCGTGGCGTTGGATGTGTACGAGAACGAGAGTCGGTTGAGCGTGGCGCTGCGGTCCGGCCAGACGCCGAAGGAACTTTCGGGGTTACTCGACCGTCCGAACGTCATCTTCACGCCGCACAATGCGTTCAACACAGCCGAGGCCGTCGAACGCAAAGCCGAGCAGACGGTGCAGCAGATCGAATATTTTCTCGAACACGGCAAATTCCTCTGGCCGGTGCCGGGTTGACAAGTAGGCGGGGTTATGGTGTTTTAGTGCCGCCATGATCGAAGAACTCAAGACGAAGGTGGAGAATCTCCGCGAACGCCACGAGGCGTTAGGGAGGTATCTTTGACTACGGCAAACAACGCGCCCGTCTGATTGAGTTGGAAAACATCATGGCCGGTCCGACCTTCTGGGCCGACCAGGAAAAAGCTCGCACCATTCTCGATGAAGCGACCACGATCCGCCGCAAGCTCGATACGCTGGCCGATCTCGAGCAAAAACTCTCCGATGCCCAGGTGTTGATCGAACTCGGCGAGACGGAGGCTGAGATTGCCAGGGAAGTCAATGCCGCCGAGGCGCTGCTCAACCAGTTCGAGCTCCAAAACCTGCTGGGCGCCGCGCATGACAAATCCAACGCGATTCTCAACATCCACGCCGGCGCGGGGGGAACGGAAAGCTGCGATTGGGCGGATATGATGTTGCGGATGTACCGCCGTTGGTGCGATGCCCGTGGATTCAAGAACGAGATCGTGGACATCCAGTCGGGCGAGGAAGCGGGAATCAAGAGCGTGACGATGCTCGTCACGGGCGAGTACGCGTACGGTTACCTCAAGGCCGAACGAGGAGTGCACCGGCTGGTGCGAATTTCGCCGTTCGATTCCAACAAGCGCCGCCACACCACGTTTGCCTCGATGGACGTGATCGCCGAGTTGGCCGACAACGACGAAGTCGAGTTGAAAATGGATGACGTAAAGATCGACACGTTTCGGTCGGGCGGTCGGGGCGGCCAGAATGTGAACAAGGTCGAGACGGCGGTGCGGATGACGCATCTCCCGACCGGTATCGTCGTGCAATGCCAGTCGGAGCGGAGTCAGCACCAGAATCGCGAGTTGGCATTGAAGGTGTTGAAGTCGCGGCTGTTTGAGAAGCAGCAGGACGAGAAACGGGCTGCGATGGAGAAGTATTACGGTGAAAAAGGCGACATCGCCTGGGGAAACCAGATTCGGAGCTACGTGTTCCAGCCATATCGCATGGTCAAGGACCTGCGCACGGGGTACGAAACCAGCGATGTGCAGCGCGTGATGGACGGCGACCTCGATCCGTTCATCAATGCCTGGCTCAAGAACGGCCAGCCACGGACGCGTCAGAAGGCTTTGGCGGAGGCGGATGAGGAATGAACCACGATTCTGTGTCCATTCTCGAAAAGATCGTCGCGGTAAAACGCGAAGAAATCGCGAAACTGCGTCCTCAAGCGGAGACGCTCAAGCAAGCGGCAATGGCGCGGAAAGATTTCCGCGATTTTGCCGGGGCGCTGTTCGGAGGGTCGCGCTTCCGCGCGACCAAGGGTACCGGTGGCCTCGCGGAAGCGAGGCCCTCCGAGAAGGGGAAGAACGTTGCCTTGATCGCGGAAGTCAAGAAGGCGTCGCCCTCTGCTGGAGTCATTTGCGCCGACTTCGATCCTATTCGCATTGCGCGGGAGTATGAGCGCGCAGGCGCCTCGGCGTTGTCGGTGTTGACGGACGAGAAGTTTTTTCAGGGCCATCTCGATTATCTGAAGGCGATTCGCTCGGAAGTGAAGCTGCCGCTGTTGCGGAAGGATTTCATCATCGACGAGCTGCAGGTGTACGAGTCGGTGGCGCGTGGGGCTGATGCGGTTTTGTTGATCGTGGCGATCCTGGATGGCGCGCAGCTCAAGGCGTTCAGCGGGCTGGCGAAGTCGTTGCGCATCGCGGCGCTTGTCGAAGTGCACAGTGAACCAGAACTGGACCGGGCGCTCGCAGCGGGAGCGGACATCATTGGAATCAACAACCGCGATTTGCGGGATTTTTCGGTTCGCTTGGAGACGACGGAGAAGTTATGCGCGCGAATTGTTGGAGGGTCGCGCTCCGTCGCGACCGCTGAGGGGAACGGCCTCGCGGGAGTTCGGCCCTCCAAACGACCACTGATCGTCGCCGAGAGCGGCATCAACACGCGATCTGACGTGGAGCGCGTGGCGCGGGCGGGAGTGGATGCGATCCTCGTTGGCGAGTCTCTGATGAAGAGCGGAGACACTGCGGCAAAGGTGAAAGAGTTATTAGAATGACGACCTCTCCTAATGATGTAGGCCGCGTGACCTCACGCGGCGCGGGGCTTGGTCCCCGACGATTACGGCGGTTGAATCAAGTCTGGATTGGCGACGGTTATCCACAATTCTTTCTAACCATCTGCACACGGGATCGTCAGCCCGTCCTGGCGAACGGCAGCGTGCAATTCAGGCTCAGAGAATTCCTACTCGGCAGCCCTGGCCGGTACGGTTGGTGGCCGACCCGGTATGTGTTGATGCCGGACCATTTGCATTTGCTTGCATCCGGAAGTCCTACAGCTTCGCCACTGGGGTTATGGATCAAGGCTTTGAAGGCGTACGTCAGCCAGCGAAGGGTTCGCTGGCAATTGGGCTTCTTCGATCACGTGATTCGAAGTGATGAAAGTGAGGCCGAGAAGTGGGAGTATATTCGTCAGAATCCAGTTCGTGCCGGTTTGGTACCAAAGGCAGAGGATTGGGCATTCGCCGGAGAATTGAACGATCCAGAAGGCAACGCCGTGTCGGGTGACACGGCCTACAACAGCAGACGGACGAATTGAACCACTACGGACCCTGATGCCGACGAAAATCAAAATCTGCGGGATTACGAACGTCGATGACGCGCTTATGGCGGTCGAACTGGGCGCGGATGCTCTCGGGTTCATCTTTTACCCGAAGAGTCCGCGCTACATCAAAGTGCGGGAAGCGGCAAATATCTGCAACGCCTTGCCGCCGTTTGTGACGAAGGTCGGGGTGTTCGTCGACGAATTGGAGTACGAGATCGAGAAAGCGCTGGGCGAATGTCTGCTCACAGCGCTGCAATTTCACGGGGAAGAGCCGCCGGGGTTTTGCCAGAAGTTTGCCGCGAAATCCATCAAGGCGGTCCGCATGCGGGATGAGGCATCGCTGCGAATGGCGGCTGAGTACGATGTTGACGCGTTGTTGCTGGATACCTACACTGAATCGGAACGAGGCGGAACGGGCAAGGCGTTCGATTGGTCGCTGGCAGTCAAGGCGAAGGAAATTGGGCCGCCGATCATCCTGTCGGGTGGGCTGACCCCCCAGAACGTCCAGGAAGCGATACGCAAGGTGGAACCCTACGCGGTGGATGTTTCGAGCGGGGTAGAGCGGGAGCCGGGCAGGAAGGACCCGGAGAAGTTGCGCAGATTTATGGAACAAGTGAAGGGAGTGTTGGAGTGATGGGGACACCGATCATTTCAAGATTTTAAGGTCGGATGATGATTGTGATTTGATTATGAAACGCAGCACGCCAATACTCCATCACTCCCATACTCCTGATTCTTCCGGCCATTTCGGGCCATATGGCGGGATGTTTGTGCCGGAAACATTGATGGCGCCGTTGCAGGAGCTTGCCCGCGAATACGAGAAGGCCCGGCGCGACAAACGGTTTCGGCAGCAACTCGAGTACTACCTGCGCGAGTACGCGGGTCGGCCCACGCCCCTGTACTTTGCCGAGCGGATGACGCGCGACCTTGGCGGGCCGAAGATTTATCTCAAGCGCGAAGACCTGTTGCACACCGGCGCGCACAAGATCAACAACACCATCGGCCAGATCCTGCTGGCCAGGCGGATGGGCAAACGCCGCATCATTGCCGAGACCGGTGCCGGCCAGCACGGGGTCGCCACCGCGGCAGTGGCCGCCATGTTCGGCATGGAATGCGTGGTCTATATGGGCGAAGTGGACATGCAGCGCCAGGCGCTCAACGTCCATCGGATGCGCCTGCTCGGCGCGGAAGTGCGTTCCGTAACGGCGGGTCAGAAGACGTTGAAAGAAGCCATCAACGAGGCGATGCGCGATTGGGTGACCAATGTCCGCAGTACGCACTACATCCTCGGCAGCGTACTCGGTTCGCATCCGTATCCGATGATGGTGCGCGATTTCCAGAGCGTGATCGGACGCGAAGCGCGCCGGCAGATTCTGGAACAGGAGGAACGGTTGCCGGACGCGCTGGTGGCCTGCGTGGGAGGCGGCAGCAATTCGATCGGACTGTTCCACGCATTCCTGAACGACAAAAATGTGCGGATGATCGGGGTGGAAGGCGGCGGACGTGGCATCCGGCCCGGCGAACACGCAGCCCGATTCCAGAAAGGCGGCTCGCTGGGCGTGTTGCAGGGCACCCGGACGTTTGTGTTGCAGGACGAAGAAGGACAGATCATGCTGACGCATTCCGTGTCGGCGGGATTGGATTACGCGGCGGTCGGGCCCGAGCACAGTTATCTGCGTGACCTGAAACGGATCCAGTACAGCTACGCGACAGACGACGAGGCGCTGGAGGCGTTCCAATATTGCTCGCGCGTCGAGGGAATCATTCCCGCGTTGGAATCGGCACACGCCGTCGCATTCGTGATGAAGCATGCCAAGTCACATCGCAAGAGCGACATTGTCATTATCAACATGAGCGGGCGAGGGGACAAGGACGTGACGCAGGTAATGGAGGCAATAGGACTGTCAAAACCGAAGAAACCGTTAAAACGCGCAAACGGAGCGTGACCTGACCATCAACGGTTTTACCACCTTTAACGAGCAGAGCGATTTCTATGAGAAGCATGACCGGATATGGACGCGGGGAATGCGTGAAGGACGGATTCAAGTTCACGGTGGAATTGAACTCCGTGAACCGCAAGCAGAGCGACATCATGATCAATTTGCCAAAGGAATTGGTGGAACTGGAGCCGCGCATTCGCGACGTGATCAACGCCCAACTCTCGCGTGGCCGCATCAATGTCGTCGTGGCCTACCATCGCGGCACCGCGAAGGCGGAGGAACAGATCGAGTTGGATGTGGCGCTGGCAAAGGCGTATACCCGCGCGATTCAGAAGCTCCAAAAACAGATCAAGCTCAATGGTTCGCTGACCCTGGACACCATCCTGCGGGCGCCCGGCGTGCTGAAACTTGCCGAGAGCGCGGTGGACGTGGAATCAATCTGGCCATGCGTGGAGACAGCGCTGCGCAAGGGACTCGTTCAACTGGTCAAGATGCGCGAGAAGGAGGGAAAATTCCTTGCCAACGATCTGACGGAGCGGCTCGGGGGATTGTCAGGAGGCGTCGAGCAGGTGCGGAAGGCGGCGCCGGCGACGGTCAACCGCTATCGGGCGCAGTTGCACGCGCGGGTCAAGGAAGCGGGTCTGGGTGTGCCGATCGACGACGAGCGGCTGCTGAAGGAAGTGGTCATTTTTGCTGACCGCTGCGACATCACCGAAGAGCTCACGCGCATGGAAAGTCATCTGAAACAGTTTCGGGATCAATTGAACTCGAACGAGCCGGTGGGACGCACGCTCGATTTTCTCGCGCAGGAGATGAACCGCGAGATCAACACCATCGGTTCAAAAGCGAACGCCGCGGACGTTTCACAGCATGTCGTGAAGATGAAGGCCGAACTGGAAAAGATCCGGGAGCAGGTTCAGAACATCGAATGAGGAAGCGATACGCTGTTCTTGCAGGGCAAACGCCTCGCTTGCCGTTGTTTGGGCGGATCACGGCAGGCGGATCGCCTGCCCTACAAAAGCATTGGCTATGAGCGCGCCAGCACCTGGTTTGATTGTGGTCATCTCCGCGCCTTCGGGCGGCGGGAAGACTTCGTTGTGCCAGCGTCTGATGAATTGGTCGGCGAGCATGGTCCATTCGGTTTCCTGTACGACGCGGCCTCCGCGGCCGGGCGAGCAACACGGGCGAGAGTATTTTTTCCTGTCGACCGATGAATTTGAGAAAAAGATCGCCGCCAATGAGTTTCTGGAGTACGCGAAGTACAACAACCACTATTACGGCACGCCCCGCGATTTCGTGGAGAAACAACTCGCCCAAGGGGAAGATGTGCTGCTGCTCATTGAGGTGCAGGGAGCCGCAAAGGTCACGGAGAGCGTTCGCCGCGGAGGATTCGCTTATCCCGACGCGCTGGTGAAGATATTCCTGATGCCGCCATCGATGGAATTGTTGGAGCGAAGGTTGCGGCAACGGGGAACGGACGACGACGCGACCATTCAGCGGCGGCTCGCACTGGCCGAACAGGAAATGGCTCGTTGGGTCGAGTACGATTACGTGATCATCACGGGCCGTCTCGACGACGATTTCGAGCGGGCCAAATCCATTATGATCGCCGAGAAATGCAAGACATCGCGGCACCCGAAGGACACGAAACTATGGCTGAAGAAGGAGCTGTCGTTTTGAGTGCCCAGCCAAATTGTAGCCGCAGGCTTCAGCCTGCGCGGGAATGGCGCACCCATAAAGGGTGCGGCTACAAGGGATTCGGTTTTGTTAGCGGGTCGAAGCGTCTAAGTGTCTGAGTGCTGAGGAGACGGAGGACGGAATGGCAAAGAAAAGAACGCTTATTCTTGGAGTAACCGGATCGATTGCGGCGTTCAAGGCTGCCGACATCGCCAGCCGTCTCAAGAAGCTTGGGTACGACGTATTTTGCGTGATGACGCGCGATGCGACGCATTTCATCACGCCGCTGACGATGCAAACGCTGTCCCAACATCCCGTAACCATTGATTTGTTCGAGGCGGGGGAAGGGGATTGGCGTCCGAGCCACCTGCAACTGGCGGACACGGCGGATTTGTTGGTCGTCTCGCCCGCAACGGCCAATGTGATTTCGAAACTGGCGCACGGCATGGCGGATGACGCGCTGACGACGATTGCACTGGCCTTGCGCCCCGAAGCGAAGGTACTGATCGCGCCGGCGATGAACGGCAAGATGTGGCTGAATCCCGCCACGCAGGCCAATGTGAAGCTGCTCCAATCGCGCGGTGTCGAATTCATCGGACCTGAGAAAGGCATGCTCGCCTGTGGCTACGAAGGGATCGGCCGGCTGTGGGACGTGGACAAGATTGTGGAGAAGATAGAGAAGATGCTGGGCTAGGGCTGTCATTCTGAGCGGAGCGAAGAATCTCTTCCCGGCGCGACCGAGACCCTTCGCTTCACTCAGGGTGACAAACTAATGTGAAGCCATTGACTCCGATCAGATTCCTCATCACCGCCGGACCGACCCGCGAATTCATCGATCCGATCCGGTTTATCTCGAACCGGTCGTCGGGCAAGATGGGTTATGCGTTGGCGGAAGCCGCTCGGGCTGTCTCGTCGCAGGTCATGCTCGTGAGCGGTCCGACGGCGCTGACTCCACCCAAAGGCATCGAGTTCGTTCCCGTCGTCACGGCCCAAGAGATGTCGGACGCCGTATGGGCGCGTTTCGAGCAGAGCGATATTGTCATCATGGCGGCGGCTGTGTGCGATTTTCGACCGAAAGCGGTCGCGCCGCAAAAAATCAAGAAGACCAGACTGGGGGGTGGACTGACGCTCCCGTTCGAGCCGACGCCCGATATTCTTGCCGAGCTTGGACGGCGGAAAAAGTCTCAGACACTCATTGGGTTCGCGGCGGAAACGGAGAATCTGGAAGCGAATGCCCTCGACAAACTCCGGCGAAAGAATCTCGACCTGATTGTTGCGAACGACGCCAGCGCGTTTGAGTCGGACACGAACGACGTGACGCTGATCTCAGCAGCAGGAAAGACGGAGCGGTTGTCCGCGATGACCAAGACCAAGGTGGCGGCAGCGATCATCCGTCGAGCGGTCGAATTGCGGAGTTAGCGTTCCGGTCGCTTCTTGGAGATGTCTTCGCGGATCCGGCGGAACCGGTTGTCCTCGCGCAGATTCTTGAGATCGGGATCGCGGTTGAGCCATCGGGCATCGTCGTAGCCGAGACGGACGGCCTGGTCCAGGGCTGCGAAAGCCTCGTCCACGCGCTTCATCAGGGAGAAGCTGCAGGCCAGATTGTAGAACACCAGCGCATTGGCAGGACAAAGCCTGGCCAGTTTCTGATCGATCTCCAGTCCCTTGTCCCACTGGCCGGTTTTCGTGTAGGCATCGCCGAGAATCTGCAGGGCCTCGACATAGTTCGGATCTCGTTTGGCGATGCCCTCGAAGAAACGAATTTCAAACTCGAGGTCTTCTTTCGGAGCCTTCAATCGCTCTGGTTTTTGTTGGCGCAACGGAATCGTAGTCACTCACCTCACTCCGGTAGTTACGGGGGAAACTTCGTACATCACAAGACCCGACAACAGCTTCGGGTAAAAATCGGTGCTCTTCTGCGGCATTCGGGAGCGCGCGTCGGCGATGGCTTTGACCTCCTCGACACGGGTCGGGCTCAGAAAGAAGGCCAGTGGGGCCGCGCCGCTGTTCACCTGGTCGAGCGCTTTCTCAGGTTCGCGCCAATAGCGGACGTTGGATTCCTCGCGCAACCGTGCCTCGTCGATTCCCAGCAGCGATTCCAGAATGGAGACATGGAGTAGGGCCACATCCAACGTATGCCACAAGGGTGGTTTGTTTGCAAACTGTGGTCGGAGCGCGTCGAGGTTCCTGGGATGCAGCACCACGAACTCCTTGGCATCTCGCATTCCGATCCGGTGGTCAGCACCCGTCATCGCCTGCAGCATCTTCTCGAGCGACGGCTGGGGTTCGACAACAAAGTCCATGGCAAGCGCCTGGCGGAATTGTGAGCGGTCGAACGCAGGGAGGTTGGCTACGGTCCGATGCGTCGGCAAAACCACCAGTCCCGGGTCACTCATCTCCACCAGGGTCGCCATTACGAATTCAGAGGAGGCGTTGGGATCTGGTGTCGCCATTGCCGTTCGGCATTCATCCCGAAATGCGAGCGCCGTTTCGTAACGATGATGTCCGTCGGCGATGTAGAATTTCTGTTCCCGCAACGCTTCCTGCACCGTGCGGATCGCTGACGGATCGGTGATCTCCCACAGGTTGTTGGTCACGCCGTAATCGTCCACGCAGGAAAGGTCCGGAGCTTCCAGGCGCCCGGGTGCACAGGGTCGATTCAGTTTCGGGTAGAGCATGAAGATCTGTCCCTGCTGCGAACCGCAGGCCCGCAACAATGACAGGCGATCGGCCTTCGGCTTGGACAGCGTATGTTCGTGCGGCAGGATCTGGCCCTCGTCCCACCGATGCAAGCGCACGCGTGCAATCCATGCCTTCCGCGTCAATGTTCGTGGCGGCACAGGCATCCCTGCCTGTGAACCGTTGGGTGCGGCAAATGTCTGCTCCAGGTAATACAAGGACGGCTTGCCCGACCGGCGCAAAACTCCCTCCTGGAGCCAGGCTCGGTACAGATCGCCGGCGCGCGCGTATTTGTTCCGGGTCTCGGTGTCCCCCGGCTGTTCCTTGCCGAGTTCGACCTGAATGAGATTGTAAGGCGAGAGCTTCCCATACCGCTCGCGCATTTCGGGAGTGATCTTGTCATACGGCTGCGTCAGCACGTCGGCGGGTTTGACCCGCGACGTGTTGTAGAGGACTCCTCGAAACGGTTGAATTTCGGCCATGGTGACGCAATTCCAGGTTGACGCTGCCGATACTAGACAGCCGCGCGAGCATCGTCAAGACTCGGGCATCGGTGTTTTTCGCCGCTTCTGGCAGATACGGTTTGCCCTACGAAGTTTTGTGGGAGGGCGACAGGTGGGCACAGCATCTTGAAGATTCGGGCCATGCGGAATGTCCGTTGCCGGAGATTGTGACTTGTGCCTGAAATCTGTATTCTGGCAGCGAATGAAACCGGGCAAGCGTGGTTGGGGGATAGGGCAGCGACGAGAGTGTCTGGTACCGACTGTTCGGGGCTGGATCGCCCTGTTGCTCGTTGGCGCGGCCATTGTTGTGTTTGCGGCGAGAGGGGTGCCATCGTTTCTGGCGGTCAATGATCCCGTTCCCGTCGGGATCCTGGTGGTGGAGGGGTGGCTCCCGGATTATGCGCTTCAGGAAACGATCGTTCAATTCAGGCGCGGCGGGTATCACAAGCTCTTTGTAACGGGAGGCCCGATCGAACAGGGCGCGCCCTTGTTTGCCTACAGGAGCTTCGCCGAACTCGATGCGGTCCTTTTGGTTCGATACGGCCTCGATTCAAATGACGTCCAGGCGGTCATTGCGCCCAAAGTCCAAAGGGATCGCACGTATGCCTCGGCGGTGATGTTGAAGAACTGGTTGCGCGAGCATGGAATGACCGAAACAAACATTACGATCGTCTCCATGGGAGCCCACTCACGCCGTACCCGGTTGCTTTTCGACAAGGCGTTCGGCAAAGGATGCAAGGTTGGAGTCATCGCCATCGAGAATCGGGACTACGACCCGAACCGGTGGTGGGCATCGAGCGAAGGGGTGCGAACCGTCACTGGCGAGCTGATTGCCTACGCCTATGCCCGCCTGTTATTCAGGCCGCCGACGTAGCCAGGATTCTGTTCAGGATGCAACGCGCGGTTCGGCAGGAGCCTCACCCTCCACTTTCCCGGTCAACCCGGATCGGCTCTGGCCTTCGAGCGCTGGAAAATGCGGGCCGGGCTTGATTCCTTTGCGCATTCGTCGTAGCATTCAGACAATCGCTGGCAAAGTTAACACAATCTGGCAATGACACGGTTCATCATGACAAAAAGAATAGCCATTTCGCTGGTTGCCCTGCTCTTGGGCCTGAATCTGATGGTGGCGGCAAAGATTTATTCCCAGGCCACCGCTCGGACGGACAAAGATAATCCCTACGCGCAGATGGAACTTATCACGCGGGTGATGGAGTTGATTCGCAAGGACTATGTCGATAGTGGGAAGGTCTCCTATACGAATCTCACCTACGGCGCGCTGAGGGGCATGCTGAACTCACTGGACCCGCACAGCCAGTTCATGGAGCCGCAGATTTACGAGGACATGAAGGAGGACACCGAAGGAAAGTTCGGAGGCCTGGGCATTCAGATCGGTACGTCGAAGGAGGGATTTCTGACGGTCATCGCCCCGATTGAAGACACGCCTGCTGCGCGCGCGGGACTCTTGCCGGGCGACCGCATTGCCAGGATCAACGGGAAAGTGACCGACAAAATGTCGATGAGCGATGCCGTGCGGTTGCTGCGGGGCGATCCGGGCACAAAAGTCACGATCACCATTTTCCGTCAGAAAGCCAAAGACCCCTCCGAACGCGAGAAGGATTACACGATCGAGCGGGCGGTGATCAAGGTGGACAGCGTCAAGGAGGCCAAGATCCTCCAGGACGGGATCGGTTACGTTCGGATCACCCAGTTTAACGAGCCGACACCGGAGGAATTTGACCGGGCCCTGGATAAATTGGAAAGCCAGGGCATGACCGGCCTGGTGGTTGATCTGCGCAATAATCCAGGCGGTTTGCTCGAGGCGGCTCGCCGGGTGGCCAGCAAGTTTGTGCGCTCGGGCGATTTGATCGTTTCGACCGAAGGACGCGATTTGTCCCAAAAGATTGTCTACCGGTCTGACCGCGGCAAGAAACTGCTCGATATACCGCTGGTCGTACTGATCAACGGCTACAGCGCCAGCGGCAGTGAAATCGTGGCCGGAGCCTTGCAGGATTTGAAGCGCGCCGTGCTGGTCGGTGTCACCAGCTTCGGCAAGGGCTCGGTCCAAAGCATCCTGCAACTGCCCGATGGATCGGCCTTGCGGTTGACGACCGCGAAATACTACACCCCAAGCCACAAGGTGATTCACGAGCACGGTGTAACGCCGGATATTATTGTTCCGATCTCTGAGCAGGATGAAGTCAAGCTCCTGGAACAACGGTTCCGGGCGGCACTGCCAACCGACGGGGCAGCGGACAAGCCCGAAAAAATCGACGACGTCCAACTCGACCGCGCAGTCGACATGATCAAGGGCATCGAACTGTATGCCAAGCAAGCGAAGCTGAATAAACAACTGATCAGGTCCACGGCAGACGCCCGGTAACGACAGTCTCAACGGCGGTGAAAATTCTCGGAGTCGAAACCTCCTGCGATGAAACGTCCGCGGCCGTGGTCGCAGACGGACGGCGAATCCTGTCGAATGTTGTCGGGTCTCAGGTTGATTTGCATCGGCCTTACGGCGGCGTTGTGCCGGAACTGGCTTCCCGCAGACATCTGGAACTGATCGAGGCAATCGTTGCCGAGGCTCTGCAGGAAGGATCAGCGCCGTTCGAACAAATCGATGCCGTGGCCGCCACGTACGGGCCGGGGTTGGCCACATCCCTGTTGATCGGACTCAACACGGCCAAAGGCATCGCGGTGTCGCTGGGGATACCGTTCGTTGGGATCAACCACCTCGAGGCGCACCTGTATTCCCCACTGCTGATCGAACCCGGCGGCGACGCTTCGCACTCCGAGGATTTGTTTCCGATGGTCTCTCTGATCGTTTCCGGCGGTCATACCATCCTCGCGTACGCGACAGCCATCGGACACCATGAAATCCTTGGCCAAACCGTCGATGATGCGGCCGGCGAAGCTTTTGACAAGGTGGCAAAACTGTTGGGGCTTCCTTATCCCGGTGGTCCCGAAATCGACCGGCTGGCCAGAGCGGGTCATCCGTCCTCCATCGAGTTTCCGCGCAGCATGCTCGACGACCCGGGCTACAACTTCAGCTTCAGCGGCCTCAAGACGGCGGTGCTGTACTGGTTGCGGAAAAACCGAACACACCGCGTGGAGGATGTTTGCGCCAGCTTTCAGGAAGCTGTCGTGGACGTGCTGGTTGGCAAATTGATCCGAGCCGCCGAAGAAAAGGATGTTCGCACCGTCAGCGCTTCCGGTGGGGTGTCCATCAACAGCCGGTTCCGCGAACAACTGACGGCCGAGTGCCAAAGACAGGGGCTGCGATTGTTGCTGGTGCCGGCGCCGTTATGCACCGACAATGCGGCGATGATCGCGGCCCTGGCTTTCTACAAACTGCAACAGGGCGAACCGGATTCGTTGGGACTCGATATTGCGCCGTCCGATGGACTCGGCGGGAAACGATTCCCGCGCCCGGTCCGTCAGCCTGCCCCTGCCAGAGGCAAGCTATGAAAACCGCCCGGCTTCTGGTGGCCGACAGCGAGCACGATGCGAACATGCTCTATGCGGTCGGTATCTTCGTTCCCGATCCGTTCATTTGGTTGGAGATCGGCGGCAGAACCATCGCCGTGTTGAGCGACCTGGAAATCGATCGCGCGCGGAAACAGGCAACCGTGGATCGAGTGGTCTCCCTGACCCGATATCAGAACGAACTCCGACGCACGGGTGTAAAATTGCCGTGCCTGAGTGATGCCCTCAAGGGCGTATTAAGCGAGTTTGGCATCGGCCGGGTGGAGGTGCCATCCAATTTCCCGATTGGACTCGCTCGCAAGCTGCGCCGGGTCCAGGTGACGGTCCGATCGGATCCTTTTTTTCCCGAACGCGAGATCAAGCGCAACGACGAGATCAGAAAACTTGCCGTCGCACTGCGCCTGGCGGAAGACGGCATGGAAGCGGCCATCGAGGTGTTGCGGTCCGCCCGCATTGGGCGCGACGGCTTTTTGTGGCGGAAGCGGAGCAAGGTAAACTCGGAGCAGGTCCAGGGAATCATCAACGCGACCATCGCGGGTCGCGGGGGCGTCGCCAGCCACACCATCGTGGCCGGTGGCAACCAGGGGTGCGATCCGCACGAGGCGGGTCATGGCCCGTTGCGCGCGCACCAGTCGATCATCATCGACATTTTCCCGCGCGACGGTCGTACCGGTTATTGGGGTGACATCACGCGCACCGTGGTTCGCGGACGCGCCAGCGATGCGGTGAAACGTTTGTATCTGGTTGTTTCCCAAGGGCAGGACCTGGCTTTCAAAGAATTGCGGGATGGTGTCAACGGACGTGAGATTCACGAGAGTGTTCTACGGCTGTTTCGAGAGAACGGCTTTGCGACCGGTCGTCGCGACGGGCGGATGCAAGGTTTTTTTCACGGGACCGGGCACGGGCTCGGCCTGGAGATCCATGAACGGCCACGAGTGAGCGCCGTCGATGCCAGGTTGCTCGCCGGTCATGTGGTGACCGTCGAGCCGGGGCTCTACTACTGGGGCATTGGCGGCGTTCGACTCGAAGACGTGGCGGTCGTGCAGAGCAAGGGCGCCCGGAATCTGACGAAGTTCCCAAAGTTTCTGGAAATCTGAAGTGGGTGTGACGAGGTGGCAACCAGGTGTGCGACGACCATTCGGCGCCGGTTTGCCGCCATGACCCCGTGGCCTCTCCACTCGTCGAGTCCCGACCGTGCCGGATCCTTGCAGTAGGGAAGATACCGGATCAACGCCAGCCGGTATTGCTGGCCGCGCAGCGGCGACAGCCGCAATCGCTGGAGGTCGATTGACCATTGCGGAACCAAACCGATGGCTGGTCGGATTGAGAATTCACACGCATATCACTTTGCGAAAGCCCCACTGAGTAAGGGTTTAGCCGTAGCGATATTTGCAAACCACGCGCGTGCCGTCAGGTCCTGAGAGAAGACCAAATTCGCTGCGTAACCTGTTGCGATTGTGATTGACGCGGGGATGCGGCAAACCTACATTTTTGTCGTGAGGACGGCCTTTTCGACAGGTAGTAACCACCGAATGAGTAAGGCCGAATACTACTGTTCGACGGCAGAAAGGAAGGTGGAGTGATGAGTGGAGTTTTACGCGGAAGACTCTTGGCCTTCGGCGACAGAGGCGGAAGCCTGTTGATCGGGGCAGGACTGGGCTACCTGTGCATGCGCGATTTGCATTACGCCGTTATTGTCGCATGGGCATTTCTTTTCGTCGGCGCAGTGACGAAAATCATTGTTTCGGATATTTCACGTCGTGAGCGCCAGCATTCGTAAGGGCATGTCGAACCATCCGATGAGCCGAACGGGAGGGAGCGCGACCGGGCCGCTGGTGGTGGCGAACGTCATTGCCGCGCTCCCTCACGTCGGCTATCTTTTGCGTTCGGCATGTCACATCAATCGCATTATGAAAACAACATTACCTATTTGCTGCTCGGTTTTCCTTATCGCGGGCGTCGCGTGGGGTCAGGATTCGATGACGCTAGAGCAATTCAATACCTTGGTCGCGGCGCCTGGCGACACCAACGCGCTGCGCGCTGAACTGGCATCGTTACCAATCTGGAAGGTTGCCAAGTGCAGCACTTCTTTCAAACTCCCCGATGGTCGCGTCTTCACGGAAGAATCTGTGGCGACCACGAAAACGATTGGCGGCAAATATATCGTGTGCAGCATGGACTCCCAATACCTCAAAGGGCCCATGCGCGCCATCCTAGTATATGATGAGAAGGCATCGGCCATAAAGTCCTGGGGGATTGCCGGCGGCAGTCTTGCGGTGAGCACCGTTGTTTTGTACCCCGAAAGGAGGCTCACCGCATCATCCGGCGCACATGGAGAATTTATGGAGATTTCTGTGGGAACCTATTCGGACACGGAGGCCTTCTCACGATTGTCGGTGTATAAGAACGGGATGCTGTCTCTTACGCGTGATGCCAGGTACTGGCCGATGAAAGCCTAACGAACAAGGCATAGCATCGGACGGAGCGCAGCGTAGCTCCGATGCTATGCGGGGTTGAACGAGCCCGCCGAACTACTTGGGGATTGCTTTTGGCAAGGAGCGGTCGCTCCGACTGCTTCAG
>Ga0182027_10000732_pt1 | contig 55978 bp, 57 predicted proteins | sample 712E1DmetaG_FD_121300 | JGI IMG/M metagenome (GOLD analysis project Ga0182027, IMG submission 121300) | Permafrost microbial communities from Stordalen Mire, Sweden - 712E1D metaG (Illumina Assembly) | ecosystem: Environmental > Terrestrial > Soil > Wetlands > Permafrost | place: Sweden...
GGCGGGGCCGAACGTGACAATCGTCAGGTCCTTGCCGGCGCGCTTGATGGAAGGAGCGGACAGGTCGATTTCGTAGTAGCCTTCCGGAACGCCCTGTTCGACGAACATCTCGCCGAAATCGTATAGCTTCTGGCTTTCGAGAAAGATCACGGGATCGGAGCCGGCGAGCGCGGCGTTCATCATGCCCTTGGCGTCGTAGGGCGTCACCGGGTAGACTACTTTCAATCCGGGGATGTGATGGACCAGCGCGGAAAAATCCTGGGAGTGCTGGGCGCCGTACTTGGCGCCGACGGAGATGCGCAGGACGACCGGCATTTTTAGTTGTCCGGCGGACATAGCCTGCCACTTGGAGAGCTGGTTGAAAATCTCGTCGCCGGCGCGGCCCATGAAATCGGCGTACATCAGTTCGGCCACCACCCGGCCGCCTTCAAGCGCGTAGCCCACGGCGGCGCCAACGATGGCGGCTTCGGAAATCGGCGAGTTGAACAGGCGATGGTAGGGCAGCGCCTCGGTGAGGCCGCGATAGACGGCGAAGGCGCCGCCCCAGTCGCGGTTCTCTTCGCCGAAGGCGATCATGGTGGGGTCGATGGCGAAACGGTGCAGCAGCGCCTCGAAAATGGCGTCCCGTATGTTGAACGCCTTCATTTTGGGAACGGGCTTGCCCTCGAAGGTGGGGGTGCGAATCTTGCCGCGGATCTGCTTCACCCGCGAATTCTCTTCGAGGGGCCGCAAGAACTCGGGCTGGCGGTCGTCGAAGCGCTCCACGCGCTGGTTCGAGAACATGACCGAGCCGACCAGCTCGGAGCCGGCCGCCACGCGCGGGCTGATTTCCAGATCGGCGGCCATGCGGAACATGGCGAACACCGCATCCTCGACTTCCGCCCGGGCGGAAACCAGCGCATCTTCGGAGGCCATGCCGTTGGCTGCCAGCTTATCGTGAAACGCCGCTATCGAATCGGCCCGCTGCCACAGTTCGACCTCTTCCTTGGACCGGTAGCTGGACGCATCGGAAGGCGAATGGCCGCTGATGCGGTATGTGATGGTGTCGAGCAGCACCGGGCCGCGGCCCTCGGCGAGCGTCCGCTTCTTGCGGCGGAAGGCCTCGATGACCAGCAGCGGATCGTAGCCGTTGACACGCTCGGCGTGCATTTGTTCCGGGTTGACGCCGGCGCCGATGCGGGCGATAAACTGGACGCCCATGGTCTCGCCGAGCGGCTGCCCGCCCATCCCGTAGAAATTGTTCATGCAGTTGAACAAGATCGGCAGGCCCCCGCCGAGCGAGGCGTCCCACAGCTTGCGGTATTGGTCCATGGCGGAGAAGGTGAGGCCTTCCCACACGGGACCGCAGCCGAACGAGGCGTCGCCGATGTTGCACACCACGATGCCGGGCTTGCGGTTCACCCTCTTATAGAGAGCCGCGCCGGGCGCGATGGAGCCGGAACCGCCCACGATGGCGTTATTCGGATAGATGCCGAAGGGCGTGAAGAAGGCGTGCATGGAGCCGCCCAGGCCGCGATTGATCCCGGTTTCCCGGGCGAAGATCTCGCTGTACGCTCCGTAAACGAAGAACCGCAGGGCCAGCGCTTGCACGCTTCCGCCGAACCCCTTCTCGACGGGGCGAAGCAGGGCGCCGTCGCGGTAGGAGCGCATGATGTCGAGCAGGCCGGCGTCGTCGATCTGACGGATCGCGGAGAAAGCCTTGGCCAGGATCTCGCCGTGGCTGCGGTGCGAGCCGAAGACGTGATCGGCGGGGGTGAGGGAGAAAGCCATGCCAACGGCCGCGGCTTCCTGCCCGATGGAAAGGTGCGCCGGGCCGGCGTGCTGGTAAGCGACGCCCTTGTAGGCGCCCTTAGTCTTGATCTCGTTCAGGATGGTCTCGAATTCCCGAATGGCGCACATGTCGCGCCAGATGTTCAGGAAGTCGCCGGCGGAATACTCCGCGCGCTCCTCCTCCACCGACTCGCGGCAGGCATTGACAGGGATGTCGGAGAAATGGATGGCTCCCGTGGAAAAGGCTTTCTCCGGCTCTATGACGATCGACTTAGGCATTCCGCCTGACTCCTAATGGACACCCAGAATCGCTTCACGCAACGCTTCGGAAACCGTGGGATGCGGGAACACGATTCCGCCGGCGTCGGACACGCACATTTCCATCTCAATCATGGCCGCCGCGGCGACGATGAACTCGCTCGACGCGTCGCCGATGGCGTGAACTCCCAGGATGTCGCCGTAGCGCGCTCCCGCGAGGACCTTGACCATGCCCGTTGCGCCTTCGTTTTCGATAAGAAACCTGCCCGCCACGCCCATGGGCACGGCGGACTTCTTGTACTCGATCCCGGCGGCCTTCAATTCCTCTTCGGTCCGGCCAACCGAGGCGACTTCGGGATGGGTGTAGATGACCGCTGGAATCGCCGCGTAACGGATGCGATCCCTGGTCCCGAACATATTGTTGACGGCGGCGATGCCTTCGCGGGTGGCGGCGTGGGCCAGCATACGGCGGCCCGTGACATCGCCACAGGCCCACACGCCCGGTATATTAGTCTTGCCCAGGTCGGACGTGCGAATGCCGGCCGGGCCGAAATCGACGCCCACTTCCTCCAGGCCCAGCGCGTCCACCACGGGCGCGCGGCCGGCCGCGTTGAGGATGGCATCGGCGGCTACGCTCGACGCGGCGCCATCGGCCGCCTGGAAGTGGAGGGTTCCGGCTTCGATGCCGAGCACCTTCGTGGACAGGTGAAACTCGATTCCCTTGCGGGTGAGAATTTGGAGCAGGCGGCTGGATATCTCCTGGTCGCTGTTCGCCGCGATGCGCGGCAGCATCTCATACACCGAGACGCGCGCGCCAACCTCGTTGAAGAAGCAGGCCAGTTCGAGCCCGATGTAGCCTCCGCCGACGATGGCGATGCTTTCGGGTATGCGCTCGAGAGCGAAAACCGTATCCGAATCGAGCACGCTCGCGGAGCGAATTCCGGGAATGGGCGGCGTGGCCGGGCGCGAGCCGGTGGCGATCAAAATATTGGCCGTTTGGTAAACGTCCACGCCCACCTGTACGGCGTTGCGGGAGATCAGGCGCGCATGGCCCGCGACGGTCTCCACGCCGGCGCGCTTGAGCATTCCCTGGACGCCCTTGCCGAGGGTGGCGACGATGCGGTTCTTGCGCTCCACCACGGCCGCCTGATCGAACTCCACGGAGCCTACGCGGACGCCGTAGCGGGCGGCCTCGCGGCACTCGCGAAAGAGTTTCGACGACCGGAGGAAGGTCTTGGCCGGGATGCAGCCGGCGTTCAGGCACGCGCCGCCTACTCGATCTTTTTCGATCAGCGCGACCTTCTTACCCATTCGACCGGCGTGCGCGGCGGCTTCATATCCACCCGGCCCGCCGCCGATCGCGATCAGATCGTACATATTCGCTCCACGTTCTCGATTTTCGCCTTGAGCGCCTGCAGGAAGCGCGCGCCCGGAGCGCCGTCGATCACCTGGTGGTCGCACGTGAGGGAAAAGCCGATCGAATCGACGAACACAACGCTTCCCTCCCGGCGCACGGGCTTAAGTTGGATGGCATCGACTCCCAGAATGGCCACCTGCGGCGGCGTCAGCAGGGGAGTGAACGACTCGATTCCCAGGCCTCCGAGATTGCTGATGGTGAAGGTGGCGCCGGACATGTCGTCGATGGAAATGGTTCCGGCGACGGCCTGCGCGGCGAGTTCGTGCATCCCCCGGGCAAGCTCCGAAAGCGTCAGCCTGGCGGCATTCCGGACCACCGGGACCAGCAATCCCCGAGGGGCGTCGCAGGCGAACCCGAGGTGCACCTCGGCGTGTTGGTAAATGCGGCCGCCGATCAACTCGGCGTTCAATGCGGGGAACTCGAGCAGCGCTTGGACGGCGCAGAACGCGGCCATATCGCCAATGGTGATATCCGTCGCGCCGGGAGTGCTCTTGACGCGTTTGCGCAAGGCCAGGAGCCCGCTCGCATCGGCCGAGGAATGCAAAGTGTATTGCGCCGTGGCCGCCAGCGATTCGCGCATGCGCAGGGCGATTTTCTTGCGAATGCCGGATAGCGGCGAGGGCGGCGGGCCGAGATCGGATGCGAGCACCATGCCGCCCGCTCCCGAACCCTCGCCACGGATTTCGGCGCCCTCTTCGGTGCGTTTCCGCGCGACGGACGAGAGGCGGGGCGAGGAGTAGTACAACTTGCGCAGATCCTCTTCGAGGACGCGTCCGCCGGGACCGGACCCGGCGAGCGATTCCGGATGGAAGCCGTGGTCTTCGGCGAACCGGCGGGCGCGGGGGCTGAACGAGCCTTGACGGACCGGTTTCTCAACTTGAACCGAAGAAGGCAGGCGGACGCGCGAAGGCAGTGGGTACCCCGGCTCGCCCGACTGGCTCCCCGGCTCGGGGGCGGCGGGAACGGCCGGTTTGGAGCGGAAGGGCTCCGCGTTTTCGCCCGGCTCGCCAATGACGAAGAGGTTGGTGAAGACCGGCGCCAGCGCGCCTTCCGCGAAGAATGTCTCGATCAGAGTTCCGGCGACTGGCGCAACCACCTCGAAGGTGGCCTTGTCGGTCTCGATCTCGACCACGGTTTCCCCGGCGGACACGGGGTCGCCCTTGCGCTTGAGCCATTTCGCGACCAGGCACTCTTCCACCGTATTGCCGAGCTTAGGCGCCTCGACGGGCGTAGCCATTTAGCGGTAGTTCTCCATCAGTTTCCATCCCGCATCGACGAATTGGCCGAGGGTCCTTTGGGTGGCGCCGAATCCCATGAAATCGGATGGCGTCATGCCGTCCGGCTCGAAGGCGCGGACGAAATCGGGCATGCCGCAAAGGCGTTCGATCACGGCGGCGGGAATGGGTTTGGCGATGCGCTCCTCGCGGGGCAAGTCGCGGGTAACGAAGACTTCCTGCCAGGCCGGCGCGATGGACATGAGCAAATCCGCCCCGGCCAACTCCGTGAGATGGTAGTCGCCGCGCAACGCCGCAACCAGTAAAACGGCCTCGTAACCGCGCTCGCGGTAAATGGAGTAGGCGCGTTTGGTGGCGGCCAGCCCGGCCTGACGGATATCGGATTCGTCCGCCGCGGCGCGTGCGTCGTGCGCCACCTCGCGCAGAAAATCGTCCAGGCGGCCGATCATGATCACGGCGAAGCACGGCCCCGGCTGGATGCCCTTTTGGCGGGCGCGCAAGGCCCCGGCGCGATGGCGTTCGGCGATGGCGATGGCCTGCGGAACCGTGAAGCTGACCGTGGCGGCGACGGCGATACCCTCCGCGACGCACTCCTCCAGCACGTCCAGGCCGGCGCTGGTGGCCGGCAGTTTCACGGCGATGTTCGGGGCCCACGCGTGGAAGCGCCGCGCCATCGGCAGCATGCTCTCCCGGTCGCCGGCGCGCATGGGGTTCACCTGGGCGCAGACCAAGCCCGAGCGGCCCCGACTGGCCTCGAATTGGGGCATCAGCTTGGCGGCGGTGCGGGTGACGGCGATGCGCACCAGCGCCTCCGCCTTCTGCTCCGGCGGCAGATTCAGGGCGAGCGCCGGATCGATTTCGGAAGCCCATAGCGGCCGGTCCTTAAGCAAGGCCACGCTAGCCAGGTAGGGGTTGGTGGTGACGCCGATGGCGCCGCGTTTCAGGCCAAGATCCAACTCGGCGGCTTCGGCCGAATCGTGCCACCATTTTGTTGGGGTGCTGCCGGTTACCCAATCCAGGTAAGTACCGCTCATAATTTTCTCATTTCGGAGTTTGAGACCCGCGTCGGACCTTTCGGCGGACGGCCGCCGGCGCCTTGAATATCGCCATTTTACAACGCGGCGCGCGCCAAGCGGAGGGGAAGAGGCGAATCGGGGACGACGATGGTCCGGCGCGCCGCTTCCTAGGTGACGGGGCGCCGGCGGGGACCGCTGCGGCGCAGCTCGGCTTTGCGGGCATCCGCCACGGCGCGTGCGTCCACCATTGCGCGCAAATCGTCGTTGGTGAGTTCGACGTTCGCCAAGGGAGGAGTTTGCGCATCGGAAGCCAGCTTACGAGCGCACAAGCCCGGACCTTCCTGAATGCCGATGCGGTGCTTCAAGAACATGGCCAGATCGGCGGTGACGACGAAGTGGATGGCAGGTTCGCCCTTCGTGAGGCCCTCAAATCTGTACGCCCGCGTATTGTGCGTCTGGTCGAAACCCAAGTACCGCAATTCCATTACCGCCTCCGTGCGCCGTGGCCGACCAGCGGAGCGCTAGCCGGTAACGGCAGTAGGCGCATCCGCGGCATCTTGAGGCGCGCCCTCGGCGGCGTCAATGCCTTCGGCAGCCTCCACGCCTTCGATGCCCTCCAGGCCCTCGATGCCCTCGCCCTCGGGAGGTTCCGGCGGCGCCAACTTGCGTTGCGCTCTTCTGGCAAGCTTGTCGCGCTGCTTCTCCATGCGGGCGATTTCTTTCTGCCGTTTCTGAAACGATGTACGCGAACGCGTAGCCATAATAGGGCTCCTCAAAGAGGCGGCTAACCCGTCACCGCGCCAGCCGCCGTAGTCCGATTCCGGACTCTACCAGCGAGGTTCGCGGCGCTGTTTCGGGGGTCCGCCCCCGTGGGGACCGCGGGACGAGCCGCCGCCGCCGAACCCCCGGCCGCCGCCACCACCACCCTGTGGTTTGGGACGGGCTTCGTTGACGTTGAGCGCACGACCATCCAGATCGGCGCCGTTGAGGGCCGCGATCGCCCGGTCGGCCTCGGCTGCATCCGTCATTTCGACGAAGGCAAAGCCGCGGGAACGGCCGGTATCCCGGTCGGTCACCAGGCTAACGCGCTCCACGTTTCCGTAAGGCTCGAAAAGGGAACGGAGGGAGGCCTCGGTGGCCGCGAAATCCAAATTACCTACAAAGATATTTTTCATGGCGTCTTTGTCTCTCGATCGTTCCTGCCAGACGAGGCAGACATCGGACTTCGGCCAAGTTCTCGCGGGACTCTCAAAAGGCGCTTTCAGTATAGCAGGTTAGACTTGGGACGGGCGCGCAGGCCCAGAGCCGGACCCTGCTATGATTTCAAACATGGATCCGAGCTACCCTATCGGCCGGTTTGAATGGCCGAAATCCGTGGATGCCGCCGCGCGAGACGAATCCCTGCGGCAGATGGCGGCAGCGCCGGGCCTCTTCCGCGAGGCTGTCCGGGACCTGGACGACGCGCAACTGGACACGCCGTACCGCCCCGACGGATGGACCGTCCGGCAAGTGATCCACCACGTGGCGGACAGTCACATGAACGCCTACGTGCGCTTCCGGCTGGCGCTCACCGAGGACGAGCCCACCATCAAACCCTACGATCAGGCGGCGTGGGCGGAACTCGCCGACGCGCGCTGCGCACCCGTGGAGATTTCGCTGTCCCTGCTCGACAGCATGCATCAGCGCTGGGTGGCGCTGGCCAGGAGCCTGCCCGAAGCCGCCTTTGCGCGCGCGTTTTTCCATCCCGAACTAGGCCGGGTTCTTCTGGGGCCAAATCTGGCCATGTACGCCTGGCACGGCCGCCACCATGCGGCGCACATCACCGGACTGCGCGAGCGGATGGGGTGGAAATAGCCCGCCGGCGCCAGAACCGAACCGTCCTCCAGCGCGTCCAATGAATTACGGGCGGCTCCGTGCGTTCCCGGTCCGCCAAAGAAGTCGCAGTATAATGGGTTCAAGGCCCCGGAGTTTTCTTCACCTATGAGCAGCCGATGGAAGTATCTTGTCGTGAGCGCCTCCACGTGTCTCACGGTTCTGTTCCTGGTTGGCAGCGTGCTCGGCCAAGGCGTATCCTCCCAGGAAGACACCCTTAAGCATATCGGCGTTTTCAGCGAAGTGGTGGCGCGCATTCAGCGCGAGTACGTCGAAGAACCGGACATGCGGAGCGTCAGCCTGGGCGCGTTGAACGGGATGCTCGAGGCCATCGATCCATTCGCCAGCTATCTGAACGCGGAGCAGTATCGGGACTACTTGAAGAACAAGGACGTCAAGCGGGCCGACGTGGGTTTGATCCTGTCGAAGAGGCCGGGATTTGTAAGCGTGGTGGCCGCCATCCCCGGTTCGCCGGCCGCCAAGGCGGGATTCGAGACGGGCGACATGATCGAGTCGATAAAGGGCATCGCCACGCGCGATATGCCGTTGGCCTACGCCGACATGCTGCTCGAAGGCGACCTGGGCGCCGAGGTGGATTTGAGCGTGGTACACGTGCGCCAGGTGGAGCCGCAGACGGTGAAACTGGCGCGCGCCAGCACGCTGCTGCCGCCGGTCGATAGCACGATGCTGGCCGGCAATGTGGGCTACATCAATATCGATGCGCTGGGCGCGGTTCAGATCAAGCAAACCGCCGACGCCATTCAGAGCCTGAAGAAAGGCGGCGCGCAGAAGCTGGTCCTCGACCTGCGCGATTGCGCCGCGGGGGCGCCCGAGGACGGCATCGCCCTGGCGAATCTGTTCCTGGACAAGGGCCGCATCGCTTATCTGCAAGGCCAGCGCGTCCCACGGCAGAACTTCGACGCGGACCCGGCGAAAGCCCTAACGACCCTGCCCATGGCGGTGCTGACGAACCGGGGAACCGCGTCCGGAGCGGAGATCGCCGCGGCCGCGTTGCAGGACAACAAGCGCGCCCAGTTGGTGGGGGAGGCTACGTACGGCGACGCCTCGCAGCTTAAGGCCATCACCATGGACGACGGTGGCGCCATCATCCTTTCCGTCGCCAAGTACTACTCGCCCGATGGGAAGGCCATTCAGGACACGCGTGTGACGCCGGCGCAGCTCGTTGCCGAGCCGGAGCCGCAGATCGACTACGACGAGAACGGCGAACCGATTCCGCAATCGCAGCCGCAGGTGGACCTACAGCGCAAGACCACGAACGATCCGGTGGTCAAGAAGGCCCTGGAAATCCTCAATAAGTAAGGTCGGGCTTGGCCTGACGCCCTACAGCGTCTTGAGGTAGGCGATCAGGTCGTTCTTTTCGTGGTCGTCGAGCGCGTCTTTGAACGCCGGCATCCCGTTGCCGCCGGCGTCGATTTTGCCGCGGATGACGGCTTCGGTTGTCTTTTCCCGTTGGAACAGCCCTTTGAGACCCGGCCCAACCTTCTTCTGACGGCTGTCCGGGTTGTGGCAGGCGGCGCACCGGCCGCGGTAGGCAGCCTTGCCATTGGGGGCATTGCCCGCCTGGCTGAAGCCAACGGCCGCGCAAGCCGCCAGAAGCAGGAATCGGCGCATGGACGTCAACCTTTCGCGGCTTCGGGTTCGAGGACGCAGACGTCGTCCAGATTGCGATACTTCTCGCCGAAATCCAGGCCGTAGCCAACCACGAACTCGTCGGGAATCCGGAAGCCCACGTAACTCACGGTCACGGGGCGCAGCCGCCGCTCGGGCTTGTCCAGCAAGGCCACGATGCGGATGGATCGCGGCTTGCGTTGCTCGAGCACGTGCAGCAGGTAGCTGAGGGTCACGCCGCTATCGACGATGTCCTCGACGATGAGCACATCGGCGCCTTCGAGCGAAATATCCAGGTCCCTGGTGACCTTGACTTCGCCGGACGTGGTCTTGCCCTTGCCGTAAGTGGATATTCCCATGAAGTCCACGTACACGTCGCGCTTCATGGCGCGCGCCAGGTCGCTCATGAAGATGGTGGCGCCCTTGAGAATGCAGATCAGGTGCAGGTGGCCGTCGGGATAATCGCGAGATATCTGCTCGCCCAGTTCGCGCACGCGGGTCTGGATTCTGTCGGATGAAATCAGCACACGCAAGTTCGGATCGGTCATTAGGCTCTTCCTGTGGACCCCTTATCCGCCGCTCGCCAAGCGGGTGCTCATGGGGCCGATGTGAATGTGAGCGCCGGTCGCCTTGCCGGGAACGGCCTGCCGGAAAACGAAATACGGGATGCGCTTCACGGTCAGGTACAGGCGCAGCCATTCGCCTTCGGCGCTGTCCGGGCTGAGCGCCACGTCGACGCGGCCGCGGTGGTCGAAGCCCAGCGCGCGATGCACGGCGGTTTCGCCCATGGCGCTTACCGGAAGGGATTGGCCGAATTCCCTTTGGAAGGCGGTCTGCACGCCGGCGAACATGACCATATCGAAGACGCCGTCGCCATCGTGCCGCTCCGCGATGGCGGGGGCCTCGGCGGGCGCGGTGGTCAGCGTCAGGGAGAGCGCTTCCTCCTGGTTTGCCATTTGGGCCAACTCGCGAACCAGCGCGGCGCGAGACTCGGCCAAGCCGTATTCCTTGTTCGCCATGTCGATCCCGAAGTTGAACGCGGCCAGGGAATCGCGCGCCGCGGCGCCGGCATCCACCAACTTCCTGGCCTCGGCGAACTCTTGTTGGCGGCGCTCCAGGCGGCGCTTGGCGGCGGCCAGCATGTCGTCCGACTGCGCCTCGGTCAAGTCCTTCCCATAAAGGGTCTTGCGAAGGATGGCGGCATCCTGGGCGTCGGCCATGGTCTCTTCCGCCTTGCGCAGTTGCAGACGCGGAACAACGCCGGCATCCACCAGAACGCGGACCCTGGCCACTTCGGCCTGAACGCGCGCCACCTCGGGATCGATATCGTTCTGTGCGCGGACCAGACCGGCGGCCAGGAGAAACAGAAGGGCCGTATGAAAACGCATGATGCTTTCCTCTATTGTAACGGAAAGCACACAGGAGCTTGAGATTTGCGCTGCTATCCTATGAGCTATGCGAGCCGCAACTGTGTGCGCCGCGGGCTTGGCGTGTGCGGCGCTGGTCGCGCAACAGACCGCCGTCTTCTCCGTCTTGAAGAGCACCGTCGCTACGGGCAAGCTGCCCGGGGGCGTTTACCTGGTCCCCACCAGCCAGATGCTCCGTCCCTGGGGCGAGCAGACCATCATCGCCGGCAGGCCCGTCGATATGGCGTTCGATTCGGGGAAGCGGATGCTGGCGGTCCTCAACCGGAACACCGTGCAGTTCTTCCAGGGGTCCACCGGGGCCGAAGTGGCGGAGGTTCCCACGGCGGCGGACGCCATTCTCAAGCGCAGCACGTCCTACGCCGGCATCGCCTTCCGCCCCGGAGACCGCGAGTTGTGGGCCAGCGAGACCACCGCCAGCGGGCCGGACAGCATCCTGATCGAGCAGCTTTCCGATGTGGGGATGCCCGTGAAGGCGAGCCGCTTCGATTTCGAAGGGCACCCGACGCCGGTGGGGATCGCGTTTTCGGCGGACGGCGGCACGGCCTACGTGGCTCTCAGCAGGTCGAACGCGCTGGCGGTGATCGACGCCGCGACGCACCAGATTCGCAAGCAAGTGGACGTGGGAATGGCGCCGTTCGGAGTGGTGTTTTCAAAGCTTCGCGGCAAGATTTTCGTCACGAATCGCGGTGGACGCAGGCCCGCTGCCGGCGAAACGACGGCGCCATCGAGCGGCTCGGCTATGCTCACCGACCCCGTGACCGGCTCGACGGCGTCGGGCAGTCTCTCCGTGGTGGACGCCGCGACGCTAGCGGTTCGCGAGGTCGCGGCCGGGCTGGCGCCCTCGCAGGCGGCGCTGAGTCCCGACGAATCGACCCTGGCCGTGGCCAACTCCCATTCGGACTCGGTTTCGTTCCTGGATACGGCCACGCTGGCGAGAACGGACGTTAGAATCCCCAGCTTTCCGGACGCCGCGCTGGGAAGCCAGCCCATCGGCTTGGCGTTCGCGCCCGATGGCAAGACGCTCTACGTGGCTTGCGGGGGGAATAACGCCGTGGCCGCGCTGGCAAAGTCCGGCAAGAGCTGGAAAATCGCCGGCGCCTTGCCCACCGCCTGGTTTCCTTCCGCCATAGCCATTGATGCCGAAGGCGCGCTGCGCGTGCTGAACATCAAGGGCGTGGGGAACACGGCCAACAAGAAAGGGACGTTCAGCTCGCTTCAATACGAAGGCTCGCTCGAGAAGATCCCCGCCCCTACCCCGCTTCAACTGGCCGCCGGCGCGCGCGAGGTTAAGCTGGCCAACAGCCCGGTTTACGAACCCGCCGGCGGCATAGCCAATCCGGCGTCGCTCGGAATCCAGCACGTCTTCCTGATTGTGAAGGAGAACCGCACGTACGATCAGGTTCTGGGCGACCTGCCCAAAGCCAACGGCGACCCCAAGCTGGCGATGTACGGCCGCGACATCACGCCGAACCACCACGCCCTAGCCGAGACTTTTGTGACGCTCGATAATTACTACACCAGCGGAGCCATCAGCTTCGACGGCCACCAGTGGCTGATGCAGGCGTTCGTCAGCGACTACGTGGAGCGGGCCTTCGCCGCATCGCCGCGCGGCTATGCCTACAACATGAGCGATTCGCTGGTAGTGGCGCCCACAGGGTTCTTCTGGCAGGGCGGGACCCGGCCGCTCGGCGTGCGCATCTTCGGCGAGTTCCAACTGCCGGCCCAGTGGAATCCGGCCACCCGGAACGCGGTGGACATCACCGCCAAGGACCAGTTGAGCTGGAGCCAATATTACCAGGCCTACAAAGACGGAACGTGGCCGAGCCTGGTGGGGGCGCGCAGCGGCGTTCCGGCGCTGGCGCCCTATTGCAGCCGGCGCTATCCCAACAGTACGCTGGCCATTCCGGACCAGATCCGCGCCGAGGAATTCCTGCGCGAATTCGCCGAGCGCGAAAAGAGCGGCGAGTTGCAGGAGCTGACCATCATCGCCCTCAACCAGGACCACACCAGCGGCACGAGCCCCGCCGCGCCAACCCCTAAAGCCATGGTGGCGGACGACGATCTGGCCCTGGGCCGCATCGTCGAAGCCATCTCCAAGAGCCGTTTTTGGGCCAAGAGCCTGATCCTGGTTACGGAGGACGACGCGCAAAACGGCGTGGATCATGTGGACGGGCATCGCACCCTGGCGCTGGCTATCGGCCCGTTCATCCGGCGCGGCGTGGTGGATTCGAACAACTACACCCACCTCAGCCTCATTCGCACCATTCAGGAGATCTTCCACATTCCGGCGCGCACGCGGTTCCTGGCGGCCGCCCGCGCGATGACCAGCATTTTCACCGCACAGGCCGACGCCAGACCTTATGAACATCTGGTTCCCAAGCAGGCCATCGACGAGATGAACCCGCCCTTAAAGGCGCTCGATGGCCGCCGGCTGCAGGCGGCGCGCCAATCCCTGGCGATGAACTTCACCGAACCGGACGAAGCTCCCTCGGAAACTCTGAACCGCATCCTCTGGTGGGACGCCAAGGGCTTTGGGGCGCCGTACCCGAGCCGGAATCCGCGCCGCGACGGCCGTCCTATTGTTCACTGAGGCCGGCTAACCGAAGGGACCGGCGCTCGTCTACCCACTGACGGGGTAGGCACAATGAAAAAAGAAGGCCTCAATTACGTTGCAGCGGCGCTATTGGCCGCCTGGATCGCCGCGCCCATGCCAACCGAAGCGCGGCAAAACTTCAGCGTCGATTTCCCGGACGGGGCCAGCCGTTGCGCGGATGTCAGAGTCCGCTCGAGCGGTCAAATTGCCCAGGCGGCGGAGAGTTTTGCGCTGGCCAGGCGCGACGCCTCGGTTCTGGCGGTGAGTGGTCTCGAACATGCCCAGATCCGCGTCCGCGGCTGGGACCAGCCGGGCTATTCGGTGGAGGCGTGCAAGATCGCCGCGGCGGACGATTCGGCCACGGCTAACCAGACGCTCAAGAGCGTCGCGGTGACGCGAAACGGCAGCCGCTTCTCGGCGAGCGGCCCTTCTTCAAACGACGCCCAATGGCAGGTAGTCTTCATCGTGCGCGCTCCCAAAGGCGCTTCTCTCGACCTGGAGACCAGGAACGGCCCTATCCAGGCGCGCGATATCGACGGCGCGCTGAAGGCACGCGCGGCCAACGGTCCGGTTTCCATCGACAATTGTTCGGGGACGGTCGAAGCCCACGTCACCGACGGGCCCATCTCCTTCACGGGCGGCAGCGGCGACGTCCGTCTCACCGCCGAAAACGGGCCGATTTCGGTGAAGCTCTCCGGCGAGAACTGGAACGGTCCGGAGCTGGACGCACGCGCGATCAACGGCCCGCTGAGCGTAGCGCTGCCAAGCGCGTTCCGGTCGGGCGTGCGCATCGAGACCGGCGCCCATGCGCCGCTCCGTTGCGGGCTGGACGCCTGCCGCGGCGCGCGCACGGATGCGGACAGCACCCATCGCATTCTGCAACTGAACGGTTCCAATGCCACCGTCCGTCTCTCCGCCGCCAACGGCCCGGTATCGGTGGGCGGCGGCAACCGGCGGCACGGCGCGATTTAGGCTGTAAGCCTTCGGAATTGACGCGGAGGCGCGGAGACGCGGAGAAGAGCGATCGGATGGGACCGAGTCGGCCGGCGGCCATCAATGTGGGGTTGAGCACAGACGGGCGGATTCCAACTCGGGGCGGATGGCGACGGTTGCATTGGTGAACGCGTCGCGGTACACGACCTTCAACTTCTCCCGCGCTAGAAGCGGTTCGTCTTCGGGGAAGTGCAGCACGTAGAGCGGAAAGCCCGGCGGGTATTTCTCCACCGCGGCCGGGCCGGGCGCGATTTCATGGATGGTCTCACGGCCGGACAACGCTCGATAGCAGTTCAGCGCCGATGCGTAGCGCCACTCGGCCGAAACAGCGGTCACTCCGTAGGCGTGATTGTAATAGGCGAGGACGGAGTACACGTTCTTGACATCCGCATCCCACCTCCACTCCTTGAAATAAGTCAGCCTCAGACAGCCCAGGGAATAACATGCGACCGCGGTGAGCACCGCCGTCACGGCCACGCCGGACGCGCGGCCCATGCGGGAGGACAGCGGGATAGCGGTGGCCGCTCCCGCCATGATGAGACACAAAGGCGCGATGAACAGGGCGGTCCGCTCCTGAGGCAGCAGGATCCCGAAGGCCGCGTACAGGAGCCAGTGGCATGCCAGCGTAACAATCAAGATCCCCCCGCACGCCGCCGCAAGGCCCGCCCGCCAGCGCGACGCGCCCTGGCGGACGGCCGCGCGGTTGAGGATGAGAGTGACTGTCCGCCAGAGGAACAACACGCCCAGCAAAGGAAAGAGGTACCGGCCGGCTTTCAAAAACAGCCAGAATAAGTGGGGATTCAACAGGTGGGAATTAGGTTCGAACAGCGAGGCGGTCAGGACGCTTCCGCCGGTCTTCCACAGGGACGCAGCGCCCCAGGCGAGCTGACCCTTGGGCCAGGCCAGAAGCGTCGGTCCGGTTATGAGATAGGCCGCCGCCAAACCGGGCAGGACGGCAGCGGCGAGCAGTTTCATGTAGCGCGCCGGCATCCCCCGGCTCATCCAAACCGAAAGCAGCAGAGCCGTGGCTGCGTCCGCTATCGCGAACGGGAAGCTGGCGCAGAAGGAGAGGGCGAGAATCGCCGAGACCAGCGCGGCGGTGCGATATAGAGCCGCGGACCGGGCCTCCGGGCCGAGCGCCTGGTGGCGGGCCGCGACGGTCACCGCAAGCGCCAGAAACGCCAGTGCGAGGCTGTATCCCCGCGCCGCTACGAGATAGTCCATTACCAGCGGGCTGAAGATCAGACAGACATACAGCGCCCACTGCAGAACCAACGGCCCCGAAATGAGGCGGACCAGAAAGTAGACCGCGGCGATGTACAACGCCGCGCCCAGCAATGCCGGCAGCCGAAGGGTCAACGCCGACGCGCCGAGCAGCGAGGTAGACAGCCGCATCAACGCCGAATTGAGGACGTGGTTATTGGCCGCCGCCGCCCAGTGGAATGGGTAACGCGGCGCCACAAACTCCAGGTAGGTGTCAGCCTCGTCGATGGTGATGGATTGAACGCACGCGCGCGCAACTATCCATAACCAGGCGAATGCCCCGGCGCAAACCAGCGGCCACGGATGCTTGGAACAGAAGCGCTCAACGGAACCGCGCATTGGTCCAGTCGATTGTAGCATCCGAGGCGACGGTTGGCCGGCTGAGGCGGCTCCCGCGCACGGCGAGCACCCTCGAGAGGATCGCCGATTCGGCTCAGGCCGCGGGCGATTCCGGCGCGTGCTTGCGAGGTTTGACTCGGAGCATTCCAGGAATGTTCTGTTGCACGCCCCGCGGGCGCGGGCTCGCCACTCTGCCCTTCAGCCGCGTCTCTCGCCGGCGCAGGGCCGCGGTGTCCTCGATCGCCAGCGCGCTACGGGTCATTTCGAGCGCCATGGCGCAATTGCGCTCGCGGTGCTCGTAGTGCTTGGCCAGCTCTTCGAGCGCGCGGACGCGGTACGGGTTGCGCGATTCCGCCAGTTCCACGAAGGCCGCCAGCGCCGCCGCTTCGCGCCCCAGCCGCTTCTCCATGGCCGCGATGTCCCACAGGGTGCGGAACAGCAGATCGTCCGGAAGTCCCATGTCCACGGCCCGGCGGAACAGGCTGAGGGCCTCATCCCGGCGTCCGCCCTGGCCGAGCCAGCGGGCCAGCCCGATCAAGTCTGGTCCGTGGCGCAGCGGCGCGTCCGCGGGCGAGCGGAAGGCGAACGGCACGATGGCCGTCAAGCACGCCAGCGAGAGAATGTCGATGGCGTTGTGGTGGAAGATGGGAACCACGCGGAAGGCCTCCTGCGTCCGCAGGAACTCGAAGTACACGTAGGGGATCATTTCGCCGGGCAGATCGCCCTCGCGCTCCACTCCCAGGATGCGATTCTCGAGGTCCACCAGGCGGCAGCTCTCCAGGCGCAGCTTCCACAACCGCCGCGCCCCGAACAGCAGGTCCAGGTGCTCCATGCGGTCGAAAGGGTGGCGCGCGCGCGCCATGCGGAAGCGCGTCTCGAGCAGCGGCTGGTCGTAGGACTTGCCGTTGTAGGTGATGAGCACATCGAAGCGCGCCAGGTATTCCGCCAGCCTCGAAAGCTGCGACGCCTCCTCGCCGAAATCGCGCATGAAGAACTGGCGCAGCCGGAACCCCGCAGGCTCGATGGAACCCACGCCGACCAGAAAAGCGTACGTGCCGGCGCCACCGGCCAAGCCCGTGGTCTCCGTGTCCAGGAAGGCCCACTTGGACGGGTGGGATCGCGCGATGGCCCCCCCCGAGAGCTGGTCGAGAAGGTCCTCCGGCAGCTCCGCCAGAGCCGAAATGTCCATGCTGCCATGGCGGCGGTGGGGTTCCCACAGCCTCTCGGTTTCGAAGTGCTCGCCATGCGGCGTGCGGACCACCTCGCCTGTCATGAGCCGCTCGATGAAAACGCGCGATGGCTGGGGCAGCTTCGGCGATGGCGGCGTTTCGGCCGCACCGCTTTCCCACTTGCGGTCGATTCGCGCCATGCGGCGCCGCAATTCGGCGAGTTGTGCCTGAAGGTCTTCCACGTTTCGCTTTTTCTTTGCCTACTATAGTCCTTCGGAGGCCCGCGTTTCAAGTTGCTATATTCAATAGAGTGATCGAAAGCGCAGTAGTTCCCGTCGCGGGATTTGGGACTCGGCTTCTGCCGGCCACAAAGTCGCAGCCCAAGGAGATGTTGCCCGTCGCCCGCAAGCCCATCGTGCAGTATGTGGTGGAAGAGCTGGTCTCGAACGGCGTACAACAGATTCTCTTCGTGACCGGCCGCAATAAGACGTCCATCGAGAATCATTTCGACCACGATCCCGAGCTGGTCCGCACGCTGGCGGAAGCCCACAAGGAAGACCTGCTGAAAGAGCTGGAGTACGAGGCTCTCAAGGCGAAGTTCTTCTATACGCGCCAGCGTATGCAGAAGGGTCTGGGAGACGCCGTGCTGTGCGCCGAAAGTTTCGCCGGGGAGAAGCCCTTCGTGGTGGCGTTGGGCGATTCCATCATCGGGTTGAACGCCCTGTCGCGAACGGTGGGCCGCATGGCGGATGTGTTCGAGGCGCGGCGCGCCAGTTGCGTGATCGCGGTGGAAGAGGTGCCCCCCGAAGAGACGCGCCATTACGGCATTGTGCAGCCCGCGGGCGGCGATGCCGGCGACGTGTTCCGCGTCGCCAACCTGATCGAAAAGCCCGAGCCCAAAGACGCCCCCAGCAATCTGGCCATTGCGGGCCGCTACATTTTCTCGCCCGTGGTTTTCGACATGATCCGGCGGGTGCTGCCCGACCGGCGCGGCGAAATCCAGCTCACCGAAGCCATCCAGTTCATGTGCGAGGAAGGCCGCCGGGTGGTGGCGGTCAAGCTGCCGGCCGGAGAGAAGCGCTACGATATCGGCAACTTCCCCAGCTACTTCGAGAGTTTCGTGGAATTCGCGCTGGCCGACCCGGTTTATGGCGCGGACTTCCGCTGCGCCCTGGAGCGCCTGCTGGCGAAGGCCGCCGCAACGGTTTGAGCGAAAAACGCTGGTTCTTTCCGCTGCTATTCGCGCTGCTGCTGGCGGCGCGGATGTGCCATACCGGCGTCCTGTGGGAGGGCGATGCCTTCCCCATGGCGGCCGCCGGACAGATGCTCTTCGGCAAGACCATCTACCGCGCCATCTGGTTCGATAAGCCACCGCTCTTGCCGTTGTTCTATCTGGTGAGCGGCGCGCGTCCCGGCTGGGCGCTGCGCCTCGAGGACGCGCTCTACGCCCTGCTGTGCTGCTGGGTGGTCTACCGCTTTGGGCGCGATCTGTGGTCGCGGCGGGAAGGTCTTTGGGCCGCCGGGTTGCTGGGGTTCTACCTGGTCTTCTACGTACCGTCGGCCGTCATCCCGGTCGCCTCGGACCTCCTGATGCTGGCGCCGCACGCGGCGGCGGTATGGATGGCTTTCCGGCGGCGTCCGTTGTGGAGCGGGGCGCTGGCGGCGGTCGCCTTCTGGATCAGTCCCAAGGGGATTTTCGTGGCGGCGGCCTGTGCGCTCTGGTATCCGGCGGGCATTCCTCTCATGGCCGCCGGATGGGCGGCGGTGAGCGGAGCGGCAGTAGCATGGCTGTGGAGTTGCGGCGCGTTGGCCCCTTATTGGCGCGAGGTTTGGCAGTGGGGGTTGCTCTACGCCGGGACGCCGCTGGCCGAGCCTTTGAAGAACGGGCTGCTGCGCACGCTCAATTGGATGGGATTCCACGCGGCCGCCTGCGTGGCGGCGGCATGGTTCCTGATTGGCAGGCGAAAGCGCCCGCCGGCCGACCGCTTGCGCTGGGCCGGATGGGCCGCCATTTCCCTGGTGGGCGTGGCGGCCGGGCTGCGGTTCTTTCCGCGATACTACTTCCTGCTTCTGCCCGCCGTCGCGCTGATGGCCGCGCGCGGGTTCACCCTGCTCGGCCCGGCGCGCGTCTGGGTGGCGGCGTTGCTGCTGATCCCCCTCGCGCGGTTCGGTCCCGCCTACGCGACGGCGCTCACCGGCGCGGTCTGGCGCGACACCGAAATAGACCGCGATAGCCGGGCCGCGGCGGCGCTGATCCGCCAAGCCAGCCGACCCGGAGATACCCTTTTCGTCTGGGGATACCGCCCCGAGATCTACGCTTATACGCGGCTAGGCGCCGGCAGCATGTTCCTCGATTCGCAACCGCTCACCGGCGTGCCGGCGGACCGGTATCTGACGCCATCCGCTCCCGTGGAACAGGACGAAGATCCGCGCCGAAACCGCGCCGCCCTGGCGGCCACGCGGCCCGACATCGTCGCCATCACGGCCGTGGCCGCCGATAATCCCCGTCTCGACATCGCGCAGTATCCGGACCTGCGCGCGTGGTTCGCGCAGTACCGCCAGGCGTCGCGCACTCGCAACACTGTGATCTTCCGGCTACAACCGCGCTGAGCCGGGCCGCTACCCTGTATAATCGGTTGGGAGCATAACAATGGAATTACGTCCGCTGCACGACCGCGTCATGGTACGAAAACTCGATGAAGGCGAGCAGAAGCGCGGGGGGATCATTATTCCCGACACCGCCAAGGAGAAGCCCCAACAGGCCGAAGTGATCGCCGTGGGCAACGGCAAACTGCTTGAGACCGGCGAGCGCGTGGCCCTCGATGTGAAGGCCGGCGACCGCATTCTGTTTGGCAAGTACTCGGGGTCGGAAACCAAGATCGACGAAGAAGAGTACTTGATTTTGAAGGAAGACGAGATCCTCGGAGTGCTGGAATAGAAGCCTAAGGATCGCTGGCGGCGGGGTATGATACCCTGGTCGCAGACACCCTATCAGGAGTTGTTTCATGTCTTTACGGATGGGGATCAGGCCCATTGCGGTCTGTTCCGCACTTCTCGCCGCCGCTTCCGGCGCCTTCGGTCAATCCAAGGTTGCGGTTGTTAACCTGCAACAGGCGGTCTTCGAGACGGCCGAGATCAAACAGGCCAATGTGGACTTGAGCGCCAAGTATAGGGCGCGCGACAACGAACTTGAGGCGCTCAGGGCTCAGGGCGTCGCGGTCACGAAGAAGCTCCAGGCCGGGCAGGATACGCTGACGGACGACCAGCAGGCGGCTCTCGACGCGCAAGTCACGAAGTTGCAGCGCGACGTGCAGCGCAAGAACGAGGATCTCCAGGCCGATCTGCAGCGCGACCGCGACGAGGTTCTTTCGAAGGCTTCGGAGAGAATGGTCGCGATCGTCAAGAAGATCGCCGAGGAGCGCGGCTTCGACGTGATCGCCGAGGCTGCGGCATTGCTTTACTACAAACCGGCTACGGACCTCACCAAGGACGCCACCGCCGCTTACGATCTGGCGTATCCCTTGGCGGCCAAGCCGGCAGCCGCGGCGAAGGCGGCGGGCAAGTAGGGTAAGTCGTAACTGGAGGAATATGTCCGGCTATCTCGATAACTATGGGGCCGGCGAGGAAAGACGCGAACGAATCGTCCGCCGCGTTGCGCTGAGCGTCGTCTCCATTTTGGCGCTGGCGGGGATTCTCTATTTCGTCTTCCATTTCGTCGTCCCCAACCGCGGCGAACAGGCCCAGGTGAAGAAGTTTTTCCAACTCCTGGAGGCGCGCGATTACAAGCAGGCCTACGCCATGTGGGGCTGCACCGACGCCAAGCCGTGCCGCGACTATCCGATGCGCTTGTTCATGCAGGATTGGGGCTCGGAGGCCGTCCCCGTGACCACCTTCGACGTGCTGGACGGCGAGACCTGCGGCTCGGGAGTGATCGTCGACGTGGACGCCGGCAAGGCGGGCGACAAGAAGCTCTGGGTGGAACGCAAGAACCAGGAGCTTGGGTACCTTCCGCCGGGCTTCGACCAGTGCCCCCACAGCAACCGCATCTACACTTTCGTCCGCCGCCTGCGATACCGGGCGCACGGCCGCACTTTCCAGTAGTTCTCCTCGTTCGCCCGCCAGTTCGGCCGGAATCCCCATATCCTGGAGCCTCCGCGCGGTTTTCTGCAAAAAACAATTTGCATTCGATTTGTTTTCTGATATTCTGGAATCGCTCTGGCCGCCGATTACGTCCGCGCGAAGCATGGATACAGCCGCGCAAGGCATTCTAACTCGCGATGAAATGGAGAGCAGGCGCCTGTTGGCCGCACAGGACCTGCAAACGGGGATCTCGCAGTCCAAGGTTGCCCGCAAGTTCGGCGTGAGCCGCACCACGGCCTCGCGCTGGCGCCGGGCCCTGAGCGTGAGGGGCGTGGAAGCGTTGCGCAAGCGGCGCGCATCCGGGCGTCCCAGCCGGTTGAGCGTGGAACAGCTCAACGGCGCCGCCGAAATTTACCGCGCCGGCCCGCGGGAGGCCGGTTTCGATAGCGACCGCTGGACCACCCTTCGCTTCGCCGAAGCCATCCAACTGCGCTTTGGGGTGCGCTACGATCCGGACCACGTGGGCCGCATCATGCACCGGCTCGGGCTGCGCCCGCGGACCCGCCGCCGGAGCGCCGAGGAAGCGGATTTCGCCGCGCGGACGCTCATGGAAAAGGCTTCCTGACAGCCGAAAAGTTCGCAGGCAAGCGCGGCGGGCGCTTTCGGCCGCCGGCCAGCGGTACTGTAAGAGTAGTGCGCATCCTCGGCATCGAATCCTCGTGCGATGAAACGGCGGCTGCCGTGGTGGAAGACGGCGGGGCCGTGCTGTCTTCCGTGGTGGCGTCGCAGATGGACACGCACTGCAAGTACGGCGGGGTCGTGCCCGAGCTGGCTTCGCGGGAACACCTGCGCGCCATTGCGCCGGTTGTCCGGGAGGCGCTCGAGCGCTCCGGCGCGCGCCTGGCGGACCTTGCCGCTATCGCCGCCACCGTAGGGCCGGGCCTGGTGGGGTCCCTACTCGTGGGACTCACCTACGCCAAGTCCCTGAGCTTCGCCAGCGGCGCGCCACTGATCGCCGTCAATCACATCGAGGGGCATATCCACGCGGTGGTTCTCGAAGCCAGGCGCGCCGGCAGACCGCTGGAGTTTCCCGCCCTTGCCCTGGTGGTGAGCGGCGGACACACGCACCTGTTCGAAGTGCGCGAGGGCTTCGTCTACCGGCTGCTGGGGAAGACGCGGGACGACGCCGCCGGCGAGGCCTTCGACAAAGTGGCCAAACTGCTGGGCTTCGGCTATCCCGGCGGTCCGGTGATCGACCGCCTGGCGCCCTACGGCAATCCCGCTTCGGTGCCGTTCACCTTCGCCAAGATGAAGGGCAACGCGCTCGATTTCAGCTTTAGCGGCCTCAAGACGGCCGTGCTCCGCTGGGTGCAAGCGCACGGCATGGAGGCGGAGATCGCCGCCCGCCGCGCGCTGCAACGCGGGGGGGCGCAGATTGCCACGGAAGAATGGCTGGCGGCCACGCCGCCGCTCACGCTGAACCTGCTGGCTTCGTTCCAGCGCGCCGTCGTCAAGGAATTAATGGTACGCGCGGCGGCCGCGGCGGAACGCATCGGCGCGCGCGCGCTGATTATCTCGGGCGGCGTGGCCTGCAACACGGGTCTGCGCGCGGCGGCGAATTCGGCGCCCTTGCCCTACCCGGTGTTCTTCCCCAGCCCCGGCCTCTCCACCGATAACGCCGCCATGATCGCCGCCGCCGCCTTCCCCAAGCTCGCAAGGGCGGATTTCGCGAGTCTGGATATCGCGGCGCAAGCCAATTTGACCCTGGCGTAGTGGCGCAGGCGCGGGAGTCCGCGCCACGATTTCTCCTACCGTTGCACTCTGCCCGAACCGCCGCCCTTGACCAGGGCGTTGACTTCCTCCACCGTGAAGCGGTTGAAGTCGCCGGGGATGGAGTGCTTGAGGCAACTGGCGGCCACCGCGAATTCCAGCGCGTCGAGGGGCGCCGGGAGCGCCAGCAGGCCGTAGATCAAGCCGGCGGCGAAACAGTCGCCGCCGCCCACCCGGTCCACGATGTGCGTGATCTCGTACCGCCGGCTCGTCAGAAACTCGCGGCCGTCGTTCCAGCACGCCGACCAGCCGTTGTGCGACGCGCTGCGGGATTCCCGCAGCGTGATGGCGACGGCCCGCAAATGGGGGTGCGCCTCCAATACCTTGTCGCTCAGCTTGCGGTATTGCGCGAGGTCGAGACCGCCGGAATGGACGTCCACATCGGCCTGAATGCCCAGCGCCATCTGCACGTCCTCTTCGTTGGCGACGACGATATCGGCGAAGCGGACCAACTGGCGCATCGTCTCGGCGGCGGGCGTTCCCCACTTCCACAGGTTCTTGCGGTAGTTCAGGTCGCAAGAAACGCAGATGCCTTTGGCGCGGGCCTTCCGGACGGATTCGAGCGACAGGGCGGCGGCTGAAGCGCTAATGGCGGGAGTGATGCCGGTGATGTGGAACCATCCCGCGCCCTCAAAGACGCCATCCCAATCGATATCGCCGGGCTTGGCAAGCGCGATGGCGCTGAACTCGCGGTCGTAGACCACCTTGGAAGGGCGCTGGTTGGCGCCGGTTTCCAGGTAGTAGACGCCCATGCGCCCCTTGCCGCGCACGATCTTGGAGGTGTCCACGCCGCGTCCGCGCAGTTCGGCGATGGCGGCATCGGCCACCGGGTGGGCGGCCGGCAGGACGGTGACGTACGCCGCCGGCGCGCCGAAGGACGCCAACCCGACCGCGACATTGGCTTCGCCGCCGCCGAACGTGGCAACAAACCGCGGGCTCTGCAGAATGCGCTCGCAGTCCGGCGGCGCCAGGCGCAGCATGATCTCGCCGAAGGAAACGGTGATTGGCAGCATGGTGAACCGCAATGCTACCGCGCTGAAAGAGGCCACGCAAGGCGGCGCTCATCGGCCGTTCGTCAAAGAGCGGCGATGACGATGCGATGGACCTTGAGCAGCAGTTCGATTTCCTGAAGCGGAATTCCCAGGGTGGCCGCAACCTGCTCCGGCGTATCGCCCCTGCGGTGCATGCGCAGCGCTTGCGAGCGCTTGCTCACGTTCAATCCGGGTCTGGGAAAGCAAGGGCCGGCCAGCTTGGGAGGGTCCTGGCGGATCTCGTGAAGCTGCCGCACGCCCGCTTCCACTTCGCCGCGGAGGGCTTCGATGGCGGCTTCGCTCCCCGCGTGGCGCGCTTCGGCGCGGTCGGCCGCGGCGCGGATCGCCCGTTGCATCCAAAACACGCCAAACAGACTGACCCCTACCCCCGCCAGCACAAGGCCGTAAAGCACGGCGAACGGCAGCGCGATCTGCATCATCGGACACTCCGCAAGCGGTCCTGGCGGCTGGCGATTTTCTGAATGCGCACGCCATAGTTGCCTTCCACCACCACTACCTCGCCGCGCGCGATCAAGCAGCGGTTGACCAGGATTTCCACCGGTTCGTTGACGTCGCGGTCCAGCTCCACGATGGACCCCGTCGTCAGTTTCAGCACGTCTCTCATGGGCAGGTTGATCTTGCCGAACGATATGCTGACGGGAAGCTCGATTTCGAGCAGCAGATCCATGGTTCGAGAATTCCCCGCGAAAGGAAGCGGGTCGTTGGCGTCCTCGGCGGGTTTGCCGGTTTCCGCCGCCTTACCAGCCGGCGCCGAAATCAACTCCAGGATCTCCGGGCTGACCGCCATGGTCAACGGAAAGGGAGGGGAACCGGCGAATTGCAGCGTGATCGCGGCGAAGTCGCTAACCTGCGCGCCGGGCGGCCGCTCGACGCCGGCGCCACAGGCGACTTCCCGGCCCACGATGGCGCCGACCGACCGTCCCATGGCCGACAGCGACTGTCCCAGGATTTCGAGCCAGGTGCTTCGGGCTTCCCCCGGATCGACGGTTTCGAGCCCCGCCGCTTTGAGCGTCAGAGCGCCGGCGTATTCCCAGGCCGCGCGGGGCGCCGCCACCCAAACCGCCATGCCGGCGGCCAGCAGGAAGGGCTGTTCCCACCACAAGATCTCGTTTTCCGCGCCATCCGCCGGGGGGGGCGGCCCGGCCGCTGGTTGCCATTGGATGACGGGCTTTTCGCCGGCCATGGATTCGAAAACCTGCGCCAGGCTTTCGCTCCAGCCGTCCACCAACTGCCGCCCGCCTTCCGCGTCCGTCAAGCGGCGCGGCGCATCCGTTTCGCCGACGCTCATGCTCTCACCATTCCTCGCGACGGCGGCCAGCACTCCGCCAGGTTGGTCCGCAAGCGCAGAATCGCCTGCGACTTCAGTTGCGAAACCCGCGATTCATGCAATCCGATGACGGTGGCGATCTCGCGCAAAGTCAGCTCCTCCCGGTAATACAGGCTGAGGACCGTGCGCTCGATCTCCGGCAGGCCGTCGATTCCAGCCGTCAGGATGCGCTCGAGCTCCGATCTTTCCAGCAGCACCGACGGAAGACTGCTGGCCCCGTCCGCGATGTAGTGCAGCAGGTCCTTCCCGGGAGCCCCCGGACCGTGCTCCAGGCTGGCCACGTTCAGTCCCCGGATTTCCACCAGCCACTGGTGGTACTCCTCCAGCGGAATTCCCAGTTGGGCGGCGATTTCGTCCTCCGTGGGAAGCCGCTTGTACAGTTGTTCCGCCCTGGCGATGGCGGCTTCGATCTGTTTCGCTCTGCGGCGTTTTTGCCGGGGCGCCCAATCCAGGCCCCGCAGACTATCGAGGATGGCGCCGCGGATCTTATACTCGGCGTAGGTCTTCAGCTTGACGTTGTGCGAGGGATCGAAATGATCGATCGCGGAAATCAGGCCGATCACGCCGCTCGATACCAGATCTTCCAGGGCGACGTTGTCGGGCAGGCGCTCCTGAATGCGCCGCGCGATCAGCCGCACCTGGGGCAGGTGCTCCAGGATGAGGCGCTCGCGCTCGTCGCCGTCTATCGATTCGGACTCCGCGTACGCATACATAGGCCACTACCACCTTGCGGCCCGCCCTACGCCGCCGAGAGGGCGCGCGCGGGAAGGCCGGCGAATACCAATGTCGACACGCGGCTCCGGCTGGCTGTTTCGAGGTCCTCGGGAATGCGCTGGCCGTTGCCGAAGAACGAAAGCGGCTTGCCGGTGCGCGCGGTTTCGTTGAGGATCGAGCCGAAGGAAACCGTCTCGTCGAGCTTGGTAAACAGCAGCCGCCGCGGCCGGAAGCTTTCGTAGAGATCCACCACACGCGTAAGATCGGCGGATTTCATCGAGGACGATAGGACCAACTGCGTATCGATATCGCCGCGCGAGGCCAGGAAACCGGCGAGCGGCGCGGCATGATCCATGTCGCCGAATCCGAAGCCCGGCGTATCGATGAAAATCAGGTCCTTGCCGCGATTTTCCTCGATCGCCTGCGACAACGCCGTGGTTGTCTCGAGGACGTGAAAGCCGATCCCGATAATGGCCGCGTAGGAGCGTAGCTGCTCCGCGGCCGCCACCCGATAGGTATCCATCGAGAGCAGCAGCGCGGGCCGGCGCGTCGCCAGACCGTAGTTCACCGCCAGCTTTACCAGAGTGGTGGTCTTGCCGCATCCGGGCGGGCCCACCAGAGCCACGATGCGCGGCCGCGCCTCGCCGCGGCCCAACAACGGTTCCACCGCGACGCGAGATTCCAGCTCTTCGGCCAGGGCCCGCGGGAATGCGGACCCGCCGGGGCTCGCGGCGGCGCCCGCCGACTGCACGATTTCCCGCGCCAACTCCGGCGCCACTTCGTTCGAGGTCAACACCGCGTACGCCTCCGAGAGGTCCGGCGACGAGGAGAGCCATTGCGACGGCGCGAAGGCGGAACGAGTGAGCGTTCGCCGCATGCTCTCAAGCTCTCGCTTGAGTTCCGCCACTTCCGTCGACAGACGCTCGCCGATGGGCGGCGCCAGACCGGCGAAGCGCCCCGCCGCGGGCGCGCCACCCACGTCGGCGGCGAACACTACCTCATATTCTCCCAGGTCCCGCGCTTCGGCCTCCGCTTTGCGGCTGTTCACCAGCATGGCCTCGGGGCCGAGTTCCTCGCGGGCTTGCGCCATGGCGTCTTCCACGGTCCGCGCAAAATACGACTTGATCTTCATCGGCATCGGCTCCTTGGCCTCCCTGAACGCGCTCCACCGCCGCCCATTGAGTTCATCGTCGGCGCTGGCCTTTTACTGTAGGTCCGGCCTCACTGAATGTTGCCCAGGGACTGCACCTTGATCCCGGGAGGGACCTCGTTGTGCGCCAGAAAGAACAGGCTGGGGGCCGAGGGCTCCAGGATTTGGCGCAGGAAATACCGGGCCGCCGACGAAGTGATTGCGGCTACCGGCGTTTCGGGGTTTCCCACCTTTGCGAGAACCCGGCTCACAATCCCGCGGATGGCCTCCGGCGCCAGCGCCAGGTGGCTGGTCTGCTCGCCGTGCTGCACGGCGCTCTCGACGGCGTGCTCGATGGCTGGATCGACGAACCAGGCCGGCAGATCGCCCGCGCGGTTCAGGTACGGTTTCACCACCGTGCGCCGGATGGCTTGCCGGACGTATTCGGTCAGCAGGGTGGCATTGTGCGTGGCCGAGGCGGCTTCGCCCAGGGCTTCCAAGATGGAGGCCGCGTCGCGAATGGAAACGCGCTCGCGCAGCAGGTTTTGCAGCACCCTTTGCACGGCTGCCAAGGAGAGCAACTTGGGGACCAGGTCCTCCACCGCGCGGGGATTATCGAGCGCCACCCGGTCGAGCACCCGTTTGGCGTCCTGGCGCGAAAGCAATTCGTGCGCATAGCGCCGTACGATTTCCGCCAGGTGAGTGCCCAGCACGCTCGGGCCGTCCACCACGGTGTAGCCGGCCTTGCGCGCCCGCTCGGCGCGTTCGTTCGGAATCCACAGCGCGCTCATGCCGAAGGCCGGCTCGCGCGTGGGCTGTCCTTCGAGAGCGGCCTCCACCGCTCCGGACGGGATGGCCAGATCGCAGCCTTGCGGCAATTCGTAACGCGCCACCTCCACCCCCTTGATTGAGATTGCGTATTCCCGGCTGCGCAACGCGAGGTTGTCGGTTACGCGCACCGGCGGGAGAAGGTAACCGAGATCGGTAACGAGCTGCCGGCGGATGCCGGAGATGCGCCGCAACAAGGGCGATTCCTGCGCGCCTTCCACCAGCCCCACCAAACCGAGCCCCACCTCGATCGCCAGAGGCTCCACCTTGAGCAGGGAGTCCAGATTCTCCCGGGCGGTGGCCGGCTTGCTCTCTTCCCGAAGCGCTGGCCGGCTCCGTTCCTTACGCCGTATCGCCCATCCCGCCGACCCCGCCAAGCCTCCTATCAGCAGGAAGGGGACTTTGGGCATGGAAGGCAGCGCGGCCAGCGTCACCAGCACCCCGGCGCCCAACAGCAGAGGCTCCGAACGCCCGAAGATCTGGCGGTGAAGCTCCGATCCCAGCTTGCCGTCGGAGCCGGCGCGGGTGATGATCAGACCCCCGGAAATGGAGATCATGAGCGCCGGAATCACCGTCACCAGCCCGTCCCCGATGGTGAGGACCGTATAGGTTTCGAGCGCCTTGGTGAACTCCATCCCGTGCTGCAGGACGCCGATCAGAAACCCGGCCACGATGTTGATGGCCGTGATCAGAATACTGGCCACCGCGTCGCGCTGCGTGAACCGCGAGGCGCCGTCCATGGAGCCGTAGAACTCGGCTTCGGCCGAAAGCTGCTTGCGGCGGCGCTTGGCTTCGGATTCGTCGATCAGCCCCGAGTTCAGATCCGAATCGATGGACATCTGCTTGCCGGGAAGGGCGTCCAGGGTGAAACGGGCGGTGACTTCGGAGATGCGCACCGCGCCGTGGTTGATGACGACGTACTGGATGGCGATCAGGACCAGGAAGATTACCGCGCCGATGACGTAGTTGCCGCCCACCACGAAGCTGCCGAAGGCGCCGATAATCTGCCCCGCGGCGGTGGTTCCCGTGTTGCCATTGAGCAGGATCAGCCGCGACGAAGAGACGTTCAGCGCCAGCCGGAACAGCGTCAGCAGCAGCAGCGTGGTGGGAAACGAGCTGAACTCGACCGGACGCACCAGATAGAGCGACACCATCATCACCATCACCGACATCAGAATGTCGCCGGCGATCAGCAAATCCAGCACGAAGCCCGGCAGCGGCGTGATCAGCGCGATCACGATGCACAGCACGGCCACCGGGACGGTCAGTTCGCCGATCTCCGTCATCGCCGCCGGCCCCATCCATCCGGTTCGCGGCGCGGCAATGGCTTTGGCGGGTGTCATGTCAGCCTGGCAGCTTCCCGTTCATGAGCTTGAAAATGTAGGCGAGAATCTCCGCCACCGCGCGATAGAGATGCGGCGGGATTTCCTGCCCGACCTCGACCGACTTGTAGAGCGCCTGCGCCAGCGGCGCGTTTTCGACCACCGGGACCTGGTTCTCCACGGCCCTCTGACGAATGCGCTGGGCCAGGTAGTTCTTGCCCTTGGCGACCACCAGCGGCGCCGTCAGGCTGTCCAGTTTGTAGCGGATGGCCACCGCGAAGTGGGTGGGGTTGACCACCACCGCCGTCGCCGTGGGAACCTCTTTCATCATTTGGCGGCGCGCCTGATCGCGGCGCAGACGGCGAATCTTCATCTTGATCTGCGGATTGCCTTCCAGTTCCTTGTGCTCCTCGCGAATCTCGTGCTTGCTCATGCGCAGATCTTTGGCGTAGCGGCGCACCTGCCGAAACAGGTCCACCGAGCCGAAAAGCAGAAAGACCGCCGCCGATTTCCAGAGCAGTTCCATGAGCGACGCCCCCAGCACCGCGCACCCGCTCTCCACGCTTTGCATGGGCAGCGTCATGAAAACGTCCAGCCTCTCGCGGGCGATGACGTACGCGGCCCATAGGAACAGCGGCAGCAAGATCATGGCCTGGAACAGCGCCGGCAGGTTCCGGCGCGGGAGTTCGCGCAGCTTCGAGATCGGGTTGAGGCGTTCGAGATCGGGCGTCAGCTTCTTGAGACTCAGTCCGAAGCGGGTGGTGACCAGGCGGAAACCCAGCGTGGCGGCGGCCACCGCCAGGCCGCCCAAGGCCAGTGGCAGCATGTCGCTCCAAAAAACCCGCCACGCGAGGCTCGTCAAGTCCGCGGCGCCCAGCTCGCGCGCGTAGGCGAGCTCGAATAGATAACGGGCCGTCTGGCGAAAATCCGCCAGCCAACGCGCTCCGCCCGCGCTCAAGACAGCCGCGAAGGTCAGGAATTGCAGCGCTCCCACAAACTCCCGCGCCGCGGGGAACTGGCCTTCCTCGCGGGCCTTCTGCAAGCGCCGTTGAGTCGGCGCCTCGGTTCTTTCGGATTTGTCCGCCATGCCGCCTCATATGCCCAGCATCTGGCGGGCGGCCGTCCAGGCCTGTCCGCCGAATCCCAACAGGATGCGCGGAAACAGCGCCGCCAGCCAGCTCAACGCCAGCAGCGCCGTCAGCATCTTGGCGGGAAACGCCATGTGGAGCAGTTGCAGTTGCTGGTTGAGGCGCCCCAACAGCGCCAGCGCCACATCGAGCATCAAAAGCAGGGCGACCACCGGCAGCGCCAGGCGCACGCCCACCGAAAAGAGGGCGGCGCCAAGCCCTATCAACGGCTGCGCCGACAACGCCCAGAAATGGTAAGTGCCCGCGGGGATTCTCTCGAGGCTGTATGCGAACAGCCGCAGAACCTGCCGGTCCAGCCCCACGGCGAAAAACAACGTCCCGGCGATAAGCTGCGCCAGCACCACCAGGATGCCGGAATCGGCCTCGGTGTTGGGATCGATGGTGGAAGCGAAGGAGTAGCCGGCTTGGAGTCCCAAGAGCTGCGCCGCCAGCCCGAAGACCTCAAGGACGATTCCCATCGAAACGCCGATGGCCACGCCAACGGCAGACTCCGCTACGGCCCATGCCGCCAGCCGTCCGGCCGTCGCGGCGCCGGCGTCGATCGCCGGCCAGCGTGAGAATAGCGCCAGCGCGAACCCTATCGCCAACGCCGCGCGCGCCGGTTCCGGCGCTCCTTTCACCCCCGGCAGAGGCACGAACACCAGCGCGCCCCCCACCCGCGCCAGCACTAATAGGAACCCATACAGCGTTCCGGCCGAAAGCGCCAGGCTAGCGTGCATAGCGGCCCAGGTTTCCGAACAGCGAAACGGCGTACGCCATGCTCCGGTGCAGCATCCACGGCAGAAGCAGCAGCAAGCCCACCAGGAAAGCCACCAGGCGCGGAATGGTGCTGAAGGCGTTGTCCTGCATCGAGGTCGCGATCTGCACCAGGCTGATGACGATGCCGGCGAAGAACCCGATCCCGAGCAGCGGCGCCGCCAGCCAGAAGGCCGCCAGCAACGCCTGGCGCGTGATGTCTACGACGCTCTCGGGGGTCATGTGGAGAAGCTCTTCATGAGCGAGCCGACTACCAGGTTCCATCCGTCCACCAGAACGAAGAGCAGGATCTTGAAAGGCGCCGAAACCATCACCGGCGGCAATTGCATCATGCCGATCGACAGGGTCACGGACGCCACCACCAGGTCGATCACCAAAAACGGCAGGAACAGCACGGCGCCGATTTGGAATCCGGTCTTCAGCTCCGAGAGGATATAGGCCGGAATCAGAATTTGCAGGTCCAGGTCCGCTGGCGTGCGCGGCGCCGGCGCATGCGCAATCTCCACGAACAGTTGGATGTCTTTCTCGCGGGCGAATCGCAGCAGAAACTTCCGCAGCGGCTTCGAGCCTTCCTCCATGGCCTGCTGCGCCGTCAGTTTTCCCGCCTCCATCGGCTCCCAGCCTTGGTGGTACATGTCCGCCGCGACCGGCTGCATGATTACGATGGTCAAAAACAGGGACATTCCCAGGAGCAATTGGTTGGATGGCGTGTTCTGGGTCCCCAGGGCTTGCCGCAGGAAATGCAGCACCACCGTGATGCGCAGGAAGGGAGTGATCGACATGACGGCCGCCGGAAGGAGGGTCATCAACGTCAGCAGAATCACGATCTGCATCGGCGCGGTGAGGCTCCCGGCTTTTGCCGCGGAGACGCCCAGCAGGGAGAGCGGTTCGGAGTTGGCGGCCGCCGCCGGCAAGGCCGCCGCGGCGAACGCCAGCCAGCCGGCCGCCCTCATCGGGCAGCCGCCCGCGGACCCTCGAATTCCCGCCACGGGAAGCTCTCCATCAGCGCGCACCCGGATGGAGAAGACGTCACCAGGAGGCCCCGGCCGCCCAGACGTATGAGATGGATGGCGTGCTGCGGCCCCAGCGCCAGGCGCTCCACGCACTCCAGTTGGCGGGACCGTGGCCTCCCGATCGGCAGTACGCCCGCGATTCCCCGCTTACGGAGCCGCCACAGCAGCGCGCCCAGCAGGCCAAGGACCCCGGCCACCGCCGCGATCTCTCGTATTACGTCCATGTCGATCCGCTCCTTACGACTCGTCGCGGAAGTCCGTGATGCGAACTCCGAGCACGCTCTCGATGACCACGATCTCGCCGGAGCCGCAGAGCACGCCACCGATGTAGATGTCGATGTTCTCGCCCGCCGACCGCGCCGTCGCGATCACGGCCCCTTCTTCGAGTTCGAGCACCTCGCGCGCCAGCATGATTCGCCGGTCCAATTCGACTTCGATATCGACCGGCACATCGGCCAGCGACGCGATTTCTTCTAAAGGAGTCATCGGCGGTTTAGCGGATCAGGTTTATAGTGTCCTGGCTGAGCTGGTCGATCGACGTCACCACTTTCGAGTTCGCCTCGTACGCGCGCTGGTAGACGATCATGTCCGTAAGTTGGGTGGCCAAGTCGACCGTGGACGCCTCGATGGACGCTCCCACGATCTGCCCGCGTCCTCCCGACCCAGGCAGCCCGATCACCGGCGTGGCGGTAGCCGCGGTGGTGCTGAAGTTGTTGTTTCCCTGCGCCACCAGCGAATCGGGGTTGCGGACCGAAGCCATGGCAAGCTGCCCCACCACCGTCTGCGTGCCGTCGGAGAACTGGGCTTCGACCAGTCCCCCGTTGCTCAAACCGACGTTCGTCAACTGCGCGCCCGGACTGCCGTTTTGTGCGCTGGCCGAAACTCCCGACGACTCCGCCACCTGCGTCAGACGCGCACTCCCGTCGCTATTGAGCAGGTTCCAGACCAGCGTCAGGGGCGGCGCCCCGTCAACCAGGGGGGTTACATTGAGGGTTACCGAGGTTGGCGAAGCCGTCGTGTCAAGTTGCCCGGAGGAGGTGAAGGTCAGACTGCCGCTGACGCTCGTGGACGCCGTCGGATCGGTTCCGTCAACCTGCTCGGCCGGCACGCTTACGTTGTATTGCCACGTGTTGGTCCCGGTCTTAGTGAAAGCGGCGGTCACGACGTGGGCGGCGCCCAACTGGTCGTAGACCGTGACCGGATAGGACAGGTTCGCCGAACCGCTGATCGCGGCGCCGGAGTTCAGGTTGAGATCGAGCGTGAAGCCCGTCGTAGCGATGGGCGGATTCACCGAGCCGGTTGGGACCACGATGTCGCCCGTGGCGGCGGCCGTGTCCACCTGTCCGGTGGCGTGATTCACCGACCAGCCCTGCACCAGCTCCCCGGTATCGGTCACCAGTTGGCCGGCCCCGTTGGTCGTGAAACTGCCCGCCCGCGTGTACATCGTCTGTCCCGCGGTGTTCTGGACGACGAAAAAGCCGTCGCCCTGAATGGCCGCGTCGAGCGGCCCCGAGCTGGCCTGAATGGCCCCCTGCGTGAACTCGCGTATGGTGTTCGGGGTGGCGGTGCCGAACCCCACCTGGGTGTCGCCCAGCCCCGCGCCCACCGATTGCGTCACCAAGTCGCGGAAATAGACCACGCTGGCTTTGAACCCCGGCGTGTTCAGGTTGGCCAGGTTGTTCCCCACCACGCTGAGCGCCGTGGAATCGGCGTTGAGGGCCGAGAGCGCCGAAGAAAACGATGTGAACATTCAATTCTCCTGTACTAAGATTTCGTCGCCGCCGCGCCGCTATCGGCCGCGGCCATTGTGTTCGTGTCCGTGAGGATGCCCGAGACGTTTTGGTTCAGGGCTACGCCTTGCTCGACCTGCTGGAACTGCGCGAGCTGCGTCAGAAACGCCGTTCCGTCCATGGGGTTGGTCGGATCCTGATTCTGAATCTCGGCTACGAGGAGCTGCAGGAACTCGTCCGTCGAGACGCCCGCGGCAGCCGTAGCGGCGGCGGTGGCAGCCGTCGTGGGGGCGGCCGTTGCCGTGGGACTCATAGACCTTCCCTCGGCGCGGCCTCTCCGGCCGTCAGGCCGGCTAGAGGCTGCCAATCGCCGTGCGCGAGCTGCGCCCGCGACGTTACCCGAGTGACGACATAAACCATGCGAAATCCTTTCCTTCCTTCTTCTGTTGGGGCTGTTGGGCGGCTTCCCGGTCCTGCGCATGGCCGTCGCGCCGCTGGCGGGAAGACTCCTGGCCGTCCTGGCTGCCGCGGTCCTGCGGAGAGCCTCCCGCGGCGCTCTCCGCCGGGTGGCGCGGGGCCGTTCCCGGATGCCAGGTTTCGGTCCGGAAACCGTTTTGCTCGAGCTTGCCTGCCAGCGAGGGCAAGCTTTGCCGCAGGTTTTCCGCCAAGCCGGCGTCGGTAGTGCGAACCGCGACATGGACTTCCCCGCCGCGCTCGACCAGACGCACCGCGACCCGCTGCGATCCGGAGTCGAGCTGCAGCGTGATGTCGCTCGCCAGCTTCGGCGGTGCGGCCGGCTCCGTCGCGCTTGTCAATCGAACCGTGGCTGGCTGGCTGGGCGCGCTGCCTGCCGATCCGGCGCGCTGCTCTCCCGGAGAGGCCTCGGCCGGGGAGGGACTGGCGGCGTCGGCCTGCCCGGCCGATCCGGCCGGTTCGTGGAAGCGGTCCAAGGCCGCGGCGCCGGCCCCGCGATGGGACTGGGCGTCCGAATCGAACGCGCCGGACGATCCCGCTCCGGGCGTGTCTCGGCTATCCCCGCCGGCCGCGCCGGTTGGAGAAACCGCGGTAGCGTCGGCCACCGCCGAGAGCTTGGCGCAAGCGGTCGAGCTTCCCCCGATCGATCCCAATTCGCGGTCGCCGAGCCCCAGCGGGGATTCGTAGGCGGGTAGTTGAACGGGGGGCTGCTCGCCTCCGGCCGCGGGCGCCAGGCGCGCCGTAAACGCGAGTTGTTCGCCGGCGGATCGGGCGACTTCGGAATCCGCGGGTCTGGGCTCGCCGGATGACGCCGAGGCGTTTGGCGCAGTTCGTGCGCCGCGGCCGGCCGATTCCGTGGAGACTTCCGCGATGGACGATCTTAACTCGCCAGACTGGCGGGCATCGGGCTTCGCCGCGGCCGCCAAGGCGCTCGTGTCCGGGCTGGAGATCTCCGCCGGAGAAGTCCCCGGCGACCACTGCGCGAGTAGCTGCCCGGAAGGCCGCGGGGCATGCCCGGAGACCGCCTTTGCGAGCCCCGGAACCACTGGCGTGGCATGGGGTGCGCCGCCAGCGCTGGGCTGCCCCTCGCCATCTAGCGGCAAATGGGCCAGTCCGAGTTTCCCGGCCACCGCGGATTCTTCGATGAGATCGCGCTCGCATGACATCGAGAGTACGGCCGCTTGCCCCGCCGCATCGAGCGGCGTGAGGGTTTGACCGGGTGTTCCGGACACAGCCGCGGATTCCCCACCCTCCTCTGCGGAAGTTTGGCCGGATTGCGCCAACAAGTCCAGAGCGGCCCCGCCTTCCCAAGCCGGCGCCCCCAACGGAAGCGCCGGCGCGCCAATCGGTGGCGCTGCCGACGACCCGTAAACCGGAACGGAAGCGTTGGCCTTCTTCGCGGGATCGTTCCGCGGTGCTATGTCCTGGTCCTCTCCGGCGAGCACCGCCCGGAATCGCGAGGTCCGCGCGGGGGTCTGCCCAGCGGACTGGGCGCCGGCGGCGTTTAGCCCTCCGGATGCCGGCGCGGCGGAAGCCGATGGCTGCCGCCATCCGAGACCGTAGGGCAGAGCGGGTTGAACGGTGATGCCAGCCACGGTGGGATGCGTTGCAGATCGGCGGCCAACCAAGGCGGCGCGCGTTTTCAAGGGCTTGAGGCGGAGCGGCGCGCCAAGAAGTTGCCGCGGCGGGCGTGCGCGGCAAAATCGTGCCGCGAATTAACGATCCGGCCTTTCCCGCGTATCGGTCAAGAGCTTGCGTTTTGAACCGCTTAACGCTGCCCGCGTTCCCGGCCCGCCGCGTGCAACTTCAATCGCGCCATGGACCCCATGACGGCCCTCGCGGCCAGCGGACTTCGCGCCAGGATGGAATCGCTCGATTTGCTGGCCAATAACATCGCCAACGCTTCGACGGGCGGGTACAAAGCCGACCGCGAATTCTACAGTCTGTACGTAGCCCCCGAAGCCGCGGACGACGATTCGGCCGCAACCATGCCGGTGATCGAACGCCAATGGATAGATCTCTCTCAAGGTTCGGTCCATGCCACCGGCAACTCGCTCGACCTGGCTCTCGACGGCAGCGGCTTCTTCAAGGTTCAGGGACCCGACGGGCCGCTCTACACCCGCAACGGCAGCTTCCATCTATCGGCAAACGGCACGCTGATGGCTTCCGACGGCTATAGCGCGCAAAGCGTTGGGGGGACCAAGTTGACGGTCGACGCTTCCCAGCCCGTGCAGATTTCGGGCAATGGCGACGTCCGGCAGGGAACCACCGTCGTCGGCCAACTTGCCATCGTGAACTTCGCCGACTCCGCGGCGCTGGTCAAGCGAGGCAGCAACTACTTTGTCGCGGATCCGGCCGCCAAGTCCACGGTCCCCGCCGGGACCTCGGTCGCGCAAGGCCAGCTCGAAGATTCCAACTCCGGAATGGCCGAAGGCGCCGTGCGTCTGGTAGCCGTGATGCGGCAGTTCGAGATGATGCAGAAGGCCGTCCTGATTGGGAACGACATGAGCAAGCAGGCCATCGAGCAAGTCGCCAAGGTCGGGTTGTAAATAAGGAGACCGCATGATTCGAGCACTATACAGCGCCGCCAGCGGAATGCGGGCGCAGGAAACCAACGTGGAGAACATCGCCAACAACTTGGCCAACGCCAGCACCGTGGGCTACAAGTCGCGCCGCGCGCAGTTCGAAGATCTGATGTACCAGAGCGTCGTGCAGCCGGGAACCGCGTCGGGACAGCAAACCGTAGTGCCGACGGGCTTGCAGCTCGGCTTGGGCGCGCGCACGGCGTCCAACGAGTTGATTTTCACGCAGGGGGCTTTTTCGGAAACCGACAACCCGCTCGATATCGTCGTTCAGGGCAACGGATTCTTCCAGGTGCAGCAGGCCAGCGGCACGCTGGCCTATACCCGCGCGGGCCAGTTCCATCTCGACAAGAGCGGCAACATCGTTACGCTCGACGGCGATCCGCTCGTGCCGCAAATTACCATCCCCGCCGACGCGCAGCAAATCACGATCGCCTCGGACGGCACCGTCTCCTACACGCTGCCCAACCAGACGGCCGCTCAGCAGGCCGGGCAAATCCAACTCGCCAGCTTCCAGAATCCCTCCGGGCTCAGCAGCATCGGCCAGAACCTGTTCACTCCGACGGACGCTTCCGGAGACGCCACGGTCGGCAACCCCGGCGGTTCCGAGGGCATGGGTTCCCTGATGCAGGGCTACGTCGAGCAGTCGAACGTCTCGATTGTGAACGAGTTCATCAATCTGATTCAAGCGCAACGCGGCTATGAAGCCAATTCCAAGGTGGTCACGGCCGCCGACCAGATGTACCAGAACGTCAACCAGTTGAGCCGATGATCCCACTCGTTCTATTTGCGTTGGCCGGGTGCCTGGCCGTGAGCGCCGGTTCGGACCGCATTCTAGCCGGGGACTTGGCGGCCGGCTCCCCTGCCTTCGCGGCAGTTGCGCCGGAGACCGAAGTGGCTTTGGCTCCGGCGCCAGGCGTGGCCCGCATCTTTGGGCCCGCCGAGTTGGAGCGGCTGGCGCTGCGCTTGGGCGCGGCGGCGCCGCCGCGCACGGAAATCTGCGTCGAGCGTCCCGTGGCCTCGCCCGATCCCGCGAAACTGCTGGCGGCCATGCGCCGGGAGCTTCCGCAAGCCCGCATCGAGATTCTGGAATACAGCCGGCAGCCGCAGCCCGAGGGCGAAATCGAGTTCCCTTTGCGCGGGCTGCAGGCCGGGGTGGGCGGCGCGATGTGGATGGGATGCGTTCATTACGGATCGAACCGCCGCTTCACGATCTGGGCGCGAGTGAAGGTGCTGGCGACGGTCGAACGCGTGATGGCAACCGAAGACTTGCATTCCGGCCAAGCCATTGCCGCCGATCGAGTGGCAGCCCAAACCCGCGATGAATTCCCGGTCTCCGGATCCTTCGCCAAATCGCTCGACGAGGTGGTGGGGAGGTGGCCGCGAGTTTCCATCCGCGCGGGGAGCGCGGTCCGCCTGGACCAACTCGAGATCCCCAAGGAAGTCGTGCGCGGCGAGACCGTCCAGGTCGAGGTGCGCAACGGCGGGGTGCGCATGGAAGTGGAGGCTCGCGCGGAGGGATCGGGAGCGCTGCACGAGACCATCCTGGTGTTGAACACGACTTCGAAAAGACGCTTTCTGGCGCGCGTGGAAGCCAAAGGCAGAGTCTCCGTGGACGCCTCCGGCGCCCGGGTGCTTCCGTGAGGCGGCTGGTCTTTCTGGCATGCCTCATCGGCGCCGTGGCGGGCGCGGCCGGCGCCAAAAAGAAGCCGCTTCAGCCGCCGCTCTCGACGCCGCTCGACCGCTACGTCGCGGAAGCGGAAGCACGCTCGGCGCAAGCCACCGGCGCCACACCGGGATCGGCTTGGGTGGCCGGCTCCCGGCTGGCCGACGCCGCTCGCGACGTGCGGGCCAGCCAGGTGGACGACGTCCTCACCGTGGTGGTGGCGGAGCAAGCTTCGGCGGTGGCGACCGGCGCCACCAAGTCGGCGCGCGCTTCGAGCACCGTCAACACGATCTCGGCTTTGGGTGGCATCAAACACGCCGCCGGGCCGCTAGCCAATCTGGCCAACCTTTCCGGCAACACGCAACTGGACGGCTCGGGCACCACCAGCCGGACCACCACCCTGTCCACTACGCTGACCGCCCGGATCACGCATGTGCTGCCCAATGGCGGCCTCGTGGTCGAGGCTTCCAAGGACATTCAGGTCAACTCCGAGCGCCAGACCATCACCGTCCGCGGCGTGGTGAGGCCCGCCGACATCGATCCCACCAACAGCGTGCAGTCTACCCGTCTGGCGCAGCTCGAAGTGCACATCAACGGAAAGGGCGTGGTGGGCGACGCCATCAAGCGGCCGTTCATCCTCTACCGCCTGCTGCTTGGTCTGCTGCCGTTTTGACCATGCGCAAATCGATCCTGGCGGTCATCTTCGCGTTTGCCTGGTCTGCGGTTCCCGCCGCGGCGGCGCGTTTGAAGGACCTGGTCGACGTGGAAGGCGTGCGCGACAACCAGTTGGTCGGCTATGGGATCGTAGTGGGGCTGGCCGGCACCGGCGACCGGCAGCAGACCATTTTCCCCTACCAGAGTCTCGCCAACGTGCTCGAGCGCATGGGCGTCGCCGTCTCCGGGACGGCCCTGCGCGTCAAGAACACGGCGGCCGTTATGGTGACGGCCACTCTCCCGGCTTTCGCTCAGCCGGGAACCCACATCGACGCCACCGCGGCCGCGGTAGGCGACGCCATGAACCTGCAAGGCGGCATTCTGGTACTGACTTCGCTGCGCGCCGCCGACGGGCAGGTTTACGCCGTGGCCCAAGGTCCGGTGGTCACGGGAGGGTTCGCCGCCGGCGGCGCGGGCGTCTCGAAAACCGTCAATCATCCCACGGTCGGGCGGTCTCCCGGAGGGGCCACGGTGGAACGGGCTGCGCCTTCGGTGTCCCCCAAGACGCAGGTGCGGCTGCAACTCCGCCAGTCCGATTTCACCACTTCGGCGCGCATGACCGCGGCCATCAACAAGCAGTTCGCCGGCGCCGTCCCGCTAGCGCATGCCGACAATGCGGGCTTGGTCAGCGTGACGATTCCGCCCGAGTTCGCCTCCCGCGTCACGGAGTTCATGGCCGAACTGGAGAGCGTCTCCGTGGAGGCCGACCGGCCGGCCCGCGTCATCGTCAACGAGCGCACCGGCACCATCGTCCTGGGCAAGGATGTGCGCATCTCGCCGGTAGCCATCCTGCACGGCAACCTGAGCGTCGAAATTCAGACCTCCTACATGGTTTCGCAGCCGGCGACGGGGTCGGCGGGCACAACCGAAACGATTCCCCAGACCACCACCACGGCGAAGGAAGAAAAGGCCCGCAACATCGTCCTGAAGCAGGGGGCGACGGTGGAGGAACTGGTGCTCGCGCTCACGGCGATCGGGTCCACGCCGCGGGACGTGATCGCCATCCTGCAAAGCCTGCGCAGCGCGGGGGCTTTGGAGGCCGAACTGGTGGTCATCTGATGGTCAACGCGGCCAGCATCGCTCCGTTGATCGCCGGGGCCGTCGGGGGAGGCCTGGATCTCAAATCGGACGATCCCGCCAAGATCCGCAAGGCCGCGCAGGAGTTCGAGGCATTGCTCCTCGAACAGGTCCTGCAATCGGCGAAGGGGAGCGGCGGCGGGTGGCTTGAGCCGGACGGAGACTCGTCCGAAGACTGCGCCACCGGCTTGGGGGAGCAGCAGCTCGCTCTCGCCATCGCTCAGAACGGGGGTCTCGGCTTGGCGAATATGATCGCCAAGGGCCTCGAGAAGAAGTGACGCCGAGTGACGCCGGGCGCCGCCGAGCGGGGCGGCGCTGTCCGTTCACCGACAAGATCCTAGAAACTCCAGGCGTGCGACCCATACGCCTGTTCCGGAACCGGCTCGTGGGAAAACGCCTGCTGCCACGCATTCGCGGCGCTCGAATCGTTCGTCCCGTAGCTCCCCGCTCCGGAACTCTCCGCTCCCTGATTTCCGGTGATGGCGAGCGCGGCGGCGAACGCCGGCTGATCGGCCCGTCCCACCGCTTCCCACGCGTCCGAGAGAGTCTCAAGGACTCCCAGAACGTCGGCCAGGGGGGCGTCGGCCTGCTGGAGATTGGCTTCGATCAGCCGCGCGTACATGTAATCGTAGAGCTGCCCCAGACGCTGGGCGATTTCTCCGCCTCGCTCGCGATCCAAAGACGCTATCAACTCGGCTAAGACCCCGCAGGCCTTGTTGATGGAACGCGACCGCTCGGCGATGGCGCCCGCGGCCAAGTGGCGGCGCGCGTCCGCCACCGCGCCGGAGGCGGATTGGTACAACATGCGAATCAGCTCGACCGGGTCCGCCGAGAATACCTGCGATTCCAGATAGGCGGCGTTCGCGTTGGCGTACATAGCTTGTCTCTCCACGAACTCTTATCGGCATGCAGGGGGATTTCGCCAGCCGGCTCGAACCGCGGCTTCAGACTGGCGGCCATGCGCATCGCGCACCGCGGCGGCCGCGGGGAACTGTGCGGAGCCGTACCATCGCTTTTGGGCCCTTCGCCATTCTGGACGAAAAGAACAGCGAGAGATCCATGGCGAAAACCGTTTCCATCATCGGGATCGAGGAGAAGGAGTTGCGGTGGGTCCGCTCGCTGATCCTGCTGCTCCGGCACCCCGATCCCAGCATCCCGGAGTTGGCCCGGCAAGCGCTGTTGTATCTGACTCGCAGCGCGGCTGAAAGGCCGGAGAAGCCGGTCCGTGTCGTGGAGCACGCGGGATAGCCGGGGAAAGAGAGCCGGTCCGCTATGGGCGTCAACCGCCAGCCGCCGCGCCGGTTTGCCGGACGTGGCGAATCGCCGTAACGGAAATGCAGGGGATGCGCATGCATCCGCACACCGGCCACTCGCCGGGCAGCAGGCGGATGCCGACGGCGTCCTCCACCATGTCGCACAGCCGGAATTCGAGGAGTGTCCCATCGGCTATCGCGGGGGTTGCCGTGATCCGGGTGGCGGCCATTTCCGGCAGTTGGAACCGGAAGTCCACCGTGCAGATATCGCCGTGCCGCATGGCCGGCAGCCGCACGTCCTCCCGAGTGGTGTTGGTGCCGGCGAAATCGACGCCCTGGTCCGTGCGAAGCTGCACCCCGACGATAGGGAAACTCACTTCCCCGGAAGCCTTGGCGCTCACGCGTACCAGCAACCGGCACGGAGTGCGCACCGCATCCACCGGCCGGCCCAGATCGTCGCACACCCGCACTCCCAGAATCTCCGCGCGGCCGTCGCCATGGCGGAGGGAATGCGCGGGGATGCCCACAATCACCTCTTCCGGCCGGTACGCCGCGCCCGGCCCGCGCGGGGCAGCCACTTCCGCGCGTTGCTGCTGGGAATCCTTCCTGACGAGCGCGGCCATGTACTTGAGCGCCACCTCCCGGGCATCGCCGGTCTCCACAACGCGCCCCTCGCGGAGCCACAGCGTCCGGTCGCCGAGCGCCTTCACGTCGGACACGTCGTGCGTGACGTAAACGATGGTGACGCCGCGGGAGCGCAATTCGTGGATCTTGCGCATGCACCGCTGACGGAAGTAGATGTCGCCCACGGCCAGGGCCTCGTCCACGATGAGAATATCGGGGTCCAAATGCACGGCCACGGCGAAGGCCAAACGCACCACCATGCCGCTCGAGTAGGTCTTGACCGGCTGGTCGATGTAGTCGCCGATCTCGGCGAATTCCAGGATCGCATTCAGCTTGGCCGACACATCGCGGGCCGCCAAGCCGAGAATGGCGCCGTTTAGAAAGACGTTCTGGCGCCCCGTGAATTCCGGATTGAAGCCCGATCCCAGTTCGAGCAGCGCCGTGACGCGGCCGCGAATCTCCACCGAGCCGCTGGTCGGCTGGAGAATCCCCACCATGAGCTTCAATAGCGTGCTCTTGCCCGATCCGTTTTCGCCGACGATGCAGAACGTCTCGCCCCTTCGGATCTTCACGGAAACGTCGCGGATGGCCCAGTGCTCCCGGTGATGCCGCCGGCGGCGCGGCGAGAGAAACTCCCTCAGCCGGTCCCCCGGAGCGTCGTACAGGTTGTATTTCTTGGAGACGCCCGACAGCTCGATAACGTCCATCGGCTGCATCTAACTAGGGTCTCACATACGCCGCGCAGACTACCCGTTTGCGGCGGGCGTGTTGCTCGTAGGCGCCGGCCGGCGGCTCGATAAACTCGGTGCGCCGGAAGCCCGCCTGCCGCAGCATGAACTCGAGCGCCTTGGGTGAGGGACAAGTGGCCATGGGCGAGGCGCCGGTTTCCGCGTTGTGCGCCAGGAACTCGCCGGACTCGTCGATCAGCGCCAGGATTCCCTGGTACGGCCGGATCCATTCGCGGGAACCCCACTCGCTGAAGCCTTCCACCTCGTCCACCACCTGCGTTTCCACCACGCACATCTCCGTGGTCATGGCGGCGATCTTGCGCAGCGCCAGCATGGGGTTTTCCAAGTGGTAGAGCAGGCCCAGGAACAAGCACAATTCGTACGTCCCGTGGGTCTCCCTGGCAAGGTCCTCGCAATTGGCCCGTTCGTAGGCGACGTTTGAAAGATCCAACGTTTCGGCCACGAAGCGCGCCTTGCGGAGGTTCTCCTCGCGAACGTCGACGCCGTGAACTTCGCGCGCGCCCTTGCGCGCCATGGCCACGGAGTAATAGCCCTCATGGCAACCCACATCCAGGCAGCGGATCTTCCCCAGTCCTTCGCCGAAGTGGGCGTCCACCGCGCGGTTCACCATCTCAAGGCGCGTAGTATGGATGCGTTGGACGTCCGCCGGCAGCGCGGACGGAGTGCGGCCATAGGCGCCCAAATCGAATTCGTAGAACCAGGGACCCAGCTCCGCGACGCGTTCCTGAACTTCGTTGGCAGTCTTCAGTGGCAAGGAACCGCCATTCTAACATGCGCCCGGAACTACAGCGGCTCAGCCGCTGCACCACGCGCCCGCACCTCCGCGTGGGCCAGGCATAGACGCCCGCGCAGGGGACAACGACAACGGTATCGCGTGCGGGGGACGCGTCAGGCCACTTCGACGATAATCTCACGTCCGCAATCCGACTCAAGTGCGCTTATGCCTGCTGAAGCGAGCCAGGAACTGCGCCAAGATTCTCGCGGCGCAACACGTCGGAAAGGCTTCTGTACACTATGAGCGGAATCATTAGCCTACAAAGCGGGGGCAGGCTGCCCATCACGAAACTGAGGGCGATCTGAGGTACTGTCGGACGGCTCATCCATTCCATATGGCCTCCCTGCGTCTGGAGCAACCCTCCGTACTGCTGCGCCATCAGCAGCTTCGCGGATTCCACAAGCTGAGTTGTGTACAGGACGAAAGCAACAACAGCCGCTACGGTGGCCGCGAATGCCACATTTCTGAGCAGCCCGAAACCGCTGGTCCGCTCTGGAGCGGCATCGCCCGAGCGCCGACTTAGCGCAATTGATAAGAGCACAAGGGCTGCGTCGGAGAGGAAGCGGAGAATGAGCCAGAGTGACCAGCCCTGCGGAGCCGGCGCGGCCTCCGCTACCGACCCTCCGAAGAGCCGCAGAGCAGTGGTGAACACGCCGAGAACAAAGAAAGCGCCGAGGACGATAGCCGTTCCCACGGCACACCATCTGAGTCCCTTACTCAGTGTAATTGCGGCTCCCGATCTGAACCAGACTGCCAGCATTACGGGCAGAGCCATCAACACGAGAAATCTCATGAGCAGGCTAGCGGCATCCGAAACAATCGCGCCCGACGAAGCCAGCGTGAGCGCTTGGCCTGCAAACGAACGAACATATAAGACGCAAAGAAAGATCGCTGCAAAGAGCGCGATCCTCGCCTGACTTAGCATGGTTGCCGCTCCCGCCCAATATACTAAACACACTTGCGGCCAAAAGCCAGCGGGTGAGGCGATCTAAACGCGATGGCTGACGATACGTGATTCTCGTAGATTGACGTTGGTTGGCGATCTCCCTTCCGCCACCCGTGGCGTACCGGCGTGAGCGCAAGCCCGGCGCTCGCCGTGCTCCTAGACCGCGCATCCGGCCGCCCGAACTGCGATAATCCGGCTTGGAGCCCTCCGCGCCGACCCCCGGTCTTTACGCCTTGCTGAAACGGCATTGGGGCTACGACTCCTTCCGCCCCATGCAGGAGCGCATCGTCGAAAGCCTGCTGGGCGGCAGCGACGTGGCCGTGATCATGCCGACCGGCGGCGGCAAGTCCCTGTGCTACCAGTTGCCCGCGCTGGCGCTGGCCCGGACGGTGGTGGTGGTCTCGCCGCTCATTGCGCTGATGCAGGACCAGGTGGCGCAGCTTGGCGATATGGGCATCCCGGCGGCGCTTCTCAATAGCTCCCAGGCCCCCGAGGAGCAGCGCGAGGTGATGCGCGCGGCTGAGCAAGGCGCATTCCGGCTGCTGTATCTTTCGCCGGAGCGTCTGGCCCGGGCGGACACCATCGGCTGGCTGGGACGGGTTCCGCTGGCCTTCTTCGCCATCGACGAAGCCCACTGCATTTCCGAATGGGGCCATGAATTCCGGCCCGAATACCGCCAGCTTAGTTCGCTGCGGCAGAACTTCCCGGACAAGCCCATCGCCGCGTTTACGGCCAGCGCCACGCGGCGCGTGCGGCACGACATCCTCGAACAACTGCAACTGCGCGAGCCGCACAAGTTCATCGCCAGCTTCCATCGCGCCAACCTGCGGTACGTGGCGCATCAGTGCGACCGGGACACGCATCAGCCGCTGCTGCTGGCGGGCCTGCGGGCCTACGCCGGCGAAAGCGTCATCGTTTATGCGCCCACTATCAAAGAGGTAGAGCGGACGGTGGACGACCTGGCCGAGCAAGGCATTCCCGCGGTTGCCTATCACGGCCAGATGGAGAGCGCCGCGCGCCGCCGCAATCAGGAGCGCTGGATGAACGACGAGGCGCGCGTGCTGGTGGGCACCATCGCCTTCGGCCTGGGCATCAACAAGCCGGCCGTGCGCGCGGTGATTCACACGTCGTTGCCGAAATCCATCGAGCAGTACTACCAGGAGGCCGGGCGCGCGGGCCGCGACGGATTGCCCGCCGATTGCGTGCTGTTGTGGCAGCCCAAAGACGCGGGCCTGCTGGCGTATTTCATCGACCAGACGACCGACCCCAACGAGAAGGAGCGCGCCTGGCAGCGCTACCACGCGGTGCGCCGCTTTGTCGAAAGCGCCCGCTGCCGCCACTTGCAGATCTGCGCGCACTTCGGGCAGACGCCCAAGTGGGAGCGCTGCGAAATGTGCGACGTGTGCGGCAACGTGCCCGAGTGGGTCTCCGCGCCGTTGGAGGACGTGGCGCCGAGGAAGAGGCGCAAGCGGAAAACGCAGGCCGCGCCGGTGGCGCCGATCGCCAAGCCGGCCCAGGGGCGTCCGCCCGTGGCCGCGCCGCCATCTCCCGCTGGCGAACTGATCGATTTCTTCAAGGAATGGCGGCGTATCGCCGCGCAACGCGGCGGCGTGCCGGCTTACATCGTGCTCAGCGACGCGGCCCTCGAAGACCTGTGCCGCAAGCAGCCATCGAATCTGCGCGAGCTGCTGGGGGTTTCCGGCATTGGCGAGCGCAAGGCGGAGTTGTACGGCGGCGAAATCTTCGCCGCGTTCGAAGCCTTCCGGAACGGCGCCCGCGCGGCCGCGAAGAAAGCGGACCGAGCGACTCCCGCGGAGGAGACCATCGCGCTGCTCGCCCAAGGCAAGAGCTTCGAGGAAATCGCCCAAATCCGCGGCCGCCAAGTCTCGACGGTGGTCAACATGGTGGCCGACCTTGTGGAAAGAGGCAGCCTGGAGTACCGCGTCGAGTGGGTTGGCGAGGCGCATCACCGCATCGTCGAGGAGGCCGTGCGCCGTCTGGGAGCACAGGGGCTGAAGCCCCTACGCGAGGCGCTGCCGCCCGAGATCACCTACGAACAGATACGCCTTGTGGTGGCGTACGCGCGGGTGAATCGCCAGACTCCTTGAGGAAGAAAACTTGAGCATACACGCGGAGATCCTTCGTTTCGCTAGAATGTGGGAGGGCCAGCCGCGATTTGGCCCGGCAAACGCTCTTGTACACCGCCGTGTAGTGGTGCTTTCAACCGCAGGAAAATGCGAGCCTTATCTTGCATTCCAAAGATCCATTGGTGTATACTTGGACTTCAATGCGGTTTGCCTTCGCCAACTCGTTTAGCCGCCGGTTCCGGTTTGGTTACCGGGCCCGGTAGAGTGGCGTTGGTTTAAACCGTATTGCAAATCGCGTTTCAGCCAACCCACTCCGCGGAGTGGGTTTTTTATTTTAAGGGGAGCAAAGACAATGATCATTTCCATGCGGCCGCACGCCACGCGGGAAGAAATCGACCATGTTTGCGAGCGGATACGGGAGTTCGGCTACAAGGTCCACTCGATTGAAGGGGAAGAACGCTGCGTGATCGGCGTGGTGGGGATCGGCGACGTCACCCCGTGCCTGGAGTCTCTCGAAGCGACGCCCGGGGTGGAACGGGCGATGGCGATCTCCGCGCCGTACAAGTTCGTGAGCAAGGAATTCAAGCCGGAGCGCAGCGTTATCAAAGTGAACGGCGTGGCGATTGGCGGGGGCGAGTTCGTGACCATGGCGGGGCCGTGCTCGGTGGAGAGCGAAAAGCAGATCATGGAGACGGCCGAGGGGGTGGCCGCGGCCGGGGCGCAAGTGCTGCGCGGCGGGGCCTTCAAACCGCGCACTTCCCCCTACGATTTCCAGGGGCTTGAGCTGGAGGGACTGAAACTGCTGCGCAAGGCGAAGGAGGCCACGGGGTTGGCCATCCTGACCGAGGTGATGAGCGACCGCGACGTGGGTCTGGTGGCGGAATACGCCGACTGCATGCAGGTGGGCGCGCGCAACATGCAGAACTTCGCGCTGCTGAAATCGCTCGGCGGGTGCGGCCGTCCGGTGCTGCTCAAGCGGGGCATGAGCGCCACCATCAAGGAACTGCTGATGTCCGCCGAGTATGTGGTGGCGCACGGCAACCCCAACGTGATCCTATGCGAGCGCGGCATCCGCACGTTCGAGACGTACACGCGCAACACCTGCGACATCGCGGCGGTACCGGCGCTGAACGAATTGACGCACCTGCCGGTGATTCTCGACCCCAGCCATGCCGCCGGCAAGCGCAGCCTGGTAGCGGCGCTCTGCCGCGCGGCGGTGGCGATTGGCGCGGACGGCCTGGTGGTGGAAGTTCATCCCTGTCCGGAGAAGGCGTTCAGCGACGGGGCGCAATCCCTGAAGCTGACCGATTTCGGGCAGTTGATGCGCGACCTCGAGCCTTACCTGCGGCTGTGGAAAGAAGCGCGCACGCCGTTGGCCGGCGCCGCCTGACGCGGCGTTCCTGTGCCATACTGCGGTGGTGAGATTCAAATCGCGCGCCTGGTTGGCCGGGGCGGCAGCCATCGCGCTTGGCCTGATGGCGGCCGGAGGCGTGGCGTGGATGCGGTCCCGCGCGCTCCGTCCGGCGGCTCTGTTGACGCGATTGCCGCGGCGCGACGCGCTGATCGCATACATCGATTTCGACGCCCTGCGGCGCGCCGGAATTCTGCAACTGCTGGGCGGTTCCACGGTGGGTCAGGACCCCGAGTACCGGAGTTTCGTCGAGCGGACCCGCTTCGATTACGCGCGGGACCTGGACGCGGCCCTGGTGGCGTTCGGTCCCAGCGGCAAGTTCCTGCTGTTGCGAGGGCGCTTCGATTGGAGCAGTCTGGACGCCTATGTCCGCGGCCAGAATGGCCATTGCGACGACGCGCTATGCCGACTGACGGGAAGCGCGCCGGAACGTCTGATATCGTTCTTTCCGCTGCGGGGGAATCTGATGGCGCTGGCGGTCAGCCAGGACGATAGCGCGGCGTTACGCATGTCCACGCCGGCGCCGGGGAACGGCACGGAGATACCCGCCGCCCCTCTGTGGATCTCCCTTCCGGCATCCACGCTGCGGTCGGCCGACAGCCTGCCCGCCGGCGCGCGCCCATTTGCGCAGGCGCTGGGACAAGCCGATGCGGCCACGCTGGCATTCGCTCCCGAAGGCGCGCGCATGGCCGCTTCGCTCGACATCGTTTGCCACAAGCCGGGCGACGCCGCGCAAATCGCCTCGCGGCTCACGGCCGCCACGGAACTGTTGCGCGACGCCCTGGCCAAGGAGAACCGCCAGCCCGACCCGGCTGGACTGAGCGGCGTGCTGGCTGCCGGCGTCTTTCGCGCCGACGGGCCTAGGGTGCGCGGCCGCTGGCCCATCGAGCGGGCGTTTTTGCAGACGGTGTTAGGCGGCAACTAAGCCGGCGCCACCGGCTTTTCTTTGCGGCTTGGGGCCCGCGGCGACGCCGTGACGATCCTGCCAATGCTGCCAGGCGGAGGCGACAATCCGGATCGCCTCTTCGGTGCGAAACGGCTTCGCGAGCACGTCCCAGGCACCCAGGTTGAGGGCTTCCGCCCACAAGCGCTCATCCGCCAGGCGGGAAGTCAAAATCAGGAGCGGGGGATCGGGGAGCCGCGACACGTGGTCCCACATCTCTTCCCACGTGCCGGGCGTGAGATCGCAGTCGCAAATCAAGATGGGAATCGGAATTTCCCGCAGAACGGACAGCGCCGAAGCCAGCGTGGCGCTTGCGATCACGGTCCAATCCGTTTTGAAGATGCGCGCCAGCGCCACCCAATCTTCATCATTGGGGCTGATGGATAAAACGATGTTTGTAGTTGTTTCAATATTAGGCGGCTTCTTCATACCCCTCCATTCCTTGCGCCCAGCCACTGACCAAACAGCCAAAGTGAACATAGCAGGTTTGGGCGGCCCTGCGCTGTTCAATATTGACCACCCCGGCGGGCCTCACGGATCTCAGCGCATGTCCCGGCAAATGGACTAGTACTTTATTTCGCGGATCGGTACCCTGGTTCGGCGGTATCTTCTCTACCATTGTTTTTAGGGTTGGCATTCAGGGAGAACCGACTGTGAAAAGCGAAACAGGAGCGCCACGGCAATGCCCGTAGAAAACATGTGCGAGGCCGTTTGGGACTTGCCGCCCCTGATCTTGCATCCATTCAGCGACCGCGTCCAAACGCCCATGTTGCTGGCGAGTTCCAAGGCCGCCTTGATGATGGCGGGCCTGATTCCGGACGACGGCTCGGGGCGGGACGAACTGAAACGCCGTCTGCTGACTGGCCGGCACGCCGAGATCCGCATGCTGTTCTTCCTGGGGAAGGACATATGCCGCTGGCTGGAGCAATGCCGCGAATGCGCCAGGCGGATCCCCGAACTGCATGGCGCGCAGGTATGCGAACAGAGCTTCGCGGGCCTGCTGGCCGGCAATCCTCCGCAGAGCGTGAGGGAGAAGCTGGTGCGGTGGGGGGTGGCCGACTATGCCGCCGTCTTTTCGCGCGCCGTGGGACTGAGCGCGGTCTTCCTGGAACCGCCCGCAATGGAGAGCCTTTCCGAGGAGTTTCTGCTGAACTACCACCGCTACGCCGACGTGATGTACCAGTGCTACATGGGATCGCAGCCGCACTTGGCCGTGAGCGCCGCCAATTTCCGCTTCGACTTGTACGCCTCGGGCGAGTATGCGCGGATGCTGGAATCTTCCTGGGGCATGGATTAGGGCGAAGCCCTGCACGGGGCGGCCGTAGCTCAGACTGCCGATGGACATCCCAGGCGCCAGTGCCAAGAGCGGACACCGCGTTCCGATAACGGACACCTGGAGGGCGCAAGCCGTTGGCGGCATTGGCGTTAGCCTGGAAATCAAATTGCACTCTGCGGCGCGGCATGAGATTTTCAGGCATCCTGACCATACTGCTACTGGCGCGCGGCGCGCCGGCGCAGCTCTCCGAAGTCTCCATAGAGACGCCGCCGCCCATTCCGGTGATCGGACGATTTCTGAAGCCCTTCCATCTGGAGCGGCGGATCGTGCCCCCGCCCAAGCTCACGAATTCGCCGCGGCTTGAGCAGCTTGTACGCGCCGGGAGCCTGTACCTTTCGGTGCAGGACGCGATTGCGCTGGTGCTCGAGAACAACCTCGACATCGCGGTGCAGCGCTACAGCCCGTTTCTCTCGCGTGAGGCGATGCGCCGGGCGGAGAGCGGCAACATCCTGCGAAGCGTGGACACCCCCATCGTGGCGGGCCCCACGAGCGTGAGCACCGCCGGCGTCAGCACGAACGCGAATGGCTTGGCGGGAGGCAGCGGATTCGGGGCGGGCGGCGGCATTGTCACGCAGGTGGGGCCATCGCCGCCTGGACTCGACCCCGGCCTCGCGTTCGGCGTCTCGCTCGGCCACTACACCATCCCGCTCAGCAATACGGTCCTCAACCAGACCACGGCGCTGGTGGAAGGCTACGGCTCGGTATACGCGCAGTACTACCAGACGTTCATCACGGGCGCGAGCGCGGCGCTCACGTTTTACGAGAACCGCACACGGCTCAACAGCTCGACTCCCTTGGAGAACCCCGCGTTGACGGGCTACTTCGACCTCACCATCAACCAGCCGCTTCTGCAAGGATTCAGCGTGGCCGTCAACAGCCGCGATATCCAGGTGGCCCGCAACAACATGAAAGTCGGCAGCCTGCAAGTGGAGCGGCAGGTGGCCACCACGGTGGCGGCGGCGCTGAACCTGTATTGGGACCTGGTGAGCTTCAACGAGGCGGTGCGCATCAAGCAGCAGGCGCTCGCGGCCGCCCAAGAGCTTTACGAAGGCAACCGGAAGCAGGTTGAGATCGGCGCGATGGCGGGGATTGAAGCGACGCGCGCGGCGGCGGGGGTTTCGAGCAGCAAGGAGGAACTGCTGATCGCGCAAACCAACGTCGAGCAGCAAGAGATCGTCCTCAAGAACGCGCTTAGCCGGAACGTCACGGAGAACGCCTGGCTGGACGAGGTGCACATCGTGCCTCTGGACCACATCGAAGTACCCAAGACGGACGAGATTCCGCCGGTCCAGGATCTGCTGCGGGAAGCTCTTGGCAAGCGCCTGGAAATCGAGCAGAACAAGACTAACCTGGACAGCCAGAGGCTCATGTTAAAGGGGACCAGGAACGGGCTGCTTCCCAGCCTTTCGGCTTACGCCGAGTTCACCAACCACGGCTTGGCCGGCCCGGTCAATCCGCTCTACAACAACTGCTGCGGCGCGCCGGGGTCCTATTTCGTGGGAGGCACGGGAACGGTCTTGTCGCAGATTGTGGGGCGCGACTTTCCGGACTATTCGGCGGGCCTCTCGCTCAATATCGCCTTCCGCAACCGCACGGCGCAAGCCGATTATGTGACCGATGAACTGCAGCTTCGCCAGCGGGAGCTGCAGTTTCAAGGGGCCGCCAACCAGGTGAGGGTGGACGTGAAGACGGCGGTGATCGGCTTGGACCAGGCGCGCGCGCGTTACCAAGCCGCGGTGGACGCGCGGGCGCTGGCGGAGCAAAGCCTGGCCGCGGAACAGAAGCGCTTTCAATCGGGCATTTCCACGGTGGCGCTGGTGATACAAGCGCAGAAGGACCTGGCTGGCGACCAGGACGCCGAGGTTCAGGCGATGGCCAACTACACTCACGCCAAGATCTTTTTCGATTCGGCCATGGGGCGCACTCTGGAGGTGAACCATATCTCGATGCAGGAGGCGCTCGACGGCCGGGTGCGGCGCGAATCGGTACTTCCGGACAACGTCGCGCCGGTCAAGCGGACGGAGGAGCGCCGATGACTCCGCGAAGATGGCGAATGGCGGCGGCCGTCTGGGGCGGCCTGGCGTCTCTGGGGTGCGCGCAGCAGCAGCCGTTCACGATCGAGAGGCCGGGGGCTGCGAGCCCACTGCGGCCGTACCTGGCGCCGGTGGTCCCGCCGGCGCGTCTGACGAACGCCAACCGGATGTACGGGCTGATCCGCGCGGGCAGCCTGTATCTGACGCTGCAGGACGCGCTGGCGCTGGCCATCGAGAACAATCTGGAGCTGGAAATCGACCGTTACGGGCCGCCGCTGGCGCAATCGGCTCTGGAGCGCGCCAAGGCGGGCGGACCGTTGCGCGGCGTGCCGAGCGCGAGCACGCAGGTATCCAGCGTGGATAGCGGTTTAGGCGTCAACGGCAGCTCGGTGAGCGCCGGGTTGTCGGGAGGCGGCGGCGGGGGTGGCGGGGGCGGCGGCAACACCACCATCCAGCAGATCGGAGTGGTGGCGCCGAACTTCGATCCCAACCTGCAAAGCGCCATCACCTTCTCGCATTTGAGCCAGCCGCAGGCCAACACGCTGTTGAGCCAGACCGGCGAACTGATCCAATCCGTTCACACTTACAACACCGTGGTGCAAGAGGGCCTGCTGACCGGGGGCATCGTGCAGTACCGCGATTACGAACAATACCTCAAGGAGAACTCGCCCAGCGACGTGTTGAATCCGGCGATGGGGCCGCACATGGACGTGACGCTCCGCCAGCCCCTGTTGCATGGCTTCGGATTGCGGCTGAACGACCGCGGAATCCGCATCGCCAAGATCAATGCGGCGGCGTCGCGGGAGACCTTCCGCGCGCAATTACTCAACCTGGTGGCGAGCGTGACGAACCTCTACTGGGACTACGCCAGCTCATGCGAGGAGTTGCGGCTGCGCCAAGGCGCCCTGGAAACTACGCAGAAGTTCGTGGAAGACACGAAGTACGAAATCTCGGTGGAGGCGCTGGCGGGGGTGGAACTGCCCCGCGCGGAAGCCGAACTGGCGGGACGCCGGCAGGATCTGATTATCGCGCAAGCCACCATGCGCCAGCGGGAGGCGCAACTGAAGGCGGCGCTCAGCCGCGCGGAAGACGCGGCTCTGGAAGCGGCCGAAATCGTCCCGCTGGACCACTTGGACGCGTCCGATGGGGAAGATCCGCCTCCTCTGCGGCAGCTTTTGGCCGAGGCGCTCGAACATCGGCCGGACGTAGTCCTTGCCAAGTACAAGGACCAGACGAACCAGATGAACCTGGCCGGAACCACGAACCCGCTACTGCCGGCTCTGACGGTGGAATTGCAGACTTACAATCGCGGCGCGGCGGGGGCGCCGCAAGCCTCGGGCGGGCAGGCCAACCAATATTTCATGGGAGGCTATGGCACGGCGCTGGGGCAGATCTTGCGGCGCGACTTCCCCAATGAGACGGCTTCGGTTGGTTTTTCGATTCCCTTCCGAAACCGCTCCGCGCAGGCCGATTATGGAATCGACCAACTGCAATTCCGGCAGGGCCAGCTTCAGGGCCAGCGCGACCAGAACCAGATTCTGGTGGACGTTTCGAGCGCCGCGAGCGCGTTGCGCCAGGCGCGGGCGCGTTACAGTACGGCCCGCGACACGCGGTTGTTGCAGGAGCAGTTGCTGGCGGCCGAGCGCAAGAAATCTTCGGGGGCGGCCACGTTCAACTACATCATGGTGGACCAGCGCGCGCTGATCGCGGCGCGAATCTCGGAGACGACCGCCATTTCCAGCCTGGTCCATGCGCGCGTGGGGTTGGAGCAAGTGCTCGGAGAGACTCTGGAAAAGAGCCGCATTTCGTTCGAGGAAGGATCGAGCGGACGGGTGGCGCGGGAATCGGCGCTGCCGGCGGAGACGCAGGCCGGGAAGCCCTGACAGCGGCCAATTCCTTGCCGGCGATCCGATATCCGGCGGGACCGGGAAGCAAGCCTACTCCAAAGCGGCGGCGGACTTCTCGCGACTGGGTTTGTCGAGCAATTCGACCAGCGTCACTCCAAAGACGTCTTCGGTGCTGCGGAAGGACATGGGTTCGATGGTGCGCTTTCCGCACATGCGGAGCGAGTAGTCGGAGCCTTCGATCAAGGAGGGCATCGAGAGGGCCACGCCGCGCGGCAGCAAGGACTTGAGATTGCCGGCCAGCATGTTGGCGATTTCGCCCAGCGCATCCCTGACATCCTCATCGATGGTCTCCGGCAGATCGATGGACATCAGCAATTGGGCGAATCGGCGCGCTTGAGGGCGAGTGCATTCGAGGAGCACGGCGCCATGCCATGCGCCGGCGAAGTACACGACGGCGGTCACGAGCTCCGGCGGGCGGACCCATGCCATTTCGCGCGGCTCGACTTGAATCCCCATCATGGTGGTGAAGACCATGTCGACGATCTGGGTCACATTCTCCCGATACGTGGTTAGTGTGGCGTCACTTAGCATGTCGGTCCTCCCGAGCCATCTGGTACAGCACGCAGGTTCCCACCGGTCTGCGCAAGAAGCGGTCGTCATAACTGAGAGTGGTCTCGCTGCCGCCCAGCAGTAAGTGGCCCCCTGGCAGCAAAGCGCGGTAAATGCGGGACAGGATGCCGCGCTTGGTATTGGCGTCGAAATAGATCAGGACATTCCGGCAGAAGATCAGATCGAAGGTTCCTGGGGGGGGACCGCTGCGCAGATCGTCCTTTTGGAAGCGGACCATGCGCCGGACCTCGTCCTTCAACTGCCAGTCCAGGCCTTCCCGCTTGAAGTACTTCACCAGAAGCGGGGCCGGCAAGCCGCGGTTGACTTCAATCTGGAGGTATCGGCCGGCCTGGGCCCGTTTCAGAACCGGGGTAGAGAGGTCGGTGCCCAAAATCGAAACGTCCCAGGCGCCCAGTCCCATTTCGAGAAGAAGCATCGCGAGAGAGTAGGCTTCCTGCCCGGTGGAGGACGCCGCCGACCACACGCTGATCTTGCGGGTGGACTGACGCTCCTCGATCAGTTCGGGCAGCACGGTTTTCCGCAACGCCTCGTATTGAGCGGGTTCGCGGAAGAAATAAGTTTCGTTGGTGGTCATTGCCTCGACCACCTGCTGCCGCAGCGACGGATCCGGGGTCGCCTGTAACATGGCGCAAAGGTCGTTCAGCGAATAGACGCGCATGCGGAGCGCGATCGGCATCAGACGGGCTTCGATCAGATACTGCTTGTTGGCGTCGAGGACAATGCCCGACTCGCGGCTGATAAGTTTCTGAAAGAAACTGTAGTTCTGCGGCGTGATCTCCGCGGAAGGCGGTTTTGCCCCACCTGGCGGCTGGGTTTGAAAGGTTCCGAAATTGCCCATATTAGATCCAGCTCTCAACTTCGGGTATGGTATTCTCGCGCGCGGTCAAGACGAGCCGCAAGCCGGTTGGGATACGGAGTCCC
>Ga0182027_10000733_pt1 | contig 55970 bp, 42 predicted proteins | sample 712E1DmetaG_FD_121300 | JGI IMG/M metagenome (GOLD analysis project Ga0182027, IMG submission 121300) | Permafrost microbial communities from Stordalen Mire, Sweden - 712E1D metaG (Illumina Assembly) | ecosystem: Environmental > Terrestrial > Soil > Wetlands > Permafrost | place: Sweden...
AATTCTGCTTCACTCATTTTAAAATGAAGACTTCCTACGTAAATGTTCATAATTCAAATAATTAAAGTATTTATAAAACAGGGACAAAGGTCATACTTATTTTTGAAAACAAAAAATAAATATCCATATTATATTGTATTTAAATAACTTTTTGGCATTTAAGACATTCCAAAAGTGAAAAAAGTAACCTCCGGTCAAATTATGACTGTCTGAACCATTAAACATTTGATCTAATTATTTTGTTCGATTGTATCTTTTTATTTTGCCACAAAGGCACCTCATTCACCCCTTAACCCAATCCCCCCTTCATATCTTCCTGTTTCTGATATATATGTGTTTTATGTGGTTCTGCCCCGATTCTCTTTCATCTATTTCAAAATCCAGAGATCTGATAAGCGGCGTAAGTTTCGGAAACCCGAAGTTTCTGGGATCAAAATCGGGCTGTTTTTTGAGTATCAGGTTGCCAACATCACCGAGATATGCCCAACCGTTTTCATCAGCTATATCACTTATGGATGAAGCAATAAGTCTTTTGACTATGTTAGCTGGGGTTTGTGTTTCGGGGTCTTCTTTCTTCTTCTTTTTCACAACAGGCTTTCCTTTTTTCCTGACCTCAGGTGCAGAATCGAGAGCTGCTGTTGACGATGCGATGATTTCCAGATAGATAAATTTATCGCAGGCCACAATAAAAGGATGCGGAGTTTTTCTCTCACCAATTCCGATTACTTTCATCCCGGCTTCCCTTAACCTTGTTGCCAGTCGTGTAAAATCACTGTCGCTCGAAACAATACAAAACCCATCGACCTTCCCGGAATAAAGAATATCCATGCCGTCAATTATCAGTGCTGAATCAGTTGAGTTCTTACCCCTTGTGTAGCTATATTGCTGGATAGGTGTTATCGCATTTTCAAGTAGCACTGATTTCCAGCCCGAGATGGTCGGTTTTGTCCAGTCTCCGTAGATCCTTTTAAAAGTCGGTGTCCCATACTTGGCTATCTCTTCAAGCATGCCTTTAACATTGCTATATGGTATATTGTCGGCATCAATCAGGACAGCCAGCCGTAAATCGTTTAATGTTTGCATAATAGGTATTTTAAAAAAAATGCAAGGTACTCTATTTTAAGCTGAAGAGTTTCACAAAGATCTTAGCAATTGAATTATTCAATCAATTATTTTTGAGATAAAGGCCACATTCTGATCATAAAAACACCATGTCTGGGTACACTGGAGGTGAATTTATCCTTAAATCCTCCAAGATCCTTTTGTCTCCAAAGATCCCTGACTTTTTGTTTCCCGGATATCCCCAGGTCACTCCAGTAAGCGGTTACATTTGTCTCATTTTCACTTCTGTTAAATAAACCAAGGGCAAGCGATCCATCTTCCAGATGCCTTTCCCATACCTCCATCATGCCATCCTTAGCTACTCTGTAGCCTGGTTTTCCAAGTGGATCCTGGTCGACTTCGATCACTTCGTCGTTAGTTAGCAGGCTAAGAGTAAAGTCGTCCAAACGGCTTATATCGCCGCTGAAGATCAACGGAGCAGCAACAATACTCCAGAGCGAAACCTGGGTGTACTGTTCATTTGGAGTAAGAGGTGTTGGAACTGTCTTTCCTTTCCAGTTGCTCAGGTAACCCAGAAGGAGATAATCAGGATCATTCCATCCTCCTGGTCCTGCATAAAGATGCAGACTATCCCTGCTGTAGACATCAAATCCATCCCTGAAAAGAGCTGTCCCGATACCTTCGAATGAACCTCCGAGATCATCTGCTGTCCTCCAGCTTTGGCCGCCGACTTGTTTTCCCCATTTCCATACTTTGCCCATTCCATATTGGCATAGATTGAGGACAATATCACGTTTTTGCTTCTTAAGTATTTCACTTACAGAAATGTACGGCTTCTGAAGGTCATTCAGGTTATCTCTCTTTCCAATATTGTCATAAGAACACCAGTCATATTTTAAAAAATCGTATCCCCACTGCACAAACCTGGTTATACCCTGTTCCTCATATCCGTATATAGCGACATGACCCGCACAGGTAAGCGGACCCGGGGATGTATAAATACCTGCTTTTAATCCTTTCAAATGAATATAATCAGTCAGAGCTTTCATATCAGGAAATCTCTTGTTGGAATTGATCATTCCGCTCTTGTCACGAGGTTCCACAAGCAATGTAGAGTCGGTTGATCCAGGTTTAGCTGACCAGCAATCGTCAATATTGACATACATATAACCATGGTCAATCATTCCTGAACTTACCATAGCGTCAGCTGCAGCACGCATAATTTTATCGTTTACATGATTTTCCCAGACATACCAGCTGTTCCATCCCATATGAGGAGTAAGCGCAAGCTTATCGCCGCAAACAATTTTAAATTCCCTTTTAGCAGATCCGAGCTCATTTGAAACCCTGAAAATTGTAAGATATTCACCGGGCTTATCGATAGTTCCTTTTATTTGCCCGGTTTCCGGATCACATTTCAGTCCGTCCGGAAGATTCAATACCTGATATTTCATTGGTCGCTTTCCCGTTGCAGGTATTGTAAACAAAAACGGAGAACCAGGCCTTACACCAAATATTTTTGTCCCGTTAATCCGGGGTTCCGGTCCTGATTTAGGTGTAAGAATTATCTTTGGTTCCTGGGAATGTAAGATCAATGTTCCTGCAAAAACCATAAGAATCAGAAAGAGCAATCTTTTCCTCATAAGTTGTTCAATAAGTAGATTGGTTGTATAAAATATTTGTGAGCATAACAAACTTCTGAAATTAACTTTACCTGATTCACTTCTTTTTACCTGTTATTTCAGTGATATACAGAGTTAAAACAGTTGTATTTGCAAGCACTTTCTCATCATAAATATATTCATTTTCATCTCCATAGTGCTTCATTATGCAATCTAACCCTGTTTTTTTTGCTTCCTTTTCAGTGATAATTGAAATATTTCCATATCCGACTACACTTCTGTATTTCATTCCCCAGTTGCATCCCTTTCTGCCATCCTTCCCTGGTCTCATGTATAGCTGATGCTCAATGTCCATTTCAAAACAGACATATTTATTCTTTCTGATCATTTCAAGTTTTCTCCCTTCATTTGCACAATGAAAAAAGAGCCTTTGTTCCTGATCATTGGAATATCCGAAATTCATAGTGACAAGATACGGGATATTATCAACAGCGAGGGCTATTCTGCATACATCAGCTTTCTTAATGATTTCTTCAATCACTTCAATATCAGATACTTCTCTTTCGCTTCTTCTCATAAATTATTTTTTAGTAGTTTAATACGTTCATATACAGGGCATTCAGGACTATGTGCACCTGGCAGGTATCCTGTGCTCATAAGAAACTCATTTACAATTTCTCCGCCAGTAAATTTAAAGTTTTTCCTGAACAGCTTTGTCCATTCTTCAAGTGAACCGGTTTTTTCTGATTGAATATCCAGCCATTTCCTGAATGAACCTGTTTCTTCCCTGATTTTTAGTATAAATTTTGCGTTTTCAATAGCGGCATTTATTTTCAGTTTATTCCTGATAATTCCCTGATCATTCATTAGGCGCTGAAATTCTTTTTCACCATATTTTGCAACTTCCTCAATTTTGTAATTGTCGAAAGCTTTGCGGAAATTGTGCTGCTTTTTAAGGATCAGTATCCAGTTAAGCCCGGCCTGGTTAATTTCGAACATCAGCCTTTCAAAGAGTTCATCATCTTTCTCAATAGGGAACCCGTAATGATTATCGTGGTATTCCTTATGGAGAGAAAGCTGGTCTCCTGTGATTGTGGTAATATATTCGCAATATGTCATAACATTTATTTATTACTCCTTGTTTCCTGGTTTGTTTATTGAAACTCAAAAAATATTGAATAAAAATAAAGAATTTTATTAACTTTGCTTCCACTCTGAAAATGGGTAATAAAACTAATCAAATCAAATTGACATGGGAAAAGGTGATAAAAAAACTAGACGCGGTAAAATTATACTTGGATCTTATGGTGTAAGGCGTCCCCGGAAAAAAAATGACAAACCGGTAATGAAACCCCTTAAAGAGGTTCAGACAAAGGAACCTAAAGATAAGAAGCCTTCAAAAGAAAAAAAGGAGCAAAAAGAAGTAGTTGAAATTAAGGAAATTAAGGAAGTTAAAGAAGTAGCAGCAATAAAAGAGGCAAAACCTGCTGTAAAAGTGAAAGAGACAAAAATTGTAAAAGAAAAGACTGAAGCGAAACCTGCTAAAGCAATAAAAGAGAAGAAGGAAGTAAAGGAAGAGAAAGAAGTAAAACCCAAAAAAGAGAAGAAAAACTAAAATATTTAATGGAGATTTCTTTTGAAGGAATTGTTCTCAGACCCTGGGCTTTCAGTGATGCCATCCAGTTGGCTTTGGTAGCCGATAATAAAAAGATTGCTGACAATATTCGAGACGGGTTGCCGAATCCTTATTCAGTAAAAGATGCTCAGGATTGGCTTAATCTGATATTACCTGAAAATAATCCACCCAGATTTTTTGCTGTAACGACCGGTAATCAGGTGGTAGGAAGCATTGGTATTGTTACCAAGTCTAATATCTACAGAAGAAACTTTGAAATTGGTTTTTTCGTCTCTGAAAATTTCTGGGGAAAAGGTATTGCTACAAAAGCAATTAAGGCAGTAATATCCTATGCTTTCAGGAATTTTGATATAGTCAGAATATATGCAGAATCATTTTCAGATAACATCGGTTCGCGAAGAGCTCTTGAGAAAGCAGGCTTAAAACTTGAAGCCACTCTGAAGAAAAGTATAATCAAAAACGAGATTATTAAGGATAGTTGCATCTATTCTATTCTTAGAGAGGACTTTAAAGATTATATCTCTAACTAAACCACGATACCATTTTCCCGCAGATAACGCAGATTGACGCTGATCCCCAATTGAAATCTGCGAAAACCTGCCTACCGGCTTGCAGGTCAGCGATTCCGATAGCTATCGGAACAGCGGGAAAAAATTCAACGCCTTACAATGAGCCATTTATAATCTTCAGGATCAATAACAGCATTAATAATAACCGGTTCATTCACCGAAAGAGCCTCTATAGTTACTTTTCTCATTCCTTCAAGGGAATCAGCTCTTAATACTTTAATCCCCAAAAAAATATCTGATCCAAAGAGATCGCCCTGATAGAGCAATGTGCCGTAAGCTGGAAGTTCTTTCCATGACTGTTTTACTTTAATAAGGTTGAGCTCACCATCAGAAAAGACAACAACAATAACCGGCAGGTTATATCTTCTTATGGTTACCAGCTCTCCTGCCATCATAAGGAATCCGCCGTCGCCTGTAACACATACTACAGTAGCTTCAGGATTATTCATCTGGGCAGCCATAGCAGCAGGAATCCCAAAACCCATTGATGACCAGCCATTGGTAATTATCAGTTTACCCTTTTCATATGTATTCCAGAATTGTCCAATGAGATGAAGATGCGAACCCACGTCGGAAGTAAGGATCGAGTCTTCAGGCAATTCATCCTGAAGGACTCTGAGTGCTGCTGCAGGTCCGAAATGATTGGTAAAACCATTGAAAACCGAAGCCATCTCATCGCGAATCCCTTTAATGACTGCTTCCTCAAATATCAATGAACCTGCATTAAGGTTCTTAAGAATAGCAAACCACTCTTCATCTGTTCCCACAAATTGAGTGAATTTTGAATTTGATGGCATATCTGTTTCCCTGGTATCGAAATGGAGCAGCGGTACATCGGGCATCCATGCTTCGTAATTAAATTCTACTGGATCGTAGCCAATGCCTATAAGCAAATCAGACTTTTCGTATATATCTTCGAGATAATCACTCAATGAATGAAATAATACACCGGCATAACATGGATGATCTTCAGGGATAATTCCTTTTGCCATAGGAGTTATTACCACAGGAATCTTATATACATCAAGAAATGAAAGTAATTTCTCTTTCAGACCGAGCCTGGCTGCCGTAAGACCTAAAGCTATAAGAGGGCGACGTGATTTTTCAAGCAGGTCGATCACCTTTTGAATATTATTCTGATAATAACCATGTTCCGTAAAATATCCTTCCGGTGATGTTATACTTATCTCAATATCAGAAATATCTGCCGGAAGTCCAATATGTACAGGACCTGGATATGACTCTTTGCATATCCTTAGTGCTGATGCCATTACCTCCACAACGTTTTCTGCATTCAATCTGAAAGTTGCTTTCGTTATAGGTGAAAACAGTTTCTGATGATCGATATTCATCTGGGTTGTCCGGTTGAGCATTACATCACTCATCTCACTCGTTAATACAATAACCGCAGACCTGTCGAGTAAAGCTCCTCCAACACCGGTTGAGATGTTTGTCGCTCCAGGTCCAAATGTGGCGTGACAAATGCCGGGAATACCTGTTAGTCTGGCTGTTACATCTGCCATGATCCCTGCTGAAGCTTCATTAGAGGTGAGTATGAACTCGATGCCTGCATTTTTGAACGCTTCAAGATAAGGTATTGAGGGTCCTCCCGGAATGCCGAATACATACCGGACACCATTAGTAAATAATTGATTCGCAATATACTCTGCAATTGTCATTATTAACATGTTGAATAACAAGCAAAAATATTAAATTCAAGCCAGTCATCCAAACAGATATTTCAGGCTGATGGTTGAATAGTGGAAAAATGATTTTTTTTCTGATATTTGATGACTAAATGTTTTTGATTGTACAGTAAAGGGAACACTATTTTCTGGGCAATTATTGCCTGTCTGTTATGGTCCACTGCCTATGCAGGAATAAAGCTTGGCTTACAATTTGATACTCCGTTTCATTTTGCCGGGATAAGGTTTATTATTTCCGGACTCATGATTCTTCCTTTTACAGTAAGACCTGCAGTGTATATAAAAATGATCAGAGTTCACTGGAAAGTGATTGCATGGGTAACAACACTGCAGATAGTGATTAATTATTCGCTTTTCTATCAGGGCCTGAAGCTTATCCCCGGTGCACTTGGAGCTGTTGTGTATGGAGCACAACCACTTATAATTGCTATCGTTGCCGCAATTATGCATAAAGATGATAAGCTTTCGAAGAAAAAAATTGTTACAATTATTTTTGGCATCTCAGGTGTTATTCTTATCAGTGTCGGAAGACAGGCTTTCAAATTAGGAACCATTCTCGAACTTCTGGGAGTGTTGATGATCCTTGTTGGCAATATTGCGACTGCAGCAAGTAATGTTATCATATCAATGAAAAGCAAGGATATCAACCCATTCGTTCTGAGTTCATCATCCTTATTTTTAGGAGGTATAATACTTTACCTTATTTCAATTCCTGTGGAGATTAGATCAAGTGGGCCAATGCCAGTGAGATACTGGATGATTTTATTATGGTTAAGTTTTATGGCAGCTTCAGCATTTTCAATATGGTATAAATTACTTCAACGACCAGGTGTTAAAGTATCAGAATTGAATTTATGGAAATTTATTACTCCTGTTGCCGGGGCTATATTAAGCTGGCTGCTTATACCGGATGAACATCCCGAATGGATTACCATTTCAGGGATGATTGTTATAACCATATCATTGATATTTTATTACAGAAATACAAAGGTTGTCACATTTGTTGAGAATATTTAATTTCAGTCATGAAGAAAAGACTCATTGCAATTGGTTACTACGCATTTTACTGGCTTGTATTTTTCATTATGGCCAGGCTGTTTTTCATATTAATGCAGTACCATTCTTCATTTCAAAATGATGTTGGTGATCTCTTAGGAACTTTCTGGCATGGTGCGAAACTTGACATCTCAACAACTGGTTATTACTTAATCATTCCTTTGTTGCTATTAATCCCTGGTGTCTATTTTAATGGCAGCTGGTACAGGATAGTTATAAAATGGTATTCATACATCCTGATTATCTTCTCCTCTATAATAATAGTTTCTGATGCAAATCTTTATTCCTATTGGGGATTCAGGATGGATTACACTCCTATGTTATATCTGAAAACACCGGGTGAGGCGATGGCTTCGGTAAGTACATTGAAAATTATTATGTTTTTGATAACAATAGGTTTAGTTGCTTCTGTCTCAATATATCTCTATAACAAGCTAATTGACAGATTATTCAGTAATTTTGAAAGGGTACGGTATCTTATTCCGGCAGTACTTTTCTTCATTATTCTCTCAGGATCTCTTATTATACCTATCCGGGGAGGATTTGGAGTAGCTCCGATTAATGCGGGAGCAGTCTATTTCAGTAAAAAAATGTTCCTGAATCATACGGCAATTAATGCCGTCTGGAATGTTGGCACTTCAGCATTTACTCAAAAGCCTGTTAAGAATCCTTATGAATTCGGTGATCTTTCGGTTGCAAAGAGCATTGTTGATTCACTTACACTTAAAAAGGGATTCCCGGAGAAAGTTCTGAACACTTCCAAACCTGATATTATAATAATCGTGCTTGAGAGTTTCAGCGGTTATCTTATTGGACCGCTTGGCGGGGACTCTTTGGTTACTCCGAATATTAACAGATACTCCAGGGAGGGAATTCTCTTTACAGATTTCTATGCATCAGGAACCAGAACCGACAAGGCAATCCCTGCAATACTTGATGGTTATCCTGCTCAGCCGGCACAGTCAATAATTAAAGAGCCAAAGAAAAGCCAATCTTTGCCGAGTCTTGTTAAGATCCTGATTGATAATGGTTATCACAGTTCATTCTGGTATGGAGGAGAAATTAATTTCGCAAATTTTAATTCATTCGTTATTGGTTCAGGGTTTCATGATATAATTACAAAAAGTAATTTTGATCCGGTAAATTATAATTCCAAATGGGGAGTTCATGATCATATTCTTTTTCAAACTCTTAAGGATTCTATGAAGAGTGTCAAAGAACTTTTTCTCAAAGTCGTTCTTACTTTGTCGAGCCATGAACCATTTGATGTTCCAATGGAACCGGTCTTTAAAGGCTCGGATGACATGGCAAAATACAAAAACTCAGTTTATTATACCGATAAGACTCTTGGATCTTTCTTTGACTGGGCTAAGGGGACCGACTGGTGGAAAAATACTCTGATTATCCTGGTAGCTGATCATTGTGCAAGAATTTCAAGCGATATGCCAAATTATAAGCCGAATGTTTTCAGAATTCCTATGCTTTGGATTGGAGGAGCATTATCTGAAAGAGATATAAGGATTACGAAGCTGGGCAGCCAGGTTGATATTCCGACGACATTATTGGATCAACTAGGCATCCCAGGGCCTTTCCCGTTTAGTAAAGATTTATTGTCAGATCAATCAAAATCATTTGCTTTTTACACTTATAATGAAGGTTTCGGATTCCTTACAGACAGTTCTGCTGTTGGCTTTGATCTTAAAAGCAGGATGCCGATGCTTAGTGAGGGCAAAGATCCGGAATCTGCCGAGAAAAAGGGAAAAGCCTTTCTGCAGGTTTTATTCAATGATTATTTAAAAAGATGATTATTTATAATCACTAATTTCCCATTAATTGAAAGCAAGTCTGATTGGTAATGCTAAAAAAAAGATTCCGCATGTAGTTATAATGCTGGGTATCGTTAGCCTGTTTACGGATGCAGCGTCGGAAATGATCTACCCTCTTGTTCCGGTTTACGTTGCAGCTCTGGGCTCCGGTGCCATTTTGCTCGGTTTAATTGAAGGTGTTGCTGAAACAACTGCTTCAATGTTAAAACTGGTCAGTGGAATTATTTCAGACAAGATAGGAAAGAGAAAGATGCTGGTTCTTATCGGCTATTCGATATCATCTTTTATAAGGCCAATAACAGGTCTTGTTACATCAGGATGGGAAATAATAATTGTCAGGATGTTTGACCGGGTAGGGAAAGGGATCAGAACAGCTCCCAGGGATGCGCTGATAGCTTCTTCAGTTGATGAAAGCATCAGAGGGAAATCGTATGGATTTGAAAGGGCCATGGATAATACAGGTGCTGTTGCAGGACCTATTCTGGCTATTATAGCGCTTCTAGTGTTGTTTATTGGTTTTGGAATGAAAGATTCTCTGCTGGCATTAAGATGGACATTCATTCTTGCCATAATACCGGGAATACTGGCAGTGCTTACAATTATTTTATTTGTAAAAGAATCTGTCCCGGAGAGTGGGACCAGAAAACCATTTACCTTTTCGCTAAAAAGCTTTGATAAAAACTTCAGGAATTATTTGTTAGTTATGATATTGTTTACCCTGGGCAATTCTTCTGATGCTTTCCTTTTATTCAGGGTTGAGGAGGCTATTCATAAAAGCGGAGCCGTGGTTAATCTGGTTAACGGAATAGCACCTCTGCATAAAATGGTCTCAAATTTTGGAGATGAAGCTGCTCGGTCAAAGGTGATCAATATCCTGTTTCTTCCACTTGTTTGGGTATTTTACAATGTCATAAAGGTTATTTTCTCAACTCCCCTGGGGAGTCTTTCAGATAAGATCGGAAGGAAAATAGTAATTAATATCGGATGGGGAATTTATGCTTTTGTTTACTTATCTTTTGCCCTCCTCGTATTCCTCTCTCCTGATCTTCAGATTATTGCCACATTTTTCCTTTTTGCCGTTTATGCCTTGTTCTATGCATTTACTGAGGGAACTGAAAAGGCTTTTGTTGCAGATCTTGTAGGCGAAGAGAAAAGAGGAACAGCATTTGGGCTATTCAATTTTTCGATCGGACTCGGGGCTCTTCCTGCAAGTATTATTTTCGGGTTTCTTTACAGCTATTTTGATAAAGTAATTCCGGGTTATGGAGGAACCGTCGCCTTTGGATTTGGTGGTACCATTGCAATTATTGCCATGATCCTTCTCGCGGTAAGAATAAAAGAGCCTTCAAAAGGCTCTGATAAAATATAAGGATTTCTGTATATATGTTATTAAATATTTTTTTAATCTATCACCCGCCGGGACTGTTGGAAAAGTCTTTTTTAACCACTAAGAATACAAAGCAGGCACAAAGAACACAAAGCTGAAATTAATATTTTGGTTCTTTGTGACCTTTGCGTAAAAGCCACCCCTGCAGTCTGGCCACTGCGCTAAAATAGCCCACCGGGCTATTTCTTAACGCTTGTGCCCCTTCGTGGTTAATGGATTTTGACATCCTATAATATCAAGGAAAAGAGTTAAACAAGTACATAGAAGGTAACAGAATATTTACCGACTGTACTTCTTCTTATCTTTTTTTCCGAATTTACTGTCTCTTTTATAATCTCTGCCTTTGCTTTCTGATCTTCCCTGGCTTCTTTTAACAGGTCTCCTGTCTGACCATTTAGCCGGTCTTTTTCCCTGATAATCTCCACCTGTTCTGGGCTTATCTGTTTTTTCCTGGGCAATCTCAACAGCAACTCTCCTGTCCATGAATGTTGCATTACTTAATGCTCCGATAAGATCATCAGCATAGCTTGCTTCAACCTCAAAAAAGGAAAAGGTTTTCAGGAGATCAATTTTCCCGATTGGTACTTTTCTTCCCTTTGTGTTACTGTTCACCAGTTCAATAAGTTGTTCCGGGTAAAAGCCATCAGACTTGCCAAGATTGATAAAAAGCCTGGTATAGTTTCCAGGATATTCTTCATGTTTACCTCTTCTTCCTGATCGTTCAAAACTGTTATCTCTTTCAGAAACAGGATCGATAATATCTTCACCGTTGCGGTAATCATCAAGGAACCGGTCAAATTGGAGCGAAACAACTCTTTTCAGAAGTTCTTCCCTGTCAAACCCTGCAAGTTTCTCTTTTATCTCGGGAAGGAATTTTTCAATCTCCTGATGTTCAGTGGCAACAGTCTCAAGTTTGTTAAGCCAATGGAATAGCTGTTTTCCGCAGATCTCAGTTCCGGTTGGAATCGGAATAGCCTTGAAAGGTTTCTTAACCATTCTTTCTATCTGCTGTAGGATATGCCTTTCTCTCAGATGCACAAGTGAAATTGAAATGCCTGTTTTTCCTGCTCTTCCGGTTCTTCCGCTTCTGTGAGTGTAAACCTCAATATCATCCGGCAGGCTGTAATTAATTACATGAGTAAGGTCATCAACATCCAGTCCACGGGCCGCAACATCGGTGGCCACCAGTAACTGGAGGTTTTTTATTCTGAATTTCTGCATCACAGCATCGCGTTGCATCTGCGACAGATCACCGTGTAGAGCATCGGCATTATAACCATCGTCGATCAATTTAGATGCCACTTCCTGGGTCTCTTTTCGGGTACGGCAAAAAACAATACCGTAAATGTCAGGTTCAAAATCAGCTATGCGTTTCAGTACTTTGTATTTATCTTTTGCGTGAATAAGATAGTAAGCATGGCTTACGTTATCGGCAGAGGAATTTTTTGTTCCGATTGTTATCTCAACCGGATTATTCATGTATTTCCTTGCGATAGATGAAATTTCTTTCGACATGGTTGCAGAAAACAAGAGAGTTCTATGTCCTTCAGGAACTTCTTCAAGAATTTCGTTGATACTGTCAAGGAACCCCATGTTTAGCATCTCATCAGCTTCATCAAGGATAACCGTCGTAACTGATGAAAGCTTTGCTGCCCCTCTTCCAATAAGGTCTATAAGCCTTCCTGGTGTAGCAACAATAATATGAACGCCCTTTTTCAGGCCTCTGATCTGGTTGTCAATACTTGCCCCCCCATAGACAGCCAGTATTTTAAGTTTACCTGTGAACCTGGCATAATCGGTTAAGTCACCTGTGATCTGCATACATAATTCACGGGTAGGGCAAAGTATAAGTGCCTGAGTATTATTTATTTCTGTATCAGTTGCCTGAACAAGTGGCAACCCGAAGGCTGCCGTTTTTCCGGTGCCGGTTTGTGCCAGTGCAATAATATCTTCCTCACTACCCAGCATTAATGGAATTACTTTTTCCTGCACGGGCATTGGGGTTTCAAATCCAAGCTCCTGAATAGCCTTCAGGATACCGGGAGTGAATCCCATCTCTTCAAAATTTGTCATTATTATGTTTTATGATGTGGTTCCGGGAGCGATGGATTTGTTATCCCGGCCGAAATGAACTCAAATGCAGACTGGGCAAAATGCTTAACAACGCTTCGTTGGAATCACCTTGTTAATTAGGGCGCAAAGATAAGCAAATTATTCTAATTGCAACATAATTAAAAGTTTGGAGTGCCTGGAGTGTCGGGTAGATTCCCGATACCCGTTATTTATTAGTATCTTGGTACTTTAAAATATTGTATTATGAAAAACAAGAGGTTAATAATAATAACATCATTTTTAGCAGTATTGATATGCTTAATAATGATAATGTTATTGTTTTATAATGTTACACCAGGGTTCCTGATGATTTTATCATTAACAATTGGTATTGTTACCGGAGTCTGCATAACTTCATTAGTCTACAATCTGGCAGGTATGGTCAACATCAGAAAGCCTGAAGATGAAAAGTGAATTTTGAGCAGGAAGCAAAAACACTTCTTAACGAATTTTATTTTACTTCAAAACTCGTCTTTCCCACCATTGGTACCCCTGGTTCAGCAATGCCTTCGACATCTGCTTTTAAAATTGCCCTGTTATCTGCATTAAAAAACGAAATGGTTGCATTGCCTTCAATGTCCGTTTCTATGTTCGGCTCCCAAAAGATGGTGGTTCTGAGGTCAGGTTTTTTGTTTTCAGGTTGTGGAACATCATATTTGGGTGAATAAAAAGTACGTGCCTGATAATATCCATAAACACGCTGGTTTATAAAATTCAACGGGGGTTGTACCCGACTGCTGCTTCCCCTTTTTGTAAAAACACTGACTACCCCGTAACTCGCCCGAAATCCGAAGAAAGCTAATTTCCCACTTTCAGTTATAACTTCAATTTTATCCACATCAGACACTTGTAAATCATCGATTCTTTTAAAATCAACTTCAAAACCGTCGAGCAAGAACAAAGGGGAGTTCGTTTTTTGTGGACCAAACCTTACAAAACGCCCCTGAAAGAATCCCGGTATCTGACCCTGCATAACATCAAAAACAGTTCTGTTTCCGTACATTAATTCGGTAATGGGAAGAGACATATCAGGTTCTCCATACGGACGAAAATGGCCATCGGCGTTCTCTTTTACAGATTTTCTGGCATTAACCACAACCTCGTCTAGAGCGATTGTATCACTTATATGATACTTCTTCATGATCTTATATTTCCGTCCTGCTTCATTCCGATAATCAGAAATTTCATTATTATCGGCAACCTGAACAAGATTGGGAGCATAAATATTATTGGAGGAATTCTTAGTTGCCGTATCTGATTTATGTGTCCGGTTAAAATTGAGAGGGGCAGGCTCCCTGAAAATTGAATCGAGCAAAATCAATCCTTTCCCCATATCTTTTTTATTCGAGGCATACAACAGAATATTTTGAGGACCCATAAAACTAAGTCCATTAAAATGGTATTTGCCGGCACTGTCAGTTTGAGTGAATTTAGAAGACGAGCTAACGTTCTCCGACAGGGCCATCGATATGTTAGCGTCTGCAATTGGTTTATCCGACCAGACATGCCTGAGCCTGCCGGACACGGTAATTCCTTTCTCAATCGGATAATCAGATTTAGTAACCGTATCAGGAATATTATTCCAGATAAAATTCCGCCACCCCTGTGTAATCAACAAGTTATCAAGTGCCTGAAAACGTTGGGGAATGGTCGTGTCAAAATAGTATGAAGGCTGTTCAATATGACCCCTGATCTCGGATTCAAGAAATAAATATGAGTTTATGTCCGATTTCTTTTCAAAGCCCTTTATCTGGTTGCCATCGACAACAGAAACCGACAGGTTTGCTAAAACCGGTAAGTCGGAAGTGTCCCTTACTGAAATCTGCAAAGTTACTTTTTGCCTTGGGGTATAAACCTGGCGATCAGGAATTATGCTTATACGGTAATTCTCCCTTGGATGAATATAAAACACACGCTCACAATATGTCCTGCCAGTGGTATCGACCAGCGTTATACAGGCAATCCCTTGAGGAAACTCCTTTTTTGACAAATTAACCGGATTATCAATCGCTTTTACATTTACTTTGGCAGTCATGCATAGTGAATGATGAGATGAGCCGATAATGTCCATTTCTTTGAGGGGAAACTGGTTTAGAGTTTCATGATTTGTTTTAATAGTAACCCGGAAATAATCCTTATTGATATCGGATACTTTTATAGAATATCCTGTTTCTGACACCTTGGGAAGTTCAACCCTGAAAGGGATTCCATTCCCGGCATGTCCTGCAGCAAAATATTTTATTCCTTTTTTTGGAAGAAAGAAAAAGCTCCCCATGCCTAGATGTATGCTTGCGAAGCTTGTTACCGTATCGCCGGAAGAAGAAATCACACTACCTGATACATTGCAACCGTAACCCGAGGAATTCACTGCTTTGAAACCCAACAGAGTGTATACATTTTCAATTAAAGGTCCTCCTTCAGGGAAAAATTGAACATCAACATTTTCATTGCTTTCCTGATGTTTATATTGGGTTAACGATTTTATCTCACTTTGATTTTCAACTACAATTTCTTTTTCAAAAAATAAAACATCCCCAAAGTTCCGCATCCGGTTGGTGTATGCCCTGATCAGGTAATTACCAGAGGCAATTGAATCCCCCAGGTGAAAATCACCGGATCCAATGCCACGATCCATCCTTAATATCAGCCGTTTAACAATTTTTGATCCATTAGAGATAAGTTCTATGTTAAGATCGGCATTGTTATCAGATAATTCATTAGTAATGGCATCAACCAGATAAGCTTTGATCCAGATATCATCGCCTGCAGAGTAATAGGGTCGGTCTAAATGCAAATAAACCTTTTCAAAAGACACATCACTGTTTTTTTTAATTTCTGCAAGCAAGGAGTTTTGGTTTTCAATCTGGGCCTTGATGGGGCAGTACCCCAAGGATAATATCACTAAAATACCAATAATTACAAGTTTCATATTACTATGAATATGTAGGTTAAGGTTAAGCCGCAACAACATTAGGAAACAATCAAATATAGCATTTCCCGACCAAACAAAAAAGGAATATTTCAATTGTAGATGGAGTGCCTGAAGTGCCTTTTGGTCTTGAATACCTTTCATTATTTTAACCGTATTAATTTTCAACCTTTCAACTTTAATTACTCCAAACTTTACTCTAAAAAAGTAACAATATGCACACTTAAAAATATTTGGTAGAATTCTTAAACATTATACCATTAGTTAACAAGTATTTACATAAATTTGTAATTATGGATTCGGGACCTGTAAAAATATATTCGGCTAAAGATACGCCTCGTTTAAGGTACATTGCAGGTATTCTCCTGGGAGACATTCTGGGTTTACAATGGGAAGTGACCACAGATAAGCGTAAGCTGGGGAAACATCCCGTCATTAATTATTCCTCTGATAATATTTCCGGGTCCTTTAAAATCAATCCAGATTCTATTTTATTTGAGGAGGGAATTTGTGCAAAAAACATAATAATCAGTGAGTGGAAAGGGTTGTCTGTTTTTTTTCAGACAGCACCTGATTCTGACCTCCCTTTTGATGTTTTTGCAGCCGCATTTTTTCTTATAAGCAGGTATGAGGAATATCTCGAATTTAAGCCTGATGAATACGGAAGGTTCCCGGCATCTGTCTCGCTTGCTTTTAAAAACGGCTTTTTAGGAAAACCCATTGTCGATTTGTGGGCAAGAGAGCTGTCAAAAGCATTTCTTAAAAAGTTCCCGACTCTTGTTTTCAGACGCAATGAATATAAGGCACTGTTAACTATCGATACTGATCAGCCATTCGCGTACCAGGGTAAAAACATTTTAAGATCTATTGGAGGTCTGTTCCGAGACAAAACCAGCACTCCTGCTACTGTGAGCGACAGATACAGGATTATTGCCAAAGGCGGTAAAGATCCTTATGATGTTTTCGATTATATTGTCGGAAATATTGAAATAAGCAATACTCACACAAAGTTCTTTTTCCCGGTTGGAGACCATTCAAAATATGACAAAAATCCTTCCTGGAAAAATGATGATTACCGGAACCTGATTCATAGAATAGCAGATAAGTTTCAGGTAGGTCTGCATCCCTCATACTCTTCTGCCAGTGACGCGCACCTGATTAATATTGAAGCTGAACGTCTTCAGCTAATTCTCGGAAAAGAAGTCAGGTTAAGCCGTTTTCATTATTTAAGATTATTCATGCCAGGATCATATAACAATATTCTTCGCACTGGGATTTCAGAAGACTATTCAATGGGTTATCCCGATGAACCGGGTTTCAGAGCGGGAATAGCCCGTCCTTACTTTTTTTATGACGTTACTCAGGATAAGCTTACAAATCTTAAAATCATTCCTTTCCAGGTAATGGATGGCACTCTTTATGATTACAAAAAACTTAACCCCGAAAATTCCAGGGAGGTTGTCTTAAAACTAATCAGGGAAACCAGAAATGTTGGCGGACTTTTTGTGAGCATCTGGCATAATACTTCATTGCTTGATAATGATCAATGCAAGGGCTGGCGTGAAGTTTTTGAATTCATAATCAAGAATCAGAAACCATGATAGTTTATCATAAAAACAACGAAATAGACAGGGAACAGTGGGATAATTGCATTAAAAATACTCCAGGTTCCAAGCCTTATGCATATTCCTGGTATCTTGATATTATGGCTCCTGGCTGGCATGCACTCGTTGATGATGATTATGATTCTGTCTTTCCTGTTCCCGGATTCAACCGTTTCGGTATTCAATATGTTGCAACCCCTGTATTTCTTCAGCAGCTCGGGGCATTCTCTCCCGACAAACCTGCTTCCCAGGTAATTAATGAGTTTCTTGATTTTATGCCTGATTTCTATAAGTTTATAGATTTATGTGTTGGACAGAAAATTGATGCAAAAGGTTATAAAGTGACTGAAAAAATCAATTTTGAACTGGATCTCTCAAAGCCTTATGAAACAATTTTTAATAGTTTTTCAGATCACTGCAGACGGAATGTAGAAGCATCAGTCAAAAAGAATCCTATATTAATTTCCGATATTTCGCCGGATGAGATTATTGATCTTTTCATACAGAATAAAGGCAAGGATATTAGAGGTATTAAAGTTCGCGATTACCAGCGTCTGAAAAACCTGATGAATTTTTGTCTCATGAATAAGAAAGGCAGAATGATTGGTGTAAGGGGAGCAAGGAAGAAGCTGATATTTGGGATTTTCCTCGTTGAGATTCGTGGAAACAAGACTATCCTGTTTGTTGTTAACACTCCACAGAGCAGGGAAAGACGAATTGGCTATTTTGTTGTCAATGAATTGATAAAAAACTTTTCTTCAACCAGGACTACCCTCGATTTTGCCGGTTCTTCAATTCCTTCCGTTGCTTCATTCATTGAGTCTTTTGGGTGTGTGAAGATGCCATTTTACAGGCTTTATCGAAACAGGTTGATCTGGCCGCTAAGGATGTTTAAGTAAAAGGCTTTATGCCTTTACTGCAAGAGTTCCATTTCCTCGTCGTTAACGACATCTCTGAGCTCTCCGTTTTCACATTTAAGTGTCCGGGCTGAGAATTTCTTCAGAAGCGTATAATTATGAGTAGCGACAACCACAGCTCTGCCAGTCTTGCTGATATCTGTCAGAAGCCTTAAAATACCTTCTGATGTTTCAGGATCAAGGTTGCCTGTAGGTTCATCCGCCAGAATTATTTCAGGATCATTAAGCAGGGCTCTTCCGATAACAACACGTTGTTGTTCTCCTCCTGACAGCTGATGTGGCATCTTATTACCTTTAGTTTCAAGGCCTACTTTTTCAAGAACTTCATCGATTCTTGTATCAATTTCCAGCTTATTTTTCCACCCTGTTGCTCTGAGGACAAATCCAAGATTCTCATTAACTGTCCTGTCGGTCAGAAGTTGAAAATCCTGAAAGACTATTCCTATTTTACGGCGGAGGAAGGGAACCTCCCTCTTTTTAATTTTTGCCAGGTCATAACCGGCAACAAGACCAATCCCTTCTTTCAGAGGGATCTGGGCATTAAGCGTTTTAATGAGACTCGATTTCCCGCTTCCTACCCTGCCCACCAGATAAAGAAACTCACCTTTTCCCACACGAAGATTAACATTGGACAGCACCAGATGATTCTGCTGCCATATGCTACAGTTAGTCAGCTCAATAATAACATCCAGTGGAAGAATTTCCTGCATTTTCCGGCTATTTAATGTGCAAAATAAGGAAAGAATTGATAATTAAGGTTTATATGTTGATAAAATCAGTAATAAAGGCCCTTTGCCGGCGTTTAATAGTTGTAATTTTACGATTAATTAAAAAACAGGGTTTATGTTATATGTGGCTTACAATTAACATATTATGTGCCATGTATGCTTATTTGAACATAATCGGTGTTTTTTTTGTGAAGGGCAAAAAAAAATAAGTTATGAACAGAAACAAAAATATTCTGATATTCAGTTTCCTTTTAATATTCCTTCTACCCGTCTCATCACAGGTTCCATTTACTGTCAGAGAGACCGGATCAGAATTTTATAGGGGAATGGAATTGTTCAATAAAGAAAAATACCCTGCTGCAATAAGGCTCTTCGATTCTTTCATCAGAAACGGTGAAAGATCAAACCTGAATCAGGTGGCCGATGCTGAATATTACAGTTCGGTTGCTGCATTAAAGCTTTTCAATTCCGATGCTGAATACAGGATGATGATGTTCATTTATTCTCATCCTGAAAGTCCACGGATTAATGATGCCAGACTTGAATTAGGCAACTATTTTTATCAGAACAAAAACTATAGGAAAGCCGCAGGCTATTATGAGACTGTGAACAGACAGGATTTGAAATCAGAAAAGCTTGCAGAATATTTTTTCCGGTTTGGATATTCACTTTATATCAAAGGTGATCAGAGCAGGGCACTTCTGATGTTTTCTGAAATTAAGGATATTGATACTGAATATACACCACCTGCAATATACTATTTCTCCCAGATTGCCTACGAACAGAAAATGTACCAGACAGCTTTAGAGGGATTTGTTCGCTTAAAAGAAGATGAAACTTTTGGAGGAGTGGTTCCATTCTATATTGTTCAGATACTTTACCTCCAAAAAGACTACGACGGTATACTATCAATGGCTCCCGATCTGCTTAAATCGGCCGGAAAATCGAGGGCTGTTGAGCTTTACAGGTTTATCGGGGATGCTTACTACAGCAAGGGAAGTTATAAGGAAGCATTGCCGTTTCTGGAAAAATATTCTACCGGAGCAAAGGCAAGTGGCCGTGAAGATAAATATGAGTTGGGTTACTGTTATTACAAAACAGGAGATATTGATAAAGCAATTAAGATTCTTCTTGAAGTAGATGCCAAGAGTGACATCCTAAGTCAGAATATCTGGAATATTCTTGGTGATTGTTATCTTCAGAAAGGTGATAAAACACGTTCCAGACTGGCATTTGGTCAGGCTTCAAAGTTAAATTTTGACAAGAAGATCAAGGAAGAATCGCTTTACAACTTCGCAAAACTTACATACGAAACAGCGTATGCACCTTTTGGAGAAGCGATTGCAGCTTTTCAGGAGTATATTGATCTGTATCCGGGATCAAAAAGGATACAGGAGGTATACGATTATCTGGTAGGTACATTTATGCAGATTAAAAACTATAAAGCTGCGCTTGCTGCACTTGATAAGATTGGAAATAAAGAAAGCAGGCTTGAGGAGGCTTATCAGAAAGTTGCTTTTTTCAGGGGACTGGAGCTTTTTAATAATCTGGAGTTCGAAGCCTCAGTAACTATGTTTGATAAGTCGCTTAAATATGAAAAATATAACATGCAGATAAGGGCAAGATCTGTTTACTGGAGAGGAGAAGCGAATTACAGATTAGGTCACTATGATCTGGCAAAGGCTGATTATGAGTTATTTATGGGACTTCCTGGTTCGACCCAATTAAGTGAATACAATCTTGTTAGGTATAATCTTGGATATGCGTACTTTAATCTTAAAGACTATACAAATGCATTAAGCAATTTTAAAGCATTCGAATCCGGGGTTGCTAACGCAAAACCTGAAGTACTTGCTGATGCGAAAAACAGAATTGCGGATTGCTATTATGTTGCCACCAGCTATGCTTCTGCAATTGATTATTACGACAAAGTTATTGCATATGGAAATATGGATGCAGATTATGCCATGTTTCAGAAAGGATTTTCTCTTGGACTGATTAATAATACCAAAGGTAAGGTTGATGTTCTTACTGCCCTCATGCAGAAATTTCCCTCTTCGACATTCGTTCCTGATGCAATCTTTGAAAGAGGCAGGGCTTATCTGGTACTTGAAGATTATGCAAAAGGTGAAGCAGACTTTAATACAATCCTTACAAATTATTCAGGCAGCTCATTTGTTCCTCGTTCAATAGTTCAGCTGGGCCTGCTTTACTATAATCTCGGTGAGAATGAAAAGGCTATTTCCCAATACAAAAAGGTAATTGAAAACTATAAATCAACTCCGGAAGCGAGGGATGCAATGACCGGACTTAGAAATACCTATGTTGATTTAAATGAGGTAGATGCTTATTTTTCTTATGTTAAAACACTAGATGGCTATGGTGATATAAATCTTGCTCAAAAAGATTCACTCCTGTATGCGTCGGGCGAGAATCTTTTTATGACCGGCAAATATGATAAAGCTTCCGATATTTTAAAAAGCTATATAAGTGAGTTTCCAAATGGCAGTTTCAGGCAGAATGCACAATACTACCTTGCAGAATGTCTCAGATCGGCGGGTAAAAATGACGATGCGCTCAAATTGTACATAGAAGTTTCAGCTGAACCAAATAACCAATTCCTTGAACAATCGTTAATTATTGCTGCATCAATGCTTTTTGACAAGGAAGATTATGCTGCATCGCTCGATTATTATGAGAAGCTTGAAAAGGTTTCCTCCAGTGATGTAAATACCCTTCTCGCACTTAAGGGACAACTAAAGTCGGCCTATCAGGCAGGCGATGCACAGAAAACAATTGTTGCTGCCGGGAAAATAAATAATTCGGCAAATGTACCTCAAGAGTTGGTAAGGGAGGCTACTTTTATGAGTGCCAAAGCAAATTACAGCCTTAATAATTTTGATGACGCCCTGAGAGATTTCAGAAAGGTGGCAACAGAAGTGACCAGCATTGAAGGAGCGGAGTCGAAATACAGAGTGGCAGAACTTCTTAACAAGAAAGAAAAAACTGCAGAAGCAGAAAAAGTAATAACTGAGTTTATTGATCAGAAGACACCTCATCAGTACTGGATGGCAAGAGTATTTCTTCTTCTTGCTGACATAAGTATTAAAAAGGGCGATTCCCTTCAGGCGCGTGCAACTCTTCAGAGCCTGAAGGATTATTACAAGGTTGATAACGATGGGGTGCTTGATGAAGTAAAAGCTAAATTAAATTCGCTTGACGAGAGTAAATCAGTCACGGATAAGACTGACAAAGAGCAAAATAGCATACAGCAATAATAATACTGATAAAGAAATTTATTTGACATGATAAAAAGAAACCTGATTATACCAGTCTTCATAATAATTTCTTTATTGCCGGTCAATGCCCAGATAAAGAAAAAGGAAACCGGACTAAAACGGGAGGTTACTTTGTATAATCCGTACAAACCCTCACTTCCGGAATCCAAAAAAAGGAGTTTCCTGCCGGACATGAATGATACCTCGAAAGTAAGACCTGACTTCAGGTATGATGTAAAGACCACACCTTTTCTTCCTGAATATACCATAAGTCCTATTAAGGCAGCTTCCTTGCTGCCAGACCCTTTACCTAAACTTTACAAGAGCTATATAAACTTAGGAATCGGAAATTATTTCACACCCCTGGCTGAGATCAGTATTACAAATGAACGGTCAAAAAAAGGTTCAATTGGTTTTTACGCCCGGCATTTCTCAACTAACGGAAATGTTGAACTCGATAATGGCAAGAAAGCTTTTGCAGGGTATATGGACAATGATGCTTCACTTTATGGCCGGAAATTATTCAGAAGAAACACTCTTGAAGGCTCATTGGATTATACCGAGAAGACCAGGCATGCATATGGTTATGCACCTTCTTTTTCTGACTATTATCCCTCCAATAAAGAGACAAGGCTGCCGTATACCAATGTAGGTGCAAAAGCTTTATTTTCCTCATTGACATTGGATTCCGCAGACTTTTCTTATAACTTCCATGCATCCTTTGACTACTTTACCTCTGAAAAAAACAAGTCTCAGCGTAAAGTTTCAGTCTCAGGGATGATGGCCAAATCCTATAATGATTTCTACATTGGTTCGGGTTTAAACTATGACTCATACCATTTTTCTGACTTTCTTAATACCCCGGCAGAATATGTTGCTTCAATCAGCCCGTTTCTTAAGAAAAACTCAGCGACTTGGAGCTTCAAACTTGGACTTCAGGCATTGCTCGAAAAGGATATGACTGCATTTACCAGTCTACATGTATATCCTGATATAAATTTCAGCTTCAATGTTGTTCCAACATACATAAACTTTTTTGCCGGATTATCAGGTAAACTGGAGAAAAATGACCCATTGAAAATTATTACTGAAAATCCATTTTTGATGCCAAATGGAAGTCTTTATAAACTTCCAAGTACAAGCCATGACCTGGTTATTTTTACCGGTTTGAAAGGAAATACGGGGTTAGGCGGAAATTACATAATATCTGGCTCATATTCACTGATCAGCGATATGCTCTTTTATTCGAACATAGTTATTCCTGATTCTCTACCCCCTAAAAGAGGAAACTATTTTACAGCCCTTTCTGACGATGTTGAACTACTTAATATACATGCTGAAATGAACGGCCCGATAAGTGACAAAATTTCCTTCAGTGGAGCTGTTAACTTGTATGATTATACACTGTCAAAATTTCAATATGCATGGGATAAGCCGGGGTGGGATGGCAAATTGGGATTAAAGTACAACCTGCGGGATAAAATTATTGTTGGAATGGAAATAAGTGTTCAGGGTAAGCGGCATGAAATAGTCAATGGATATTATGTTGTTCCGGCTGCGGGTCCATCGGTTCCGGCCCAGGTAGATCCAAGGGTTTTAATGGTGATGCCGGCTCATTTCAATCTTAACCTGAGTGCTGAATATCGTTACTCCAAAATACTCTCCTTCTGGACAAAACTAAATAATATTGCTAATAACCGCTATTATGAGTGGGCATATTATCCCTCACAGGGAATTCTGTTCATGCTAGGGTTTACATATAGCCTATAATCCCTTCGGATTTTGCCCCCCAACCCCCCTAAAGGGGGGCTAATTCGGATTTACAATATTTATTTTAGAATACATTTTTTCTTTATTTTTTAGTATGTAAAAATCTTTCTCAATGAACGGGTATTAAACCCCTTTAGGGGGATGGGGGGCAAAAAAAACGAGATTTTCAAACAATCAGACTTCAAAACACACATTTAACATTTTAGTGTTAATTTCTTGCTGAAAAATGTGCATTATTTTTAACATTTTTTTAAGAAAAAACAATTAAAAATCCGTATATTTGCACCAATAATTAATAATCATAATATCAATATTTTATAATAGAATAAGTGAGGTTGATTCTGATGGCTGAAAACAGCAAAAAAGATATCCGGATTTCATTACAAAAAATCAAGTTTAATGTCGGTAATAAAGGAGTCAAATCAGTTATGACGCCTCATTAAAATTTTGTTTCGTACAATTTAAAATTGATATTAGGACAGGTTGACTTAAAAATAGAGGAATAATGAGCAAGAATGAAAAGAAATTGCAGGACAGTAAGGATTATTCAGCAGATAATATTCAGGTGCTGGAGGGTCTTGAGGCTGTGAGAAAAAGACCTGCGATGTACATCGGGGATATTGGTGTAAAAGGGTTACATCATCTTGTATATGAGGTTATTGATAACTCAATAGATGAGGCTATAACAGGCTATTGCACAAAAATTGAAGTTGTGATTAACGAAGATGGCTCTGTGACTGTTATAGATGACGGAAGAGGTATTCCTACCGGAATGATGGAAAAAGAAAAGAAATCAGCCCTTGAGGTTGTTATGACTGTTCTCCATGCTGGTGGTAAGTTTGATAAGGATTCCTACAAAGTGTCAGGAGGCCTTCATGGTGTGGGTGTTTCCTGCGTGAATGCACTTTCAACGCAGCTGTCTGCTGTTATTATGAGGGAAGGAAATATATTCAGACAGCAATATGAAAAGGGAAAACCTATAACGCCTGTAGAAGTAATCGGTAAATCAGATAAGTCAGGAACTTCTATAACTTTTAAGCCTGATGGAACTATCTTCCAGACTACTGAATTTAACTTTGAGATACTATCAGCACGTCTTCGTGAGCTTGCTTTCCTTAACAAGGGAATATTACTAACAATAAAAGATGCCAGAGAGCTTATTGATGATGGAAATGGTGGTACAGCCCGATATGAAGAGTTTCGATCCGAACTGGGTCTGAAAGAATTTGTTGAATATCTTGATTCCAACAGGGAAAGGCTTATTGAAAAAATTATTCATATAACTTTTGATAAGACTGAGATTCCTGTAGAGATTGCACTCCAGTATAATAATTCATTTTCCGAGAACGTACATTCTTATGTAAATAATATTAATACTATTGAAGGAGGCACACACCTGGCCGGATTCAGAAGGGGTTTAACGCGTACATTAAAAAAATATGCTGAAGATTCAGGTGCTACCTCAAAATTGAAATTTGATATCAATGGTGATGATTTTCGTGAAGGTCTTACAGCAATAATCTCGGTTAAAGTTGCTGAACCTCAGTTTGAGGGTCAGACAAAAACCAAACTTGGAAATTCAGAGGTCATGGGTGCTGTAGACCAGGCTGTAAGTATGATGCTTACAAATTACCTCGAAGAAAATCCAAAAGATGCAAGGATCATAGTACAGAAGGTGATCCTGGCCGCTACTGCCCGTCATGCAGCACGTAAAGCAAGAGAGCTTGTACAGAGGAAAAATGTTTTATCCGGTTCAGGACTTCCGGGAAAACTTGCAGATTGTGCTGACAGGGATCCGGCTAATTGCGAAATATATCTTGTTGAAGGTGATTCTGCAGGTGGAACAGCAAAACAGGGACGAGATCGTGGCTTTCAGGCTATTCTTCCATTAAGAGGAAAGATCCTGAATGTTGAAAAGGCAATGCAGCACCGGATATATGAAAGTGAAGAGATAAAAAATATTTTTACTGCGCTTGGCGTAAATATCGGTACCGAGGACGATAGCAAAGCCCTAAACATTGAGGGACTGCGTTATCATAAAATCATTATAATGACTGATGCTGATGTGGATGGTTCTCATATTACAACACTCATCATGACATTCTTTTTCAGATATATGCAGGATCTTATCAAAGGAGGAAACATTTATATTGCCACACCTCCGCTGTACCTGATAAAAAAGGGTAAGACAGAACGCTACTGCTGGACAGAAGAAGAACGCGAATTAGCAGTTCTGGAGATGGGCCAGGGGAAAGAATCCTCAGTTGGAGTACAGAGGTATAAAGGCCTCGGTGAAATGAACGCGGAACAGCTATGGTCAACAACAATGAATCCTGAAACAAGGACGCTTCGACAAGTAACAATTGAAAGCGCTGCCGAGGCTGATCATATATTCTCAATGCTCATGGGCGATGAGGTTCCACCAAGGAGAGAGTTTATAGAAACTCATGCAAAATATGCAAAAATTGACGTCTAAAACCTGAGAAGTGCGAAAAATTATTTCTGTTTATTTTCTGGTACTGGTTTCATATATTTTGAATGCCCAGGAGCCAGCCAAAGTAATGTCTTTAGTTTTTGATGAAGCATTAACAGACCGGACTGCATATAACACACTCGAAGATCTGTGTAAACACACAAAGGGAAGAATAGCGGGATCAGTTGCTGCAGAAAAAGCTGTTGAGATTGGCAGAAAAGCTCTTATTAATGCCGGGGCTGATAGTGTATGGCTTCAGCAAGTAACTGTGCCTCATTGGGTGAGAGGAATTGAAAAGTGCAGTGTAAATTCATCACTTCAGGGAACAAAGGATCTGGCTATAACAGCTCTCGGACTATCTGTTGGCACAAATGAAGCAGGGTTAACATCAAAAGTAGTAGAAGTTCATGATTTTGAAGAGCTTAAGAATTTAGGTAAACTGGGTATTCAAGGTAAGATAGTTTTTTTCAACCGCCCTTTTGACAATAAGCTATCCAATTCATTCGCTGCTTACGGAGGGGCTGTTAATCAGCGTGTTATGGGTCCTTCGGAAGCCTCAAAATATGGCGCAATAGCCGTTATCGTAAGATCAATGACCCAGTCTCTTGATAATTTCCCCCATACAGGAGTTACCCGTTATGCAGATAGTGTCAATAAAATACCGGCTGTTGCAGTTTCTACATTGGATGCAGAGTTATTAAGCCGATGGTTGAAATCTGATCCCTCACTTACTATTCATCTGGTTTCAACTTGCCGGAACTATCCCGACACATTGTCATACAATGTTATAGGTGAAATATATGGTTCTAAGGAACCTCGTGAATATATAACGGTAGGAGGGCACCTGGATGCCTGGGACATTACCGAAGGAGCTGTTGATGATGGAGGCGGATGTGTTCAGGCTATTGAAACGATACGCATTTATAAAAAGCTTGGCATAAAACCTAAACGGACTATAAGAGCAGTTCTGTTTATGAATGAAGAGATGACCACTACCGGAGGGAAGACATATGCTGAAGAGGCAAAAAGGAAAGGTGAAGTTCATTTTGCTGCTCTCGAATCGGATCGTGGCGTTATGAGCCCCAGAGGATTTAGTTTTGATGCAGATAGTCTGAAACTGGAAAAATTCCGGACTTTGGCTTCCTGGTTTGCTCCATACAATATAAGAGATTTCGATAAAGGAGGAGGTGGCTCTGATATTGCGCCTCTGAAAGTTCTTGGTGCGCAACAGATTGGATATATACCTGATTCACAAAGATACTTTTGGTACCATCATTCAGCAAATGACACCTTCGAACAGGTAAATATACGTGAGCTCCAAATGGGAAGTGCAGCTATAGCGTCCTTAATATATCTGATAGATTTGTTTGATCTTTAACTCTGTGGGCCTCTGTGATTCCTCAGTGTCTCTCTGTGTAAGTTCTTTTTTTGTTACACAGATGTTCAGAGAGGAATCACAGAGTTTCACAGAGAAGAATTAGATCCCAAAGACTTTCCTCCTGATAACTACAGCATTATCGGTACAGACTTCACTGCAACAGAAGCATCTTATGCACTTATTATCAGTCAGCAGTATATAAGTCTTATTTGATGGCAGTGGCAAAATAGCCTGAACCGGGCAAATATTAACACACTTCTGGCACCCTGTGCAGTTTTCGTGAATAAAGACAGGCCTTCGTTCAAGTTTTTTAAGGAATTTAATCCTTCTCATAATAAACTTCAGCGCGATATTATTGGTTGTTGAGATAGGAACTTTAGTGAACCCCTTCTTTATGATGCTGCTTATTTCAGGTCCGTCATAAAGGATTTCATCTTCTGACTGTAACCAGTTCTTCCTGAAGAAAGCTGCCCTTGAAGTGGGAACAACCATTGGCTCATAACCTGCAACACGGCTGGCAATTATATCAAGCGCCAGAGGATTAGTTGATCCGAACAGAAGTCCTATTTCAACCGGCAAACCACGTCCGGGGCCCGGACCTTCCATTCCCATAATACCATCCATCAAAAAATAATCGGGAGTGACCGCTTCATTAAGATCAACGAGAAACTCTCCAAATTTGCTTCTGTCCTGGTGCAAAGCATGCTGTTTCCCTTTGCTGAAGCCGGGTACTATCCCCAGAGTATTTTTTATTGCACCTGTGAAATAAACGAGTTCGTGGTTTTTAAATTTAGGAAGAGAAATAATAAGATCGACCTGTTCAACAATAGCTGCGACCTTTATCTTCCCTCTCCTTAACGATTTCTCCACAGGATTCGTCATGAAATCAATCCATTTAGCTCCGGTAGTTTCGCATACTTTAAAAATACCTGATTTCTCACCCTTGAATTTATTTGTGTGAACTGCAGGAGAATCTCCGACCACAACAGTAGCCCCTTTGGATTGAAGAAAGCGTATCATAGCTTCCACCACTACAGGATGAGTACTTATACATTTTGACGGGTCATCATCCGTTAGGATATTTGGTTTTACCAATACTCTTTTCCCCTTAACATCGGGGCCATCGGTTTTTTGATATATATCAGAAATTAAATCATAGACCTCATGAAGATCATATTCACTGCACTTTCTGACAGCAATTTTATTATTCATAATTTCTTCCCCTTAAAAGTGTGCAAATATAGAAAATGTTTGAAAAGTAATATTGACTAGCTACACTCTATTTCTAGATTTCTAGTCAATCTTGGTGGAAGCAGGAAATGGGGTTTATCGGACTAGTTATTCGATATCAAATCTTTGATATTATCTTCGATTTCCGAAATGATTTTGTCTGAGGGGCCGGAATAATTGTTAATTATTATACTAAAAACCATCTCTTTGCCAGAAAGTGTTGTAAAATATCCTGCATAGCTTCTCACCCTCGTCATTGACCCGCTTTTTGCCTTGAGGCGGGAGGTGAAGAGTGGATCCTTAAAAGAATTTTTGAGTGTTCCGTTTTTTCCGGCATCCGGCAGGGATGAATAATATTCAGAAAAGTATTTTCCCCTGTTTTTCATATAAACCAGAAGTCGAACCAATTCTCTGGTATTGATGGAATTAACTGGTGATAGACCACTGCCGTCTTCAATAAACATACCGTTTGTTTCTATACCGGAATTTTTAAGGAATTCGATAATTACTTCCGCTCCGGAAGCAGTTGATCCGACATTTTTAAATTTTTTACCCAACTCTTTTATAAGATGCTCCGCAAAAAGATTAACACTTTCGTGGTTAAGCACGCTGATAATATCGGAAAGAGGAGGAGAGATGGTTTCTGTAACTGGTACGACATTTACAGGTTTATATGCCTTTTCAGATCTGATAGTAGTTGGTTTTCCGGAGATTTTAACTCCTCCTGACTTAAGCTTTTCATTAAGTACTTTGGCTAAAAGAAGCGGAGGGTCTGTTATTGAAGCCTTGAGAACAAAATCGACCTGGTTGACAGGTATTTTGCCGGCGAGCCAGCCACTGGTACTGTAAGGTGCTGCAAAAACATATCCTTCATCAGTATCGCCTGTAGCTACAAGAAAGTTAGATAATTCAGACTTGCATTCATTCGGGGCGATCTCTTTAATTTCCGGAAGTGAGCTGTCGGCTGAAGTCATGAAATGGATATCATAGGAGTTGTCAAAGACAGATAATCCATATGCACCGGCGCCATAATAATTACCTTCATCCTCCCACAGCCATTTGGCAGGGACAGGTAAATAATCATAATAAGAGTCATCTGTAATTACCCTTCCTCTTATTCTTTTAATCCCTAGTTTTTTAATTTGTGAAACCCAGTTGGATAAAAAGCCATCATAGTGGTCAGAAAAATATTTTGACCCAAGTGAGGGATCGCCTCCTCCTATGATGATTATATCTCCTTTCAGTATTCCAAATCTTTTATTCAGTGTTCCTGTATAACCTATTGTTGTCTTGAAAGTATATCCGGGGCCAAGCAATTCAAGAGCAGCTGCCGATGTAATAACCTTCATTACTGAAGCCGGAATCAGGCTTATTCCCGAGTTATAATCAATTAAAATATCTCCTGTTTTCGCGTTTGCAACACACAACGAGACAGATGCATGTGCCAGCGAAGAATCGACACGGAATGTTTCAGATGATTTCTCCTGTGAATAAGAACAAATGGCTAAGCATGCCAGCGAAAAAATAAGCAATAATCTCCTCATTTCAGAACTGATTTATTTTGTTCCAGAGTTGATAGAAGACCGCATGCTGCCTGAATGTCTACACCACGACTGGCTCTGATAGTTGTTAGTATCCCTTTTGCATTAAGCGCTTCTTTGAAATTAATGGTGGTTCCAAGATTTGGACTCTGGAATTCTGAACCGGAAATCTGGTGAAAACGAATAATATTGATCCGGCATTTTATGCCGCTAAGTATCCTAGCCAGCTCTTTTATATGAGCTGGGGTATCATTTATTCCCTTAAAAAGGATATATTCAAAAGAGACTCTTCTCTGGCTGTTAAAATCAAAATTGCGAATAATATCCAACACCTCTTTGACGGTATTGGTCCTCTGGATTGGCATAAGTTTTCTTCTTTCCTCGTCAAATGGGGAGTGAAGGCTGACTGCAAGATGACACCGGCTTTTCTCAAGAAATTCTTTAATGCCTGCTACCATTCCTACAGTACTGACTGTAATTCGTGTAGGGCTCCAGCCATATCCCCATTCAGCTGTAAGAATTTCAAGGCTCTTAAGTACCTCGGGAATATTGTCTAATGGTTCACCCATTCCCATAAAGACCATGTTCGTCAGATTCGCGAATTCAGGCAAGCTTCTGAATTGGTTAAGTATCTCATTCGATGAGAGGTTTCCCTGAAATCCCTGTTTACCTGTCATACAAAAGATACACCCCATTTTACACCCGGCCTGTGATGATACACAAATTGTAGCATGATCATCATCAGGGATATAGGCCGTTTCTATAAATTTGTCGTTCAGAACTTTATATAAGTATTTTTTGGTTCCGTCCAAACTTTTGGATTCATTAACAGGTGCGGAAAGACCTATTTCATATTCAGCTGAGAGAAGTTCTCTTGTTTTTTTTGAAAGGTTTGTCATTTCATCAATCGACTGGATCTCTTTCTTATATAGCCAGTCTGATATCTGTTTTGCTGCAAACCCGGGCAATCCGACCCTTTTTGTAACAGCAATCAGTTCATTAAGCGTCTTTCCGTATAGTTTTTCTTTAAGCATAATTATGGCTCAGGGCGCAGGGCATTAATAATCTGTAATTTTAGTCTATTCCTTTTGTCTTTTATCTTCGCACGCCTCACACTTCACACCTCAATCATGCCTTCAAACATGTAGGTTGCCGGACCTGAAAGCCAGATATCATCAATAACATTTCCGTCAATTTTGAATGAAACTTCCAGATTTCCACCCTTGGTTTTCACTTTGACAGGAATAATGTCAAATTGTCCTGATAAAACTGAAGCAATGGCAGAAGCTGTTACTCCTGTTCCGCAGGAAAGAGTTTCCTCTTCAACACCTCTTTCAAAAGTTCTTACATAGATTCCGTTTCCAATTATCTCTACAAAATTGACGTTTGTTCCACCAGGTGCAAAATCTTCTGACCATCTGATTTTTTTGCCTTCCGCATTGACATCCAGCTTGTCTATATCTTTCTGAAAGATAATATAATGCGGTGAACCGGTATTTACAAAATAGTTATCTTTTATGATACGGGGTTCTTTTACATCATTCATCTGAAGACGAATTATACCGTCTTCAGAAATTGCCTTGTGTACTCCGTCAATAGCCTTAAAGGTTAATTGTTTACGCGCAATTCCTGACCTTATTGCGAAGTCTGATGAGCACCTGCCCCCATTTCCGCACATGGTGCTTTCAAAGCCGTCGGAGTTGAAGTACTTCATTTCAAAATCATATTGATTGCTACCGGAAATAAGGATCAATCCATCAGCGCCTATACCAAATCTCCTGTCACATAATTTATTTATAAGAACAGAATTATCCGTATCAATAATACCATTCCTATTGTCAATGATTATAAAATCGTTACCTGTTCCCTGGTATTTGTTAAATACTATTGTCATCAGTGTTAAAGTGTTGTTAAAAGTTAGTAAAATATTGAAGATCACTCGAAAAATGCATGATCTTTGTAAAACAAAAAAACAATAATTAGGTTATAAAGATATTAAACTTTTGTGAAGGCAGAATAAAAGAACCTCGAGCTGCAACGAAAGTATAGTTTAATTAAAAATGAAATTCTATGAAAGGTAAGTATTTATTAGGTGCACTATTTATGGCTCTTTTAGGAGCATCGATTGCTTTGTTTGCTTATACAAAGATAATTGTAAAGCCTGTAATGGCTGTATCAAAAGATAGTTCCAAGGTTGAACTTCAAAATGCAAGAGCCTATCTGACATCATTACAGACCCAGGAAGGGCAGATTGATTTCACATATGCTGCTGAGATGACAGTACATGCTGTCGTTCACGTTCATATAAAAATGATGGGAGCTCCTGATAATCCCATTATGGACTGGTTTTATGGGGATCGGAATTCCAAACCGAGGGAAGTAAGCGGTTATGGATCAGGAGTTATAATTTCAGATGATGGATATATAATTACAAATAACCATGTTATTGAAAATGCTGAATCAGTTGATGTTACATTAAATGATAAACGAACATTTACAGCCAAGGTGGTAGGGCGCGACCCGGGTAGCGATATTGCGCTCCTTAAAATTAAAGCAGACAACTTACCATATATTAAATATGGTGACTCAGAACAACTCAGGCTTGGTGAATGGGTTCTCGCAGTTGGAAATCCTTTTAATCTTACATCCACGGTCACAGCCGGGATTGTCAGTGCCAAGGGTAGAAGTCTTGGATTAAATGAAGGTGGTGCATATAGTATTGAATCATTTATTCAGACTGATGCTGCTCTTAATATGGGAAACAGCGGCGGGGCTCTTGTAAACACAAAAGGGTTACTGGTTGGCATTACTTCAGCTATAATCTCCCCAAGCGGTGCTTACTCAGGAAACTCTTTTGCAATACCGGTAACTATTGTAAAAAAAGTTGTAAATGATCTGAAAGAGTATGGACAGGTTCAGAGAGCCTTTATCGGCGTAAACATTAAAGATCTTGTCTCAGAGGATGCCGATAAATTTAAACTTAATGAACTAAAAGGTGTTCTTATTACAAGAGTTATTGATGATGGGTCAGCGAAAGAAGCCGGACTCAAAGAAAATGATGTTATACTTAAGTTTGATGGAAACAGTGTGAACACTGTATCAGAATTACAGGAGCAGGTTGGCAAACATCGTCCTGGTGATAAAGGAACTGTGACATATTCCAGAAACGGGAAAGAAAATACCATCCCTATTATTCTGAAAAACCAGGCAGGAAATACGAGCGTGGTTACAGCCGCGATGGAAGGAGACATTGTATTTGGTGCACGGCTTGAAGCATTGGGATCTTCAGAAATGAGTTCAATGGATGTTGATTATGGGGTAAAAGTTGTGGAAATTAACGAAGGTAAATTTAAGGATATCGGCATGGCCCGTGGATATATTATACTTAGTGTGAATGGCAAAAAGGTAAAAACTCCTGCTGATGTGAGGGAATTTACAAATAGCGAAAAGACACTTAAATCTATCAGCGGAATACAGCCGGATGGGACAATATTTAATTATCAGTACCGCAATTAATATTATCAAATGCATAATTCACTGTGATTCAGGGGATTTATAAAAATAAATCCCCTTCTTACAACATTAGTGAATTATTTTTGTTATTACATAATAAAGCAATATCTTTGCGGAAATTTTTCGGGAGGCATAATGAGACAGCTAAAGATTACCAAATCCATAACAAACAGAGAGAGTGCATCACTCGACAAATATTTGCAGGAAATTGGTAAGGAAGAGTTGATATCGGTAGAAGAAGAAGTTGAATTGGCTCAACGGATAAAGAAAGGCGACAGAGCTGCTCTAGAGAAACTCACCAAAGCAAATTTACGTTTTGTTGTTTCTGTTGCAAAGCAATATCAAAACCAGGGACTTAGTCTCCCCGATCTTATCAACGAAGGGAATTTGGGCCTTATCAAGGCTGCAGAAAAATTTGATGAAACGCGTGGTTTCAAGTTTATTTCGTATGCTGTATGGTGGATACGTCAGTCGATACTTCAAGCTCTTGCTGAACAATCACGTATTGTTAGATTACCTTTGAATCAGGTTGGTTCACTAAATAAAATCAATAAAGCATTTTCCAAATTTGAACAGGAGAACGAAAGAACTCCGTCACCCGAGGAGCTTGCTGATGTTCTTGAACTGCCGAAGGAAAAGGTAACTGACACGCTGAAAGTATCGGGCCGCCATGTATCTGTTGATGCTCCATTTATTGAAGGTGAGGATAACAGCCTGCTTGATGTTCTGACAAACTCGGATTCCCCTGTTGCTGATAAGCTTCTGATGGATGAGTCTCTTTCCAGAGAGATTTACCGGGCGCTGGCAACACTCACTGAAAGAGAGCGAGACATTATAAGATTCTTCTTCGGTATAGGATGCCAGGAGATGACCCTCGAGGAGATAGGTGAAAAATTTGGTCTTACCCGTGAAAGGGTGCGTCAGATCAAGGAAAAAGCAATAAGAAGGTTAAGGCACACCTCAAGAAGCAGATTACTAAAAGGCTATTTAGGATAAATATTCCATTATGGGATTTAAAAGGCGCTGTTACAGGCGCCTTTTTTATGTGCGCCCGGCATGGGCGATGACTATAGGGTGAAAGTCCCGAACGCGCCTTGACAGTAGGAAGCGTTAGCCAAAGACAAGGGTGTCCATCGTGAGGTGGAATCTGAAGGAAGCCGGAGGCAAAATCCCGGTCTGACGAATAGGAACTCTATAAAAGGCTTAAGGTTACGGACGAGTTTGCATAACAAAACGAAGTCCTAAACTGTCCGGAGTAACCAAAGTAAATGGAGCAGATAGATGGGATGAAAGTTATCGTTTTTACCCGGGGAGATCTCACGGACATGATGAAACGGAGTATGAATCATGGTCGAAACAAGGTTTACCGTGAGAAGTCAGCCGAGGCCATAGTACCATATAACACCTCAAAATGGGAAGGGCTGAACCTTAACGAGTGAGAAGTAAATGAATGTTACCAACATGAAGGGAGGAAAGCAGAAAATCTTTGATCCATCAAAGACCTGTCCACAGAAAGATAGGACGGCATCCGAAGGCTACGTGGAAGGGCAGGCCTTTATGTGGATAACTGAAAACAACCTCACCACCAATGATTATCGTTTAGGAAACGGGCTTCTGGAACATATCTTGTCACCAACGAACCTTAATGCAGCTTTCAAACAAGTAAAGCGCAATAAAGGGGCTGGTGGTGTAGACAAAATGGAGGTAGAGTCCTTAAAGGGCTATCTTGTCACCAACAAGGATATGTTAATTAAGTCCATCCAAATGGGGAAATATCGCCCCAATCCAGTAAGACGGGTATGCATACCCAAAGAAAACGGAAAACAACGCCAATTGGGTATCCCCACGGTATTAGACAGAGTAATCCAACAAAGCATTGCACAAAAACTGACCTCGAACTACGAGCCACAGTTCTCAGCCAACAGCTACGGGTTCAGACCCAAACGCAGCGCACACCAAGCTCTTCGGAAATGTCAGGATTACATTACTCAAGGCTATATCTACGCAGTTGATATAGACCTGGAACGGTTCTTTGATACCGTTAACCACAGTAAGCTGATAGAGGTACTTTCCCGAACCATCAAGGACGGACGAGTGGTGTCACTAATCCACAAATACCTCAATGCAGGAGTAATGCAGGAAGACCACTACGAAGAAACCTATGAAGGGGTACCGCAAGGTGGGCCATTAAGTCCGCTGTTGGGAAATATCCTGCTGAACGAGTTGGACAGGGAGCTTGAAAAAAAGAGGACATAAGTTTGTTCGCTATGCCGACGATATGGTAATACTCTGCAAGAGCCGCCGCAGTGCCGAAAGGACAATGGAAAGCATCGTGTCTTACATAGAGAGGACGCTCTTTTTAAAAGTCAATCGGGACAAAAGTAAGGTTGCAACCGTGAAGGACATCAAGTTCCTTGGCTACACCTTTTACCAATTGGAAGGGAAAGGTCGGCTACGGATACACCCAAAAAGTATGACAAAGATGAAAACTCGGATTAAGCAGTTGACATCAAGAAGCAACGGATGGGGTAACGAAAGGCGGAAAGAAGCACTAAGTCAATACATCAAAGGCTGGGTGCAGTACTTCAAGCTAGCCGATATGCGAAAACTTTTGGAGAAAACGGACGAATGGTATCGCCGCAGGCTACGAATGGTTATCTGGAAACAATGGAAACTGATTAAAACCAGAGTGGCAAATTTAATTAAGCTTGGCATTAACAAATACAAGGCTTATGAGTGGGCTAATACCAGGAAAGGCTACTGGCACATAGCCAATAGTTTTATCCTGTCTCGTACAATCACTAACGTTCGTTTACGCAAAGCCGGATACGTTTTCTTGCTGGATTATTATGAATCGGTAAGAGTTGTTTATTAAGGAACCGCCGTATACGTGAACCGTACGTCCGGTGGTGTGAGAGGTCGGAAAATAAAGAAGGAGGAAAACTTCTTTATTTTCCTCCTACTCGATTGATTTATGGGTTTGCGGACACGCTATGGCGTGTCCCTACATCTACCCGTCATTATATTTTGTAGGGTCATGCCATGGCATGACCCTACTTCAATATGTCATCCATCCTCGCTTCCCACCGTTATTAACAATTGTTAATAACTCATGTTTATATCGGGTGTATAATAACGAACTACATTTCATTGTTTTTTGAAATTCCTGGTGTAAATTTGATTCTATCAGGTGAGCGATAAAAGACTGCTCAAAAGATGTGGAGACGGAAAAGGTTACTTAAATGAAACAAGCTCCGTTTCGGTCAGACCCTCGGGTCTGCGCACCAGGAGAGCCGAAGCCTGAACAAAAGGAACTTCGCGTTCAAAATGTTCAGTAAGTCAGCGAAAACCGGAAACGATCTTTCAATGATTGAGTCACAGGGCACAGAAAACGAAGGGCTTCGGCCCCGGGTTATCTGAAACTGATACAATATCCTTCGGGAAATATGTACCAGCGTCTGAATGACACTTCGTCCCGGAATCCCGCTTAGGTGGGAGAAAGGACAGCCGGAAGGTTATGCTGTAACAGGCAAAACCTGAAAGCAAGGGGTTGCAAAAAAGGATCTAGTATCCAACGATGCAGCCGGTCAGAATAACAGTAATCTGGCATCGTTAGCAGCCTTGGTTGTAAACGGTGAATGGGAACTAATCCTAGCGATGAGTTCCCATTATTGTTTTTATACCCCTATATAGCTTGCCCCCCTTCTCCCGCTTAGGCGGGATAAATTCGCTAAATGTGTCAGAATTATTCCCCCTTCAGGGGGATGTTCCGCTTTAGCGGGACAGGGGGCATCCACTACATTTGGCACTTCTTGTTAAATATGATTTTTCAACTTCATGTATTAGAGGGTTGATTTTTGTAACTCATATTGGCTTATTCAATATCTTTGAACATCAAAATAAAACCCGCTGATGAGTTACTCAGGATTAACAGATTTCATAAGCGATCTCGAGAAAAGAAACGAACTGCTAAGGATTAAGCAGTTCATCGATCCTATTCTCGAAATCACAGAGATAACTGACCGTGTAACAAAATCGGGCGGTAAGGCGCTATTGTTCGAAAACACCGGAACTGATTTTCCACTGCTTATAAATGCCTTCGGATCAGATCACAGGATGTCAATGGCTCTTGGAAGAAATAGCCTTGATGAAGCGGGTAAAGAAATAGAAGATTTATTTAAAAATGCATCACACGGCAAGGAGACGTTTTTTCAAAAGCTTTCAGCCTTTCCTGCACTGATTAAACTGGGAGGACTTCTTCCTTCGCGGATTAAAAGAAAGGGCTTATGTCAGAAGCAGATTCACAGGATACCAGACCTTGGTATTCTTCCCATCTTAAAATGCTGGCCACACGATGGTGGTCGTTTTATCACTCTTCCAATGGTTCATACACGACATCCTGAAACAGGAAGCATAAATGTCGGTATGTACAGAATGCAGATTCTTGATAAAAATACAACAGCAATGCATTGGCAGCGTCATAAAACAGGTGCCAATCATTTTGAAGCCTGGAGAAAAACAGGTAAGAAAATGCCTGTTTCTGTTGCTCTCGGCGGAGATCCTGTTTATACATATGCAGCAACAGCTCCTCTTCCGGAAAATATCAATGAATATATTCTTGCAGGGTTTCTGAGAAAAAAAAAGGTTAATATGGTGCGGTGTATAACCAATGACCTGTTTGTACCTGAGGATGCTGACATTGTTCTCGAAGGTTTTGTAGATCCGGCTGAAGATATGGTATGGGAGGGGCCATTTGGAGACCATACTGGATTCTATTCCCTGTCTGATTGGTACCCTAAGTTTCATGTTACATGTATCACACATTCGAATAATGCAATTTATCCTGCAACAATTGTTGGTGTACCTCCACAGGAAGATGCATGGATAGCCAAAGCCACTGAAAGATTGTTCCTTTCACCGGTAAAATTGACCTTACAGCCTGAAGTTGAAGATTTTCATATGCCCGTTGCCGGCATTGCTCATAATCTGGTAATTGTAAAGATTAAAAAAAGTTATCCGGGACAGGGCATGAAAGTGATAAGCTCATTGTCGGGTGCGGGGCAGATGATGTTTACAAAATATATGATCGTGGTGAGCGGCAATGTGAATATCAGGAATTATAAGGATCTTCTTTTACATATTTTTCAAAATGTTGATTATAACCGGGACCTGTTATTCAGTCATGGACCGCTTGATGTTCTCGATCATTCATCCGACAACTTTTCTTATGGAGGAAAGCTAGGAGTCGATGCCACAATAAAACATACTGAAGAAAACTCCGGAAGGAGTAAAATATTGAATTCAGGTAAACCGGATATAGCTGATAAAAAGGTTGCTTTTTTCGACAGGAATATCATAAAAGATTTTAATCTAACCCTATTCTCAGATAATATTCCGGTTATTATTATTTCCGTGAACCGGTCAGAGGACAACGATGTTATAGAAAAAGTAAAGAATATTTTCAGGACCAACGACTCCGATGGAATCTTCAGACTGATTGTAATAGTCGATCATACAGTTGATGTCATGGATCTGTTTATGGTAGCCTGGCAGCTTCTTGGCAACACAGATCCGGAGAGAGATCATGAATTTATTTCCCCTTTCTCTGTTTTATTTGATAGTACAATAAAAGTGTACAGGAAAGGTGGATTTCCAAGAAAATGGCCGAATGTGGTATGTTCCGACAATGAAACTATTTCAATAATAGATAGGAAATGGGAGTCTCTCGGAATTGGAGCGTTTATTAATTCTCCATCAGCGAGATACATAAGACTAAACAGAAGAGGTACAGATGAAATTCTCACTGATTAGCAGGAATGTATTTTTATACGCATGCAGATAACATCCGGATAATTAACCTACTTTTATATTATCTGATGGGACTGATTTATTTTACATATTTTCATGTACATATTGTTAATAGTTTAATGCCTATTAATTGTATGCTGACTGGCGGTTTAGCTGATTCTCCTTCCGCTCAATCCCATTTTATTCTCTACAGTGCGCTACTGATTCTAATTGTTTTTATACTCGGCATGTCTCAGACAAGGACACTGATAAAAACAAGAAGGCTGCTCAGAGATAAGGTACAGGCTCTTGAGGTTATTGAAATACAAAAGATCGAACTGGAATTAAAAGATAAGGACATTACTGATAGTCTGATATATGCACAAAGAATACAGGAAGCTCTTTTGCCATCTGAAGCCTATTTCAGAAAACAATTTACAGATTCATTCATTTTATTCAAGCCTAAAAATATTGTAAGCGGAGATTGCTACTGGATTGGTGAAAAGAGGGAAAAGATATTTGTAGTTGCGGCTGATTGTACCGGTCATGGAGTGCCGGGAGCCCTTATGTCAATGATCGGGTTAAAGCTTATTGAAAAAACCATCAACGAAGATAATATTGAATTACCTTCCAGTATTCTGGCTGTTATGAACAGAGAGCTTGAAAAGACTTTCAGCAGGGAAAAGAACATTGGAACCATTATAAGGGATGGTATGGATATAGGGCTATGCGTTATCGATAGAAAACGGAAAAAGGTCGAATATGCAGGAGCTTTCTTGCCTCTCTATCTTATTCGTGATGGCAGTCTGGTTGAGATAGCGGCTGATAAGATTATTATTGGGATGAATCCCGAAGGGCAGCCATATAAAGATCATGAAATAGATCTTTTTGATGATGATATATTTTATATTTTCTCTGACGGGTATGTAGATCAGTTTGGGGGTTCGGAAAATAAAAAGTTCATGTACAGGCGTTTCAGATACCTGCTTATGACAATACATAATTTCCCTGTTGATGATCAGAAAGCAATTCTTGAGGAAAATATAAAGACCTGGATGGGTGCTAATGAACAGGTTGATGATATGATGGTATTAGGATTCAGACCATTAATAAGAGAGACTAAATGATTTTTTTTATTTTTTCAATCAATGCAGCCGGCTGAAATGGTTTGCTGATATAATCATCAATACCTGCTGACAGGCATTTCTCCTTATCACCAATCATTGCATTAGCTGTAATGGCTATTATCGGAACATGTGAATTGGTTGTTAATTCCAGCGCTCTGATCTTTTCTGCAGCTACAAGTCCACTCATTACCGGCATCTGAATATCCATAAGTATCAGATCAAAGCTTGTAGTCCCAAACCTGTCAAGAGCTTCCTTTCCGTTCGAAGCAGTATCAATACTATGTACCAGTGGCTTGAGAGTAAGAAGAGTGATCTTCTGATTTATTAGGTTATCTTCAACAAGAAGGATTCTCAGGTCTTTAAGATCTTTATGTATCTTGTCTTTCTGTATTAATTCTTCAATCTTCTGCGACGTAATACTCGGCTTTGACTCAGTAACAGGATTGGCATAAGGAAGGAATATGTTCAAAACAGTTGAGTTTTTTCCTATCTCCTGACTGAAATTGCCCTTACCTGAAGAGATGAATCTGGCAGCAAGACTTTTTTCAACCCCGATATCATTTATAAGAACTATTGGATTATCGGTCTGTATTCTTAGTGCAACAGTACTTTCAGTTCCTGTTTCCTTCGTTTTTTTGAGGTTTATTGCAACTTTGGTCACCCTTTCAGAAGATTGAATCTCGATGGTATTGAACAAATCTAAAAAAATTTGTTTCAGAATTATTGGGTCGCCAAAGCATTCAAAATCACTGAATTCCTTTTTGCTGAGAATAAAATCTATGTTGGCTTTATCTTTAAGGCTATACAGCTCAATAGTGTTCTGGATAGTTGAAAATAAATTGAACCTTAAAGCTTTTCTGTGCTCATAACTGAGATTTCCGGCTGACTGCATGGTTAGTTCATTAACCGTTGTCACCATGTTATTTGTTGAAGCGATAAAAGTCTCAAGAAGCTCTTTTTGTTTTTTCTGAAGACCTGATTCCATTAGCATATCAGAAATGATTACCAGGTTATTCAAAGGTTCTCTTATCCTGTGAGAAAAATCGATAATGACATCATCCTTCCTTTCGCTCAGGGAAGAAAACTCATTTAATGATTCTTTGAAGCTGGTATTCAGGTCTGAAGCCTTTCTTACAATAAATACGCCCATACTTGCTCCTGTAATTATAAGGCATCCTGCAAGAAGCTTTAGATTAAATGAGACCAGTAATACAGCTGCGATAAGGATGAGAAGAACAATTATTGAGTATGTCTCAATACTCTTTCTCTTCTTATCAAAAATTTCCTCAGATGACTTATTTAACCCTTTATTTTTGGAGCTGTATTCAGTTTCACTGACCATAAATCGTAATTTTGAGGTTATGTAAATTTACACAAAATAAGTAATAAATATACATTAACTGAAATTAACAACCTTTGAAGGAAAACGTTAAATTTGTGCTTCCGGTACGAAATTTGAACTGAAAAGGAATAACTTCGAATGCTATGCTGAAAATACTAAGGATATTTTTCTTAATTAGTTTAATTTCACAAGGATTTCCTATAAGCCGACTGTTTGGACAGGAGAAAGACGGAATGGTAAAATACACTCCTGATTTCAGGTTCAATGATGGTATCTATATTAATTTCGATCAGGTTAAGATAAACAGCCCTATACCTAAAGCTAAATTACTCACTTCAATAGATTATAACGACAGGGAATTCTTTAAGAAAATCCTGGAAGGCGATAAAATCTATTTTTATGACAATATGGGAATACGACAGGAAATTCCTAAGAACACCATTTGGGGTTATTCACGTAATGGAGTCCTTTATGTACAGGTTCAGGATAATTTCAACAGGATAACTTTTGTGGGGAGCATTTGTCATTTCGTGGCTGATATAACCACTTACGATTCACGTTCTTATGGTTCTCCTTACGGTTACTACGATCCCTATTATTCTCCTTACGGCTACAGTAATTATTATAATCCCTATAATCCGTATTATTCGCCGTACAGGTCTAATATGAACCGTAACGAATTAAAGCAGTATCTGATCAATTTTGAAAGTGGAAAAGTCTTGGAATTTGATGTTGAAAATACAGAACTGCTGCTCATGAAAGATAATAAATTATACGACGAGTATGTCCAACTCCCGAGGAGAAAAAAGAAAGACCTTATGTTCGTTTATATCAGGAAATTCAACGAAAATAATCCCTTGTATATACCTGTACCGGTTCAATAATTCCAGCCACATGAGAATATTGATTTTTTCCACTGCTCTTCTTTTTATCTCTGTTCTGGTGTCAGGCCAGGCCCCTTTTCCGAGCAGCGATGAAATTAAACAATTTAATGCGTCAAAAACTTGTGTGGTACTCGAAGATGATCCTTTTTCATCGTATAATATTTACATTAAAGAAGCAGTTAAAGCTTGCTGGAAGATCACACCTTATGAATTTATCTCAGTAAAAGATTTTAATGTCAGGAGATTGAATCCGGCATATTCATTCCTTGTAATCACACAAACGAATTTTGATAAGGATCCATCACATGGCCTCTATAATTTTCTGAATCTTCTCCAGGGGAAAGATGTCAATAAACTTGCCGAAATGCCTGAAATTTGTGCCATACCTCTTTCCTTTGCCGGGGTAAGTGATCTTGTATATAGTTACAAGCTTGGCGCTATTGTATCTTTTATGCAGAAGCATGCTCAAAAGATTTCAGATGATACTTCATTAACATTGAGAAAATATCTCAAAGATTATAATCAAAATATACCAAGTATTAAGAATAAAACTATACTTGTGGAACAGGAGGACCTTACTCATAAAATTTCAACAATCGATAAAATAAAAAATATATATACCGGTAATATTAAGATAGTTACAGATGAAGAAATAACTAAAGCAATAGAAAATAAGGCTCCCAATACTGTGATTCTGCATAAGGTAGGACCTATGGGAGATAGAGATTCGGGTATTTGCTTTATAATGTTTATCGGTACTGATGATTCAGAGCTGTATTATTATGATATGCATATGGTTGACAAAGCCAATCCAAATGGTTTGTTACCCGAAGATCTGAAACGGCTTAACAGATAACGTGCAGCACTAAGCGGGGAAAGCCGTCTTTTTAATAAATACGTAAATATCATGGAAGAGAGCAGAGTATTATCAGAAACAGAAAGAAATTGGGCGATGTTATGTCACCTTTCAGCTTTTGCCGGTTTCTTTTTCCCTTTCGGCGGTGTAATCGGACCCCTGATTTGCTGGTTGACAAGAAGGGATGAATCTTCGTGGGTAAATGTAAATGGAAAGGCATCTCTTAACTTCCAGTTATCAATGTTGCTTTACATGGTTCTGGCTATTCCTTTGTGTTTTATCTTAATCGGGATTCCGATAATTATGGTGCTGGGAACTATCAAAGTTGTCTGTGTAATTATTGCAAGTGTCAAAGCACCGAAGGGAGAACTTTTCAGATACCCTCTGGTGATTCCGTTTATACAATAATATAACTTTTCTGCCCCCCATCCCCCCTAAAGAGGGGCTAATCCTCTGCACATAAGTGAAATTTGACAAAATATCACAGAATTAATTCCCCTTTAATGGGAAGTCCCGCTTCAACGGGACAGGGGGCATTATCAACATTTGATTCTTCCATTCAGTGTTGCCAGAGATAAATCAGCCAAATATGGTTCTCTATGGAATCATTGTTATTCCAATACTGAAAGGATTATTTCCTCTTTTCAATTTTTTTTGATAATTTTCAGATTCATTAATAATCTCATATCATGGCAACTAATAGAGAGAGGAATTCATCCAAGTTAAAAGCTGCAGGAAAGGAAGATTTATATCACGATATTAAACAGGAAAAGAAGAAAAAACTTGAATCCGGCAAATACGATGAGTTGCTGATGACGCTTGAGATTGAACTCGTAAAACTTCAGGAATGGGTAAAGGCCAATAAATTAAAAGTGGTTGTTGTATTTGAAGGGAGGGATGCTGCAGGGAAGGGTGGCGTTATAAAAACAATTGCCGGCTGTCTGAATCCCAGGATTTGCAGAATTGTGGCTCTTGGCATACCCACTGAAAAAGAAAAATCGCAATGGTATTTCCAGAGATATGTATCCGAGTTGCCTGCCGGGGGAGAGATAGTCCTTTTTGACAGAAGCTGGTATAACAGGGCAGGAGTGGAACAGGTGATGGGTTACTGTACCAATGAAGAGTTTGAAGAGTTTCTCAGATCGTGTCCGGAATTCGAAAAAATGTTGATCAGGTCAGGCACTATTCTTATTAAATATTGGTTTTCAGTTAGTGACCATGAACAGGAAAAGCGGTTTCAGGATAGAATAAAAGACCCTACCAAGCGATGGAAGATCAGTCCTATGGATATCGAATCGCGTGACAAATGGGTTGAGTATTCTATGGCTAAAGATAAAATGTTCTCCTATACCGATACCAAACAATCACCCTGGTATGTTGTCCGCGCCGATGATAAGAAGAGAGCCAGACTCAATTGCATAAGACATCTTCTTTCCCTCATTCCATATGAGGATCTTACTCCAAAACCATTAAGGCTGCCTCCTCTCAAACACGATGTGGCTTATGTCAGACCTCCGGTTACGGAGCAGACCTTCGTTCCTGAAAAGTATTAAGAGATTATTTGCCCCCCAATCCCGCCAATCGGGACTAATTCTCTATTTTTCAGATAAATTCATCAGGCTTTCACAGTTTTAGTCCCCCTTTAGGGGGATGGTCGCGAAGCGACCAGGGGGCCACCTCCTTTGCGTCCATTGTGTTTTTTCCCTTTGTGTACTTTGTGGTTAATGGTTTTAGTCACTACGTTCCTCAACTTTCTTCTTTTTCCTTTTATCTTTATACTTTTGTCTTTCTACTTTTATCTTTTATCTTGAAATTATGTCTTCCAAACCATCCATACCAAAGGGAACCAGGGATTTCTCAACAGAGGAGATGCTGAAACGCGAATATATTTTTGAATCAATTAAGCAGGTATTCAGGTTATATGGTTATCAGCCTATTGAGACTCCGGCAGTCGAAAATCTTACTACTCTGCTTGGTAAATATGGTGATGAAGGAGATAAGTTGCTTTTCAGGATATTGAATTCCGGAGATTTTTTGTCGTCAGTAAGCGACGAGGTACTGGCAAACAGGGAGTTAAATAATCTCTCTTCAAAGATTTGCGAAAAGGGGTTGAGATATGACCTTACGGTCCCATTCGCACGCTACGTAGTGCAACATCGTGACGAGATCATATTCCCGTTTAAAAGATACCAGATACAGCCTGTATGGAGGGCCGACAGACCGCAAAAAGGCAGGTACCGTGAGTTTTTTCAGTGCGATGTTGATGTGATCGGAAGCGATTCTCTTTTAAATGAATACGAACTGATCAGGATCATCGATGATATCTTTGAAAAGCTTAGAATTTCGACTGTTATCAAAATCAACAATCGGAAAGTTCTTGCAGGTATTGCAGAATATATCGGTGAATCAGATAGGATAATTGATATCACGGTTGCAATCGATAAACTTGATAAGATTGGTTTGGAAAATGTTAATTCAGAACTGAGAAGTAAGGGTTTGTCTGATAATGCAATCTCAAACCTGCAACCTTTCATACAACTTGGCGGCAATATAGCGGAAAAGCTTGACAGACTTGGTATGTTGCTCTCAGAATCTGTAGTGGGAATGAAAGGCATAACAGAATTACAAACGCTTTTCAGATATGTTGCAGACACGTCATTGTCATGTGAAGTTGAACTTGACCTTACACTGGCCCGCGGATTAAATTATTATACAGGTGCAATTATAGAGGTGAAATCAAAAGAAGTTGCGATTGGTAGTATTTGTGGCGGTGGCCGTTATGATAATCTTACAGGAGTATTTGGAATGGACGGTGTTTCAGGTGTTGGAATTTCTTTTGGTGCCGACAGGATATATGATGTTCTGAACCAGATGAATCTTTTTAACGATATCAAAGTCTCATCGACAGAGGTACTGTTAGTTAACTTTGGAGAGGCTACATCGCTTTATGCCAGGAAAATTCTTGATGTTCTGCACAGTCTCAATGTAAGAAGTGAACTCTATCCCGATGCGGTGAAGCTTAAGAAACAGATCTCTTATGCTAATGCAAAAAAGATACCTTATATTATTATTGCCGGCGAAGATGAAATAAATAATGATAGTCTGACTATTAAAATAATGTCATCAGGGGAACAGAAAAGCATTCCACTGAAAGAACTAGGTTCATTTGTGAAGGAGGAGCTTAGATCTTAAGACAAAAGCCAAAAGTAAAAAGATAAAAGCTGAACTGGAAAAAACCAGAGTTAGTTTGATAATTGCTTCATTGTTTAGAAAGAATCAATCCATTGTCTGATTACTTTTATCTTGTGACTTTTGTCTTTTATCTTTTCTGTTTAATTCTATACTTTTATCAAATAAATCAGTACTCCAATGAATTTTAAAATATCACCATCACATCTCAAGCTTGAAAAGATCCCGGAAATTCTTCAAATGGATACCAGACTATCTCTATCGGACGAATCGGTAAAACTTATAAATATTTGCAGGAACTACCTCGATTATAAGCTGGAGAACAATACATCTCCTATATACGGGATCACAACAGGCTTCGGATCTCTTCATAATAAAACTATCAGCAAGGACCAGCTGAACAAGCTACAGGAGAATCTGGTTAAATCTCATGCTTGTGGTATAGGACCTGTTGTGCGAGAGGATATTGTCAGACTGATGCTGCTACTGAAAATTCATGCCCTCAGTCTGGGAAAATCGGGTGTTCAGGTAACCACAATTCAACGACTGATCGATTTTTTCAATGAAGGTATAACTCCCGTTGTTTATGAGCAGGGATCTCTGGGCGCATCGGGAGATCTTGCTCCTCTGGCGCACCTTGTCCTTCCCCTCCTCGGACTGGGTGAAGTGATGTACCAGGGTAAGATCATGGATGCTTCAGTGATACTTAAAAAATATGGATGGTCCCCGGTGGAACTGAAATCGAAGGAGGGACTTGCTCTCCTGAATGGGACACAGTTCATGAGTTCTTATGGTTCATACGTTATTATAATGGCTGAAAGGCTCTCGGCATTTGCAGACATAACTTCAGCCATTTCTCTGGAAGCCTACGACGGCCGGTTAGATCCGTTTTTCGAGTGTGTTCATAATATCAGGCCGCATAAGGGACAGATTGCAACTGCAAAGGCTTTCCGTGAAATGCTGGATGGGAGCCAGTTAATCTCACGTAAAAAAGCACATGTACAGGATCCATACTCATTCAGGTGTATTCCGCAGGTTCATGGCGCAAGCAAAGACGCGATAAGCTATGCGCGATCAGTAATACTGACAGAGATCAACTCTGTGACTGATAATCCCACCATATTTCCCGATGAAGACCTGATTGTTTCAGGAGGAAATTTTCATGGTCAACCGCTTGCTCTCATATTTGATTATCTTGCCATAGCATTGGCTGAGCTGGGTAGTATATCGGAAAGAAGGGTTTACAGGTTGATAGCCGGACAGAGAGAGCTTCCTGAATTCCTTGTTGCAAATCCGGGATTGAACAGTGGATTTATGATTCCCCAGTACACTGCTGCGTCTATTGTCAGTCAGAATAAACAACTATGCACGCCATCCTCCGTAGATTCTATACCATCATCAAATGAACAGGAAGATCATGTAAGTATGGGTGCCAATGGTGCGACAAAACTGTTGCGTGTTGCAGAAAACCTTGAAAAAATAATAGCAATTGAACTATTTACTGCTATACAGGCTCTGGAATTCAGAAGGCCTCTCAGATCATCTCAGCTATTAGAGAGTGTCGTAAAATCTTTTCGTGAAGCTGTACCTTTTATTAATAATGATAAAGTAATGTATACTGAAATTGAGAAGGCTGTAAACTTTATAAGGAGCTACAATTTGATATAAGTCGCTGGACCCCTAAAAGACAAATATTCTGCATTTTAAGGTCCCTCTGCCCACCTAAAGGGAGATTAATTCTCAGTCTTTCAACAAATTCATCAAGTAAACCGAATTGGTCCCCCTTTAGGGGGACAGCCGCGCAGCGGCAGGGGGTGCATCTCTTAAAAGTTTCTTCCCTGTCTGAGTCCCTTTTGTTGTTGCTTTACATTCTGCAATTCATTAAGAAGCTGAACTTTATATTGGTTCTCTGCCTGGTAATACCATATTACCTTTACCGGAGGAAGCACAACTTTAAGTTTTTTGTGAAACGCGACTGCAAGATTTGACTCCTGAACAAGGTAATCAACATATCTATCTGCCATCTCTTCTAGCTGTTTATCGCTCAGTGAACTTTCATTTTGATTAAAGTTCCTGTTTAGTTTCAGTTTTTCTATCTGAATCGCATTCCTCTGACCCTGGTAATCATTATAGACCGGCCAGAATTTTTCTGCCTCCTCAGAAGATAAATTCAGTTTCTTTGTGAAGAAACCGATTTTATAATTGTTCAGCTTTTCCAGATTTGTATTCTGTGCTGATGATCTGATAACCGGGAAAATTATTATTATCAGTAAAAAAGTAACTATTCTTTTCATGGCATTGAATTTATAGTTGTGCGTAAATATCATTTATTTCAACATTTTCATTTAAAAGATAATCAATTATATCCTTTTTGCTTACATCTGGTCCTTCCTCTGAGAGAACCAGCGAAGATGCATCTTCCTCAAGTGGCTGAAGATCTATGTCATTTATATATGAATCAGGGCTCATCTCTTTCAGTACTTCCGACAGCTGAGAATATGGCCTGACAGGAGTTAAAATCTTTATTGCGGCAAAACTCAGGAGGATTAAGCCAGCAACAGAAGCTGCTATAAGAAGGCTGGTTCTGAATCTGCTATAGATACTTACCACCTTCACTTCCTTGTCAATACCAGTAGTGGCAGAAATTATTTTTCTGTTTACCTCTTCAAAGTAGTTGTCAGGTACTTTAAAAGGATTTTTTTCCGGTATGTTATCTGACTTTTTCATCATTGATTTAGATAATTAATAATCAGGAAGGTTTAATCACTTACTAATATTTTTTCAATTTTCTTTACTGCATGATGATATGATGCCTTCAGAGCTCCTTCCGAAGTTTTGAGTACTTTGCTCATCTCCACATAAGTCATTTCGTCAAAATATTTAAGGTTAAAAACAATGCGTTGTTTCTCAGGAAGTTGCAATATGGCGTTCTGGAGCTTCAACTGTGCCTCATCACCATCGAACCATGTACTGCCTTCCTGTGAATTTGCAAAATAGCTACTCATATCGTCGATCGAAACTGCAGCATTTCTTTTTCTTTTATTAATTATTGCAAGTGCTTCATTTGTTGCAATTGTATAAAGCCAGGTATAAAGAGAACTTTCACTCCTGAAGCTTCCGATGCTTTTCCAAACATTGATAAAAGTATTTTGCAGGGCATCATCAGCATCTTCGTGAAGGATTACCAGCCTGCGGATATGCCAATAAAGCTTCTGACTGTATTTCTCAACTAAAAGCCGGAAACCTTTGTTCAGATCTGTCTTTAGTAATTCGGTAATGTTATCTCCGGACTGAATATTATTCAATTTCAATTATGAGTTTCTTCTTAGATAGAAAGAAAGGTCAAAGGTTTAAAGATAAACGTCCTGTTTGAAAAATAAAAAGTAAAATTCCACGAAAAAAGGGATTTCCTGCCGTTTCAGTGCACAATATCTTTATCCCGTTCAAAAGTAAAATTTTAAAACTTTCAAAAAAGAATAATTAAACTAAAAATTTAAAAACAATGAAACAGAAATTTTTTAAGCTGACAGGAGTATTTTTCCTACTTTTATTTACAGTAATCGGATGTAAAAAAGATGACTCCACACCTGACCCCGGATCAAAGCTTGTTTCGGTCGGTAAGCAAATTACTTACTTTAAGATTGTTACTCCGGCAGCAACAGGTATTATTGATACAACTAATAAAGCAATATCGGTAACAGTTCCAATAGGTACAGTTTTGACCGGTCTGGTTACCGATATATCTATTGCCGCAGGGCATACAATAACTCCGGCATCAGGAGTGGCCCAGAATTTTACCACTCCAGTAGTATACACGGTTAAACGTCCTGACAATACCACTACACTATGGACTGTTACTGTTGGCACTTCAAGTGTAAGTGTAGATCAGGATATTACATCTTCTGTAACCTGGACTTCCGATAAAACTTACATTATAACCGGTGACATTTCCATTGGTAATAACTCAGTGCTTACAATTCAGCCCGGTACCGTAATTAAGTTTTCAGCAGAGTCCAGTCTGACGATAGGCGATGCCAGCAATGCAACTCTTATAGCCAACGGGACTGCAGCTAAGCCTATTACTTTCACATCGAGTGCACTTGCTCCCGCAGCCGGTGCATGGAAAGGTCTGTTTTTTGAGGGTTATACGTTAAACAATTCATTATTAACATATTGTAATATTCAATTTGCAGGAAGTAACTCTAATTACGGCGCTTTAAACATTGATGGCTGTGATCTTGCTGTAAATAATTGTAATATAAGCAATTCTGGTAGCTATGGCATCTGGACCAACTATACGAATAATTATGGAGGTTTTGTTACCTGCACTAATAATGCTATTAACACTACTGTCAAATATGGCATGGTCATGAATGCACAGAAGCTGGGCACAATTGGAACAGGAAACGTTCTGACTAATGTCCCTGGTATTTTGATTATGGGTGATTACAGAAGTACAGCCGCACAGACATGGAAGAATCTAGGAGTTTCTTACGTCATTGATAATGAGTGTGATATCGATGGAAATCTAACTATTGAGCCGGGAACTTCAATCAGATTTGAAGCATCAGGATGGCTTGCAATCGGTTACTATTTAGCAACTACATTTACCGCCGATGGCACCAGCGCTTTACCCATTACATTCACCACAAATGCAACAAGTCCTATTGCAGGTTCATGGAGGGGACTTTCATTTTACGAGTATACTCAGACAAATTCAAAGATGAATTATTGTATTGTTGATTATGCAGGTTCTAATGCCAGCTATGGAGCTGTACATATGAGCAGCACCAGTTCTATTATTTTTACAAATAACACTATCCGGAATAGCAGCAGCTATGGTATAGTATTGGATACAGATGCCGGATTTCAGTCTTTTACCGGGAATACAATAAATAGTTGTACCAACCATGTTATTACAATCAGTACAGCACACTTGCCTGATCTGGGAACTCCAAATACATTAACTGCCGCAACAGGAAAAGGTATCCTGATTAGTGGTGATGTTCAATATAGCAATGATGTTGTTTGGAAAAAGCAGTCGGCTGATTTTTATATAACCGGAGGAGAAAATGATGTCGATGGCAATATTACAATCGAAGCTGGCTCAAAGCTTATGTTTGTAAATGATGCTTATTTTTATTTCGGTTACTATGCCAACACAAAGATTACCGCTGTAGGAACAAGTACAAGCAGGATAACATTTACTTCAGCATCTACAAGTCCGGCAGCCGGTTCATGGAAAGGGCTTTATTTTTCAGATTTTACTCAGAGTAATTCAGGTTTCTCATATTGCGACTTTCTTTACTCAGGGATGTCAGGCAAACCTGCTATTTACACTACGAAACCAATCAATGTCGGCTATACTAACATCAGTAATTTTAGTTCGACTCATGCTGCCGAATATAAAACAGGCATTACTATGCCAGCAGGCATAGGAAACAATTTTACATGGACAGCAAATTAATTACTGATTCATTGATTTCTTTAGAGAAGCCTGTAAAAATCTTTCAGGCTTCTCTTTTGAAATATTCTTTTATGTCTTTTCCGTCAAAGTATTCTGAATATGGTTTTTGAGGATTTTTTAATTATATGAATAATGTTATTTTTGATTCAACCAAACTCGAAAACATGAAAATTAAAAAGCCGGGGATATTTATAATCATATCAATCTTTTTTGTTCTTAGTACTTTATCCCCTGCACAGATTCAGAAGGCAGATTCCCTGAGAAAACTCATTGGTTCTATTCAGGATGATTCCCTAAAAATTATTCTCCGCAATAAATTGATTCTCGAATTGACACCTGCAGACAGTCTGGAGGCAAGGCAGCTCTTAAATCAGAATATTCTGATTTCTGGACAAAAAAGCAGCTCGTATCTCAAAGGAGATTGTTTCCTAACAGCAGGTATATTTTATAATAAACGTGCGGAATATGAACCTGCAATAAATAATTTAACAAATGCCCTTCATCAGTTTAGTACAATAAATGGCAAAGCCTGGTCAATAGCTTATGCTAAAACTCAGATTGTTTTTGGATCAATTTATCATCAGCAGGGTGATTTTGCAACGGCTTTGGGCTTGTATCTTCCCGCTGAAGAACTTACCACCAGGAATAATGAATATCCCAGTTTAAGAGATGTTCTGAGTAAAATTGGAGATTGTTATCTTAAGCTGAACCAGTTTGATACTGCCGGCATCTACGCCGGAAAAAACCTGAAAATTGTCGATAAGCTGACAGACCCATTTGATAAAGCTGCAATTTATATTGATTATGGTAACTGGTTGAATGAAAACAATAAATATGAAGAAGGACTCTTATACTATAATAAAGCGGGTCAATTACTTGATAAAGCTGATAATCAGGGATTGTACCATACCTATTATTATAATTATGCATTCCTGTTAAGCAGGAAAGGGAAATATGCAGAATCGCTTGGATACTATGAAAAGGCTTATAATGCTGCATTAAATTCAGGTGTTTTATTTGATCAGATAGATGCCCGTTATAAAATGGGCCTGATGAATTATTACCTTAAAAACTATCAGATATCTTCTCTTATTCTTAAAGATGCTTTAAAAAAGGCCATTGAAATCAAATCATCTCTTCTTCAGAGAAACATTCTGGATGCATGGTCTTGTCTTGAAAATGACAGGAAAAACTATCACTTTGCCTTTGACCTTTTAAATAAATATATCGATGCCGCAAACGATGTTTCATCGGATGAAGCAAGAAAGCAAATGAATTTTGTTAATGCAAAATATAAGGCCAGAGAGAGATCTTTTGAAATAGAAAAACTTGAAAACGAAAAAAAAGTCCAGGATGCCACTATTCAGCGAAGAAATATAATGGTATTTGCTTTATCAGCGATACTCTTTATCTCTTTGATTGCAGGTTTCACCATTTACAGGAATTTTAAAATTACTCGTGAAATTTCCAGACAAAAGGCAATGATCCAGGAGCAGCGCATAAATGAACTTGAGCAGGAGAGGCAGATTATTGCCCTGAACTCTACATTACAGGGTGAAGAAACCGAACGCTCCAGGCTGGCTCGCGATTTACACGACGGACTTGGAGGATTATTATCCGGATTAAAATTAACATTGATGAACATGAAAGGTAATGCTATAATTACACGTGAAGCCATGGATTTATATGATCATGCGCTTGGGCTCCTTGATACTTCAATAAAAGAACTACGGCATGTTGCCCATAATCTTATGCCGGAGACACTTTTCAGGTATGGATTACGTCAGACACTTTCAGATTTCTGTGAGGGTGTCGGGAATCCCAAATTAAAGGTGGATTTTGTATTTTATGGTAATGAAAGAAGATATGACGAAAAACTTGAAATTGCCACCTACCGGATAGTACAGGAACTCGTTAATAATACTATGAAACACTCTGAAGCATCTGAAATAGCTGTTCAGCTTGTAAGCGATGAGGATAGACTTTCTATTACGGTTCAGGATAACGGCAAAGGTATGGATCTGAATTCAACAAGTCAATCTTCAGGGAAAGGATTGGCAAATATTCGATCGAGAGTCGCTTCTTTTGGTGGGCAATTTGACTTATCTTCGGAACATGGAAAAGGCACTGAGGCGACAATCGAGTTCAAAGCCTGAAGAAACAATGGCTCCCATATCGTTGATTATCGTAGAGGATCACCCTGTAGTGGTGCAAGGGTTGCAACTGTTGTTTAATTCTTCAGATAAATACCGAATAGAAGGAGTGGCAAATACTGGGAAGGAATGCCTGAAATTATTGCAGATTTTTACACCGGATGTGCTTTTGCTCGATATCAACCTGCCGGATATCAGCGGCATAAATTTATGCAAGTTAATCCTCCAGAGGTATCCTGAGCGGAGAATCCTTGCTCTGACCACCTATACTGAGAGAGTTTTTATCCAGCAAATGCTTGACAACGGAGCATACGGTTACGTTTTGAAGAATGCATCTTCGGAAGAGATTTTGGAGGGTGTAAATGAAGTAAATGCAGGTAATAAATACCTCTGTCAGGAGGCTGAAAACCTGTTAAAGAAAACTCAGGAAAATGAACTGATGATTACCCGCCGTGAAAGCAGTGTTTTAAAATTACTTGCCGAGGGATTCACAAACCTTGAAATTGCGGATAAGCTTTTTATATCGCCCCTGACAGTTGACAGCCATCGGAAAAACCTTATCATAAAATTACAAGCCAGAAATACTGCTTCGTTGATAAAGATAGCTTCGGACAAGGGATTGGTATAATATTCCAACCCTTTATCTTTTTGCCCCCCTGCCCCATAGCCGTCAACCTAAGGAGTTGAATATAGTAAAATATGGAGAGAATTTAGAACAAAACAGAATGTAAACTATTGATTTAATCCTGATACATTTCCCCCCGCGAAGCGGGAGGTGGCCGGACCACTTCATAATTATGATACAAATGCTGATACCGGCCGGGGTGG
>Ga0182027_10000734_pt1 | contig 55771 bp, 38 predicted proteins | sample 712E1DmetaG_FD_121300 | JGI IMG/M metagenome (GOLD analysis project Ga0182027, IMG submission 121300) | Permafrost microbial communities from Stordalen Mire, Sweden - 712E1D metaG (Illumina Assembly) | ecosystem: Environmental > Terrestrial > Soil > Wetlands > Permafrost | place: Sweden...
ATACCGACCTCCTGCACCTGAAACATTTATTCCCTATCAGGTTGCCAATGCTTGATTGTGAAATAATACTAACTTATCATTGGCACATCAAATGGGGGCAGGTCATCTGCATCATACGGTTTCAGATCGATTGTTTCTATTTTAACTTTCTCCTTTTATTCAAATCTATAACTCTCGCAAACGCATTCTCTACACTCTGATACTCTCTTTTAAGCGTCTCGTAATCAGATCCTAATGACGAAGAAGAATAGGAATATTCTCCCGATTTCTTATGTCGAAATATTTTATAGGAAACAGCCCGCTTACCTGAAATAATTTTCCCACTTTTATTAATTGTAACAACCATCTATACTCCCTCACGGCTCATATCGGTGACAACGAATCACCAACTGTCTTAATTGCAAAATCGTTGATCTTGGCTTTCAATTTATTTCCTGCTACTTGATATGGAAGTATTCTTTGCAATTTTCTTCCAGTTCAGTTTCAGTCGTAACATATTTGAGCAGCACTGGCTTTTGGTCCCCATCAGTGAGAATGGTTCCATATTGGATCGAATCTCGATTAACGATAAATACTTTCACTGAAGCATACTGAACTTCTATCTGTCTGGCGGAGACATATTCGCACTTTATACTTTCAGCTCTCACAAACGATGCAATATTACTACTATAATGTGCAAAAATATTTAGAGCTTCCGCTTCTTCAGAGTTCAGTGAATCGGCTTCGGCAAGTGAGGGTCCAAAGATAAACACACCTTTACCAGAAATCACCTGAGTTGACTGCTGTTGAAATGAGGCACTGGGGAGGAAGATAAAAAAGAAACAAGAACAAATAGTCAATGACTTTATCATAAATGGCCGATCGGTTAGCTTGAGTGACGGGTTAGAATGCACACACACTTGCATTTAAATAGAACATAACAAAACCGCCTGAAAAGCATTAATAATATTATGATATAGTGTTCCTTCTTTTATAGTTTTTTATTGCAACTATTATGTACAGAATTCCGGCAATAATATCTCCATAAAATATAAAAGGTCTACCGTTATAATTTGCTATACCGACAAATAGAAAACAAATAGCGGCAAGCAAAAATAGCAGCGCATTACGTTTATTGTTTTTCATTATAAAATCCTTCTTTCGTTATAATAACCACAATACTGTTTAATATTATAAATAATACTTTATACGCTCTAACAGATCGGCTCGCGATAAATCGGGATGCGGCGCTGATAATTTTCAAATTGCCAATTCATTTCAGTAATATTAGTTTATTTGTTTCTGTAAACGAGCCTGCTTGTAGTCGATAAAAGTAAACTCCGCTCGGCATATTTGAAGCATTCCATTGTTTTGTGTAACTTCCAGTTGACATTTCTTCTGAGACAATAGTTGCCACCTCTCTCCCTATGAGATCAAAGACTTTCAGTGAGACAAAAGAACGTATTGGAAGGCTAAACGAAATACTTGTTGATGGATTGAATGGATTTGGATAATTCTGGAACAATCCATATTCAGCGGGGATATTGTTGATCACCTCATGAGTTTCAACGGATGTCGATGCGCTACCAATCTGTTCACCATATACTATCCCCCGTCCGACTGGTGTCACATAACACCTGCCATAAACCCGTGGATCGCCCATAATCTGATTAATCTTTCCGTACTGATGCTTGTCGTCATTGATTCTTGTCCATGATACGCCAACGTCATCCGAACGGAAAAAACCCAGTACACTTTTGACAGTTCCAAATATATAAATGGAAGGGTAACCACCCGCGATCAATGCCTTGCCAAATCCTGAGCGATAAGCCGCAGTTACAGCACTAATTTTCTTTGCTGTTACACCCGAGTTGGTTGTTCGGTAAAGTCCGCTCTGGCCGCAGCAAATCCAAAGATCTCCCTCATAACCCGAAACCGCGTTGACATTACCATCCTGCGGGAGCCAACTTGGAACAGCAGGTAAATTTCCGACACCTTTTTGAAAAGTTTTTCCACCATTCGAAGAAATCCATAGTTGTCCGTTTATTCCATCATAAGCATAAAATTTTTCTGCATTGATTCTATCCGCAACCGGAGAGATGAGAGGTACACCACCGGTACATGCTGTCCATGTTAATCCATTGTCTATAGAATATGACATCACTGATCCAATCGGGCTCCATACTATAGTGCTTCCGTCTGCCGAGAGTGCGATAGACCAAACGCCACCATCAGATGTTCCAGCCGGCCATGTTCCGAAATCGTGCCACGTGACCGTTCCATCAAGCGAGTAGGCGCCATGATTGATTGTAAGCCAGGAGGGAGAATTATATGTTTTGACAACTTTTTCAGATGCATTTTCAGCAAACGCGATGGACGTCGTTGACCATCTTGCCGGGTTAAAATTATCCGGTGGAGATATATCAAGACTATCATGTCTGAATCCATCAATGTCTCCCATAGCCGATAAAAGTTTCGTATACGGAGGAGTGACTATTTGGAAAGTCTGGGTTTCTTCTATTTTTTCATCCCTGAAGAACCATCTCGGAGTGGAAGCATAGATATCGTTACAAGCCCAAATTCCAAACCCGGTTCCAAACATCGCTTTGCTCGAATCGAATGGATCTATTACTAGGCATGCCAGCCATCCGGGAATCAGGTCATGATTGTAATTTGCATAGCTATAATCCATCGTAGCACCCGTAAGACGTGTAGTCCAGGCAACACCACCGTTGGTCGATAAATAGATCTCATCTCGCAAAGGTTCCCAACGATCAACGGTACTGACCATGACTGTATTTGGATTATGAGAATTCACGGAAACGCCGCTGAATCCGTAAGATCCTGATGACGGACTGATATTCGTCCAATTTTCTCCTGGGATGTTATATTTCCACACGGAGCCTGCGGTTGCACCATTTGGACCTGGGTAATCTGAAAACGTTATATAAAGTATGCTATCGGCGAGAGCAGCCCGTATTGCCATCACCCCTTTCGGTTGCCCTTCCACAACTCTCCATGAAGCACCTCCGTCATCACTTCGATAAAGACTTTTGCCGGTTGTATCTGCAGCAGCCACAAAAATATGTTGGGTTGCTGAGCCGGATGCTCCCCCCGCCGGATCAAAAAGGACAAAATTTATATTCGACGGAGTAAACGATGAAACCCTCGTCCAGGAGGATGCATAGTTGGTCGATTTCCATAAACCGTCGACTGTTGTCCCCATGAAAAGAATGGAGTTGAAATTCGGATCCACTTGAAGTCTCTCTCCTGCACCTCGTCCATCCTCATCCCCGCCGACCTTGAATGGCAAACGACGGATCGTCCATGAATCACCTTTGTCTGTTGAAGAAAAAATGGCTCCAGGCTGTGCCCACGACTCCGTCCATTCCCCGCATTCCATATAAACGCGATTCGTATCATTTCGATCGACGGCGATGGAGAGTACGCCCATATATTCAGCATCAAGATTCGTTATCGTCAATTCATCGTTCAACGGTATCCATTTACCAGCTGAATTATCCCACCGATATGCGCCGCCGATATCGGTGCGGGCGTATGCCAAATCTTTCACACCAGGATGGTACACAATCCCGGGTACAAATCCTCCACAACCGACAATGACGCTCTTCCAGGCATAAGGCGCCGTCTGGCTGAGAGTTTGCTGAACGTGTGTCAATGCGACGAATATCATCAGGAGGACAATAATAATCGTTTGATTTCTGGATTTATCAATCTCTGTTCGATTCATATTTGGTCTCTCAATTGAGACGTCTCCGATCAAGTGCCAATAATAATATTATTGATCTCATCAACTGAGCTGAGCTTCGGATTGAGTTGAGACCAAGAGAATTATAATAAGGTATAACGAGAATTGCCAATACTTTACACAGCTCAAATGAGAAAATCTTGTAAGATGATTTTAATTGAAGTTGTATTTGTAATTAATTCCATAGTTGCTCCTGATATTTAGCGCCTAACGAACCGGCTCCCGATAAATCGGGATGCGGCATTGATAATTTTCAAATTGTCAATTCATTTCAGTAATATCAGTTTTTTTGTTTCTGTAAACGAACCAGCTTGTAGACGATAAAAATAAATCCCACTCGACATATTTGTTGCATTCCATTGCCGCGTAAATGTGCCTGCAAATAATTCTTGGGAGACGATTATTGCCACCTCTCTTCCTATCAAATCAAATACTTTCAGCGAGACAAAAGACCCAGTTGGAAGACTAAAAGATATAGTTGTCGCCGGATTAAACGGATTTGGATAGTTCTGGCTTAGACCAAAAAACATTGGCTGAGAAGTTGCTTCGTTGGATATACCAGTTTGCCGATTAAGCGGAACAATAAAAGTTTTAATACTCATAGCCTGCATATCTACTGTAAAGTTTCCATTGACAGGTGCTTGAATATTTTCGAGCTGTGTCGTGCTATAGTCAGGATTATCGCAGGTAGCGTATTGAATTATGGGAAAGGTTGAAGCAGGGCAATTAAACTTAATATTGGATAAAACAATGCTAGTATCATTTATCGCTACAATTACTAACGTATCGTTTACAGGACTGAGGTAAGAAGACACATAGAGGTTGCTATTATTGGACGTGGCATTTATTCTCACGTAACCGGGTCTGACAAAATTCACAAATTGCTTAAATCCATAATATCGCTTCGGGACAATAACTGAATTGCCATTGTAGATAACAAGCGTTGCGACGTTGCCTGTTGCCGGCAGAGTATCGTAAAATGAATACATGGCAAATGCACTGACATCTGCCAGTGTGAAGCTGCGATGAATCCACTTTGCCTGTACCACTGCATTTGTTGAGGTGATGTCGTATGGTAAAAATGAAGAAGTTGAAGCTTCTGTAACCCAGATTGGCTTGTTCTTGCTTACACTTTTCAACTTTGTCCAGTTGGCAGTATTTCCTTCATCAAAATAGTCATGAGTACCAACTATGTCAACTCCTGAAACTCCTGTAAGGTGCTAACGGATGGGATCCCATTTGGGTCCCATATTCGACATTTCGCCAATATCTTATCGGAAGTGTGGCAAATTGGCAAGATAGTAAAGAGAAGTGCGAACACACCTCTCTCTGCCGTCACAAATATGCGACAGCTTTTTGTTGAAGAGATTGCCGGAGGGATGGAATGTTGCGGATGTGTTTTGAAATGTCTTTCATCGAATATCCTGCTATCAGATCGTCGAGAAATGATCGTTCCTCGACAGTCAGAGATTCTAGAAAGTTATTTGTAATCGTAAAGTCCAAAGGCGTGATCTTTACTGGTAGCAGGAATTCCGCAAGTGAAGTTACACATCCATCACTTAAAACTGGCCTGTCAACATACAAACGCTTGTGATTCCAAGCGTCCAGCGTTCGCTTACCAACTTCCTTTACGGGGAAAGCGGATCTGCGATTTAGTTCTTTTGCACGAAAGTGCATTATACTTTTCATCAAACCATTGGTGCACCGTGATCCAAGACGTTGCCCCTCTTTCCAGGCCATTGTCACAAGCTCAGAACGCTGTAGCGGATCACGTGTAAACTGTTCTGAATAATGATACAAGTCTTCGTATTCTTGTTCGCTCATAGGTATTCTCCTTTCTTTCTATACATTCTTATTCCATAATATTTGGTGGTATAAGAAAAGAGGAAAGGAGCGTTTATGAACCTATCAATGATCTTTAAAGCACTCGAAGCTATTTTCAAGGCACTCAAAGATGTGGCGTGGAAGTTATGACAACAGAGAAGCGGCGATGATTGTTGCCGCTTTTATTTATTTGAGATTCAAAGAAATAAAATGTAAAGTTTAAGAGGTGTTTGCGGATGCATTATCGTTTGTGGAACACTTCGAGAAGAAAATTAAAAGAGCAAGATGGTTCAAACGAGGCATAACATATTCGTGCTTATACTTTTTCTCCTTGTAATATTTTTGCCATATGCGCGTGCTCAATGCATTGATAAAAAAAATCCAAATGGACTTTCCTGGGATTTTGATGAAGGGAAAAGTGAAGGGTTTTCCATTGGCTCAGTTTTCTCAGAAATTTTCATACCGCAGATAATAATTGACACCAAACATATTCGGCAATATATACTCGATGAGCGGTTTCAGGTTTTGCGGAATCAATATGGCGATATGCGGACTATCGATGCCATATATCTTAAGTCGCTCAAGATAGCAGACTATAACATTGCTCGTGCGCTTTTTCTTTCCTTTTTAGCGGTATTGGAACATCATACGGTTGATTTTAAAATGCCAATTTTCAGTCCGCTGAAAGTACCTCTTACGTTCGAAAAGGATAGTGTCTTTTTTGCTCGTATGAAACATCTACCAACGCATGTCTACTCAGATTCACCAACCGATCAAGGAGGGGATCGAGATAAACTTCAGCATTTTTTTGGATCCGCTTATCTTTCCTATACATCCGAAGCACCACAATTTGCAAAGGCAATAGGCAACTTCATTGAATGGGTAGAACCAATATTCATTGTGGGCGGTACCGATGATCCACGCGATAAGTATGCCAACAAACAAGGGGAAGGCTTCGGCCGAGATCTATTGGTCGTGAAGACACTGCTGCCTTCCGATTATTTGATAGTTCAACATTAGAAAATGTTTGTGATGAAATAGTTACATGCCCCCGTCATCGATGGGGCTTTTTATTTCATTGCTCAGACCCCGAAGCGTCGATGAAAGTTGCCGCTTTTATTTTCTTGAGATTAAAAGAATTAAAATGTAAAGTTCATCAGATGCTCGTGGCTGCATTATCTTTTAAGATGCAAATCGAAAGGAATAAATTATAGTGCGTCACCTAAGCACTATCTGCTAAGGCGAAGGGCATTTCGTCAGACAAATATTTAAACGATAAACTTTAAGACATATGAAATCACGATCATTTCATCATTTCGCTTTTCTCCATCTCATTAGCCTTTTCTTGATCAGCTCACAAGCAAATGGTCAGTGGATGGCACGAAGCTATTACTCGCTAATCAAAGATGCAGCAGATATCCTGATAATAAAAGTCAATCGGATAGCAGGCGAACCGTACGGGGAAAAAGCTGTTGCACATGTCGAGCGGAGTTATAAGAAGAATGTACATAGTGATTCTATAGAACTTCCGTTTGTTTATTCAAGCTGGCCGACAGGAAAAAAGAACGAAATGGCTTCAGTGTCTGAGATTATACCAGTGTCTTTTGAAGACGGAAAACGTTATGTGGTTCTTGTTCGGAAGTCACGACAGACATTCTACGATAATCCCCATGCTGCAAAAACGGAATATGAAGTTGTCAATTACCCTAACGCAACATATTTTAAAATCAACGATGACAAAGACTCCAGGGTACTAAGGATTGAACAATTATTAAAGACCGCTGATGAAAACGATGCTGAGGCAAAGAGTGACTCCTTGCTTGCGATGATCCACAGTAACGACAATGGGAAACGCAATGACGCAATTGAAGCGCTGATTGATCTCAAATCCGAAAAGGCCACTGATGCGTTCATTGCTGTTCTTCGGAATGATCCTGACTCGACTGTCCGATATACTGCTGCCCGGGGGTTAGGATACCTTCATTCTGATAGTATCGTAAGCGTTCTTATGGAAAGTCTGCAAAAGGAAAAAGTAAATTTTGTCAAATATCAAATAATCGTTTCATTAGGTGAGCGCCGAGCGAAGATAGCGGCTCCGATGCTACTCAAACTGTATGAAACGGAATTATATGACAATCGAAATGCAATACTGGAAACTATTTCTGCATTGGGGGATTCAACGGTAGTGCCTTCGCTTATACATTTATTTTCAATCGATCAAGATTTGCAGCATCGGCGTTTGATGGCCCAGACAATTTCTTCTTTCCATACTCTTGAAGCTGATGAGTTTTCTTCGGCGCTGCTCGATACAGCTAAAACATATTGGCTGAAGTCCGCAGTTATATATGGATGGAGCAGATCCACCTATACAAAGGGATTTGACAAAATAGCAAGATGGACATCCATCCCGTGCGCATCCGATGACCATCCATCAAAAGTTATGGCTGAGATACAAGGTTTGGCATTTCCATTGCTTCGTGCCATCGAGAAACTTGGCAAACCAGATCAGATTGCATCGACATTGAAAGTGTATTCGACATGCAGTGATCCCGCCATTCGAGATATGGCTGTCAGAATATTGAAAGAGCAGATGGCAAAAAACATTACCACTGAGTTACGCAAGGAAATTGATGTGGAAATAAAAACTTTTCCAACACAATAGCCAACACTTCACGACAACAATTCGCGTAATGTGTCGATAAGCACAGATCAATCTCAATCGGCAAGCTTACACATCGGATTTTATAGTTTGTGTCTGGTTTTAAATTAAGCTGCAAAGGGTTTTATTCCCCTCAACACTTGCGCTTTATTTATCTCTTGCATATTATATTCAGAGTTACTTTACTTATAAGGTCTCTATCGATAAGATAAGACATCCCATAGAATACAATTCCTAAAATAAATTCTTCAGTAGAATGATATAATATGGTATTATCCTTTTTTATCATACAAGAAAGATAAAATAAAAACAAACCTTTGAAACAAAAAGGATTAATAAACAGATGTTATACGCTAATTCAACGAAGGAGAACCAACAAATGGGAATAATCATGAATCAAATTAGAATAGTTGCAATTTCTATCATTGCGACCTCAATTTTATTTATTTCCTTTGGATCAGCACAGGAACGAGCGGTTAAAATGGAAAGACCCGTAAAGAAGAATGTCGTTCTCCACAATCCATCTCAACTTTCCCCAACTTCGGGAACAGTATTTAATAAATTCCCCCGCCACACTGTGTTGCGATGGAGCAAAGTAGACGGAGCTGCTAGTTATATGGTTGAAGTCGAATACAATGATTCAAAATGGGAACCATTGGTATCAACATCGACAGGCAAAGCAACGATCTATAAGTTTGATTTTGTGGGTAAACAATCAGGTCGCTGGAGAGTTTGGGCTGTCGGTCCTGATGGGAATGAGAGTAAAAAAAGTGCATGGTGGGGATTTAAATACACAAAATAAATCATATAGAATAGTTCATGCAAAGATCTGAAGTGTTTCGATTCAGATTTTATAATTCTGCAAAACAATGATGTAAGAGCGTTTTGTTCGAGTCTGTTCATTGCTCGAATAAATGAAGTCAGAAAGCGGCGATTGTTGCCGCTTTTTTTAAAGTTTGAAATTTCAATGAATAAAGTGTAAAGTTCTTTGGTTAAATATTGCAGTGGCCATTGCAGCAGTTTAATACCGATTCGTTATCCCGCAAAAGAACAGGGACTATTATGAGTAAAAACATTTTTCTTTTTATAATGTTTCAACTGTCCATATGCGGATGGAGTTCGGACAAAACATCGTTAAATCACAAAGACATTTTTAGTATATATCTTGTAAAGAATTCCAACCTAACTTATGCCACTAAGAAACCCGAGCTGAAAGATTTTGTTTTGGAGAATACACCGTTACTAACAGTGGATTCGATTGCAAGTTATAATTGGCACTCTCATCTAATTTCATTTCCGATGAGTATTAAAAAAGAATTATCTAAACGAGAACCACTACTGCATTTTCTTTTTGTAGTTGTCGCAAATGATGAGAGAATATATTGGGGAATGTTTACAGACCCAGCAGATTCATATTTTAGTTTGAGTCCTACGATATCTCTGCTACTGCGCAACCACAACTCAAGCTGTATACCTGATGTTTATTTTATTGCGCGAGCCCCAATCATTGATCAGGATAGTGTGGATGTCCGTAATGATATTAGGTTATACATTGCTTTGAAAGCTTCAGGGAAACTGCTCCCTTGATGTTGCTGTAAAACCAGCGGTTTAAGCTGACGTATTTAGTCAATAACAATCTACTGGAGACCATATGCGAATTTTCTGTTTAATTGGTTTATTACTTTTTGTTAGCATCTTAATGACAGCTTCTCCAAAATCTTCTTCAAGCATAAAGCGAATTGTCGAAACCAGAGAGGGTCGTAAGTCTTGTTGGGGAGTTGTGGTCCAATTAAAGCAATTTGCATTCAATAAATCGGTGGCTGATAGTGAACTTAGTATTATCGATGGAAAATATAATCGTGATATGAAAGGCATAATGACTTGGAGTGTTGATAAGTCTAGAAAGAAGCTTACTATTAAGTTTAAAAAAGGTTGCGGTGATTTCGGCACAGGAGATATGGTAGAGGTTACAATAAGATCGACTGCATTAGTAGGTTCTCAAAAAGAAGATATTAAGTTGTCAATCTCTACAGATATATAATTATCTAATGCCGCTTTTACTTGCTGCTCAATCGGCATAAGAGTATAAAGAAAGGATATTCTTATGCTTCAACAAGTATAGATTTTCTCGCTTCACTTGGTGCAGAAACGATCCTTCACCCTGACGCAGTTACCCTTCCCGACTTTCCCCGAAGTATTCAATTAGACGATTACTCCTGTGGCGCAAAAAGTGTATTTACTATCTTGCATTTTTACAAAAAGCCCTGCACACCCGAGTCTGTCGAAAAACAACTCCATACAGATTCAGACGGAACCTCCGTCTCTGATATTAAACGCATCTTGAAAAGGCACGGTTTGATATATCGCACGTTGAGAAAGTCTGGGCTAAGAGAATTGAAAGCTGCTATAAACAACGGATACCCTATATTGATCACACTTTATGATTTAGAACACTATGCCGTTGTATATGGCTTTTCATCGAGCCATATGTTTGTTATGAATTCCTCTGTCGATTTCTCAGAGAATAGTGTTGGAAGTGTTTGGTGTGCAATCCGTAAGGATCGATTCAAAAGGATGTGGGACAAATGGGGATTGGAAGTTTCAGAATAGCCTGTAATGGGCTATTTTTTTTACTTCGCCATACAAGCAGCCAGATAAGCATAATTGAATTTGATGTGCGAATTCGAATGGAACTTCATAACCCAATTACGTATATTTTCGCGTTACTATTTTCTTCATTTGTCCATTAAGCAACATTGTAAACGGGGGTCGTATGTCAAAGAATATGCTAGTGGCAATTATTACTTGTTCCATTATTATTCTCGGTGTTGTTGGATATTTAATCGTTCACAAAATATCCAATTCCGGCAAAACAATTGGAACGGAACTAGGATCAAAGAATGACGGCCTCTCTCTCCAGGTCAAAGGCGCAACCTCTGAAAATACGGGATATCAGGCCAATGAGGAAGGTATGCCTCGGGACGCGGAAGTTCCTGAACCAGCTGAATTTGAACCTGCGGTGTGGACAATGGATCCCATTCAATCATTGGCACCATCGACCCGGAAATGGTCTGACAATGAACGGCCAGCAATTAAGGAATTGCCTGATACTCTTAGATGGGACTACTTTAAATCGGATTCGCGTCAACAATTCAATAAAAAAGAAAAAGAAATTCTCGCTAATCAGGGATTCTATCTCGAAGAAATTACACCTCTAAGAAATATACAGTATGATGATATGATTGACCAATATTCCAGTCATAGTATATTTAATTATGGTCAGGATTATAGCACGGTTCCACTCTTTATAACTTCAGATTATTTGCTCCACGTATATCACGTAGTATTTGACCGTGCTCTTCAACAAGCCGAAGAAAGGAAATTCTATTTTCAATTACTTCAATTAACAAAAAACCTTTGTGCGGAAAGCGAGAAACAAATTCGAAATTCAACTCCACCTGGTATTCGAAAAGCAGCACTTGGCAATATTGCGTTCTTTAGCGTCGCCGGAAGTTTGCTTGATACAGCATTTGTTGCGTTTCCTGAAGTAAATGATATTGTGTCCGCCGAACTACAGTTAATACTGAAGGCTGACGGCTTCGCTTCATCGCCGTTGTTTCAAGAAAAGAAAGACTATTCACAATTTAAACCACGTGGGCATTATACAAAAACAAAACGACTGAGCCGATATTTTCAAGCGATGATGTGGTTTGGCCAATGTTCCTTCCCTGCAAACTCGAAGGACTATACTATGATGGCACTCCTTCAAACACAACTACTAGATGACACTCATAATGGTAATTTTTGGAAACGTATATCAAGAGCCATCAATTATTTGGTTGGCAACTCTGACGATTTAACCTGGGAAGATTACCAGCGAGTCGTCAATAAGGTATATGGGAGCAATTCTTATTGGGAAATTTATTCTGATGAAAAGAAACTTGATCAATTCATGTCCGAACTAAAATCACTCCCAACGCCCAAACTCGATACTATAAAGGCATATCGATTTATGGGTCAAAGATTCACTCCTGATACAAAAATATTTAACGATCTTACTTCTCCTCGGGTTGGTTCTAACAAACTACCGAGAAATATTCCTACAGGCCTTGATGTTATGGCCATCCTCGGTTCTTCAACTGCAAACGATATGGTGAAACAATTTGATGCTATTCCCAATTATTCTATTAATTATCGTGCGTTAAAATCAGAGTTCTCTGCTTATCCGGATAAATTCTGGAAACAAAGTGTTTACTTGAGTTGGCTTAACACATTAAAAGCTCTTCTTGCTGATAAAGGAGATAACTATCCCGTTTTATTCCGAGGAAAGGTCTGGTCAAAGAAAAGATTGCTGACTGCGCTTGCCTCCTGGGTGGAACTTAAACACGATACGATCCTTTACTCTAAACAATCCGCTGCTGAAATGGGAGAGGGTGGCGAAGAGGCTCCCCCACTTCCACCTCAGCCTAAAAGTTATGTTGAACCCGATCTTGAATTCTTTAATCGTTTTGTTGAGCTCATTCAAACTACGGCAAAGACATTTTCTGATAATATGCTGTTGTCAGATGAATACTTAAAAAAGTTCAGTTTATATTTAGATCACATCGTCAAATTGCGTGACATTGTTCGGAAAGAATTGATGAATGCAGAAATAACAAAAGAAGAATATAATTATATTCTTAATTTTACTGGCAATATTAGCTCCATAGTAATACCAGAAGGTTCTGGCGATATTATCGACGATAAATTCAAGCAAATGGCACTTGTTGCGGATGTGCACACGGATAAATTTGACGAACTGGTTCTTGAAGAGGGTATCGGTATTCCTCAACGCATTTATGTTGCCGTAAAAGATAATTCTGGCGGAACACGAATCTGCATTGGATATGTTTATACCTATTACGAGTTTGTTCAACCACTTATGAAAAGACTAAATGACGACGAATGGAAAACCAATATCTACCCGACGATTGATCCAAGAATAAAATCACAAGAACCGGAATGGGTAAAACAAATGCGCATAAATTGAGTAATGTTTTTGTGATATCACATTATTTGAGGTCAATAATAATTATCATTGGGATACTCGGATTATATTATGGTTATATAGAGTCAAAACCTAAAACAGAGGACCTAAATAAACATTACCTAAAATATCAATACTCAATTTCTAGCGATAGGCCGGATTACTATCTTTCAAGTATCAAAAAATGGCGGGGAAAAAGTATTGCAGTTGATACGATTTTACCAATTCGTTGGGGTGTTGTATCACATCACCTACTCATAAAGGATCTTATCGCTGAATACTTTCTTCGATTATCAAAGGTTGTCCATCCTAAGACAATAGTTCTTATTGGGCCGGATCATTTTTCACGAAGTCAATTTACAATGACCATATCGAAGCTTCCATGGAAAACTCCCTTCGGCCTGATCAATCCAGACAATGAAATTGTTCGTGAGTTACTAACGTCCCATATCGTCAAGAATGATGAAAATGCTTTTTACAATGAGCACTCCATTGGTGCCCTTGTCCCATTCGTTAAATATTATTTCCCCCAAGCTAAAATTGTAACGATCATTATTCGTTCAGATGCAACTAATAAAGATGGACAGGTTTTGGCTGAATTTATTTCCTCATTGAAAAGTCCAGATTTTCTGCCCATTGCCAGTCTTGATTTTTCTCATTATAAAACAAGTATAGTTGCACAACACGAAGATTCAATAACCATCGACATCCTACGTCACTTTGATATTGGTAGATACAAAGACACATTTGTTGATTCACATATAGCGTTATACACAGTTATGGAAACTTGTCAGAAGCTACATACTTTTAACCTGAAGATCATTCATCATACTAATTCCGGAATAGTAACAGGAAAATTGACTGATCCTTCCACAAGTTATTTAAATCTTTTGATTTGGTGATCGATTCAATCAAATCATTAATTCAGCAATCTTATACCTTTAAGGGGACACGCCATTTTGAGGGTTATGCCCTTTCAGTATCACATTCAGAATAGCTCAGAAATGGGCTATTTTTTATCATATCCGGGTCCGGATACTTTTTCTAAATATATCAGTGATGTGGGTTGTTGATGGCTAAACCAGGGACAGATATTTTATTATTTTATATCGGCTGAAGCGGTTTGCGGTCGGGGAAGCTGAGATCCGCCATTTTCCAACATATTATATAGTGAATGACTGTCCACACTTGCTCAGAAATGGGCTTTTTTTTTATCATATCCAGTATCAGATACTTTTTTATATTTTGGGAATTGAATGGTTTGCGGTCAGGGAACCTGTTCTTACCATCCCGAAGCCGCGCGAAGGGATGGCAGTATAAATATCTAAAGATATATATAGCTGAAAAAAGATCATTTCACCATGATAGACATTGAGTGTTTTTAATGTCACTGCTACCTACAGTACTAGACCTTGCTACCCAGAGAACTAGACTTTGCTACGCGGGTAATAGACCTGTGGAAATCACCGGCGCTTGATTTCAGGTTTGTGCTGTCAAATACTCAATTATTGACCTGAGTGCTTGCTGTCTATGTTTTGGTCTAGATTGAAGCTGATCTTGTTTACAGTATTATGCAATAGTTCCGGTTGAAGATGAGAATATATCTGAGTTACGTTAGGCGAACTATGTCCTGCAAGTTTCTGAACCTCATATAGGCTAACACCCCTTTGCACTAAAACTGAGCAGAATCCGTGCCGAAGAGAATGAAAATGCAATTTTGGATTAACTCCGGACTTGATGACATATTTCTTGAAAGTCTTCGATACGTGATCCTCAAGATACTTTTTTCCGTCTGAATGGAATGCATAATCACAAGCACGTTTTTCCCCTGTCGTTGTAAAAGTTCAAGCACCATATCATTCATCGGGATTACTCTGCACCTCTTACTCTTGGTTATGAAACCTTCCGAGCTTTCCACATTGATTAACTTCTTGTTGAGATCAATTTGGGACCATCGTAACGAACAAATCTCACCTAGCCGCATCCCTGTAGCAAATGTACATAACACAAGGTCTCGGAAATCAAGATCTTCAATAGAATGATATACTTTCTTAGCTCATCCTCCGAAAAGAAAACAGGATGAACCTCGACCATTTTCGCACGAGCTACTTGCCGGCAAGGATTTGAAGTGATGTAACCCCATCTTCTTGCAGCCTCAAAAACACTAGCAAGAACTATATGATGTCGTCTTGCAGTCCAGTTGGACACCTCAGTCCTCTTCTTTTCAAGAAAGCGTTCTATTTCACGGACGCCTATTCTTGAGACCTCCTTGTCTCCAATTGCTTCTAAGAATTGATCCATACAATCTTTGTAACATCTCTGTGTGTGTCGGGTATGAATTGTTGCAGAATGTTCCTGATATTCGAAGAAGAGATTGGAGATTTTCTTCCGGGATTCTTTTGTTGTGGTCACTGATTCTTTAGACTTGAATGTCCATAGAAAAGTAAGAGCACCACTTTTTGTAGTGGATTTAGTTGAAACTTTTTGTTTCCGGCCTTGGGCATCAAGATACCAGAGGTAGTAAATACCATTACGCTTGGAGAGAAACATTGGTTACCTCCATTTTTTATATCAATGGAGGTAACCACTTACATTTCGAGGGAAAAAATTGGCGTTTTTAGAGCTGAAGGTGGGAGTTGAACCCACGACCTGCGGTTTACGAAACCGCTGCTCTACCACTGAGCTACTTCAGCAAAAATTCTTACTTTGATTTCATTCTAAATTCGCAGATTACTTTTCCAATTGGATACATTCGACCACCACAAGTGCCAGTTTTAACAATTATAGTGTCAAGTGAAATTCTCCTCTTCACCTCAAATATAATAGCCCATCAGGTCATTTTGGCATCCCCTTACCACGCAATTCATAATGAATTACCCGCATGAAATTTGTTTAGATTAAACGAAAATATTCAATAATTTCATTACTATCAAAAAATACGGAACTTTGCTCCTCTTTGCAAGCTAACTCAGAAGATAAAATACTAAATTAAAATTTAGCAATTCTAAAAAGGTTTTTGAAGAGATTTCTGAAATCTTACTTAAAAGAATCAAACCAAGCACCTTAATGTTAATTTAAAATTTTAACGCCTACATAGTTTGTATTTCTGTAAGGATTACTTCCGTATACAAAATTTTATCTACGAAATTAAAATCATTTGCTACACTTTCTTTTGTTTTGATAACAGCATCACTGTATTTCAAATTCCCATGTTCGCTAGAGTGGTGCAGATGTTGTTGATTTTCTCTACCAGCACAGGATGTGATGCCTCGAAGCCCTTGACTGACTCTGTCAGACCTGCAAGTGAGAGCCTAAGTAACTCAGGTTTTTTATTCTGGCGTGTAGCTTCGTGCGTCGAACGTTCGATGAAGCCGGTAATGCTTTCTGCATGCTCAGAATCGATCTTTGATAATTTGGTGATTTCGGATTCAAGCACCGACAGCAAACTCAATAACTCACTTTTCTTTTCATTCGTTACGGAGCTTTCCTTCTGAATTTTGTCTTTGATCTTCTGCATGGTTTTTTTGATCATGGTATCATCTCCAGTTTAATAATGTTTTTTAATTCCTTATAACAGACTTATCTGTAAGTCATCTTATGCACGTTCCGCTGTATGACTTTTTTTTTGTAGTGCCGCCAACTTCTTGAATAAGTCAATTTCTTCTTTACTGAGATGATCTGGCAACTGAATCACCACTTTTACATACATATTTCCAAATTCATTCTTCGTTCCATACACCGGCATTCCGAGTCCTAGAAGTCTTAGAACCTTGCCGTTTGGTGTTTCCTTTGGAATATCTACATTGACAGTGTTCTCCATTGTTTTGATCCGCGCCTTGCCGCCAAGCATGGCGGTATATAATTCGACTGATCTATCACAGTAGAGATCATTTCCTCTACGCTGAAATTCTGCATGCGGTGCAATTCTGATTGTGATGTATAAATCTCCATTGGTGCTACCGTTCGATCCACGACCTCCCTTCCCTGCTACTCTTAACACTTATCCGTCTGCAATGCCCGGTTTCATCATGATTTTGATTGTTTGATCGTGTATTCTAAGAAGCCGTTCCGAGCCATGATACACTTCTTCAAGCGAGAGCGTTGTCTCGGCTTCGAAGTCCTCTCCTTTGATCGCTCTGTTTCTTCTTCCGCGTCTCTCTCTGGGATGCAGTCCGAAAAGAGTCTCAAAGAAATCTCCGGCACCTTCCTCATTGAACATCGCGTTGAACTCTTCTTGACTCATTGTATGTGTTTGTCCGCTGCGATTGCTTGCATATTTTGACCAATCGAATCCACCCTGCGGTGCGCCGGTTTCCTCATAGTGCTTCCAATCTGCTCCTAACTGATCGTACTTTTTTCGCTTTTGTGGATCACTGAGAACCTCGTTTGCCTCGTTGACCTCCTTGAACTTCTCTTCTGCAGATTTATCTCCCTTGGTTTTATCCGGATGGTACTTAAGGGCGAGTTTTCGGTACGCTCTCTTAATTTCCTCTGGTGTTGCTGTCTTTGCGATGTCCAATATTTTATAATAGTCTTTGTAGGTCATTGGTTTTCAATCCTAGAGTTCATTCTTCATTGATATAACTAAAAAAGAGATACATAGTCCGCTTCGATTTCCTGATATTGACCATATTATCCAGCAACTCGCACTTGCGCTGGTCGTAGTAATTCGTTATTCCAAAGATATCCTCGACGCAGATCTTCAATTATGGTTCCTGGTTCAACATCCTCGTCTTTCGTTACGGCTACGGCTTCATGCAGATCAGGAGTGAAAAGTTTACCAACGCTGTCGAATGGACGAACACCCTGATTTTCTAATAAGGCAAGAAGTTTATGATAGATAATACGCACACCTGCCATAAACTGCTGATCTATATTATTTGTCCACTGCATTGTTCTCTCGAAGTCGTCGATAACGTCCAGAAGCTGGAGAATAATCTCACGTTTACCTGCTTCAGCAACCTTATTTCCCTCGCGCTCAGTACGACGACGATAGTTCTTAAAATCTGCCAACGCTCGCAGGTGTCGATCACGCTCCTGATTTAGCTGTTCTCTCAATTCATTTATATCTTTATCGAGATCAGCCGGTTGCAGCAAGTTCTGACACAATCCAATTTCTTTGATCCCATCTGAATCTTCTTTGGAGTCATGAACCTTGGACTTCATCTGATATTTCTTTCATATTGTTGTTTTATAGTTTCAACCATACCTGTAATCATTCGATCAAAGGGGATGTTGGTAAGGACAACTTTTATAACTCACCTGACCAAAGGTCCCATATCGAGCACCAGATCCCGAACACCATTGATCATAAATTGAATGCCAATGCAGATGAGTAGAAATCCCATGACCTTCGAAAGTGCGTCGACTCCATTTAGACCCAGATAGCGGCGTAAAACACCAGCTCCGCGGAGAACCAGCCACGAGACGATTGCAGTTATAATGATTGCCAAAACTACACCGGAAAAAGCGAATATCTTATCAATACCGTGCTGCCCGTTAATGGACGAAGACATCGTAATGACGACTGCGATGGAACCGGGTCCACTCAAACTTGGCATGGCGAGAGGACTGAATGAGATATCCAGCTTTTGTTGTGCCTCTTCCTTACCTTCTCGAGAGAGCAAAACTTTTTCTGGGAACAACATCTGAAATCCAAGATAACCGATGACCATTCCACCAGCGATCCGAATGCCCGGTATGGAAATTCTGAAGGCAAACATAATCAAGTGACCTGCAAAAAGGAATATGATCAGAATAGCCGTCATATACATACACGCCCGAGTGATTTGACGGTTCCGCTCTTCATTGCTGAGCTGTGCGCTGATACTGAGCAGAAGAACAGCGGTACTGACGGGATTGACAATGGATATTAGCGTCACGAGTGCGACGCCGACCCAAGAGAGAAAATCGGCAACGTTATTCATAGTGTTCCTATAATTTTTTAGTCAACGATCATTGGATATCTGCTGAACGTTTGAGCGCCGATTTAGCATCAATGCGATAAACTCAACCGCCAATGCTCGTTGCACTCACATAGGTACCTTTTAAATCTTCAGGATAAATGAATTTGATACAAATCTTATTCATTGGGCTATGTGATATGCGTAAAATATACAATAAATCCATCAAATCTTATATACGTAAAAATTGTGATGGAAATCTATCAAGAGGGAATAATAGCGGAGAATCAGTACTATCATATTTGCTTTGTATAGACAAAATAAATTCAAGATATTATTTCAGATCCTTTAGGAAAAGAATACAGAGTAATTCCTTAAAGACTGAATTAATCTTTCTACGTTGTGCATCGTGCTCCCCTGCTATGGGAAAGGTCGATTCTAAAAAGTTTCGGTTTTTTTTCATGATTCCAGCATGAACCCGCACCCTCAAGCTTTGAAAAATAAATAGCCAAAGAATGTGCATGAAATAATTATATGTTCAGATAGTCCTGATGGACTTTCTATAGTAATTAGATGTGAATTTCAAGCTGAGCGTTGTTTGCGAAATCCCGCCGAAGGCAATGTAGGCAAAAAACGTGCAAAGGATGAAGAGCCCCGCGATGCGTCGGGCGAATTCATTTTTATAGGACGAGAAGGAATTAGATTCCAAACGGAGTGTTTCTTAAACACGTCACATTTATTTTACTATATCCTGCTTCCTTGTAATTCAAAAAACATCAGAGAGTTTCTTAAATGTAGGTAATTGTTCGTATCGGACAAAAAATCAAACTGAGCTAATAAATAATAACTTGAGAAATCATTCGTTGATAATTTTTTTCGATAGTGGGCGCTGTCTTCCTTTTTCCAGGTCATTCCAAATCAACGCACTTGCACCAAGGACTGCCGTATTACCCTCGACCAATCCTGAAGGAAGCAGTCTCACCTTATTCTTAAAAATGGCAAACAAATGTTCTTCCATTGACTGTTTTGTAGGTTTGAAAATAAGCTCCCCTGCCGCAGCAAGACCACCAAAGAAAATAATAGCCTCTGGACTTAAATATGCTACTGATTCGGCGAGTTTCATACCAAGAATTTTTCCTGTGTAATCAAAGGCTTCCAATGCCAACCGATCACCACGTTGTGCGGCATCATAGACTATCTTAGATGTCAATTGTTCGAAACTTACACAACGAAGATCACTTGGCTCTTTTGTATTACATATAAGCTCTTGTACCGTCCGGCAGATTCCAGTAGCAGAGGCATATGTCTCAAGACAGCCCCGACGACCACAGCCACATTCCCGTCCATTCGGATCTACCACAGTATGTCCTATCTCTCCGGCATTACCATCCGCACCATAAATCAATTCACCATTCGCCACTATACCACTACCAAGTCCGGTACCTAACGTGATAACAATGAAATCTCTCATGCCTTGAGCGATGCCAAAGAACATTTCACCAAGTGCTGCAGCATTTGCATCATTTGTTGTTGCCACAGGTACATTGTAATACTTATCCATTTCATCTAAAACATTAACATACTCCCAACTTAAATTGGGTGGATGTTCGATTGTTCTAGTATAATAATTTGCGTTCGGTGCACCAATGCCAATTCCGACCAATTTACATTTTTCATAAATGGTCTCGAGAAGTTCCTCAGCACGTTCATGGAGCCGCTCAAAGAACAACTCAGCTGATTGATGTGCATTAGTTGGAATAGTTGCACTTGCTAGACATCTCCCTTTTCGATCTACATAACCAAAGACCGTATTAGTACCGCCAATATCAACACCAAGAGTTATTTCAGTACGTAACATATTACTCTTTTTCCAAAATACCACTATACACTCGAGACTAAATTAAACTGTTCTCGGATTAGACAATTACATGGGAAAAAATTGATGTACGATAATTCAGCTATTGAATAATATTTTTTTAAGGATTTGCCGTACAATACTCCCTAAAATCCCTGAAATGGAACTGGCATATACTCTTTCATTAGACAATGTTACCGATACACGATGTATTAGTATGGGTTCTACTGATTTTATTTTTCTCTAACCAGTTTATAACAGTTCCCTTCTACTTTATATAATTAAAACCTAATGCTGCACTAAACGTATTGACACAAAACATTGATTTTCGACGCACATCTGCTTCTGAATGAAGCTTTAATTTGGTTCTACCCCATGGGATCAAAACAACATCCGTACCAAACAAAGAAATTGGCTTTTTCTACTTAGTTATTATATATCCAAGAAATGATTATTATGTTGATAATAGCTTCATTATCATTTACGATAACTCTACATTACAGATCGAATATCGGCAGGGGAAAACTATTGAAAAGTGTTGCAACTTTGTTGAAAATATTTATCAGCTTTTCTAAAGCTAAATTCTTAAACGCTATATTACATTATATGTGGAAGTAAAAATCAAATCAGATTTTCCTTAAAACTTAGAAAATTGCATAAATAAAAGGTGCGATTGCAGAACCTTCTGTTAAAATTATTAATATTCCCATGAGAATCAAAATAACGATGAGGGGAGCAAGCCACCATTTTTTCTGCATACGCATAAACGCCCAGAACTCTCCCAAGAGTGAAAACACGGACTTAAACCTTTTCAGAAATTTTGACATTCCCGTTCCTTTCATGAATAGGTATTAATCAAGCGCAAATGTTTCGCTTATCTGCATTTGATACCCTGATTCTTTGATTTTCCGCTTATCTAATATAAAGTTACCAAGGATAAGATAATCCATGTCTGTTCTTAAAAAACACTTGATTGCATCGGACGGTGTGCAGACTATAGGTTCACCGCGAACATTAAAGGAAGTATTAATAATCACGGGGCAACCCGTAAGCTTTTCGAATTCGATAATCAAATCATAGAATAACGCATGATCGTCACGAACGATAGTCTGGAGGCGTGCAGAACCGTCTACATGCGTCACTGCTGGAATTGTTCTCCGATCAACTCTCACTTGTGCAACAAACAGCATATAAGGGCTAGGTCGATCAAACTCGAAATAATCTTTCATTCGTTCCAATACCACGGTCGGCGCAAACGGACGAAAACTCTCTCGAAACTTTATTTTCAAATTAACGCGTGAATAATTTTCCGGGTTTCGCGCATCAGCTAAAATGCTGCGCGCACCTAACGAACGCGGTCCAAATTCCATACGCCCCTGGAACCATCCGACAACTTGTTGATCAGCTATCAATTGAGCCGTTCTTTTTAAAAGGGAATCGTTACTAAATCTTCCGCCTTCAAGGTTCAACTGGTTTAATACTTGCTCAATAGTTTCATTGGAATATTCCGGCCCGAGAAAATTATGACTCCAAGTATAGGTGCGTTCATTCTTTAACAACATATTATAAATATAAAACGCAGCTCCAACAGATCCACCGGCGTCTCCTGCGGCCGGTTGTATAAACATCTGTTTAAATCCCGATGAAGCAAGCACTTTACTGTTGGAAACACAATTGAGAGCGACACCTCCAGCAAGACATAAATTATTGCTCCCGGTTTTCTTGTGAAGATCTGTTGTCATTCGCAGCATTATTTCATCTGTAACATACTGAATAGAGGCAGCAACATCCTTGTGGAATTGAGTTAATGTAGATTCCGGAGTTCGTGGCGGAACACCGAAAAGGGTATGGAAATATTTGTTGGTCATTGTCAGACCATAATCATACGCAAAGTATTTCATGTTCAAACGAAAACTTCCATCATCCTTTAAGGATATAAGTTCCCGTAAGATAAGATCAGCAAACATCGGTTTTCCGTACGGAGCCAGTCCCATGACTTTATATTCAGCACTATTGACCCGAAATCCAAGATAGTACGTAAACGCTGAATACAAGAGCCCAAGCGAATGAGGAAAATGAATACTTTTCGTCAGGGTAAGCGTTCTATCATTTCCAATACCCATGGTCGTTGTTTCCCACTCACCAACGCCATCAGCGGTGAGAATTGCCGCTTCAGAAAAAGGAGAGACAAAAAATGCGCTCGCGGCATGAGAAAGATGATGTTCTATGAACAAGAGTTTCCCAGTATCACCAAGTTCCTCTCTAATCTTCTGTGGAATCCATAGTTTTTCCTTCAACCAAACAGGCATCGCTTTTAGAAAAGAGGGCAGGCTTTTCGGAAATGTAGCAACATAAGTCGTCAAGAGCCGTTCAAACTTGGTAAACGGCTTATCGTAGAAACCGATATAATCTAAATCCTGTGCTTGTATGCCTCCTTCTTGCATGCAATAGTGAATTGCGTTTGTCGGGAAATCTTGATCGTGCTTTTTTCTTGTGAACCGTTCTTCTTGGGCAGCGGCAACAAGAATGCCATCTTTAATAAGAGCAGCCGCAGAATCATGGTAGAAACAGGATATGCCGAGAATATTCATAGTATACTCGATTAGAATTGAAACTTGTAGCGGTCAAGCGTCTGTTCATTTGTTTTTCTGGCTTGCCAATAAGACGCTCGATTAAAATCCATTTTCTTCTGCAAAAGATCTTTGCGAAAAAGTCTCACAAGAAGCGACATAAATCCAATGACAACAATATAAACGAGCGAGAGCAACAAGATCGCATTAACCTTGCCAAGCATTTGTGCAAATAACAACCACATTCGTTTGATAGTATGAAAGAAATTTTTCATCTCATTCCCATTTATAAATAATTAAGCCTGTGAGCATAAATCAAATCATTTTCATCATTGATTTTGTATTGACAACTTCTCATATCATATTGATATAGTATGGAACAGTTTCTGGATAATATACTTTAAATGTCCATTTGATACTATTTAATAAGTATCATTTTTTTGACATCACTGAAATTTCCGACCTTAAGTCGATATAAAAATACTCCGCTTGACAAACGTGATGCGTCCAATGATACAGTATGAACGCCAGCAGACTGTTCTCCGTCTACTAAGGTTGCCATCTCTCTTCCAAGAACATCGTACACTTTGAGTGTAGTATAAGCATGAGTTAATAATTGATATGTAATAACGGTCGTTGGATTGAATGGATTAGGATAGTTCTGATGTAGCTTGTTGACGAGTGGAATCAAGTTTTTATCTTCTTTGACCGCCGTTGACGAGACGCTCCAATTAGATGCATCCACCGGTGCGAACGGTTGAAGGAAACCTCCATCGAGAGATCCTATTGTTCCAGAGCCATATGATATTGTACCAGTGTCGCTACTGGAATAATATGCTGCATCTAACTCTACAATAATTGTTGTACTGTCGTTTTGTTTCAATGATAGTGTGGTCGTAGCTGGAAGAAGAAGTTGGTTATGTGTAAGTACAAATGTTGCCTGTGCTGAAGATGGATCTTTCATTCGCTTATTAAATGTCAGTTCGAAGTGTCTTGCATCTGGGGTTATGATAGCTGACAAACATACTGGTGGTGATCCTGCCGGAGAGTCTGCTAAAGTATCAAGTCCAAATCCATAATCAAATAAAGGAAAATAAATATTATCATCAAAATTGATTGGAATCTGTGACATACTCTTTGGCCACGTATGTGACAATCGCCCCTTCGGCTGATAATCGCCAAATAAAACATCGGCAACACCATCACCTTCCGTTCCGGGCAGCCAAGCAGCAATGATGACATCGGAAAAGTGCAATATTTTATCGAGAATAAGAGGTCTGCCTGAAACAAGGATTACAATAACAGGCGCACCATAGCCTTTCATCTTTTTCACTAAATTCACATCGGTTTGGGAGATACTCAGGTCTGTTCTATCTCCCATATATTCTGCATACGGAGTTTCGCCAATCACAACAATAGAATAGTCGGCTGAAGTATCTTTGAAGGTACCAGTTTTAGAATATACTATCGAATCCCCCGGGGCGATGTTTTTCATCCCTTGCAAGATTGTCGTTCCTTTGATGAGATTATTGCCACTGACTCCCTGCCATGTAATCGTCCAACCGCCGCACTGATATCCGAGATTATCTGCATTGGAACCAGCAACTAAGATCCTCACATTGCTTTTCTTCAGCGGCAAAATACCATCTTTTTTCTTCAACAACACGACGGATTCACGAACACATTGCCGGGCTACTGCACGATGCCCAGCGCTGCCAATGGAGTCAATGAATGTTCTGTCAGTAAATGGTTTTTCAAATAGTCCGAGCTTAAATTTGATTGTAAGAACCCTTTTCACAGCGTCATCAACACGGGCGGTATCGATTTTGCCTTTGCTGATAAGACTATCCATGGAATTATGAAAAGCAGCATATTCATAAGGCAGCATGACCATATCGATTCCTGCATTGATCGATTGTTCAACGCAATCAGTATAATTATTTGTTAACTGATCGATTGCTTGCCAATCTGACACAACAAATCCTTTAAATCCCAATTCATTTTTTAGAACATCCGTAATCCAATATTTACTTCCATGCATCTTAAGTCCATTAATACTACTGAACGATACCATAACACTTCCAACACCTGAATCAACAGCCGAAATGTATCCCGGCAAAAAAAGTCTTCTTATGGTTGCACTATCTCCTTGAGTATCTCCTTGATCTATCCCACCAGTGGTTCCCCCATCTCCAAGATAATGTTTTGCGCACGCTAAAATACTTGTCGAGGCGGATAATGAATCTCCTTGAAACCCTCGTATTTCAGATGAGCCGAAAAGTTGAGCTAATTCCGGCGTCTCGCCAAATCCTTCGTACGTCCTGCCCCATCGTTCATCTCGTGGAACAGCTATGCATGGACCGAATGTCCAATCTATGCCTGTTGCCGCGACTTCCATTGCAGTTATTCTTGCTGCTTTTTTTGCTAACTCAGGATCCCTTGTGCATCCTATTCCAATGTTATGTGGAAAGATTGTTGCGCCATATACAGTGTTATGTCCATGTACAGCATCGATTCCGTAGATTATAGGAATTTTCAAACGAGTCTTCAAAGCATAGGTTTGAATTGTATCATACATGTTTGCCCAATTTATTACCGTGTTTTGGTATGGACCTTCACCGCCTCCGCTGACTATAGAACCGAAATTATTCATTGTGAGAACGGACGGATTATTTTGAACCAAAGACAAATCGACTTGCATCATCTGTCCGATCTTCTCATCGAGCGTCATTCGACTTAACAAATCGGTTACCCTTTGATCCACTGATAAAACCGAGTTTTGATACGGAAGAACTTGAGCTGATAGTAATGAAACTAAAGAGATTAACAGGAACATTGTAAGGATGAAATAGTATTTTTTCATATACAGAATTATTTAATATCCGAGAAAATAATCGAATTGTTAAATGCAATGATTACTACAAATCAATTTCTTTTTGTATGAACAATAAAGATGAAATTAACATTTTATTGATTATTATTAGTCGTACGATTTAATAATTGCTGCCATGAATTATCTTGTACTTCACCGCGCTTCGTAGAATGAACAAGGATATATTCATTAAACCCTGTAATATCAATAAATACGAATTCAACGCCACCTTCTAATTGATGATAATTCCAGATTTCGTACGGTTTGCTATCTGATGAATTCGAAAATCTTTCTATCTCATCAGGTTCTCCATAAAGGATAAGTACACGCCCTTGATCTGTACGCCATCCTTCTTTAGCATATGTCCTATAGCGTTGATTGGCCGTTAGCACTCTTTGCAGATAAATAGATCTCGTGAGATTTGAACCTCCAAGTTCTTCTTTCTCAACTCTTGCCCAGAATGTTTGTAAAAATTCCTGACGTGCTTCTAATGTCGTTAACTTATCGAATGTCTTGGTATCCTCAGATTGTGTTACATATTTTGCCCTTCGAAACTCCTCAGCAAGCTCATCCAAAGAAAACCCAGCATACTCAGCGCTTCTTTCTGAAAGAGTTGTTGCTTGCGATGATTGGACATTGGGATTGTAGAGAAAAATCGGCCGTTGTGATTTGGCAATTTCATTGCCAAGCGTATCGGAAAGGATAACTTCATATTTGTATTTTCCGGAACTTATCGAAGTAACATTCAGCGTTGTTACATCCACGATATTAGGCATCGAGAATCGACGCAGATGAGTACGTTGCTTTTGAACAATACCTTTCGAATCCACAATTTGTGCTTTAATTGCATACGTCATTCCCGTTTTTAGATTATAAAATTCCATATACGTGAATACGAGAGGAAAAGTCGTTGATCCATAAACACAATTTGGATTAGGGATAACTCGATATGTGTTTTTGTAGAAGATATCTTTTTGATCTGAGGATTCGGTAATGTTTGAACATAATTCAATATCACTAAGAGCAATCGTGTTGGGTCTCTTCATGATATTGACTATAAACAATGAACTATCTCTTCGTGATCGATCGAAGACATCAACACCGAGTATCGAAACTCTATACGAGCCACATCTTAAAGTATATGTCGTATTATTGACCAGCGATTTTGTTCTCGCAAGAGAAGTGGAATCGACAAGATTAATCGGAATATTAAACCGATCGGTGTGAACAAATATTCCGCTTGATGTATCCTGAATTGAAATAAGCAAATCGATTTTTCCATGATATCCCAAGGAATCTTGCTTGAGGACAGTAAGACTTGGATACACTGCAGTTGATATTTCCACATACATCGTAGAATCGTTTTGCCAAAACCGGCTATAATCGGTATTGAGAACAAACCGATTCTGTTCAGGAGATTTAGTCTGTGATTGCATCTGAAGACTTAACAGACAGAATAAGAAAATAATACAACTGTACCATTGAATTCTTTTCATATGCATTTTGTTTCCCAATTTTAGAAATTTAAAAATTTATTATTTGAATAAGACAGGAGAATATCAATATCATTCATTCTGCCATGGATACATAACCCAACGGAAACACCTCTACTTCACCTGAGTGATAATGAGTTTTTCACAGTAAACAGATTTCCCCATTTGCGTTTGTATGAAGTAAAAACCTGAAGGCAGCCGATTCAAGATAAGCGATTGAGTGAAATGCCGCTCACCTTTTAAACCCGCCGTTCGAAAAACTTCTTGACCCAAGAGATTGAATAATCGGATCGAAACCTCGCCCCGATATGAATTATCCAACTGCAATTGCGAAGTGGATGACGCCGGATTAGGATAAAGTCTGATAGGGTTGATTTGGATGGCATGTCCGCCTTCGACACTAGTTGGGATATCGGCAACCAATTTAACATGTCCAAAATAATTTGCATTCTGGTAATGCAGGTTGCCTGGGTATGGCTCCGCTACAGAACCAAACATATTGTCACGAACTTTCGGATTTTCGCTAATACCATCGTTGTCGCAATAGGCAATAGATAAGCCCATTACTTTATTCAATCCCAATTGAGATCTCGCAGCTGCCTTGGCACTATCAGTATTTGCGTAGTAATATGTGTCAGTGTAGACAATAAGAGAAAACTCTCTGACCGCCGTTTGTCCTGTTCTTCGTAATGCGAATTGAGGGAAGTGTGAGGTGTAGTTCACCCGCTGATTTTTGGTCGGGGTCCCCGCTATATCATCGGCATATAATGTAGTAGTAACCTGTCCGTCTTCAGGACAGGCAGCATACATGTGATAAGCGAAAGCGTTCTCGGCATTTGTTGTAGGAGTGTCATATTGATGGTCGCCACCGGATGCATTTTCATCAATAAAAACTTCAGAGATGTCATAGTCGTAAATAGCACCACCTCCGTTGGGATAACCATCTACAAAAACATCATCATGAACTTCCATGAGGAAGTACAATAAGTTTGTTGTTGACGACCAGATAACTTTGTATCGTCCATAGAAATCGGAAGAGTCCACTTTTGCCCCATAAGGAATCCATACTTGAGCTATCGGTTGCCACGGAACATTCTGCCAGCAAGGATCATTTCCTATTCCATCGATAGTCGGAGGAACAATGGTGTTAGGTGCCAGAACCGGATCATTTTGAACTGAATCACTCTGGGCTTTTGCCCTACATTGAATAAGAGATAAAATGGATACAACTAATAAGATACGAACGTAATACCGATTCAATTTCATTTGAGCTTGTTTCCTAATATAAGGTTCACTTTGGGTTAATCTATTCTGTTATTTTAGATGTGATCACTTGAGCAGAACCATTCTTTGCACCTGCGATTGTGCACCTTGCTTTCCTTCAGCGTTAAGTCGGGCAAAATAGACCCCCGAAGCTACCGCCATGCCTTTGACCTGACCATTCCACTGAACAGAATACGTGCCGCCTGTCTGATAGGCATCAACAAGTTTTTGGATGCACCGACCTTGAACATTGTAAATTGATAAATCCACCTGCGCAGCCTGAGCAAGATTATACCTAAGTGTTGTGCTGGGATTAAATGGATTGGGATAATTCGCTTCCAATACAAAACCATGTGGTTGTGTAGAAGAGAGATAATTCTCCACGGATGTTATTGTATTCAGCTTCATTAATTCAATACCTTTTCCTATACCGAGATCACGGGAATACTTCTGGTCGGTCGCATTATCCCAGTGTTCATGCACACCTAAGCTTCCAATAACAGTTCCATCATTTTCCGGATCGTATCGAATGCCGGCCGGCCAGTAGGATGAATCGGCAGCTTGGTACAGGTGATCATCGACTCCTACCATTTGCGGATAAGTCTCAGCATGTTTATCGCTTGTGAATTCAGCTTTTAAGATATCGTAGCAAACAGATTCCAATGCTATCGGATCCTGAGACATAAAGATCGATGATGGCCAATCATTGTTAAAAGGTGCCATCTTGAATTTTACTGGAGGGACGTTCGCACCAGGACCACCCCAGAGGCCATCCACGACAAAAAGCATAGAGTTGCCGCCGAGCTTTTTATGCCCTAAGAGATCGACCAAAACGCGATACTTATTAAATCCAAATCTACTATTCTTGTCCCCTGCAGGTGCAACTCCATCTGGATTGACTAGTCCCATGTGTAACTGCATTGCATTACTGCGTGTATGAGATCCAAAATTGATTTTTCCCAGCAAGGTCATCCCTGCTCTTTCATGAACTTTCAAGGCGGCAACATAAATCATATAATCTGCTTGTTCGATAACAGTCCAGATTTTATCACCGGTAATGGGTTTCCCCAATGACATATCTGCCCAATTGGGGTCTCCTTCACGCAATATTGCGCCACGATCTGAATAATAAATTGAAGTGTCTGTCCCTGGGACAGACTTTACTCGTCCTTGACCACCTATGTTACAGATATAATTGACATTGGGAAATTCCGTATGCCAGACATCCCAGTACTCATTTTGTAAAGCATTTTGTGGATCGCCAACAGAAATATTTTGCTGTTGGATACCGCAAACAGTGATAAGCTGCCGGAGCAGAGCTAATACTGGTTGCGGTGAAGTGCGCGCCATCGTATAATTAGCCAAACCCGATATGCTATGGTCGGTGGTGCTCTTAACTGCAGAACTAACACTATTTGTTTTAATGAAAATCTTTTCACCCGATTGATAACCAACGGTGCCCTTTCCCTTTTTCATATTGAAATATGTAAAAAGTGTATCCCACGCTTCTCGGACTGTTGATTTACCAGTAAGGCATAAGATGGAGTTGGTGACCATATCGTTCACAACATTCATATTAGTATTTTCCGGCAAATAATATGCTTTACCCCAATCATCGTTGGTGCAGTTCTCGTTAGTGGCATCCGGATTCCTTGACCAAACTACGCGACCCGGGAAAATTCCTCTTGGAACTCCTCTTGGGACATTGGCAGTGTCTATATTAAATGTATTCGCATAGACAGTTGGTTTATCTGCTTGGAGAGTAAAAAATCCTGCAACAAGAGCAATGGTCATGAAACCAGCCATTGCCCAATAGCGTGAATTTTTCCAATGTTCTTTCATTTTGCCAAATGCGAAAGCAGAGGTAGCCAGTCCAAGAAGATAGACCACAAAGGCAGAAGCTAAAGGATAGGCGACACGCATGCAGGGATAGGTCGCTCTGATTGGTTTTGGAATGACCCGGATGAGGAACCAAATTGAAGCTATAATTCCGATGAGAGGAAAAAACAGTTTGTATAGTATTGATTTCAGTTTCATTTAGTCAATCCTTACGCTCATAATAGTTTTTAAAAGAATCACTTTGTTTTCTACTATAAAATATACTCTTTTTCTCCCAAAAGAACCGTCAGTGTTTCCTCATACAAGTCTTCAAATTTAATGTGGTTAGATTCCCGACTAAAATTCGTACTTTTCATCAAGACTCATATTATTATTTCTCGCCTTCTTATTCTTATCAATTCATTTAACCGATTTCAACTTCTACTGTATGAATTTTCCCATCATGTAAATCCGGGATGCAGTTATCGCTCAATAATTTTCCGTCTAGATTCAGACTCTTCACGCCCTTACAAAGGTTCTTTGGATTATGTACAGTAATATTATAAATACTGTTTCTAAACTTTCGAACCACAGTATACTTTTTCCATGAACTTGGGATGCAAGGATCAATAATTAATCCGTTGTAATCCGGATGTACACCGAGAATATATTGAGAAAGAGCCACGAAAGACCAAGCCACCGTGCCCGTGAGCCAAGAATTTTTACCTTCACCCGGCGTAGGAGCGTCTTTGCCGGCAGTCATTTGACTATACACATAAGGCTCGGAACGGTAAATATCTATTTGATCTTCTTTGGTCGGAGGGCAAATGCTCTTGTAATATTCCATCGCCTGATCTCCCCTGCCAATCATGGTCTCAGCAATTTGTATCCAAGTATTATTATGTGTAAAGATACCGGCATTTTCCTTATATCCAGGCGGATAGGAACTTACTTCACCTAAGTGCTCATAATATTTTTGGAAAGCTGGCTGCTGCAAGATAATTCCGTTCGGTGTCGCTAAATGTTTCCGGACACTATCTAATGCTTTTTTCGCATAGCCATTTTCTAATCCAGCGCCGCCCAATATGCACCAGCCTTGGCTTTCAATAAATATTTTACCTTCTTCATTTTTGGATGAGCCAAGTTTTCTGCTATAAGAATCATAAGCCCTGAGGAACCACTCACCATCCCATCCATGCTCATAAATCGTCTTCCTCATATTTTCAGCTTGCTTCAAGTAATCTTCGGCTTTCTCAGGTTTTCCTGTATTTTTCAGAATTTTCGCCATTTCATCACATGCTTTGCAAAATAGACCGGCGATCATAACTGATTCTGCGACTTTATCATTTTCGATGTGTCCCGCCAATTGAAAACTCTCCCCTGGTGTTGTAGAGAAGCAATTCAGATTAAGGCAATCATTCCAGTCAGCATGACCAATGAGCGGCAAACCGTGTGGTCCTCGGTGATTTAAGGTATACTGGAGAGAGAGATAGAGATGATCAAGTAAAGTTGCTTCTGAATTCTGAACATCAGCAAAACCAGCCTTTACGTTGAGAATACTGTAATCACCTGTCTCCTTCAAATAAGCCGCAACGGATAGAATCAACCAAAGTGGATCATCGTTAAATCCACCACCTATATCAGTATTTCCTTTTTTTGTGAGCGGTTGATATTGATGAAAACAAGTGCCATCGGAAAGCTGAGTTGCTGCCAAATCCAACATCCGCTGACGTGCTCTGGCAGGTAAGATGTGCACGAATCCCAGTATATCTTGATTGCTGTCTCGATATCCCATCCCTCTGCCAATTCCGGATTCATATAAAGATGCTGAGCGCGACATGTTAAAAGTAACCATACATTGATATTGGTTCCAGATATTTGCCATCCGGTTTACGATCGTGTCAGGTGCATCAACTTGATACGATGAGAACAAGTTTTCCCAATATTCTTTGTGGTTTTGAAATGCAGCTAGCACATCTGATGTCTTTGAGTATTTAGATTTTACATTTTCAAATTCATCTTTTCTGATTTTTCCATTTTCGAGAAATTTCTTTTCTGGCGGATTTTCTGCATATCCTAATAAGAAATTTATGCTTTTGGTTTCACCCGGTTTTAGTTCCATATCGATTTGATGAACACCGATAGGCAACCATCCGTATGCAATACTATTCCTGCAACTACCTTCCAAAATAACCTGAGGTGCATCCAATCCCTGATGGACTCCTACAAATGCATCACGGCTGCTGTCGAAACCAGAGACGGCTTCACTGGAAGAAAAATATGCATAATGATTTCTTCGTTCACGATATTCTGTTTTGTGAAAAATAGTCCCATCCTCTATCTCAACTTGACCGGTAGAATAATTTCTTTGGAAGTTGGTCATATCATCAAGAGCATCCCAGAGACACCATTCAGCAAAACTCCACAACCGAATTTTCTTTGAAACCTTTGAACGATTTGTTACCTGCACATGCCAGATTTCATTTCTGGAATCCAAAGGAATAAAAAATAATGAAGAAACTTCAAGCTCATTTTTTTGTCCGGTTATCTTTGTATATCCCAAACCATGACGACATTCGTAGTGGTCAAGCGGAACGCGCATAGGTTTCCACATTGGATTCCAGACGGTATCTCCATCTTTGATATAGAGGTATCGTCCATTACTATCCATAGGAATATTATTATAGCGGTACCGCGTCAAACGGCGAAGTTTTGCATCTTGATAAAAGCAATATCCGCCTGCCGTGTTGGAAATGATTCCAAAGAAATCATTAGTGCCTAAGTAATTGATCCACGGTAAAGGTGTATCGGGACGAGTTATCACATACTCTTTTTGTTTGTCATCAAAATATCCGTATTTCATTTATATTCCTTTTTTGTTTGTTATTGAGTTCACTTAAAGCCTATCGTATGAGTACCAACTTCTGTGTTTTCTCGAATGTCTTTTCCCCTTCGGCCTTTAACCTGTAGAAATATATTCCACTAGAATGATTTTGCGCATTCCAAGAAACTGAATGATTGCCTGCGGCTTCAACTCTATCAACTAGGACATCCACTTTTTGTCCCAAAAGATTATATATCTCGATTTTCACTTTTGCTCTCTGAGGTAACAAGTAATTAATTATTGTTGAAGGATTAAACGGATTGGGGTAGTTTGGGAACAATTGAAATCTTTGCAGAGCAGAAGCCTGTTCTTCAACGTCTGTACTCAAAGAAAACTGCATCCAGTGTAAATAGAATCCTCCATGCAAGGCAGACATTCGTATCATTTGAGGTCCTTCTGATAGCTCGATAGTAGTCGAAACAGTTTGCCAAACAGTATATGCTCCAGTCGCCGGTAAATTTAAGGGAGCCAAACTATCACTTTCGGTAATCAATTGAATTTGTGCTGTGTCCTTAACACTTGATATACGATATTCCACTGCATATTTACCAGATTGAGAAACGTTGATTATATAATCTGCATAACCCCCATTATTGGTAAAGGTAAGCGCTGACCCGGCCCCACCATCGGAAATAGATGCTGTTCCTGAACCTTGACGAGCAAAACACTCTTCTGCTTCGACTTTATTGGGAACAACATGAATATATGAATAGTCATTTAAAAGATTGTATATCGATAGATTCTCGAAGGCTGCTAACTGTCCCCCGTCATGAGATTGAATATTACTAGGAACATATGAGATCGAATATGTGCTCCCTTTTTTTAGAGTATCGGCAAAGGTCAATACTATTGTTGTTGAATCATTGGGTTTGAGACCTGTATGTGCAATAGTCATTTGTGTCGTTCCACCGACCAGCACTGAAAATCCCGTTGATGAAACCGGTGGAGCAGTCATCTTTTTATTAAACGAAATCTCAATTGTGTTGCTTCCAATAGATGTACTAGTCGAATAAACTTCTGGGGGTGAACCTTGAAGAGAATTATTAAGCGATGTAATACCATAGCCATAGGCAAATAGAGGATCATACACCGAATCACCAACATTAATCGGAATTTGAGAAGTGTTTTTCGGCCATGTTTGGGAGAGAATACCTGTTGGCGGATAATCGCCGAATAACACATCGGAGATTCCTTGACCTTCGGTACCAGGGAGCCATGCCGCAATGAGTGCATCACAGTAATGAAGGATGGGATTGATGATCATTGGACGCCCAGATATAAGAATTACAATAACAGGAATATTACAGTTCTTTAAATTCCGAACAGCTTGAACATCCTGAGGATTGAGGGTCAAATGTCCATCACCTGCACCTTCGGCATAAGGCATTTCCCCGATAACAGCAATGCCAATATCGGCAACATCTGCACCTAATCCATTTTCTGAATATGTAACTTCTGCAAATGGAACAGCCTGCTGAACTGCTTGCAAGATAGTTGTGCCAATAGTCGTATTGCCGCTTCCTCCCTGCCACGTAATTGTCCATCCGCCGCATTGATAGCCCATGTTGTTAGCATGCCGTCCTGCCACGTGAATTTTATGTACGCTTTTGGGAATAGGCAGAACACCATCTTTCTTTTTTAAGACAACCAACGATTGTCGTACACATTCTCTGGCTACTTGCCTGTGTGCTTGTGAACCTACTTGAGTTAACAGAGATCTATCTGTATAGGGATGTTCAAAAAGACCCAATCGAAATTTTTGTGTTAGAATTCTTTTCACAGCATCATCGATACGTGCAGTATCAACATCTCTATGGCTAATCAGAGTTTTAAGAGTATCAATATAGTAACGATGGCCTAAGAAACCATTATCCATCATTGCCATATCAATGCCGGCATTAATGGAATGTTTAATCGCAGCTCCGTACAATATGTGATTCGGATATGGAACAGTTGGATCGCCCGCATATAAAAAGCTATTTGCATCTGAAATAACAATGCCCTTAAATCCAAGCTCTCCTTTTAAGAGTGTGGTCAGAAGATAGGGATTACCGTGACAATGGAGACCGTTCCATTGATTTTGAGCTACCATAATAGAACCAACCTTTTGTTGGATAGCAGACAGATATCCCGGCAAATGAATTGCTCGTAATGTCTGTTCATCACAGACAGTGTTCCCATTAGTTATCCCGCCTGTTGTTCCTCCATCTCCGATAAAATGTTTTGCACAGGCAAGGATGTTTATGTTTTTGGCTGATGTATCGCCCTGAAAACCATGCACTGCCGGTCCAGCCATCTCTTTGACAAGGTTAGGATCTTCTCCAAATGATTCGTATGTGCGACCCCAGTTTTCATTTCTTGCAACTGCGACGACAGGTCCCAATGCCCAATCAATTCCCGTTGCGGACATTTCACTTGCAGTGATCTGTTCTGCCGTATCGACAAGCTTTGGATTTCGCGTACACCCCAAACCGATATTGTGAGGAAAAACCGTTGCACCATACATTGCACCAAAACCATGAACTGCGTCAAGAGCAAAAATCATAGGAATTTTTAAACGAGTTTGTAAAGCATAAGTTTGGAGCGTGTCGTAGAGATCTGCCCATTCCTGCGGGGTCTTTCCCCCGGGTCCATGATCGGCATAGGCAAGAAACGAACCGAGATAATAAGTTTTAATATCGGAATAAGAAGGAAGACTTAAATATTCCAATTGTATCATTTGACCGATTTTCTCATCCAATGTCATTTGACTGAGAAGGGAATCTACCCTAGCCTCAATTGGCGCCGTCGGATCCATATAATACTGGGCATTGCTCCTGCCAGATAACAACATGATAACCACTACTATCATTATCGATAGGTGATATTTCTTGGTGTAGTGATATTTATTTCTCTGATCCGTTTTATTATTTCTCTTGGCTTTGAATAACTTCTCTTTGCTGAATATAACAACACTGCTTTTAAGTCTATCTTGGGCAAATCCGATTTAATATGATTTCTATTTCCCCCTTGCAACTGTTTTCTCAAAAAGAGATCTTAATTGTTCAGTTTGAGGATAATTTTCCCCCTTGAGTCTCGCAAAATCATCAATTGCTACTTTAGCTTTTGGAATGTCTCGTTTTATTATATATAAAACACTGAGGCAATAAATCAGTGATGGGTCGTCCTTAAATTCTCTATGGGCTTTCTCCAGGTAGTATAAGGCTTCAACATTTTTTTGCGAAAAAAGCAATTTCCCAATGAGAAGATTGGTGTAGGATATTTCACGAATAGTATTGGCTTCTTTCAAAACAGACAGTGCTTCAGATAATCGTCCATCTTTTCTCAATGTTTCAGCTTTTTCTAAATAAGGTTTAATTCTATTTGGGATGAGGATGACGAGACTTTTCCCTCCTCCGGATTCATCGAAGGATGAATCCATTTTTTTAATATCAGCGAGCGTCTTTTCAGCATCGGAACTAAGACCTAAATCTTTCAGCACGTTGTATTTGAGTTTCTGAACCTGCAAATAATTATTATCATCCGAGCGTATTTTTTGCAATCGATCAATACATGTAAGAGCTTCTTTATTATTCTTTTGAGAATGATAAATGGAGGCAAGAGTAAATTGCACGTAGGAACTTGTATCAGCATTGGGCGATTCTTGTAAATATTGGATTGCATTGGTGTACTCTTTTGCCTTATAAGCAAGATTGGCTGCATAGTAATAATATGAAACGTCTGATGGAGAAATATATGCCAACGATAAATACTCCTTCGAGGCGCTTTTAAAATCTCCAATTGATTCATAATACGTAGCCAGTTTTTTATGAACCATATTCGAGCTTACATCTACATACATTATACGGGTAAATGCTAATGAATCTATCATCCCATTCGGTATGTATGTGGTGCGAAAATTGTTGACTATAGTTTCGGGTTGAAACGGCCATCCGGCCTTCAAATGCTTTATGCGAATAACTGCGATCATACTATCAAGTTCGGTAAATCCCCAATTGTGCCTGTAATACGTCCATGGTCTCACTCTTGTAGAATCCCAATAATTATCGATCATCCCATGGTCTCTCAGCGCATAAAGAAAACCTTCGGACATTAAAAAATACCCATCAATGTTTGGATGGAGATGATCGGTCATCAAACTGTTTCCGATAATACCCTGGGGAGAATATTTTTCAAAAAGTGATTTTAATGAGAGATGATACAAACTAAGCGAATCGGCAAGATGAGCAATTATTTTGTTGATATCTTCCGATGCCCTGAACCGAATGAGGTCGAGATCCTTTGCCCTTATATATTCTTCCTTGGCTTTGTCAAACAAATTATCAGCGTCAAGTCGTTTTGCATCAAAAAATAATGAATCTGCTTTTGGATAAATTTCATAACGTGATGAACGAAAAGGAGGTGAATCTCTTACATTGCTTGCAAGGTCACTGATAATGACAGGCACATGTGCTTCTTTCAATTTTCCCAACAAATTACTCATATTATCAGAGAATTGTGCCAATCCTTCTAAATACATTTTTGAATTATATGGGTTCAGATTCTTACCAACCATTTTTTCCATCACTGTTGCTTTGGCTTCATCTTCCGCGATTGGATGCATGAGTTTATAAATGTGCCTAATACCTTTTTGAAGCAATTGATATATTCTTATGTGAATGAACTTCAAATGTAGACTTTTTAACCAATGAGGAATAGAACCGTTTTCCATAGATGCGACACCCAAAGCACCATAATATTCATTATGCCCAGCGTATATTAAGACTGCATCCGGTTTTTGCTGTATGAGTTCATCTGTAAAATCTAGGAGAGTATAACTATTGACTGCAGTCAGACCAAGATTAACAACCTCAATGACACGGTTTGGGAAAATATTTTGAAGGCGTCGTTGCAAAATTCTAGAAAACGCAAGATTAGCATCGTACGGAAATCCTTGTACCGATGATTCCCCTAAAACGAAAATTCGATATCCGTTGGCGGGCTTTTCCTTTAAAAAAGAATCAGAAATGGGTGTCGTATATTGGAACTTATTAAAAAATCTTTCTCCAACGCGACGATTGATCTCATAGTGCCTTGCATTAGTGCCAGAAACAAAGAGACTGAGGTCATCTCCGTATGAGAATGTTCTTAATGTAAATTCAAGTAAGGCAAGTAAAAAAAAGGGAAGGATTACTAACGTAGCATAGAAAAAATATTTTTTCCTATTTGTAAACTTGTACATATTACTTCTCCATTAACATTTGAAATGTACTTAATCATTCCTGAAAAAATAATATTGAAATAACCTTTCACCAAAAAATTCAAATCGTTTTGAAAAAGGGTAATAATGTCAGAAATGATGTTCCAGTAGAACTGTCAGGGTGAAGAATCCTGTGAAGGAAAGATGGGATTGGTATAATGAATGGAGCTTATCCTTCAGTTTTTCTTATTCATAGAATCCATTATGTTAATAGGATACAAGACTTTTTGTTTCAAGGCAAGAGTCTTTTCCTTGTGCCGCATCGCTGAAAGTCCACCCACCCATTTCGATTCCCTTAGATGGATTATTGTAGAATGAACTATCTGTTTCAAGTGTGAACGCAGTCGTGCCGTCAGCATCTGATATACTACTTCCTATTTATTCCGGAAGAGATGCTAACTCCTTAAGAAGCCACTCCCACAGAATTACACTCTCTAAATAGCTTTGATTAATTGTTTTTCTAATGTCCACTCACGATTTCTTTTTGCATTATCGGAATTTTCAATTCTGCCGTCTGTTTACCATACGAGGATTCAAGTTTATCCCACCAATTGAACTTCAAGATTAGAGACGTTAGTATCAAAACAGCTATACAGAATATAAATGAACTGTACTCTCGAAGCACTAAAAATACTGGAGTAGCCATAAGTGTTATCTGCCATATAATTCCGACAAAGATATTTGACATATCTCGTTTAAAATTCTTATTCGCTACAAACTCTGGATCAATTTTCACTACTTTTTCATAGATTGGTTTCCAGAAACCCCAAGGACGCACATTGTGGTAGAACTTCATTAGCACTTCATCACTTTCGGGTTTCGTTAAAAATGTACCAATGAAACAGCCGATAATAGAATTGAGAAATATAATGGGAAAAGAATTCATACTTGGATTATCAGACAAAGGCCAATGATTCAAGAATGGAATGAAACCAAGGTTATTTAATAGCAGGAGTACTAACGAAGTGGTAATACCCGAAACCATTCCCCAGAAATATCCATATCCATTGAAACGCCACCAGTACCATTTTAAGACGTTAGCTGCCGTATACCCACCCCATAACGAAGCAACAATCCAAAGTGCGGCCTGATTAATTGATTCAACAAAAAATCCAATTGTAATTCCAACAACGACGACAGCGACAGATGCAATGTAGCTCATCCTAATATATTTTTTAGCATCTGCATGAGGATTGATGTAACGTTTATATATATCATTGACAATATAAGCAGGCGCAGCATTAACAGTCGCTGCAAAATTACTCATAAATGCTGCTATGAAACCAGCCATGAGCAAACCCAGCAGACCAACGGGGACATAATTTGCAAGAACTTCGGATAGAATTCCTTCAAAATCGGGAGTAGTTACTGAACTTTTATAAAGTGCATCAAAATTGGTAAGGGCAAGTACGGTTATACCTGCAACCATAAAATAACGAGTTGGATTAAGGACAATACTAACCATAGAATTCATTTTTGCTGCTTCTTTCGGACTTCGAGTAGAAAGAATTCGCTGCATATCATAATTAGGCGCAGGACCCGCTGCGGCAACAAAAAATCCTTTAAAGAGCATCATTCCAAAAAATAATCCAAAAACAGAATAGCCATCTGTTTTAATCCATTGATTAAATGCGACTACTTTGGTGGCAAGAATTGAATGCACTGTCGACCAGTCTAGATTCAAGTTCAGACCAAAAGCCATGCTTTTCCAACCTTCTGGTACAACATTGTTGATCATAGCTGGGGAAACGTGAATCATTGCGATAATACCGATTGCAATCGCAGAAACAGAAAGAATGCAATATTGAACAATTTCCGTCGCAACGACGCTCATCATCCCTCCTTTAACAACATACAATGTTGTTATACCCATGAGGATAAGAGCATAAAGATTTGCATTTATTTGAGGGTAATGAGCCAATGTTTCTGGATTGGTTACTAATGCAGGTAAAAATGCTACGGCAAATTTTCCAATCCCTTTAAACCCATACGAGAGAAAACCAATAACACTAATAAGAGCAAATATTACTACTACAATATGGGAAAGTGTAGCGCCCCTCCCCGTCCCAAAACGGGTTTTCATCCATTCTGCACCTGTCATCACATTTGATCTTCGCAGCCAAGGAGACAAATAGACCATTAAAAATATTTGATTAAACACCGGCCAAATCCAAGGTATCCAAATACTTTTCATTCCATACACGGAAAGCCAATAGACCAAAAGCATCGTGCCAGAAATATCAAACATACCGGAAGCATCAGAAATGCCAAGAACCCACCAAGGGATACGATTGCCTCCAAGGAAGTAACTATTCATATCCTTGGAAGCTTTCTTGGAAATATAAAACCCAATAAATATTGTTGATGTTAGATATAAAAGAATAATTCCGATATCAATGATATGTAGATTCATAATTCAAAAGCTCCGATGGCTACCGAATGTTGAGAGTTAGTAAAAAAAAGCGCCTGTGCAAGGTCTGCCACAGACGCTTTCCTTGATCTTACTTTGATGTTATTTAAGCAACATCATCTTCTTCGCTAACACTGTGCTTCCAGCTTCTAATTTATAAAAATAAACACCACTAGAAAGATTCTTTGCATCAAAAGTAACGGTCTGAGATCCAGCATTCCTCATTCCATTTACTAATACTGCAACTTCTTTTCCCAATAAATTATAAACTGCAAGCTTTACTTTCTCACTCTTCGCAAGCGAAAAAGAAATTTCCGTAGATGGATTGAAAGGATTTGGATAGTTCTGCGCTAACTCGAAGCCGCGGATAATCTGTCCAGAGTTTCCAGCAACGCTTGTAACATTCACTGCACCAAACTTGGCATCACCCCATTGAAGAGTATTTTGCCAATCGGCATTTGCTGGAGAGTACCACCAATTTGCAGTGTGCGTGCGTCCAGCTCCATCATTATCATCTATTTGTAATTGGAAACTAAACGCCGTGCCTGCTGCCGGTGGCGTTGTAAACCCTAAGCTATCCAATGATATTTTAAATTCTATATTATAACCACCCCTATCACTGAAAAGAGTATCATCAAGTTGTGGTCTTATCTTCCATTTATATACAAGACCTCTTCCTACAGCTGCTTCCACCGAGTCGACCTTCTGCGCTGGGCGAAGATTCAATTGACGTGCAACATATCCAGCTGTATTAACTGTAGTAGTTGCTGTGTGTGAGTTTGTCGCATCAATGAACAGCTCAATGCCGTCCATTTGCCAATCTGTTGTACTTGTAGAATCAACATAATCATCATAGACCGTGTAGAAACCATAGAGATAATGATCATCATACAGTCCATAGAATCGATAATCTGCATCAGTAACAGTCGTCCTTAATGTAGGAACATTTCCTGCTTGGACATAATCCATGGTAGTCTGGTTTGCACCTACGTACGCGGCATCCAGATTACCATCGATAACCGGCGGTGTTGTGGTTTTATTGAGCACAAATTCCAATTTTGTTGGCGTGCTCGCATCATAACCGATCTCTTCATTATCACCACCAAAAACTGCATCACCCCATTGTAAAGTATTTTGCCAATCAGCATTTGCCGGTGAATAATGCCAATTGGGAGTGCCTATTCGGCCCGCTCCATCGTTGTCATCCAATTGCATTTGGAAACTAATTTTTGTACCTGCTGCTACTGGAGTTGTAAATCCTAAGCTATCCAGCGAAATACTGAATTTCACAAAATAGCCGGTCGGTCCGCCACTATGTATGGAAAGTGTATCAATTATCCATTGATACTTGAGACCTTTTCCAACGGCTTTTTGCACTGAGTCGATCTTTTGCGGTAGGCGAAGATTCAATTGTTGTGCAACATATCCAGCTGTATTAACTGTAGTAGTTGATGTGTGTGAGTTTGTCGCATCGATGAACATTTCAATGCCGTCCATTTGCCAATCTGTTGTACTTGTAGAATCAATGTAATCATCCTGAACATAGTACAACCCATAAATTGTCTTACCATCAGACATAAACTTTCCCCATCCAGCAATACTAGCCCAGTTAGTCCCATTCTGAGTAGTTTCGTTGCTATATTGCATCCATGTGGCATCTACCAAGTTCCATACTGGTTCTATAACAAAATTGCCACCAACAACCGGTGTATTAGCAGCATTAACCTTGGGAATTACCAAAGAGCCATCCTTAGTAATTTTTGCATTAGTTATGCCCACAACCAGAACTAAGCAAACTAAAAAGAGTATTACTTTGCTTAACTTCATCATTCTATCTCCTTAACTTGAGTTGTTTTTGACCCGTTGTTTAAAACTCTCTTGTCCTTACTTCAATTTTTCTTTTTCCTTTTACCTCCTTTTCTCACTTTTTAATTCAGTACTACTCCATTGAGTATTACCATTGACTTCAAGATTAAAAGTTATGTTGTTAGTTAAAAATAAATCATAAATTTCTACCAAGGTATGGTGCGCCGTTTTGTTCCATTCCCATCTTAAAAAATCTTGTACTCGATGTGTTTGTTTTACCTTTACTCAGGTACAAGTATCGTCCACTCCCCCAAATAAGTTGATCTATCCCAGTTGGCAGAATAGTGTTGTCTTTATAATATGGAGTGAGAGAACCGTTATTCTCTAACACAAATAATGAATAATTCTGATTGCCGTTGACGGCAGAGTTGGTATACAAGGAAAGCAATACAGTTCCATCAGATTTAACGTTTATAGAGCTTATTGTACATCCGTTAAAAGCGGTATCAGCTGTAATATCATATACGAGCTGCTTACTGCCAACTGTGCCATCATTATTAATTGGACTTCTATAGAGTTGGGTGAATGTCGGCTTAGCCGCAGCGGCACCAATCAGTGCATACACAAACTTATTGTTGTTTGCATTTTTTATTACCCGAATCTCACCAAAAGTGATACTCCCTGTATAATCCCCAACGCTAGAATTGGAACCATCTGGTTTAACTAAAAACAACCCATTATTTTTCCCCGTATAAATATTCTTGTTATCATCAAAATCAAATTTTGCCGTACTATTTGCTGAAAGTGTAGCATACACCACAGGTGCGCTACTATTAGGATCCATACAATAGATTGAATTTACATTTGAAAATGTAGCATATAGGAAACCGCCTGTTCCAATTTTTAAATCTGCAAAAGGGTTGGTAAAATCTGACGCTTTGTTATTGATTTTTGGTTTTAAATAGGAGGTATCCATAAACACAGTCATAGTAACTCCGTCAGGCAACAACTTATAAATATATCCCAACTTTATTCCCGAGTTTGGCATGTTGGCTATCCAAATAGTGTCGCCCTTATCTGCTTCCATAACAAGCAGGTTACCAGAAAAAATATTGGATACGACAGCATCTCCAGTTATTGGATTCTCTATGGTATAAGGATATTTAGCAATAGAATCAGCCGCTGGGTACATAATAGAAATATTATTGAATCCATAAATTGCCGGTCTGGGAATGACGATCGTGCTGACACCAGCAGAAACTGAAATACTTTTTATTGCCAAAAGTTGTGAGCCAAACGTGACAGTTAATGAGTCAAGATTCGTTGAAAAATTTTGGCCAGTAATAGTTATTTCTCTCACTCCAGCAGCCGCTGTATTGGCAGGCGATACACTTGATATATACGGACCTTTGGATAACGGTCTGTTTGGATCCCATACTGCCGAAGGTGCATCAAAGTGGTTGCATGCACAAAGAAAAAAGAGTGTCAAAATGAGTAAGCAAAAAATTAAATGCATAGTTTTCATATCTATACCATTCTATATGTTTACATTGAGAAAGATACTGTAATTCTTTGGACATGGTTAAACACACCATAAGGCGTGTAAGCATAATCGACAGCAAAATTAGCAGAAGAGATTCCTAAACCGGAAGAAGTAACACCTAAACCGAAAGTGATTCCATCTTCATCCTCTCCAGTGATATAACCACCCCGCAGCGCAATCAATTTCATAAATTGATATTCTGCACCAATCTTCAGCTGCTCTGGATGAGATCTCGGATGTGTGGCATCGCAAGAGATCAGGAGGGATTGTTGCGAAGATGGTATTTCGAAAAAATCTAAAACATTCGCAGAAATTCCTATCGTAAAGAGCAGCGGAAGATCAAATTCTTCTTGTTCATATGTTATTTCTCTTGAAAAATTCCTAACAGACATTCCAAATGCGAGACTCTTAATCCCCGTTTTGAAATTTGTTCCGAAATCAAAGGCTACCGTATTCGCTAAATTCCGTTTTGTTGTAGTACTGTTACCACTTGGAATAACGCTTGTACCAAGTGATTGATACGCGAATTTCACTTGAGCACCAACACTAAAACGATCAGAAATCATTTTTGCATAACCAATTCCAATCGCTAATGCTGATGGGTCTAGAACACCTGTATCAATGTATCCATTACTATTGGTCCAAACCATTGTTCCTAATACATCACCATAATCTACAGATTGAAAACTGAGACCAAGAACACCGTAATTTCCAGACCAAGGAGAGATTATTGCGTTAACAGATAAATACTTAATGTCGGCGATAAAAGAATTGACACTGGCATTGATATTAAGCAGGTTTGGTATATCCGCCATTGTTGCTGGATTATGAGATAAAGCACCAGAATATCCTGATATTGAGTTCATGGCATCACCCATCGCGCCAGCTCTTGCATCAGAAGATATACTAAGAAAATTGAAACCGGTCTGCGCCAACTTTTCTTGTTGACTATATGATAGAGATATATGCAATCCGATTATCATAATTGCTGTTAAGCATTTTATTATAAATCGTTTCACCTTCTTATTCTCCTTTTTGAATTACGTACTTATGCTAATATGACAGAATAACAACTTTAAATTGCCTTGCAATACTTGGAAGTTTAAAAGCACTTGCAGGCTGTGTTAAAGGATTACCTATAGTCACTGGATTGCTTAATGTAAACCGGATTAAATACACACCTTGATCCACATGAGCTGTATAACGTGCATTTATAACGCGAAGAGTTGTCGATGCTCCGTTATTCAAAATATTTTCTAAAGAACAATTTGCATCTTCAGGAGATATCACCCTCGAAGCATCTACTAAAGTAGTATCGCTTTTTATAAGATCAACAGTGACATATTCATTGATATTACTTGCAGCGGCCGTCCAATAATATTGGAGGCTTGTATATATATGAATATCTTTTGATGCACTTGCATTCAAAACTGCATAAGAAATACTTTGGTTAGCTGGGTAATTTACCAAAATTAACGAGTCTGATGGAAGTGACACAAGAGAATCGATTACTGTAGCGAATTTTGAATGTATTATTTGATTATCAGTGGTATCAGATGGTGTTGCAAAGTTCGCAAGAGTTTTTAAAGTAGCATAAGTCCATGTTACAGGAAGGATTCTAAATCTCGTCGTAGTAATAGGATAATATTGATAGGATATTGTATTCCCTTGAGCATCGTTAACAGTATCCCGAGTTAACAAATGGCCTGCCAATGTATCGACATCTGAAGGATTAAAAGTTTTCGCTTTGAATTCATCTGGCAGCACACTATCACATCCAATACCGGCAAATAATATAACACTCACCAGAAATAATCTTAAAAAAGAAGCGAACGTATTTTGATAATTAGAATCCATTTCGTTCTCCAAATATGTTATATCATCGAATAATTATAAATTTCCGGATGATATTATCACCCTTTTTAAAACCGGATCCATCCTGTGTAACTTCAAAATATGCGATATATAATCCACTCACAACGATCTGACCGGAAGATGTTTTTGAATCCCAACTTTCATCTCCGCTACCATTTACATGATTGATAGTCCTTATTAAATCACCTGTTTCAGTATATATTTTGATCATACAAAATGGCGGCAACCCAAAAAATTCGAGCTTGTTTGCACTTGTTCCATACGATCCATATTGAATACTCATCGCACTGATATTATAAGGGTTAGGAACAACACGAATTGCCGAAAGATTATTTTCAGCAGGACGCCGTAAATATGCGGCTGCATTAGTCATCGTATAATACATGCTGCTGACAAGAGGTACACCTGGTTGAATGTCGTTCGTCGAGCCATCATCCTTAGTCTGTATATAATAGTAATAGTTAAATCCACGTTTTGCAGAAACATCATCATAAGAATTAACATTATTACTTTTATTACATGAAAATAATAATTCAAAAGTTGTGTCTGTCTTTGTATCCGCTCGATAAACCTTATACCCGTCAAAATTTGGCCAAGTTTCAGCGCTTTTAGACCACGTCAGCGATATCTTGTTTCCGCCAGATGTAACGACAAATTTATCTGGGGGCGGTGGCGGCTGCGGAATTTTATACCCGCTATTGTAATTTGCTCTCGCTCTTCTAAAAGTTTGGAACAACGAATCTTTTCCAGTAAACACCCATGAATTTTTATAAATATTTCCATCTGTAGTCGTAGAACCATTAGGAAGTATAAAAGGCCCACCACCACTTTTGTTGTTATTATACCAAGTCCACCAATTCTTTGCCACCTCTATATTTTTTTCGCGACTTATTCCGGCAATAGCTTCTGCTAACACTATACGGACGCTATCGCCTGGTGCAAGCGTATATGGACCAAAACTTTGTTGGCTTCCATAACCACCTGTTCCTACTGCATACCCTACCCATGTATCTGCAAAACCCGTCGGCCAACCGTTTGCGTCTTCTCCTATCTGCTGTGCATGTGTTTGTGATGGATGCCCCGATGTTAAATCTTGGTATAGTGGTGTCATCACGCTTGGCTGAAAAGGAAAGCCGACTGATTCGGTCTCGATAGAACCATCAGTGGCAATAAAATGTGTTGTTGAAGGCTGCGTCGGATCATCCGTCGCATCTTGTGGTGATTTATCGGCATGCAAAACCATTTCCCCGGTAAAACTTTCACCACACAAAATATGACCATCTCTGAAATCAGGTCCACCGATATCATCCGACACACCAGTTGAAGCTGAATTAGGGCCGTAATATTCATAAATTGCACGAAAATCATTAGGAGCAGGGAGCGTATGAGCTGGATCTTGCCCTATTGCATCATTAATGGTATTCTTCCCATAATCATCAGCACTATTAATCGTCCAGCCACTAACATAGGCATCATAAGCATCAGCAAAGCGATATCTAAAATCGAACATTACACCGGTAAGAGTAGTAGGTGACATTGTTCCACCTGTATTATCTATAAGTCCGGTATTCTTAAATACATATTCATATATATAATAATTATCGTGATACTGTTGCGTAGAAGCATACACTTTTCTCGTAAATGTTATACCTACCGGAGTGTTTACTCGATTGTAGATCATCCGATCTGTAGGCAGAGTGGGATCAATTTGATCGCCTCCAATAAAAGTCCCAGACACTGGAGCTGTATTAAGATCATATTGATTTAAATCAGTTGCTGGTACATTATCAACAATTACTATAGGAGCACTCGAGCGGCCTATGAGCTTAAATTCTACAGGATATTCTGCTGAATTGACGTATAAAGAACTTCGCCCGAGTGGAAGAACTTTATATTGATATGTTACGCCAGTCGTCGGCTCTGTAAAATTCTTAACAGCAATGCATAGTGCTTTACCAACATTGTGATCCTGCGAATTATATTGGGCAGGCCAGCGAAGCCCATCACACTGGTCAGTATTCAAATAAGGGCCTCTTCCTCTCCTGCCATATTCAATTTCAACACTAGTACTCGAAAAATATTGTCTTAAAGAACTAACCCATAACCATTTGTTACTAAATGGTCCAGAGACCTGGGCTTGTAATTCCTGGAGACCAATCACTCCAAACGCACTAGAAAGCGAAATTACTATTAGTACTTGTACCAGATATTTTTTAAGCATACGAATAATACCCCTTATGATCAGAGTTCTTAATTAAAAATTAACCGATATATTAATACCATAATAAAATTGGCGTGGGTTAAGAAAATCAAATGAACTGTTGTTCGGCATATCTATATACGCTTTATCATCCAAAATCTTTTGCATAGTATTATGATCTACCTCTGACCAACTACTATTGATATAATGCATATATTTACCGGTTGGATTATTATAATAAACAGCAGTAGGATCGGCGGAACCCACCGGTATATTATTTACATTTCCACTATACAAAACCGGCTGATATGGAACAGTACGATAATCACCAACCCGGTCATCACCAGGAATATTTGTATTATTATAGGCCGGACTTGCTGGTAAATGCAGCGATGCCATGTACGCTAAATAGTCAGTGTTACTATAGAAGCTTTCTCCAGACAATAGCTTTGTATTTAGCAAGTTCCTTGTCTCCATGAATAATGTCACTGCAAAACTTTTAAAAGTAAAAGTTTTATTGAGGCGAAGGTTAATATTATAATAATCCGTAACCTGAACGTTGTTTTGTACAGCGGTGGCATTTTGTGGATTATATGTAAGCCATTGACCAGCTTTCCATGTTCCTAAAACATTAAGAGTCCAATCACTGAGAGGTTCGAATCCAAAGATCTTTGGTCCGAAACCTTTCGGTGTTAAAAGAGTGATACTTGCATTTGCTCGAGGTTGAGGAATCCCCTTTTGTCGTTCGAGAGCATATAATGGAAGCGTTCTACTATTATCATCTATTATTTGTTGAGCAGGATCTTCAGCATAAGTCACTTGACCAAATTGACCAGACGTTACTACTTGATACGTATAATTAATAAAACCTCGCACCCAATCGCCGGAATTCTTTCTTAACGTTAGTTCTACTCCGCGAATATCCGAATAGCTGTTATTATTAGCTGCATAATAGGCAATACTTTTCCGATCACTTGTATAAAATGTATAAGACTGCTGATCTGAAATATCATTATAAAAGGCAGCTATCTGTATCAAGTATATATCAAAGAGAGATTGATCAAACCCTAATTCGTAAGAGACCGTTTTTGCCTGTGCCAAATTAGGATCACCATAATTTTCCATATTATTAGATGACCCGCGGCCTATTCTAAATATTTCTTCATAAGCGGGCCTCTGCTTAAAGTGTCCGTAATTGAAATACAGTTTTGAACTCTCTGTAATCGGATGCGAAATACCTATCCGAGGACTGAGAGATACATCTGGTTTAACACGTGTTTTAACATATTTAATTGTGTCACTATAAGTAGATGAAAAATAGGAATTAAATGGATCATCCGTCTCTACCCAATCAGTATTTGGATTGCTAATATCCATCCTTAGACCAAGATTAGCGATAAATCCGTATGCTTCAATCTTATCTTGAACATAAGCAGATAATTGGTATGGATTCCATTGCTGCTTTACTGTATTCTGGTCATTATAAGGATTTATATAGCTATAATTTAAGTCTAAGTTATAATATGAAAATTCAATTCCGGCTTTAATCATGTGTTCTTTATTTACTTGACTTGTTAAATCTCCCTTAAGTGTAAATGTATTAAGTTTGCTTGTATCATACACAGTGCCACCCCAACCGCCGAAAAATAGACCAGGATCACCTATTCCTGAAGAAGAAAGACTTGAACTGAAACCAAATGGCGCTTCATCTACCCAATAACCCGGAACAATTTCATAATTCTTATTAGTATCTCTTGCTGCAATAGGACCAGTTAGATAATTACGATGTACATTTTGCACACTTACTTCACAAAATGTAGACGAACTTAGAATAGAAGTAAGCTTTGCACCTACAATAAAATCACTGACATCAGCCGGATTATACCATCCATTATCAAAAATTCTGCTCGACCTTTGCTCATACGTAATACCGGCAATTTGATCTGGAGTGCGTAAGTAATCTGTTGGATCCCAAAAAGTAGCACCGCCCGTATTATAAGCTTGATTGAAATAGCCGGCATCATTTCTATTAATAGCAACATTATAGGACTTACCTGTTGATGCAGATAGCGTCAATTTAGATTTCTTGTTTATGTCTGAACTCAACTTGAGTGACCAATTATAATCCTCGTAATCTGGACGGCTGAGAGGAATAAGAAGCATTTCTCTGTCCATAATAAAACTTGTAAAAAATCTTAGATTGCCCAACTTCTCACCAATAATTGGTACAGGACCACCAAAACTACCATCAATGTTATAGTCTGGCGATTTGGTATCAGGTTGTCTTCTATGTTGGTACTCAAATAGGCGTTTACATGCCGCCGGTGAAAGATCATTCGTAGGATCATCATCTGACAGTAACGACTGAGAAACAGCATTCCAACCAGTGAAGGTGGGATATTGATTTTGCATGTACTGGTTCCAACTACCATTGTTAGTACCTGTCCAACAGACAGCAGGATCTAAATAGGGCCGCAACCACATAGAATTAGGGTCGAACACCGACATACCGAAATATTTCTGCTGCGGCGGACTGTATTTTACATTAATAGAACCAGAATAATGGGCGACATCAGCTTCCTTTTGAACGATATTAATAACTCCTGAGCGTACCTGTCCATACTCTGCAGTAAACCCCCCTTTTTCTATTGAGATTTCCTCAATAGAACTCAAGGCAATATTTGAAATAGGCTTGTTATTTCTTGGATCACGTTGCGTAGCACCATCTACTTGAAGAAGTAGTTGATCTGCACCTCCACCTCTAATCATAAAACCATTTTCAACTCCTGCCTGTGAATTCATCATTTCATTAACCGAACTAATAGGAAGACTTGCAATTTCTTCCGTTTGTATTGCACTGACACTGGAGGACACATCCTTTTTGATAATAGTTCTTTCGGCAATGACTTCAACAACTCCTGCTTCAACTGCTTGAGACACCATTTCCACGTTAACAGTTGCAGTCTGGTCTACAAGAACATGTATTTCATTCACAGTAACTGTAGAATAACCAACCATGCTCACTACAATATTATGAGTACCAGGCGGAACAGATAGAATCGCATAATACCCATCAATGTCAGTAGCCGCACCCAGAGATGTTCCCTTAACAACGACATTAATGCCGATTAGTGGTTCATGAGTTTCTTTGTCCACAATTCTGCCAGCTATTTTTCCTGTCGTTCCTGCTAAAACAATATTTATCGTCAGTGTAAAAAATAAGGCAAAATAGATAAGAATTCGGTATTGACCCGATACCATAAACTTTCTCCTTTGATAAATTCTTTCTAGTCCAACTCTACATCAACCATGACAAAATAAATTATTGCCGATCTGTAATAATTACTTAGAGTCGGCACAATTACTCTTAAATATTCAGATATTTTATCTTTTTACGCGAAAATTTATATTTTGGATTCTTTGAATTGAAATTACAATGTATTGATTTTGTATACTTCTACTGAAATAAAATGAACTGCCTTTTAACACTATTCCATGCATCGATACAAAGACACTTCACTTACATGAAGAATATTTCCAACTATGGAACCTGAAAAGAAAAAACTCAAGAAATTTTAATAAGAAAAACTATTACAGGTGCTATTTATTGAGGCAGATACTACAATTACAATACTTTTTAAAAGTCACACCACTGCCTTTTTAGCGAAAACACCTTTCTTCAACTTAGTTTTAGCAACATTTGTACCAGGTAAAAATTCGGTTTTTTCCGCAAGAGTCGCTAGATAAGTTAAGAGGGATTATTATGCTAATAATGGCTGTGTTATCAGCCATGATAATCATTCTACGGGGATGAATATCAAGAGAGAACTGCAAGTTAGCATATAAAGCAGCTTTCAGAAAAAATGTAATTAATTTTTTAATCCAAGTTCTTTACACATCCTATGATAATTCGGAGGGGCAAGACCAAGTTTTCGAGCTGCATCCGCATCTGATGTAGAGTGTTTGCGAATAAAGGTAAAATATTTTTTCCGGAAAATGTTTTCCATCTCTCGCAGTACAGGAGTATCTTTTGCATCTAGAAGTATTAATGCATCACTACCCGCAGGAGAATGAGATGATGAAGGGAGGGATAAAATTTCCTTCATAATTTCGGGTGTAATAATATTCTCATTTTGAAGCAAAAGTCTTTGAACAACATTTTTAAGTTCTCTAACATTGCCTGGCCAATCATATCCCTTGAGTAAATTAAAAGTATCTTCCTCCGTAATAGGAGTTTGTTTTATCATCTCATTACTCATTGTGCGCATGAAGTATTCCCAGAGGACAAGAATATCTTCGGGTCTCTCCTTCAATGGAGGTGTATGGAGAGGCACAACATGTAAACGATAAAAGAGATCTTCACGAAATCTATTTGCAGCAACTTCTTGTTGTAATACTTTGTTCGTTGCGGCAATAATACGTACATCAACTTTAGTCTTCTCCCCTGTTCGGCCAATCTTTTCAATCTCACCATCTTGCATAACCCTAAGCAACTTAACTTGCGACGAGAGAGGAAGCTCTGCAACTTCGTCTAGAAAGATTGTGCCGTGATTAGCCTGTTCAAAAAGTCCACGTTTGGTTGCATTTGCACCTGTGAATGCGCCTTTCTCATAACCGAATAACTCGCTTTCTATTAATTCATCCGGTATACTACCACAATTAATAGTTATAAAATTTTCTAATTTCCTTTTGCTCTCATAATGAATATTGATTGCAACAAGTTCTTTGCCTGTTCCAGATGGACCAGAAATTAAAACAGTCGCATCTGTCACTGCTAATTGCTTAATTTGAGCGCGTACTTTTTGGATTTGTTCTGAGATCCCAAGTATTTTCGTACGGGACAGCATATCTTCGACATTACGCAATAATTTCTTTTCTGACCGCATTTTTTCATACTCAAGTTTTTTTCTTTGATAAGCATTGAAGATACTAAGAATGAAATCGGTCGGCTGATAGATATATGCCTCAATATCACTCGGATATTTCGTACAGTACCAAAATGCTCCAGCTTGCAAAAGTCTACTTGCAAAATCAAAATCTGTAATATTTACTGTCATCTTTGTGATAACGATAATTTGGTGTGATGGTGCTATTCGCTTAATCGCCCTGATGAGTGCTTCTCCCATTGTCCCGCCGGCTAGCTGGAGATCCATAATCACAACATCGAATTGTTCATTATGCTGAACAAGTAGTTCTAATGCTGTATCACCATTTGACACAACTTCACTGATTTCTATTTGGTGTTCGAATGGTTTAAGTGTATTACGTACTCGGCGAACATCAAACTCTTCGTCTTCAATAAGTAAAATTCGTATTCGTTCATCAGTTGCCATAGTTTTTCCGATCCTGTCTTCTTAATGCGGTACAATAAATGTAAACCTACATCCTCCGTCTAGCAAATTTTCAGCATCTATCTTCCAACCGAAGCGTTGCGTCGCAAGTTCATAAGCAATATAACAGCCATATCCAGAATGTCCCTTCCCCGATGATTTGTCGAGAGTTATTTGCTCTTGGAATATCTTTTTAATACCACGCTCATTTTTTTCCAAGAGGTCGGATCGAATTCCCCCTCCATTATCGCTAATCATAATGCTTGATTGTTGAAGTACGGGATTGAACTCCGTCTTGATGGTGATAACTTTACTAGTGACTCCACCATGATCCATGCTGTTCTGGATAATCGGCTCAAGCACCTCCCAAATTACATATTCATTAATTGCCACCTCGGGCATCTTAGAGTCCAGTCGCAAATCAAACTTTGTTGTTAGTCGATTATCCGATACCCTCTGAAAAATATTTTCTACAATGAATTTAATAACCTCATTCACATTCGTTTTAAACATCGGACCCCGAATAGTCTGAATTGGTGGATCATACCATTTCATATCATAAATAACTCGAGCAACAAAACTAACATATTTGCCGATCCTGTTCTTGATTACGTCATTATTGTCCTCGGTCAAATTCCGTAAATCCTCCTTAATAAATCCACCTATCTTTTCAGCTTTATGATGAGTATGATAAATCCGCTTGGTAAAGAGCATTTCTTTCTGGTGATTAATTTGTTCCGCCAAATGTTGTTTTTGTTCTTCAAACAATAGCCGCTGAACCTCATTCCGTTCTGCAAGCGTTCGGGTCGAGATATAATACATCGCGAACAATCCAACAATAATGAGAGCAGAATATACCAATGCTGTCTGATTGTAATTCTTTGACATCTCCTCAGTGAGGAACGTAAGATCGGGAGCTGTCTTCATATAGACCACCCCAACAAATTCTCCTCTCGGGACGAAGGGAATAAATACATGGAATATTTGGTCGTGTTCTACTATTGTATAAGATTGCTCGATTTTACGAAGCGTATCTTGTACGGAACGGAATAACCTAACAGCTTCAGTGTGCATACTTTCTGAATTATGAATCCTATTAGCATTCCCGAAAAAATAGTCATACAGCTGTTTACCGTCATCAATGACATCAATCATATTTCCATGAGGGATGAGAATAGAAACACCCTGAACATTTTTATCTAATAATTGCTGACTAAAAATGATGTTAAAGTCTTGAATGATTTTCCGTTCTTCACTTTCCGACAGCCGTTCTTTCGAACTTTTAGATTCTAAAAGCATTTCGATGGTTGTCGCCGTAAGATTCGCAATGCGTTCAGCAGCATCTTGCTGATACCATTGCTGAGATTTTACAAATGCTTTTTGGAGTGAATTCTGATTCATGAAAAGAACAATGAACTGGAAAGCAATTAATACAATCGCAAGCACCGTAATG
>Ga0182027_10000735_pt1 | contig 55723 bp, 52 predicted proteins | sample 712E1DmetaG_FD_121300 | JGI IMG/M metagenome (GOLD analysis project Ga0182027, IMG submission 121300) | Permafrost microbial communities from Stordalen Mire, Sweden - 712E1D metaG (Illumina Assembly) | ecosystem: Environmental > Terrestrial > Soil > Wetlands > Permafrost | place: Sweden...
CCAAGCGCGGGTCGTTCAGCTTCCGTCCGTACGTCTATGAAGAGAATGGCGCACCCGACAGGATTCGAACCTGTGACCTCTGCCTTCGGAGGGCAGCACTCTATCCAGCTGAGCTACGGGTGCGGGCCGGCAAAGCTATAGCCCAGGCGGCGGGCCGACCGCAACGAACCCCTCAATTCAAGATATGCCTGAAGGCGCCATCCCAATCTTCGCTGGGCGGATTGTCCTCGAAATAGGCGACGCGCGCGAGGTGCAGATCGTAAAGTCTCTGGCTGGCGCCCGAGAGTTTGCGGCACTGCTCGATCAATTCGCGCGCCTTCTGCCATTGCTGGGCGCGCACCGACTGGAAGATGTGGTCGTGGAAGGTGGCCAGCGCGCGGAATTTCGGGCTGGCGCGCATCACCGGATTGCCCAGCATGGCGTAGAGCTTGACCGGCTCGTCGCGGCCGAGCGCGATGTAATCCACCTCCAAGAAGGCGAAGCCGCGCTCCGAGGATTTGCGCGTGTCCTCGCTGACGATTACCGCAGGCCCGTACTGGCCGGAGAGCTGTTGGATGCGCGTGGCGAGCACGGCGCAATCCCCGGTCACCGAATAGGCGGTGCGGCCGTGCGCCCTGAACCCGCCGGCGATGGCGGGCCCCGTCGAAATGCCGATGCCGATTTCCACCGGCGAGAGCGCCACTCCGTCGATGCGCCGCTCGTGGGTGATGATCTCGTTGGTGCGCGCGATAACTTCCATCATGCCGGTCGCCGCCTCGCAGGCATGGATGGCATGTTCGGGATCGTCGAGCGGCGCGTTCCAGAAGGCGGTGAAGCCTTCGGCGCTCAGCTTGTCGATGGTGCCGCCATGGTTGAGCGCCTGGTTCATCAATGGCTCGAGCACGCGCTGCATCAGCCGCGTGAAGGTTGCCGGATCGCCGCGGAAGGCGGCGGCAAGCTCTGCAAACCCCCGCACGCCGCAAGCCAGGAAGGTCACGGTGCGGCTTTCGCCGTCGAGCTTCATGAGTTGAGGATTGCGCGCGATCTGTTCGATGGCGCGCGCCGGCAGCGAGTCGGCGAACGCGAGCTTGAGCCGGTTGCGCATGCGCGCGATCTCGAATCCGCGCACGCTGGCGCCGGCCAGCCAGACCGCCGCCAGCGCCAGACTGGGACCCAGCGCGTCGAACAGGACATGCTGGTTCGCATAAAGCCGCCAGGAGACAGTGCAGAGCCCCGCGATGACGCACAACACGAACAGTCCCGCCCAATGCATGCCCAGCCGCGCGAAGACGAGGACGCAGCCGAGCCCAAACAGCGCCAGGCACAACAGCTCCGCCTGAACAGCCGAAGCCGGACGGCGCAACGCCGTGTCCAGCAGGAGATTCTCGGCGGCTTGCGCATGCACCTCCGCCGCCGGAAGCGGCCCCATCGGCGTGTCCACCAGATCGTCCGGCGCGTCGATATAGATGATGGCGCCCTGCAAGCTGCCGGGGGCGAGCGTCTTGTCGATCAAGGCCGAAGCCGAGACCTCGCGTTCGCGGCGCGGGCCTGAATAGGCGATCCACAGCGAGCCGTTGGGCGCCGTCGCCAGTTCGCCTCGTCCGGTGTCGACCGAGGCGACGCCCGGCGCGCCGCCGAACAATCCGCCGTTGCCGTCATCGCTCTTCAGCGTGATCGCGTCCTTGCCCCGGATCAGGCGCAGCACCTCGGCTTCGAGCGAAGGCACGGCCTTGTCGCGCAGGCGGAAGATCAGCGGCATGCGCCGGACCTCGCCGTCGAAATCGACATCCAGATTGTCGGCTCCGACGCCGGCGCTGGCCGCTTCGATGGCGGGCAGCGACGCCGACGCTTGATCGAAGGCGCGCACCCGGCCGAACGGATCGCGCGCGCCCGACCAGCCGACCGTCGATTTCAGCACCAAAGTGAGGGCGGGCCTGGCGTCGCCCAACTCGAAGCCCGTCACCGCCTTGATGCCGGCGAAGGCGGAGGCCAGCGCATCGTCGGGAGCGGGCATGCGCTCGAGCGCCATGCGGACGCTGTCATAGGAGGGGCCGGGCGGCACCAGCGGCAGAAGATTCTTCGGCGATGCCGGGTCGGGCTTGTCGAGCGGCGCGACGAAGACGACGACCGAAGCGCCTTGCGCCTTCAGCGCCCCGACGAGCTGGGCGAGGGCGGCATGAGGCCACGGCCAGGCGCCGAAGCGTTCGGTGCTGTCGGCGTCGATGTCGAGAACGCGCACGCTGTGGCCGCTTGCGGCCGCGGTGTCTTCATAAGGACGCGGCTGGGATGTCTGGTAACCGTCGAACAGGATTCCTCGCAGCCGGCCGGCGGCTCCCCAGGCGTCCGCGCCAAGCACGAACAGGGCGATGGCAAGCATGATGAGCGGAAACGCCCATACGGCAATCGGCCGGCCGTGAAGACCCATACCCACTCCTTAACCGGCGTCTCGGACGCCATTGACGCCAACTTATCACCCGGCGCAGCAAAAAGCGGAAGAAGCATTGCGTCATTCTGGCAGGCCCGCTCAGCGCGACCCGGCAAGGACCCGCCAAAGCTGGGCGCCCAAGGCCGAGGCCGCGAAAAGCGCGCCCGCCGCCAGCACGATGCAGGGCCCCGCCGGCGCGTCGAAAGCATAGGCGCCGGCCAGGCCGAGCGGAGAAGCCAGCGCGCCCGCCGCCGCTGCGAGCACCGCCATCGCCTCCGGCGTGCGAGCCAAGGGCCGCGCCGCGGCTGGCGGGATGATCAGGAGCGCCACGATCAGGAGCGCGCCCACGACCTTCAGTCCGAAGGCGACCAGCAAGGCGACCAGCACCAGGAAAGCCGCCTGGACCCAGCGGCCGCTATGGCCTTCCGCGGCCGCAATGTCGCCGCCGACGGCGGCTCGCAACAGCGGCCGCCAAAGCAGGGCCGTAGCGCCGAGCACCGCTAGACTGGCCGCGGCGATGGCGATCAGTTCGTTCGCCGACAGCGCCAGCACGTCGCCGAACAGGTAGCCCAACAGGTCGGCGCGCACCGTCTCCATGGTCGCCAGAAGGATGAAACCGAGCGCCAGACCCATATGGCCTACGATCCCGATAAACGTCCCCGCCGGAATGGTGCGGTCGCCAGCCCGCGCCATCACCAGCGCCGCGACGATGGCCAACGCCGCCGTACCCACCACGGCGTTGATGCCGATCAACAAGCCCAGTCCAGCGCCGAGCAGGCCCATATGGGCGACCGACTCGCCCAGATAGGCCATGCGCCGCCACAGCACGAAACAGCCGATCGGGCCGCAGGCCGCGCCCAGAAGGGCGCCCCCCAAGGCGGCGCGCCATAGAAAATCATCCATTGCCGACCGGCTGCGTTTCGCCCGAAGGGGCGTGGGCATGGTCGTGATGATGGGCGTAGAGCGCCAGCTCGCCCGCGGCACGCGCACCGAATAGTTCGACGAAGGCCGGATCGCGCACCACCGAATGGGCATCGCCCTGGCAGCAAATATGGCGGTTGAGGCAGATCACCCGGTCGGACTGCGCCATCACGACATGCAAATCGTGGCTGACCAAGAGCACGCCGCAGCCGATCTCGTCGCGGATCTCGGCGATCAGATGATAAAGCGCGGCCTCGCCGGAAACGTCGACGCCGGAGAGCGGCTCGTCGAGTACCAGAAGATCGGGGCGCCCGGCGATGGCGCGCGCCAACAGCGCGCGGGCAAGCTCGCCGCCCGAAAGCGCGCTCAGCTGCCGGTTCCTCGCCTGGGCGATGCCGACGCGGGCGAGCGCGGCCTCAGCCGCCTTGGCCGGGGCGAACAGGGTGAGGAATCCCGCGACCGTCACCGGCATGCTGGCGTCGCGGCCGAATTGCTGCGGCACATAGCCGATCTTGAGGCCTGGGCGGCGTTCGATCGCGCCTTGAGACGGCATCAGGCCGAGCAGGGCCTTCAGCAGCGTCGTCTTGCCCGAGCCGTTCGGCCCGATAAGGGTGACGATCTCGCGCGGATGGACCGCCAGGGAGACGCGGTCGAGAATGTGCGCGCCGCCGGCATGGACGCTCAGCCCGTCGGCCGCGATCAATGGTTCGCTCATCGGGCGGAGTTATAGCATTGGAGTATTCGGAAAAAAGGGAGCGCCAGAGCTGTCCCGATGCCTATTTCGTGAGGCGCATCGCCACCTGGGCAAGAAGGATGCGCGCGCCTTGGCGTCTCAGCGTGCGGTCGGTGGCGCGTTGCAGCCGGTCGGCGATCTCCCCCACGTCGGGCTGCCGCCAGCTCCTCACCGAGGTTGCGGTGAACGCCATCAGGCTGCGCACATAGACGTCGCGCAGCACCGGCATTTCGTGCTCCGTCCTGGCGCGAAGCTCCGCGTCCGGCACGTCGAGGCCGATGCCGACCATCAGCATTCCCTCGATCTTGTTGCCGTCCATGATCGTCGTGTAGATGGGGTCGATCATCAAATAGCTGGTCGACTGGGTGATCTTGTGAACCGCGCCCTTCCTGGCGTTGCTGCCGGCGCCGGCAGGGGCGGCCAGGGCCAGGGCAAGAAACAGGGCGATGAGGGCGGAAGGGCGCATGGATATGGCTCTGGCGGTTCCTTAAGCATGTAATCCAGCTTGGTAAAGTGTTGGTTAGCGGCGGGCTTACATTCCGCAGCCCGTCTTCGCTCCTTCGGAGCTACGCCGGGCAGGCTTCCCTCGCTTCGCGAGCGAAGCCTGGTGGAGCTGAGCGGAATCGAACCGCTGACCTCCTCATTGCGAACGAGGCGCTCTCCCAACTGAGCTACAGCCCCAAGCCATGCTTGGCGCCCGGCGCGGCTTCTCAAGCGAGGCCGGGCAGGCGGGGTATCTAGGGAACGCCCGCCAAAGCTGTCAAGCGGCGCACCTTGCGGTTGCCCGCCCAGGCTGTCAAAACGCGGATTGCCTCCCCGGAGCCCCCAAATCTGATGCTCGATCCCATCTCGTCGCTGATCCTTCTGCTGCTCAACATTTATTGGTGGGTGGTGATCGCCTCGGTGGTGTCGAGCTGGCTCATCGCCTTCAACGTGATCAATCTGCACAACAATATCGTGCGCAGCCTGGTGCGCCTGCTCGACGCGATGACCGACCCGGTCTTTCGCCTGATCCGCCGCGTCATTCCGGTGTTTGGCGGCATCGACATCTCTCCGCTGATCGTGCTGATCGTGATCTGGTTCCTGCAATATGCGGTGTTCTGGGTGGACGCCCGCTACGGTCTATAGCCCCATGTCGGCGCGCGTCCGGCTTGGCGAACGTGGCGTCAGCCTGACGCTGCGGCTCACGCCCAAGGGCGGGCGCGACGCGGTGGAAGGCTGGGCCAAGGGCGCCGGCGGCATTCCTTATCTGAAGGCGCGGGTGCGCGCAGTGCCGGAAGGCGGCAAGGCCAATGCTGCGCTGGTGGATTTGCTCTGCGCTACGCTCAAGATACCTAAGTCGGCGGTGCGTATTGCGTCCGGCGGCGCGGCGCGGTTGAAACGGATCGAAATCGCAGGCGACGGCGCGGTCTTGGCGGCCCGCCTCGAAGCATTGGGAGAAGCCGGATGAGCGCCTCCATCATCGACGGAAAGGCCCATGCGGCGGCGTTGCGCGCCCGCATTGCCGAAGAGTCCGCGCGGCTCAAGACCGGGCACGGCCTGGTCCCCGGGCTCGCCACGGTCCTGGTCGGCGACGATCCGGCCAGCGAAGTCTATGTCCGGAACAAGAACAAGACGGCCGAGGCGCTGGGCTTCAATTCGGTGCATCGCCATCTGCCGGCCAGCGCGAGCGAGGCGGAAGTTCTTGCGCACGTCCGCGCCCTCAACGCCGATAAATCCGTACACGGAATACTCGTCCAATTGCCGCTACCGGGTCAAATCCGCGAAGAGGCGGTGCTCGACGCGCTTGATCCCAGCAAGGACGTGGACGCGCTGACGCCGACCAATGCCGGGCTGTTGCTCAGCGGCCGCGCCAAGCTCGTCTCCTGCACGCCCACCGGCGTGATGATCCTGCTCAAGGAAACGCTAGGCAACATTGCAGGGCTCGACGCGCTGGTGATCGGCCGCTCGCTGTTGTTCGGCAAACCTGCCGCCCAGCTTCTCTTGGCCGCCAACGCCACCGTCACCATGGCGCATTCGAAAACGCGCGATCTGCCGGCGCTGGCGCGCCGCGCCGATATTCTGGTCGCCGCCATCGGCCGGCCTCATTTTGTCAAAGGCGATTGGGTGAAGCCCGGCGCCACGGTGATCGATGTCGGCATCAATCGCGTGGAAGCGGGCAAGGGCAAAACCAAGCTGGTCGGCGATGTCGACACCGACGAAGCCGCCAAAGTCGCCGCCCATATCACGCCGGTGCCGGGCGGGGTGGGCGCCATGACCATCGTCTGCCTAATGCGAAACACGCTGATCGCGGCCTGTTCGCAAGCCGGATTGCCGGCGCCCAACCTCTAAAGCTGTGTCTTCAGGGCGTCGGCCAGCCGGTGGGGGCCCAGCGTCTCGTCGTAATCGGCGATGAATTTTCCGTCCGGTCCCATCAGATAGATGTGACTGGAATGATCCATGGCGTAGCCGCCGCCTTTGAACGGAACCTTCTTATAATAGACGCGATAGGCGCGCGCCGCTGCGGCGACGTCCTTCGCATCCCCCGTAAGGCCGACGAAGCGCGGACTGAACGCTTTCAGATAGGCCTTCAAGACTTTGGGCGTATCGCGCTCGGGATCGATGGTGACGAAGATCGGCACGATGCGACTGGCCTTGGCCCCGAGCCTGTCGAGAGAGTCGGCCATCACGGCGAGCGTGGTGGGGCAGATGTCGGGACAAGTGCTGTAGCCGAAGTAAACCAACATGAACCGGCCACGGTAATCGGCGGCGCGGCGCTCCTTGCCGTCCTGGTCGATCAGCCTAAGCGGCCCGCCGATCAAGGCCTCGCCTTGGCTTGCGGCTTGGTTCGCGGCGGATAGCGTGTCGCCCGCGTGCCACAAAAGACCCGCGCCAACCGCGAGCGTCGCGATAAGATAGGGAATCAAAGCCAGTGGCGTACGGATCATTACGTATTGTGTACCCCAGGCGGGATTAGCTCCGGTAGGTTTGATGGATAGTATCGCGCGGAAGAGGCAACCGGCCAGGCCATGAGTGCGACGCAGAGCCAGGCACAGTCCCAACGGGTGATCCCCGCTGCGCGCGCTTCGGTCGTGCGCGGGCGCGTACGCCTGCGGACCTTGTCGAACCTGCGCTGGATGGCGACCTCCGGGCAGGCCACGGCCCTGTTCGTCGTCTATTTCGGATTCGGCTATCCCTTGCCGCTCGCCCAGTGCCTCGCCTGTGTGGCGTTCAGCGCCGGGCTCAACATCGTGCTCGCCTTGCGCTATCCGCCGAGCCACCGGCTCACCAACCGCGAGGCCACGGTCTATCTCGCTTACGACGTGCTGCAACTGACCGCGCTGCTCTATCTCACCGGCGGCATCGCCAACCCATTCGCGTTGATGTTCGTCGCCCCTGTGGTCATCGCGGCTTCCACTCTCAATCTCGGCAATACGCTGATCCTGGGCGCCATCGCCTTGCTGGCCGCGTCGCTGATCTCGGTCGTGCACGAGCCGCTGCCCTGGACGCAGGGCCAGCCCCTCGTCCTGCCGGAGCTTTATCAAGCCGGCTTGTGGGCCTCCCTCGTGCTCGGCATCGGTTTCACTTCGATTTACGCCTGGCGCATCGCCAGCGAAGGGGCGCGGATGTCGGCGGGCCTTGCCGCCACCCAGCTGGCGCTGGCGCGCGAGCAGCGCTTGTCGTCCCTCGGCGCGCTCGCCACGGCCGCTGCCCACGAGCTGGGCTCGCCGCTCGGTACCATTGCAGTCGTGGCGCACGAGCTGGAACGAGTCCTCCCCGCCAGTTCGCAGGAAGCCGAGGATGTGCGCCTGTTGCGCAGCCAGGCCGAGCGCTGCCGCATGATCCTGATGCGCCTTGCCAGGCCCGAGGAGGCGATGCTGGGCGCCACCGCGCGCCTGCCGCTGTGCGCCCTGCTCGACGACATCGCCGACACCTATCGCGGAGAGGATCTCGACATCGTCATCGCCGCCGCGCCCTCGAACCGCGACGAGCCGCAGCCCCAGGTCTGGCGCGCCCCCGAATTGCTGCACGGGCTAGGCAACATTATCGAGAACGCCGCCGATTTCGCCAATTCCCGGGTGCGCATCGAGGCCAGCTGGAGCCCCGCCTCGCTCAGCGTCACGGTCGAGGACGACGGCCCCGGCTTTTCGCCCGATATCATCGAACGGATCGGCGAGCCCTACATCACCTCACGCCCCGGCCATGACGCCTTGGGCGCCACCGAGATGGGCCCGCCCACCGCCCAACTGGGTAAACGCGAGGGCATGGGGCTCGGCTTCTTCATCGCCAAAACCCTGCTCGAACAGACGGGCGGTACGGTTAAGGCGGTCAACCTTGCCGGCGGCGGGGCGCGCGTCGGCGTCTCCTGGGCGCGCGGCCAAATCGACGGCGAAACACCTTTGCCCAGGGCGCAGGAGGATTGACGCCTTCGGCGCCTCGCCCTATTTGCGCTACAATCAAGGATAAGAACGATGACCATGCCGGAAGAAAAGACACTGCTGATTGTGGAAGACGACCGCCCGCTGCGCGAGCGTCTGGCCCGCGCCATGGAATCGCGCGGCTTTGTGGTGACGATCGCCGAAGGCGTCGCCGAAGGCAAAGCCCGCGTCAAGGAATCGCCGCCGGCCTATGCGGTGGTCGATCTCAAGCTGGAAGACGGCAACGGGCTGGACGTGCTGGAGACCTTGCATGGCGTGCGCCCCGACAGCCGCGTCGTGGTCTTGACCGGCTTCGGCAATATCGCGACCGCGGTCGCCGCGGTGAAATACGGCGCCATCGATTATCTGCCCAAGCCGGCCGACGCCGACGACATCATGGCGGCGTTGCTCGCTCCGCCCGGCTCCAAGCCCAAGCCGCCGGAGAATCCGATGTCGGCGGACCGCGTGCGCTGGGAGCATATCCAGCGGGTCTACGAGCTTTGCGGCCACAATGTCTCGGAGACGGCGCGCCGCCTCAACATGCACCGGCGCACGCTGCAGCGCATCCTGGCGAAGAGAAGTCCGCGCTGATTTTTCGCTCACGACAAGCTCGCTTCGCTCGCTGCCTCCGCGGCGCGCACAACGGTGCGCGGCGCCCAGTCGGGCGCTGAAATTGTGGGGCGGATAGCTCACTCGGCCGAATTCGCAGCCTCGATAATCTGTGACAGCCGTTCCGCGGCGACCTTGGCGAAGCTGAGCGTCACCGCTTTCCTCCGGCTCGCGTGCAGCGCGGTGCGCGGCGAAGGACGCACGATAGCCCCGCCATAACGGTCGGCGACGATCAGCCCGGTGCCGGTGGGCACATGCTCGTCGGGAAAGCCGGGCGGGATGGCGAAATAGAACAGCTCGCAGAACTCCAGATACTCCGGCCATTTCTGGTCGCCCTTCAGATCGTTCAGCGCGACTTTGATTTCGACGCCCAGCATGGTGCCGTCCGCGCCCAGCGCGGCGACGTCGAGCCTTCGACCGTTGGCGAGCGTGAACTCCAGGATCGGGCTGAAGCCCTCCTGGATCAAAAGGCGGCTGACACCGCGGGCGACATCGGCGGCGGACATTGCAATCGCATCAGGCCTTTTCGCCCGGCACGCCTTTGGTGGAGGCGATTTCGCCCTCCAGCCTTTCGTCGGGCGCTATCGCCTGGCGCAGCGCGCGGGCCAGCCCCTTGAAGCAGCTTTCGACGATGTGGTGGCTGTTCTGGCCGTAGAGATTCTCGACGTGGAGGCAGATCCCGGCGTTCTGGGCGAAGGCCTGGAACCATTCCTTGAACAGCTCGGTGTCCATCTCGCCCAGCTTGGGCTTGGGGATGTCCACCCGCCACACGAGGTAAGGCCGGTTGGCGACATCGACGGCGACGCGCGTCAGCGTCTCGTCCATCGGGATGAGCGCCGCGCCGAAGCGCGTGATGCCGCCGAAATCGCCGAGCGCTTTCTTCACCGCCTGGCCGATGACGATGGCGGAGTCCTCGGTCGTGTGGTGGTAATCGACGTGCAGGTCGCCCTGGGCGCGGACCTTGAGGTCGATCATGGAATGCCGCGCGAAACTCTCCAGCATATGGTCGAGAAAGCCGATGCCGGTATCGACATCGCTGTCGCCGGCCCCGTCCAGGTCCAGGGAAACCGCGATTTCGGTTTCCCGCGTCTTGCGTTCGACGGTTGCGGTCCGCATGAGGGCCTCCGAAGCAATGCCCGCGCGTTGATAGCGCGGGGGAAGCGCGAAAGCCACTCCCCCGGCTGCCGCCCTCAGTTTTCGGGGTTCCCCGACCATCCGCCATAGAAGGGATTGGGGATGATGAAGAAGTGCTCGCCGATTCCCTTGCCATCGTCGCGCTCGGACATCGCCCGGACGATCTTGCCCTTGGCGTCGAGAATGGGCAGATCCGTCACCTGGTCGCCGATCCAGATGACGGGCTTGGGCGGCCTGTGCTTGGCCTTGGTCAGTGCCGCGACGGCCCCGTTCCAGCGGTCCACTTTGCTGGACGGCGTACCGGCCGCTTGGCCGGTCTCGTAGTCGAACCAGATTCCCACCGTCTTCAAATTACGTTGTGTGATTGCATCGTCGGCGGTGTCGCGGTTGGTGACGATGGCGACCAGGCCGCCCAAGGCGTGCACGTTCTGGGTGAAGGCGCCGGCGCCGGGAATGTCGCGAGCGTCCTCCGCCTTGACCCATTTTTCCCATGTCGTCGACGAATACTCGCTGCCGCAGGCTTCGCGCTCATGGGTGTAGAGCGAGTTGTCGAGCACGGTTTCATCAGCATCCATGAAGACGATCCAGCGGTTGCGCCCATATTTGGCGGCGGCCTGATGCGCCGCCCGGGTGGCACTCTGGTAGGCCGACATGGCGGCGCGGCAATATTCGAGCGAATCCCTGAACCAGTGCAGCCCGAGCGAAACCTTGGTGTAATCGGGCGTGGCGCATTGCCAGGTGTCCGTCTCGCCCGGTTCGGGCGGCGACACGGTTTGAGGCCTTGATATCCGCGCCTGACAGTCATAGCTCTGAGCCATGGACTTCGCGTTCGCGGGCGTGATGAACAGGGCGACGGCCAGGATCGTCGCGGGCGCCTTCCATTGACGAAGCATTGCGCGGGACTCCTCGAATTCCGGCACCATTCTTAAACTTATCGTAGGTCCAAGAGCCATGGAAAAGACTTGGCGATCCACAACGATCCTCTCCGTCCGCAAGGGCACCGAGGTCATCGTCGCCGGCGACGGGCAGGTGACGCTGGGCAACACCGTGATGAAGGCCAATGCCAGGAAGGTCCGCCGGCTGGGCAAAGGCGATGTCATCGCGGGCTTTGCCGGGGCCACCGCCGACGCCTTTGCCCTGTTCGAGCGGCTGGAATCGAAGCTCGACCAGCATCCCGGCAATCTGGCGCGGGCCTGCGTCGAACTGGCCAAGGACTGGCGCACCGACCGTTATCTGCGCCGGCTGGAGGCGATGATGGCGGTGGCGGATGCCAAGGCCTCGCTGATCCTGTCGGGCACCGGCGATGTGGTCGAGCCCGAAGACGGGCTGATCGGCATCGGCTCCGGCGGGCCTTACGCCCTGGCCGCGGCCCGCGCACTGATTTTCCTCGATCTGTCCGCCGAGGAAATCGCGCGCCGCGCTATGAAGATTGCCGCCGGGATATGCATCTACACCAACGAGAACTTCACCATCGAAAGCCTGTCCGGATCATGAGTTCCGCCTTCACGCCCCGCGAAATCGTTTCCGAATTGGACCGCCATATCGTCGGTCAGAACGACGCCAAGCGCGCCGTCGCCATCGCGCTGAGAAACCGCTGGCGCCGCCAGCAGCTTCCCGCCGAGCTGCGCGAGGAAGTGCTGCCCAAGAACATTCTCATGATCGGGCCGACCGGCGTCGGCAAGACCGAGATTTCGCGCCGCCTCGCCAAGCTCGCCCAGGCGCCGTTTCTCAAGGTGGAAGCGACCAAGTTCACCGAAGTGGGTTATGTCGGGCGCGACGTAGAGCAGATCGTGCGCGATCTGGTGGAGATCGCCATCGCCCAGGTGCGCGAGCGAAAGCGCCGCGACGTGGAAGCCCAGGCCGAGGCGCGCGCCGAGGATCGCGTGCTCGATGCCCTGGCGGGCACCGGCGCGGCGCGCGAATCCACGCGCAAAGCCCTGCGCGCGGGCGAACTCGACGGCAAGGAAATCGAGATCGAGATGAAGGATGCGGGCGGCATGCCGTCGTTCGAGATTCCCGGCATGCCCAACGCGCAGATTTCCATGGTCAATCTGGGCGACATTTTCGGCAAGGCGTTTGGCGGGCGGGCCAAGACGCGGCGCCTGACGGTGGCCGAGGCCCATGGCCCGCTGCTTGCCGAAGAAGCCGACAAACTGCTGGATCAGGATGCGATCCTGCGCGAGGCCATCGCCGCGGCGGAGGACAACGGCATCGTCTTCCTCGATGAGATCGACAAAATATGCGCGCGCTCCGAATTCCGCGGCGGTGGCGATGTCAGCCGCGAAGGCGTGCAGCGCGATCTGTTGCCGCTGATTGAAGGCACCACGGTCGCCACCAAGCACGGCCAGGTGAAGACGGATCACATCCTGTTCATCGCCTCGGGCGCATTTCATGCCGCCAAGCCGTCGGACCTCTTGCCCGAGTTGCAGGGCCGCCTGCCGATCCGCGTCGAACTGAAAGCGCTGACCCGCGACGATTTCGTGCGCATCCTGACTGAGCCTGAAGCCAGCCTGATCAAGCAATATGTCGCCCTGCTCGAAACCGAGGGCGTGGCGCTCGACTTCACCGGCGACGGCATCGGCGCCATCGCCGACATCGCCGCCCTGGTGAACGCCAGCGTGGAGAACATCGGCGCGCGGCGGTTGCAGACCGTCATGGAGCGCGTGCTCGATGAAATCAGCTTCTCGGCCGCCGAGCGCCAGGGCGAGAAACTCGTCATCGACAGCGCCTATGTGCGCGCGCGGGTGGAGGACCTCGCCAAGGATCAGGATTTGTCGCGCTTCATCCTGTGAAAAGCGCGCAGCCTGCGGCGCCGCGGTCGCCGAACATATGTCAAAATCTGCATATCATAGTTGACCCCAGGGTCATTCCCTGCGAGGAGTCGGCGGTTTTTCGAGCGAAGGGTCTGCCATGGCGCGGTCGAGCTATCTTTTCACCAGCGAAAGCGTGGCCGAGGGCCACCCGGACAAGGTCTGCGACCGCATTTCGGACGAGATCGTCGACCTGTTCTTCCGCGAGGGCCCCAAGCACGGATTTCCGGTGAAGGATCTGCGCGTGGCCTGCGAGGCGCTGGCCACCACCAACCGCGTCATCATCGCGGGCGAGACGCGCGGTCCCAAGGCGATCAACGCCGAGATGGTCGAGGCGGCGGCGCGCGCGGCGGTGCGCGACATCGGCTACGAGCAGGAAGGATTCCACCACACGGCGGCGATCGTGGAAGTGCTGCTGCACTCCCAATCGCCCAACATCGCCCAGGGCGTCGACGCTTCCGGCAACAAGGACGAAGGCGCGGGCGACCAGGGCATCATGTTCGGCTATGCCTGCCGCGAGACACCGGTCTTGATGCCAGCGCCGATCTACTACTCCCACAAGATTCTGAAACTGCTCTCTGAAGCGCGCCGCGCCGGCAAGGAACCAAAGCTCGGTCCCGACGCCAAGAGCCAGGTGACGCTGCGCTACGAGAACGGCAAGCCGGTGGAGGCGGTGCAGATCGTGCTCTCCACCCAGCATCTCGACGACAGCATGACCTCGAACGACGTGCGCGCGGTGGTCGAGCCCTATATCCGCAAGGCGCTGCCCGAAAGCTGGATCAACGGCGGCACGGTGTGGCACGTCAATCCCACCGGCGCCTTCGTGATCGGCGGGCCGGACGGCGACTGCGGGCTGACCGGGCGCAAGATCATCGTCGATACCTATGGCGGGGCCGCGCCGCACGGCGGCGGGGCGTTTTCAGGCAAGGACCCGTCCAAGGTCGACCGTTCGGCGGCCTATGCGGCGCGGTACCTGGCGAAGAACGTGGTGGCGGCGGGGCTGGCCGAACGCTGCACCATCCAGATTTCCTATGCCATCGGCATCAGCGATCCGCTCTCGTTCTACGTCAATCTGCACGGCACCGGGAAGATCGACGAAGCCAAGCTCGAGAAGGTTCTTCCCGAGATGATGAGTCTGAAGCCGCGCGGCATCCGCGAGCATCTGGGGCTGCTCAAGCCGATCTATGCGAGAACCTCCGCCTACGGACATTTCGGCCGCGAGCCCGAGGCCGACGGCGGCTTCTCGTGGGAGAAAACCGATCTCGCCGATGGGCTCAAGCGCGCCTTCTGATCGACGCCGCCATCTGCTTTATGGCCGGCGCAAGGGGCCGAAACTTTCCCCGCACAAGGAAGAACTGCGCCGCACGCTGCTGCCCGAGCTGGCGTTGCGGTTGGCGCCCGGCCGCGATCCTCGCAGTTATTTTGAGCAGGGCGTCGAAGAGGTCTGGCTCGAAGTGGGCTTCGGCGGCGGCGAGCATCTGCTGGAACAGGCGCGCTCCAATCCGCGCATCGGCTTGATCGGCGCCGAGCCCTACGAAGCTGGCGTTGGGAAGTTGCTGTCGAAACTCGCGGACGCGCCGCTCGCCAATATCCGCATCCATGAAGGCGATGCGCGCGACATCATCGAGGTGCTGCCCGATGGATCGCTGGGACGCGTCTTCATCCTGTTTCCCGATCCATGGCCCAAGACGCGCCATCATAAACGCCGCTTCGTCCAGATGGAGATGCTGGATGCGCTCGCCCGCGTGATGAAGCCGGGCAGCGAGCTGCGCATCGCCAGCGACGATGCGGGCTATGTGGAATGGACGCTGGAACGGGCGATGGCGCATCCGGATTTCGCTTGGACGGCGGAAACCGCCACCGATTGGAAGACCCGTCCGCCGGGCTGGCCCCAGACCCGCTACGAAGCCAAGGCGCTGCATGGCCCCCCGGCCTATCTCCTGTTCGTGAGAAGGGATAAAATGGCGTGATGGACGAAGACCAGGACGACGAAAAATTCCGCCTGATGCCTTTGGGCGACATCGGGACGCTGGTCATCGCCTTGATCTTTTTCTTCGGCTTTCTCTGGCTGATGTTCGGCCCATCGCCCTTCGCCGGGCTGTATCAGGCCGCCAAACCGGCCCCTGCCCAGCCTGATGAAGTCACCGTGACCATTCCGCAGAAGCCGAAATAAGAGATTCAGAGGCAGTCGCGGCTTGCCTTCCGCCTTTTGGCGTCGTACAAGCCCGCCCATCCCGGACAACAGAATGCTGTTGTGTGGCGGTCTAAGAAGACCGCCGCGGGGGAAGAACTATGGAGTTTGCGCCATTCTGACGGCGATGTCGCAGTTGGAGCCGATCCTTGCCCCGGTCGTGGAGGCCGCGGGCTTCAAGCTGGTGCGCTTGCGGCTGATCGGCGGCAAGAAAAAGACGCTGCAGGTGATGGCCGAGCGCGAAGACGGAAGCATGAACGTGGAGGACTGCGCAACGCTCAGCCGCGCGCTCTCCGCGTTCCTCAACCGGGACGACCCGATCGAGGGCGAGTACGAGCTGGAAGTCTCCTCACCGGGCATCGACCGGCCGCTGACCCGGCTCGCCGATTTCGCGCGCTGGTCGGGGCACGAGGCGAAGATCGAACTCGCCGCGCCCCTCGATGGGCGCAAGCGCTTGCGCGCGCTGCTGCTCGGGCTCGACGGCAGCGAGGTGGTAGTGGACGCCCATGGCGAGCGCCTCAAATTCCCCTTCCGCGCGATTGCGGAAGCCAAGCTGGTGCTGAGCGAAAAACTGATTCAGGAAGATTTGAAAGCGAGAAAGCAATGACTTCGACGTTTAGGAGCAGATGACATGGCCGCGATTGCCGCGAATAGAACCGAACTCTTGCAGATCGCCGACGCGGTGGCCCGCGATAAGTCGATCGACAAGGCCGTCGTGATCTCCGCGATGGAGGAGGCGATGCAGCGCGCGGCCAAGGCGCGCTACGGCAGCGAGAACGAGATCCGCGTCGAGATCGATCCCAAGACGGGCGAAACCCATGTCTCGCGCTATCTGCACGTCGTCGATCTGGTCGACAACGACAAGATCGAGATTTCGCTTGAGGATGCCCGCGCGCGCAATCCCGCCGCCCAGGTCGGCGACATCATCGCCGAGACCCTGCCACCGGTCGATTTCTCGCGCATCGCCGCCCAGGCCGCCAAGCAGGTGATCGTGCAGAAGGTGCGCGACGCCGAGCGCGAGCGCCAGTACGAGGAATACAAGGACCGCATCGGCGAGATCGTCCACGGCATCGTCAAGCGCTCGGAGTTCGGCTCGGTGGTGGTGGATCTGGGCCGCGCCGAAGGCGTGGTGCGCCGCGACGAGATGATCCCGCGCGAGAATTTCCGCACCGGCGACCGTATCCGCGCCTATATCTACGACGTGCGCCGCGAAACGCGCGGGCCGCAGATTTTCCTTTCGCGCAGCCACCCGCAATTCATGGTGCGCCTGTTCGCCCAGGAAGTTCCGGAAATCTACGACGGCATCATCGAGATTCGCGCCGTGGCGCGCGATCCGGGCAGCCGCGCCAAGATCGCAGTGATCTCGAAAGACTCGTCCATCGATCCGGTCGGCGCCTGCGTCGGCATGCGCGGCGTGCGCGTGCAGGCGGTGGTGCAGGAGCTCCAAGGCGAACGCATCGACATCATCCCGTGGTCGCCGGAAGCAGCAACCTTCATCGTCAACGCGCTGGCGCCGGCGGAAGTCTCGAAAGTGGTGCTCGACGAAGATACCCACCGCGTCGAAGTGGTGGTGCCCGACGAACAATTGTCGCTCGCCATCGGCCGGCGCGGACAGAATGTGCGCCTCGCCTCCCAGCTCACCGGCTGGCAGATCGACATCATGACCGAGGCCGAGGAATCCGAGCGCCGGCAGAAGGAATTCGCCGAGCGCACCAAGCTGTTCATGGAATCGCTCGACGTCGACGAGACCGTCGCCCAATTGCTGGCCTCCGAAGGCTTCGCCGAGATCGAGGACGTGGCTTACGTGCCGCTGGGCGAACTGGCGTCGGTCGAAGGCTTCGACGAAGGGACGGCGCAGGAGTTGCAGCAGCGCGCGGTCGAGTTCATCGAAGCGCGCAACAAGGAGATGGACGACAAACGGCGCGAACTCGGCGTCACCGACGAGGTGCTGGAGGTCGAGGGCGTGACGTCGGCGATGGCGGTCGCCCTGGGCGAGCACGAGGTCAAGACGCTGGAGGACCTGGCAGGCTGCGCCACCGACGACCTCTTGGGCTATTACGAGGTCAAGGACAAGGAGCGCGTCCGCATCCCGGGCGCGCTGGAGAATTTCGATCTCAGCGCCGACGACGTCAACGCCATCATCATGAAGGCGCGCGTCAAGATCGGCTGGATCGAGGAAGAGCCGGAAGAGGTTGCCGAGGAAGTCGGCGAAGAAGAGGCGGCGGAAGAAATGCCGGAGGACGGAACCGCGTGACGGCACGGGCGGCGAAACAAGACGAGGGGCGTGAGCGGCGCTGCATCGCCACGGGCGAAGTGCGCCCGGTGGAGAAACTCGTGCGTTTCGTCGTCGGTCCGGAAGGCGAGATCGTGCCCGACATCGAGGGCAAGCTGCCGGGCCGCGGTCTGTGGGTCACCGCCGATGCCGCCAGCCTTAAGCGCGCCATCGCCAAGAACGATTTCGCCAAGGCGGCGAAAGCCTCGGTCAAGGTGGCGCCCGATCTCCTGGACCGGGTGGAGAAGCGGCTAGCGGGGCGCATGTGTTCCGATCTGGGATTGGCGCGGCGCGCCGGTCAGCTGGTGATGGGTTTCGACAATGTGTCGCGCGCCGTGGGTGCGAATCCGCCTCCTCGCCTCCTGGTGGAGGCGAGCGACGCCGCCGCCGACGGACGGCGCAAGCTCGCCTCGGCCGCGCGCGATTTGCAGGTCGAAACAATCGATTGCCTGACGCGGGCCGAATTGAGCTTGGCGCTGGGGCGCGAGAATGTGATACATGCCGCCGTCAAAGCGGGACCTTTGGCGGAGCGGCTGATCCTCGATTCCGCAAGGCTGAACGGGTTCCGCGCGCGACCGCGAGCGGACGAAAAGGCAGGTTCGAACCCTGCCCGCAACGAAAGAAACGCATGAGCGACACAGACGAAACCTCTACGCGCCGCACGGGCCGCGCCCCGGCCAAGACGCTGTCGCTGAAGAAGACGGAGACTTCCACCGTCAAGCAGAGCTTCAGCCATGGCCGCACCAAGGCGGTCGTGGTCGAGAAGAAGCGCACCCGCGTCGAGCCGGGCAAGACGGCCGGCAAGGCCCACGTCAAGGAGGCACAAGCCAAGACGGAAGCGCCGGCCCCCGCCGCGCCCGCCGCGCCGAGTGCGGGCCAGCGTGCCGGCGTCGTTCTTCGCCAACTGACCGACGAGGAAAAGGCGCGCCGCGGCGCCGCTCTGGCCGATGCGCGGGTGCATGAAGGGGAAGCCCGCAAGCGCGCCGAAGAAGACGCCAAGCGGCGTGCCGAGGAGGACGATCGCCTCAAGCGCGAGCGCGCCGCCGCCGAGAAACGCAAGGCCGAGGAAGACGCGCGCAAGACCGCCGAGCAGCAGGCGCGCAAGCATGCGGAAGAAGAAGCCACGCGGCGGCTCGACAAGAAAGACGAACCCGCCGGAGGCGCCACCGCCAAAGCACCGGCGGAAACGCCGCGCCGCGGCCGCGTCGTCGCCGACGACGAAGAAGAGACCGTCACCAAGAAGGGCGTCAAGACGCCGGTCAAGGCGCCCCCCGCCAAGAAGGGCGAGGGCGACCGCCGCCGCGGCAAGCTCACCGTCACCAAGGCGCTGTCGGGCGACGACGAGCGCATGCGCTCGGTTGCGTCCTACAAGCGTCATCTGCAGCGCATCAACAAGGGTCCCAAGGAGGCCGCCGGTCCCGTCGGCCCGCGCGAAGTGACGATTCCCGAAACCATCACCGTCGCCGAACTCGCCAATCGCATGGCGCGCCGCTCGGTCGACGTCATCAAGGTGCTGATGAAGAACGGCATGATGGCGACGGTCAACGACGTGATCGACGCCGACACCGCCGAACTGGTCGCCGCCGAATACGGCCACACCGTCAAGCGCGTCGCCGAATCCGACGTGCTGGAGGGCTTGAAGGGCACCGCCGACTCCGACGCCAACCTGAAGCCGCGTCCGCCGGTGGTCACCGTGATGGGCCATGTCGATCACGGCAAGACCTCGCTGCTCGACGCGCTGCGCAAGACCGACGTGGTCGCCGGCGAAGCGGGCGGCATCACCCAGCACATCGGCGCCTATCAGGTGCAGTTGAAGACCGGCCAGAAGATCACCTTCCTCGATACCCCGGGCCATGCCGCCTTCACCGCCATGCGCGCGCGCGGCGCCAAGGTGACCGATCTGGTCGTACTGGTGGTCGCCGCCGACGACGGCGTCATGCCGCAGACGGTGGAGGCCATCGCCCACGCCAAGGCGGCGCACGTACCGCTGATTGTCGCGATCAACAAGATCGACAAAGGCAGCGCCGATCCGATGAAGGTGAAGACCGAGCTGCTGCAGTACGAAATTCAGGTGGAGGATTTGGGCGGCGAAACCATCGCCGTGGAAGTCTCCGCCAAGAAGGGCACCAATCTCGACAAGCTCGCAGAGCTGATCCTGCTGCAATCCGAAGTGCTCGACCTCAAGGCCAATCCCGACCGCACCGCCGAAGGGGCGATCATCGAGGCCAAGCTCGACCGCGGCCGCGGCCCGGTGGCGACCGCGCTGGTCCAGCGGGGCACGCTCAAGGTCGGCGACATCGTGGTGGCGGGCTCGGAATGGGGCCGCGTGCGCCTGTTACAGAACGAACGCGGCGAGACGGTCGAAAGCGCGGGGCCGGCGATGCCGGTGGAGGTGCTCGGCCTGTCGGCGGCGCCGGAAGCGGGCGACGAATTCGCCGTGGTGGATTCCGAAGCGCGCGCCCGCGAGATCACCGAATACCGCGCCCGCAAGCGCCGCGAGACCCGCCAAGCGGCGGTGTCGCGCCAGACCCTCGACCAACTGTTGAAGACGCGCGAAGCGGGCGAGAAGCGGCTGCTTCCTCTTGTCATCAAGGCGGACGTGCAGGGCTCTGCGGAGGCCATCCAGGGCGCGCTGATGAAGCTCGGCACCGACGAGGTCGGCGCGCAGGTGCTGCAATCGGGCGTCGGCGGCATTACAGAGTCGGATGTGATCCTGGCCCATGCTTCGGGCGCGGCGATCATCGGCTTCAACGTGCGCGCCGACAAACAATCGCGCGAACGCGCCAAGCGCGACGGCGTCGAAATCCGCTACTACAACATCATCTACAATGTGGTGGACGACGTGAAGGCGACACTGTCGGGGCTGCTCGCGCCGGAAACCCGCGAAAAATTCCTCGGCAACGCCGAGATTCTGGAAGTGTTCACCATCTCCAAGGTCGGCAAGGTCGCCGGCTGCCGCGTCAGCGAGGGCGTGGTGCGCCGCGGCGCCAAGGTGCGCCTGATCCGCGACCATGTGGTGATCCACGAGGGCGAACTTTCGACCCTCAAGCGCTTCAGGGACGAGGTGCGCGAGGTGCAGACCGGCCAGGAATGCGGCATGGCCTTCGCGAATTACCAGGACATGCAGAAGGGCGACATCATCGAAGCCTTCGAGGTCGAAACCATCCAGCGCGCGCTGTAACGAGGTGTCATTCCCGGCCGAGCCTTGCGCGAGCAAGGCGAGGGGAAGGGAACCCAGGTCCCGATACCTCGCCACCGCCAACACCTAGGTCCTCTTCCCTCGCGCGAGCGAGCTCGCGCTCGCCGGGGATGACAAGGTTTAATGGTATGCCCCGCAACCGCCCCTCGAATGTCGGTCCCTCACAGCGCCAGTTGCGCGTCGGCGAGACGCTGCGCCACGCGCTGTCCGAGATTCTGATCCGCGGCGACATTCGCGATTCCGATCTGGCCGGCGTGTCGGTGACCATCACGCAAGTGATCCCGTCGGGCGACATGTGTTATGCAACCGTCTATTGCGAGCCGCTCGGCGGCAAGAACGCCGAAAAGATCGTCGCCGCGCTCAACCGCCACAAGGCCTATCTGCGCGGCGAGATGGGTCATTTGATCGCGCTCAAATTCACCCCCGAACTGCGCTTCGTCGAAGACACCTCGTTCGCCGAAGCAGAGCGGATCGAAACCATCCTCAAATCCGAGCGCGTGCAGCGGGACTTGGCGAAGCACGACGATGATGAGCGAGAATAACGCCCTGCCTTTCCTCCCCCGTTTACGGGGGAGGTCGCGAGCCGCTTTTCGCGGCGAGCGGGTGGGGGCATACGCAGCCGGCCCCCTCCGCTTCGCTCACAAATGTTCGCTCAACACCTCCCCCGCGAGCGGGGGAGGAAAGAGGAACACGTATGTCTCGTAAGAAGAAAGGCACCCCGGTCCACGGCTGGCTGGTGCTCGACAAGCCCGCGGGCGTCACCTCCACCGACGCCGTCGCCGTCGTCAAGCGCGTGTTCGAGGCCCAGAAGGCGGGCCATGCCGGCACCCTCGATCCGATGGCGACGGGCGTTCTCGCCGTGGCGCTGGGCGAGGCGACCAAGACCGTGCCCTTCGCGATGGACGCCGAAAAGACCTATCGCTTCACCGCCTGCTGGGGCGAGAGCCGCGATTCCGACGACGCTGAGGGCGCCGTCACCGCGACCTCCGTCGCCCGCCCGTCCAGGGCTCAGATCGAGCAGGCGCTGACGGCCTTCACTGGGACCATCCGCCAGACCCCGCCCTCCTATTCCGCGATCAAGGTCGAGGGCGAGCGGGCCTACGATCTGGCGCGCGATGGAGAGGCCGTCACCCTCGAATCCCGAACGGTGTTTGTGCGATCCGCAACCCTGCTGGGCGTGCCCGATGCGGACCATGCCGAGTTCGAAATCCATTGCGGCAAAGGGACTTACGTCAGGGCCTGGGTGCGCGACCTGGCTCTGGCGCTGGGCACTCTGGGCCATGTTTCGGCGCTGCGCCGCACCGCGGTCGGGGCCTTCCGCGCCGAGGATGCGGTGGGGCTGGAAACGCTCAAGGGTTTTATGCATAGTCCGGCCGCTTTTGAGCACTTGAGGCCCATTGCGACCGCGCTGGACGGCATCCCGGCGCTGGCCGTTTCGGGCCCGGATGCGGTTCGCCTGAGAAGCGGCAATCCGATCCTGATCCGGCCGGCCCAGTTCGCCCGGATCACGGAGGCCGTTCCCCAAGCGGACGATCTTCAGGGGCTTACGGTCTTCTGCTCCACGGGCGAAGGCGAACCGGTCGCACTGACCGCGCTGCAAGCCGGGGAACTGAGACCGTTCCGTGTCTTCAACTTTGGAACTGGATGACCGCATGACGATTACGACCGAACGCAAGAAAGTAGTTATCGGCGAATACGCCACCAAACCGGGCGACACGGGTTCGCCCGAAGTCCAGGTGGCCGTGCTCTCCGAGCGCATCACCAATCTGACCGAGCATTTCAAATCGCACGTCAAGGATAACCACTCGCGCCGCGGCCTCATCAAGATGGTGTCGCAGCGCCGGCGTCTGCTCGACTACATCAAGGCCTCGGACGAGAAGCGCTACGAGGCGCTCATCGGCCGGCTGGGACTGAGGCGCTGAAAGCGCGCCTCTCCACGAAAGCTTCGCCTGCGCCTGCGGATCGTCCGCGCGCGCACGCACACCTATTCTTGAGGACTGCTCAAGAAACGCCGTGAGGCAATCCGGCCTCGCGGGAACGAACGAAAGTGAATCCGCAAATGTTCAAGATCATCCGTGAAGAAGTCGAATGGGGCGGGCGCAAGCTCGTGCTCGAAACCGGCCGCGTGGCGCGCCAGGCCGACGGCGCCGTCGTCGCCACCTATGGAGAGAGCGTGGTGCTGGCCACCGTGGTGGGCGCGCACGAACCCAAGGCCGGGGTCGATTTCTTCCCCCTGACGGTCAACTATCAGGAAAAATTCTTCGCCGCCGGAAAGATCCCGGGCGGCTATTTCAAGCGCGAAGGAAGGCCCACCGAGCGCGAGACGCTGACCTCGCGGCTGATCGACCGCCCCATCCGTCCGCTGTTTGCCGACGGCTACAAGAACGAGACCCAGGTCATCGTCACCGTGCTCAGCCACGACATGGAGAACGATCCCGACATCGTGGCCTTGGTCGCGGCCTCCGCCGCGCTGACCATCTCGGGCATTCCCTTCATGGGACCGATCGGGGCGGCACGCGTCGGCTTCATCGACGGCGAATATGTGCTCAATCCCGAAATCGATTCGATGCTCAATTCCAAGCTCGATCTGGTAGTCGCGGGAACCGCCAACGCCGTGCTGATGGTGGAATCCGAGGCCCAGGAACTTTCCGAAAGCGAAATGCTGGGCGCCGTGATGTTCGGCCACCGTCAGATGCAGACCGTCATCGGCGCCATCATCGCCCTGGCGGAGAAGGCGGCGAAGGAACCGCGCGACGTTCCCGTGGCCGACAACAAGGATATCTTCGAGCGCGTCAAGTCCTTCGTCGGCGTCGATCTCGCCAAGGCGTTCCAGATTCCAGAAAAGCATCTGCGCGGCGACCGCATCAAGGAAATCCGCGGCAAGGCGGCGGCCGAGTTCGTCGGCGAGGGCAAGCTCGACGAGCAGAAGTTCGGCTTCCTGATGCACGACATCGAGGCCCATGTGATGCGCAACGCGGTGCTCGACACCAAGAAGCGCATCGACGGGCGCGACCTTGTCACCGTGCGCCCGATCACGGCGGAAGTGGGGGTGCTGCCGCGCACCCACGGCTCGGCGCTGTTCACACGCGGCGAGACCCAGGCGCTGGTGGTGACCACGCTCGGCACCGGCGAGGACGAGCAGTTCGTCGACAGCCTGGGGGGCACCTACAAACAGAATTTCATGCTGCACTACAATTTCCCGCCCTATTCGGTGGGCGAGACGGGCCGCATGAACGCGCCGGGCCGGCGCGAAATCGGCCACGGCAAGCTCGCCTGGCGCGCCGTCCATCCGATGCTGCCGAAGAAGGAAGAATTCCCCTACACCCTGCGCGTCGTCTCCGAGATCACCGAGTCCAACGGCTCCTCCTCGATGGCGACGGTGTGCGGCACCTCACTGGCGCTGATGGATGCGGGCGTGCCGATCACCCGGCCGATCGCGGGCATCGCCATGGGCCTGATCCTGGAAGGCGAGCGCTTCGCCGTGTTGTCAGATATTCTCGGCGACGAGGACCATCTGGGCGACATGGACTTCAAGGTGGCGGGCACCGAGATGGGCGTGACCTCCTTGCAGATGGACATCAAGATCGCCGGCATCACCGAGGAGATCATGCGCGTCGCGCTCGATCAGGCGAAGGCCGGCCGGCTGCACATCCTGGGCGAGATGAACAAGGCGCTCGGCCACGCGCGCGACCAGCTGGGCGAGCACGCCCCGCGCATCGAGCAGATCAAGATCCCGACCGACAAGATTAGGGAAGTCATTGGCTCTGGCGGCAAGGTGATCCGCGAGATCGTCGAGAAGACCGGCGCCAAGATCAACATCGAGGACGACGGCACCGTGATGGTGGCTTCGGCCGACGGCGAGTCGATCAAGGCGGCGCTCAAATGGATCAAGTCGATCGTGGCCGAGCCCGAAATCGGCGAAATCTACGACGGCAAGGTCGTCAAGGTGATGGATTTCGGCGCTTTCGTGAATTTTTTCGGACCCAAGGACGGCCTCGTGCACATCTCCGAACTCGCGGCCAAGCGCGTCGGCAAGACCAGCGACATCGTGCAGGAGGGTCAGGCCGTCAAGGTGAAGCTCTTGGGCTTCGACGATCGCGGCAAGGTGCGCCTCTCCATGAAGGCCGTCGATCAGGCGACCGGCGAGGACCTGACCAAGAAGCAGGCTGCCGAAGCTGCGCCGGCCGGGGCCGGAACCCAGCCGAACCCCTAAGCCGAAGCGTCATTTCATATCAGCCGCCCGCCGGACGCATGGTCTCGGCGGGCGGTTTTGTTTTATCCTGACGAGAGACAAAACGGGGGACAGCCATGCCCAAGATCGACGTGAAATCCGTCCCGGAAGTCAAAGGCTCCGGCTATCCTGCGCCGTTCCACGAGCAATGCCTCGGGCGTCTGCGCAAGCGGCTCGGCGACGCAGGCGGGCTGACGCGGTTCGGCGTCAATCTGCTCACGCTGGCGCCCGGCGCCTGGTCGAGCCAGCGCCATTGGCATTCGGCGGAAGACGAGTTCGTCACTGTGCTTTCGGGCGAAGTGGTTCTGATCGACGATGCGGGTGAGAAGGTCCTTCGCGCGGGCGACTGCGCCGCCTTTCCGATGAACGACAAGAACGGCCATCACCTGATCAACAGGAGCGTCGCCCCAGCCGTCTGCCTGGAAATCGGCACGCGGTCGCAAGGCGATTTCGTCCTCTACCCCGATATCGACATGCAGATCGACGACAAGGTGGGCGAATATGCGCATAAGGACGGCACGCTCTATCCCAAGCGATGACGTTGGCGGCCTTATTGTTGGTTAATGCGACTTCATATTCTTGTCAGCAATTCATGCGATAGTTAGCCACGCTATGGGCGAAATTCCGTGCGGGGAATGGTCGGGGGGCATCATGCTTGCTTTCATGCGTTTTCTCAGTCTGGTCGTCGTCGTCATCGCGCTGATGCTGCTCGGCGCGGACATGGTGACGTCGTTGGAGAATCTGGAAAAGGGCGGCCACATCGCCGTGCGCTCGATCGCGATGGTTTGGGGCTTGCTGGATCAGGGCGGCCTCGACGTGTTCCGGCACTGGGCTGAGGCCACGCTTCCGGGCTTTCTCGTTGTCGCGATCGATTGGCTGCTCGGCGTCTATGGCTGGTTCGCGGTCGGCACCATCGGCATGGTGATGGCCTTCTTCTTCGGCCGCAACAAGCACGAGCGCGCGTAATTCCAGTTCAACGGTTGGCGCCGGGCTTCCACAGAACGTCTGCGCCTTTGTTCGCTGCCCGGCTCATGACGAACAGATGGTCCGACAGCCGGTTGATGTAGCGCAGCGCCGCGCCGCCGACCTTCTCGCTTTGCGACAGTTCCACCATCAGCCGCTCTGCCCGGCGCACGATGGCGCGCGCCAGATGCAGATGGGCGGAGAGCGCGCTTCCCCCCGGCAGCACGAAGGAATCGAGCGGCTTCAATTTCGCGTTCATGGCGTCGATCTCGCGCTCCAGACGCACGACCTGGGCCTCGGCGATGCGCAGCCGCGATCTGGTGCTGTCGGCGGTCTCGGGGACGCACAGATCGGCGCCCAGGTCGAACAGATCGTTCTGGATGCGCGCCAGCATGGCGTCCGGCTTGCCCTTGGCGTGAAGCCGCGCCAGCCCGATAGCGGCATTGGCCTCGTCCACGGTGCCGAAGGCTTCCACGCGCAGCGCGTGTTTGGCGACGCGCTTGCCGTCGCCGAGCGAGGTCTCGCCCTTGTCGCCGGTCTTGGTATAGATGCGGGTCAGCCGAACCATGGTGACAACTTAGCCTTTGCCGGTACAAGGGCAAAGCTCGGGTTGCAGCGGGCCGCGCCCTGGCTATCATCCGCCCTGACTTTTCGAGAGTGAAGCCATGCCCGTCGAAGTGCCCGAAATCATCGAAGTGGAAACCACCAAGGTCGCCTGCGACGGCGGCGGCGGCGCGCTCGGCCATCCCAAGGTCTATCTCGAAATGGGCGACGAGGATTTCGTCGAATGCCCCTATTGCGACCGCCGCTTCGTGCTTAAGGCCGGGAAGCATTGAGCGCGCTCAAGAAGGGCGACCATCTCTATCTGATCGACGGATCGGGCTATCTATTCCGCGCCTATCACGCGCTGCCGCCCTTGTCGCGCAAGTCCGATGGGCTGCCGACCGGCGCGGTCTCCGGCTACTGCAACATGCTGTGGAAGCTGCTCGAAGACATGAAGGACGGCGATAGGCCGACCCATCTGGCGGTGATCTTCGATGCCGGCAAGAAGACCTTCCGCAACGACATCTATCCCGAATACAAAGCCAACCGGCCCGACCCGCCCGAGGATCTGATCCCGCAATTTCCCCTGGTGCGCGACGCCACCCGCGCTTTCGGCGTGGCCTGCGTCGAGGAGCCCGGCTTCGAGGCCGACGATCTGATCGCGACCTATGCGAGATTGGCGCGCGAGGCCGGGGCGCGCACGACCATCGTCTCCTCCGACAAGGACCTGATGCAGCTGGTGGAAGACGGCAAGGTCCAGCTCTTCGACACCATGAAGAACAAGCATATCGGCTCGGCCGAGGTGATCGAGCGGTTCGGCGTTCCGCCGTCGAAGGTGGTCGAGGTGCAGGCGCTGGCGGGGGATTCCGCCGACAACGTGCCGGGTGTGCCGGGCATCGGGGTGAAGACGGCCGCCGAGCTCATCAATGCGTACGGCGATCTCGAAACGCTGCTGAAGCGGGCCGGCGAAATCAAACAGCCCAAACGGCGCGAAACTTTAATGGAGAACGCCGACAAAGCGCTTCTGTCGCAAAGACTGGTGCTGCTCGACAATCACGCCAAGCTGACGCAAACGCCCGAGGTGTTTGGGGTACGCGAACCGAATCCGTCCGAGCTGATCGGTTTTCTGAAGGCGATGGAATTTAACAGCCTCACCAAGCGCGCCGCGGTGCATTATGGCGTCGAGGATACGGATATTCCTCCCCCTGAAAGGGGGAGGTCGTCCGGCAAAGCCGGACGGGAGGGGGTCGGACCCCTCCCCGAACCGACTTCGTCGGTTCGCCCCTCCCCTTCCAGGGGAGGGACAGAAACGGCAGGGGGAGGAAAAGTCGGCGCCGTCGCCAACCGCGCGGCGATCCTCAAGCCGGTCGATCACGCCGCTTACGAAACTGTCACGACGCTCGAACGGCTGGAGCATTGGATCGCCCGCGCGCGCGACATCGGAACGGTCTGCGTCGACACCGAAACCACTTCGCTCGACGCCATGCAGGCCGGGCTGTGCGGCGTGTCGCTGGCGCTGGCTCCCAACGAGGCCTGCTATATCCCATGCGGCCATGTCGCGGGCGACGGCCTGTCGTTCGACGGCGGCCACAAGATCGTTCAGCTGAAAGAGGCCGATCTGCTGGGACGCCTGAAGCCGCTGCTGGAAGACGAATCCGTCCTCAAGATCGGCCAGAATTTGAAATACGATTATCTCATCTTCCGCCAGCGCGGCATCGTTGTTGCGCCCTTCGACGACACGATGCTGATGTCCTATGTGCTCGACGCCGGCCTGCACGGCCACGGCATGGACGAGCTGTCGCAGATATATCTCGGCCACACGCCGATTTCGTTTTCCGATGTCGCGGGAAGAGGCAAGGAGAAGATCACCTTCGATCAGGTCTCGATCCCCGACGCCACGCGCTATTCCGCCGAGGACGCCGACGTGACGCTGCGCCTATGGCTGCTGCTCAAACCGCGGCTGGCGGCGGAGAAGAAGCGCACGGTCTACGAGACGCTGGAGCGCCCGCTGGCGCCGGTCTTGGCTGAGATGGAGCGCGAAGGCATCTCGATCGATCCCGATCTGCTGCGCAAACTGTCCAACGATTTCGCCACCGACATGGCGAAGCTGGAAAAGGAAATCCACAAGCTCGCGGGCGAATCGTTCAACGTCGCCTCGCCCAAGCAGCTTGGCGACATCCTGTTCGACAAATTTTCCCTCGGCGGCGGCAAGAAGACCAAGACCGGCGCCTGGTCGACCGACGCCGACGTGCTGGAGGATTTGGCCGCGCAAGGCCACGATCTGCCCCAGAAAGTCCTCGACTGGCGCCAGCTCGCCAAGCTGCGTGGCACCTACACCGACGCGCTGCCGACCTACATCAATCCCCAGACCGGGCGGGTGCATACCTCGTTTGCGATGGCGGCGGCGGCGACCGGGCGGCTCGCCTCCACCGACCCCAATCTGCAGAACATTCCGATCCGCACGCCGGAGGGCCGGCGCATCCGCCAGGCCTTCATCGCGCCCAAGAGCTGCAAACTCATCAGCGCCGATTACAGCCAGATCGAATTGCGTCTGCTGGCCCACATCGCCGACATCGGCGCGCTGAAGAAGGCGTTCGCCGACGGCCTCGACATCCATGCCATGACCGCCTCGGAGATTTTCGGCGTGCCTGTGAAGGGCATGCCCGCCGAGGTGCGCCGCCGCGCCAAGGCGATCAATTTCGGCATCGTCTACGGCATTTCCGGTTTTGGCCTCGCCAACCAGCTCGGCATTGGGCGCAGCGAAGCGGACGACTACATCAAGAAGTATTTCCAGCGCTTTCCCGGGATTCGCGATTACATGGAATCGACCAAGGAGTTCGCCCGCGAGCACGGCTATGTCGAAACCCTGTTCGGGCGGCGCATCCACATCCGCGAGATCAAATCGACCAACCAGGGAATGCGCGGCGGGGCCGAACGCGCCGCGATCAATGCGCCGATCCAGGGCGCCGCTGCCGACGTCATCCGCCGCGCCATGATCCGCATGCCCGAGGCGCTGGCGGCAGCGAAGCTCAAGGCGAAGATGCTGTTGCAGGTGCATGACGAACTGGTGTTCGAAGCCGTGGACGCGGAAGTCGAGAAAACCTCGAAGGTCGCGGTCTCGGTGATGGAGCAGGCCTCGCTGCCGGCGATACCGCTCAGCGTCAAGCTGACGGTGGAGGCGCGCGCCGCCCAGAACTGGGACGCGGCGCACTAATTAGGTAAGACCGTGGATGCTGCGGTTCTCGCCGCACAATTTGCACGCGGGATCGGGGTGCAGCGTGATCGTCCTGAAACGAGTCTCCAGCGCTTCGTAGATCAGCAGCCGTCCCGCCATGCTCTGGCCCGTGCCGGCGACCTCTTTGAGGATTTCGAGCGCCTGGAGCGTGCCCATCACTCCGGCGGCGGCGCCCAACACGCCCACTTCGCTGCAGGATTGGATGGAGTCCGCCGGCGGCGGCTCGGGAAACAGGCAGCGATAGCAGGGCCGCCCCTTGAAGGTCGCGAGCTGGCCGGAGAATTCACTGACGGCGGCGCTGACCAGAGTCTTCTTCGCGAAGAAGCAGGCATCGGCGATCAGGAAGCGGGTGGCGAAATTGTCCGATCCGTCGGCCACGATGTCGTAGCGGCCGATCAGCTCCAGCGCGTTGTCGGGCGTCAGCCGCGAGGGATGGGTTTCGATCTTCACATGAGGATTGAGGGCGCGCGCGGCCTCGGCGGCGGTGTCGGTCTTTAGCCGTCCGACGTCGGCGGTCCCATGCGCGATCTGGCGCTGCAGGTTGGAGAGGCTGACCGTGTCGAAATCGGCGATGCCGAGCGTGCCGATCCCCGCAGCCGCCAGATAGAGGATCACCGGGCTGCCCAGCCCGCCCGCGCCCACCACCAGCACGCGGGCCGCCTTGAAGCGCGTCTGACCGGCGCCCCCCACCTCGCGCAGCACGATGTGGCGGGCGTAACGCTCAATTTCTTGATCGGACAGGCTCACGGGATTCTCCGGCTGCAGCGCAACATCTTAAGCGAGATTTTGCGACCTATGGCCGCTGTTGCGCTCCGACCCCGCCAAGATAATTGCCACCTGGAAATAATTATGATTAGTAAATTGAAATAAAAGCACATTCCGTAGGGACGGAATGTTCGTTTATGTCGCAGCGAAAGCGCCGCACTTCTATCCATGCTGCGGCTGCGTACGATGTCGACTCGGGAGGAAGATGACACAGTCAGGCCGTCACGCCGGGGCCTTCGGTCTTGAGGCCCATGGCTTTCGCAAGCTCAAAGCGGCGCAGTGGAATCTGCCGCCGGCCGCGCTGGTCGAGCATGCGCTGGCCCGCCGCGAAGGGCTGTTGGCCAAGGACGGCCCGCTGGTGGTCCTCACCGGCGAGCACACCGGCCGTTCGGTGCGAGACAAATTCGTCGTCAAGGACGCCAAGAGTGAGAACCGCGTCTGGTGGGACAACAACAAGGCGATGACGCCTGCGGCAGCCGATGCGCTGCACGCCGCGATGATGGACTACGCCGAGGGGCGCGAGTTCTACGTCCAGGATCTGTTCGCCGGGGCCGATCCGCACCATCGCCTCAAGGTGCGCATCATCACCGAATATGCCTGGCATGCGTTATTCTCGCGCCAATTGCTCATCCGCCCCGAGGCGGCGCAACTGAAGGACTTCACGCCCGAATTCACCGTTATCGATCTGCCCGGCTTCGACGCCGATCCCAAGTTGCACGGCTGCGCCAGCAAAACCGTGATCGCGCTCGACTTCAGCGGCCGGCGCGTCTTGATCGGGGGCACCTCTTATGCGGGCGAGATCAAGAAGTCGATCTTCACCATCCTGAATTATCTCCTGCCGGAGAAGAAGGTGATCCCGATGCACTGCTCCGCCAATGTCGGGGCGGACGGCAAGAGCGCGATATTCTTCGGACTGTCGGGCACCGGCAAGACCACATTGTCGGCCGACTCGAGCCGCACCCTGATCGGCGACGACGAGCATGGCTGGGGCGCGGACGGCGTGTTCAATTTCGAGGGCGGCTGCTACGCCAAGGTGATCCGTCTGTCGCCCGAGGCCGAGCCGGAGATTTACGCCACGACCAAGCGCTTCGGCACGGTGCTGGAAAACGTCGTGCTCGATCCCAAGACCGGCGAACTCGATCTCGACGACGAACGCCACACCGAGAACACCCGCGCGGCCTATCCGATCGATTTCATTCCCCACGCCAGCGAAACGGGCCGCGCGCCCCATCCCGCCAACGTCGTTATGCTGACGGCCGACGCGTTCGGGGTCCTGCCGCCGATCGCGAAGCTTTCGCCCAGCCAGGCGATGTATCACTTCCTGTCGGGATTCACCGCCAGAGTGGCGGGTACGGAAAAAGGCCTGGGCGCGGCACCGGAACCGACCTTCTCCACCTGTTTCGGCGCGCCGTTCATGCCGCTGCATCCCTCGGTCTACGGCAACCTACTGCGCGATCTGATCGACACGCACGATTGCGATTGCTGGCTGGTCAACACCGGCTGGACTGGCGGGCCCGCCACCGCAGGCGGCAAGCGCATGCCGATCAAGGTGACCCGCGCGCTGCTCGCCCAGGCGCTGAACGGCTCGCTGGCCGAAAGTCAGTGGAATTACGATCCGTTCTTCGGCTTCCGCACCCCGGTTGCGGTCAAGGGCGTCGACACGGCGATCCTCGATCCGCGCAACACCTGGGAAGACAAAGCGGCCTACGACGCGCAGGCCAAGAAGCTCGCCCGCATGTTCCGCGACAATTTCAAGAAGTACCTCGATTATGTCGACGAGCGCGTGCTGAAGAACGCCGCCCAGATCGCCCAAGCGGCGGAGTGACTTTCTGCCCTTGTAGTTTCTGCCCTCGCTATGCCCGCCGAAGCTTTAGCGAAGGCGGGCTGCGGAGGAAGTGGCCGCGAAGCGGCCGAAGGGGGTAGAGACAGATGGTCAGGCCAAATCTGGCTCCGGCCTCTCTCGCCAAGCTGGAATCACACAAGCGATATCGGCGAGTAATGGCCGAGCCTCAGCTTCTCGAATGAGCGCTGGATTGAACATCAGGTACTGATGAAGCTGATACGTCAGAACGCCTCTGTCAGGCTTTCTGAAGAGGAATAGTACACCATGCAGTGTGTTTCGGACGTGCGCGTACTTAGTCGTGCGATCGTGAACCCACTGTGGGTAGTCCGGCTTGTCTTCTTGAAATAAGCCAAACACCTGCTGGCGAAAGGCAGCGTGTACTCCAGGATCGCCATATAGGGCAAGCTTGCAGTCATGAACATCAAGCATGCCCATAATGCTGGACGAAGCATCAATCACAACGATATTCACTGCATCAGAGTCATTGGAAAAGAACTTAATCGGCTTTCCATCTTTGTCCTGAACTTTGCTAAGGATTGTCCTCTGAATGCGTAGAACTTCATCCCGCTGATCATCGCCATCCATCACTACGCCGTAGGCGTTGGTCCGTTGAAGCTGGTCAGCGATTGTCTCAGTGGTGTCCTGCGCCTGCTGCAATAGCCTCAATTCGAAATACACGCGATTGCCGGAAGCACCCTGGTACAGAAAGTCGATAGATGTTGCTTGCTGTCGATCCTGGCTGATTTATTAAGTCAGCTCTTTGCCGACCGACTCGAATTGAAACGCAAACGTCGCTTCAAGCGTGAGTGCTAGGAAGTTGTTCTGATCATTTGTTTGTTTTACCCGCGACAGCAGTCCCCCATATCGTCCCGCGCGGCGTAGGTATTGGAGCTTCTCCCAGAATCCATCGATCTCGGCGTCGGGACAGTAATTCCCGATCAATTGTCGAATTTTGGCAGTGAGCGCCGATTTGTCCATGCCGCCCCCTTCGCCTCGCTGCGCGAGGTACTCCCCCGCTAAAGCGGGGGCAGAAAACTGCGGACCAACCTTGCTTCAATGCTTAGCTGTGGCGCTGTCCCAGAACGCCTTCACCTTGGCGAAGAAGCTGTCGCATTCGGGCTGGCAGTCCGGTTCGCAGCAGCCTTCGAACTCGCGCAATATGTCCTTCTGCTTCTTGCTCAGCTTGACCGGAGTTTCCACCGCGATCTCGATATAGAGATCGCCGGCCATCCCGCCGCCGCGCAGCACCGGCATGCCTTTGCCGCGCAGGCGGAACTGGCGGCCCGATTGCGCGCCCTCCGGCACGTTGATCTTGGTCCGCCCGCCGTCGAGCGTGGGCACGTCCACGCTGCCGCCGAGCGCCGCGGTACAGAACGACACCGGCACGTGACAATAAAGATCGTGGCCGTCGCGCTGAAAGATCGCGTGCTGGGTCACCGAGACGAAAACATAAAGGTCGCCCGGCGGGCCGCCGTTGAAGCCGCTCTGGCCTTCGCCCGAGAGGCGGATGCGCGTGCCTTCCTCGACGCCCGGCGGAATGTCGACAGCCAGCGTGCGTTCCTTCTGCACATGGCCGGAGCCGCCGCAAGGCTTGCACGGGCTTTTGACGATGCGCCCGTTGCCGTGGCACTGCGGGCAGGTGCGCTCGATGGTGAAGAAGCCCTGCGTGGCGCGCACCTTGCCGTGGCCGGCGCAGGTCGGGCATTGCTCGGCGCGGGTGCCGGGCTCGGCGCCGGTGCCGCCGCAGACTTCGCAGGCGACGGCGGAGGGCACTTTGATCTCGACGCGGTGGCCGCGAAACGCTTCTTCCAGCGTGACCTGGAGATTGTAGCGCAGGTCGCCGCCGCGGTTCTGCCGGCGCCGCCCGCCGCCCATGATCTCGCCGAACAGATCGTCGAACACGTCGGTGAAGGAGGAAGCGAAATCGAAGGGATGGCCGCCACTATGGCCGTTGCCCATGCCGTGCTCGAAGGCGGCATGGCCGAAGCGGTCATAGGCGGCGCGCTTCTGATCGTCCTTCAGGACGTCATAGGCTTCGTTGAGTTCCTTGAATTTGACTTCGGAGGTGTGGTCGCCCGGGTTGCGGTCGGGATGCAGCTCCATGGCGAGCTTGCGGTAGGCCGCCTTGATCTCGGTGGGCGGCGCGCCTTTCTTGCAGCCTAGAACGCGGTAATAACAGCGCTTGTTCATGGCGCGACCCCGCGCCGGAAGGCGAAAGACGGAATACAGGGATCAGAAGGAACGCTGCGCATTTCCAAACCCGCCCCGCCTTCCGATCCCCGTATTCAGTTTTCCGTCTTCTTATCGTCGACCTCGGAGAATTCGGCGTCCACGACATTGTCGTCCTTCGGTTTGGCGCCGTCGCCGCCCGGCGCAGCGCCTTCGCCGCCCTGGGCAGCCTGCGCCGCTTTGTACATCGCCTCGCCTAGCTTCATCGAAGCCTGGGCGAGCGCCTGCGTCTTTTGCTGGATCGCCTCGACGTCGTCGCTCTTGACGATTTCCTTGAGCGCGGCCATCGCGTTCTCGATTGCCGTGCGCTCGGCCGCGTCGATCTTGCTGCCGTGCTCGCCAAGCGCCTTCTCGGTCGAGTGGACCAGCGCGTCGGCCTGGTTCTTGGCTTCGGCCAGCGCGCGGCGTTTCTTGTCTTCCTCGGCGTGGGCTTCGGCTTCCTGCACCATCTTCTTGATGTCGGTGTCCGTGAGACCGCCCGAGGCCTGGATGCGGATCTGCTGTTCCTTGTTGGTGGCCTTGTCCTTGGCGGTCACCGAGACGATGCCGTTGGCGTCGATGTCGAAGGTGACTTCCACCTGCGGCACGCCGCGCGGCGCGGGGGGAATGCCCATCAGGTCGAACTGGCCGAGCATCTTGTTGTCGGCCGCCATTTCGCGCTCGCCCTGGAAGACGCGGATGGTGACGGCGGTCTGGTTGTCCTCGGCGGTCGAGAAGATCTGGCCCTTCTTGGTGGGGATCGTGGTGTTGCGGTCGATCAGCCGCGTGAACACCCCGCCCAGCGTTTCGATGCCGAGCGAGAGCGGCGTCACGTCGAGCAGCAGCACGTCCTTGACTTCGCCCTTCAAGACGCCACCCTGGATGGCCGCGCCGATGGCGACGACTTCGTCCGGGTTGACGCCCTTGTGCGGCTCCTTGCCGAACACCTGCTTGACGACTTCCTGCACCTTGGGCATGCGCGTCATGCCGCCGACCAGGATGACTTCGTCGATCTGGCTGGCGCTGACGCCCGCATCCTTGAGGGCCTGTTTCACCGGGCCGATGGTCTTCTGGATCAGCTCGTCGACCAGGGCTTCCAGTTTGGCGCGGGTGATCTTGATGGTCAGGTGCTTGGGACCCGAGGCATCGGCGGTGATGAAGGGAAGATTTACTTCCGTCTGCATCGCGCTGGAGAGTTCGATCTTGGCCTTCTCGGCGGCGTCCTTCAGGCGCTGCAGCGCGAGACGGTCGGTTCGCAGGTCGATGCCGTTCTCTTTCTTGAACTCGTCGGCCAGATAGTTGACCACGCGCTGGTCGAAATCCTCGCCGCCCAGGAAGGTGTCGCCGTTGGTGGATTTCACCTCGAACACGCCGTCGCCGATTTCCAGCACCGAGACGTCGAAGGTGCCGCCGCCGAGGTCATAGACCGCGATCGTGCCGCTGCCCTTCTTGTCCATGCCATAGGCGAGCGCGGCCGCCGTCGGCTCGTTGATGATGCGCAGGACTTCGAGCCCCGCGATCTTGCCGGCGTCCTTGGTGGCCTGGCGCTGGGCATCGTTGAAGTAGGCGGGAACCGTGATGACGGCTTGCGTCACTTTTTCGCCGAGATGGGCCTCGGCCGTTTCCTTCATCTTCTGCAGGATGAAGGCGGAGATTTCGCTGGGGGCATAGCGCTTGCCGTCGCGGCCCGCCACCCAGGCGTCGCCATTGTCGGCTTTGACGATTTTGTAAGGCACCATGCCCATGTCTTTCTGGGTCATGGGATCTTCGAAGCGACGGCCGATCAGCCGCTTGATCGCGAAGAAGGTATGTTCGGGATTGGTGACGCCCTGCCGCTTGGCCGGCTGACCGATCAGCCGCTCGCCGTCGGTGGCGAAGGCGACGATGGAGGGGGTAGTTCGCGCGCCCTCTGCATTTTCGATGACCTTGGGGGCCGAGCCCTCCATGACCGCGACGCACGAGTTGGTCGTGCCGAGGTCGATGCCGATCACTTTAGCCATGTTCTTTCCTTCCTTTCGGGCAGCAGGTCTTGGGCCTTCTTGAGAAGCGCCAGGTCGCCCGCCCCACATATAAATTGCGGCAAAGAGCCAAAAAGCCCTTACCGCAGCTGAGGGGTATATAGGGTGGGGGAGGGGGTGCTGCAAGGCGGAGTAATGTCTCGTCGTCGCGGATTTTGGCTGTTTTATTGAACAATATGGTAGTAATATTTCCTACCAAACCAAGAGATACGCCATGGCCACCATCGAAAAGCTCAGCATCGCCCTGCCGCGCGACATGGTTAGTGCGATCAAGGAGGCGGTCGACGCGGGGGACTACTCCACGACCAGCGAGGTGATCCGAGACGCCGTCCGCGATTGGCGGTTGAAGCGGCGCATCGAGGCGATGGATGTGGAAGAGCTGAAACGGCTGGTTGCTCCTGCCCTGGAAGCCCTTAATCGTGGCGAGGGCATCCCGGCAGAAGAAGTGTTCGCGCGACTGAAGGCGAAATACACCGCATTAGCACTGAAAGAAAAAGCATGAGGCCGGTGATCTTCTCACCGGATGCGCTGCTCGACCTTCAGGACATCGGCGATTACATCGCTGCAGACAATCCCGAGCGTGCGCTGTCGTTTGTCGGCGAATTGCACGATGTTGCCGAAAATATTACCAGCGCGCCCGGGGCTTATCGCGCGCGCGAAGACATCGCACCGGGCCTGCGCATGGCTTTGAAGGGCAACTACGTCATCTTGTTTCGTGTGAGGCAAGATCGCATCGAAATCGCCCGCATCCTTCACGGCGCCCGCGATCTGCCGCGCACATTTAAGGACTGACTTCGGTCTCAGCGCTTCGCGTGATCCTTGAGCACGTCCGCGATGCAGGCCGAGAGTCTCTTGGCCGTCGGCAGGTGGAGGAACTCGTTGGGTCCGTGGGCGTTGGAGCCCGGTCCCAAGACCCCCGTCACCACGAACTGGGTCTTGGGGAACTTCTCCCCCAGCATCGCCATGAAGGGGATCGAGCCGCCTTCGCCCATATAGGCCACCGGCCGGCCGAAATGGGCTGCGGACGCGGCATTCAGCGAAGCCTCCAGCCAGGGCGCCAGCGAGGGCGCGTTCCACCCCGACTGGCCGGCTTCCGCTTCGAACGTCACCTCGGCGCCGTAAGGCGGATCGGCTTCGAGCACCCGTTTGAGCACCTGAACCGCGGCGGGCGCGTCGCAGGTCGGCGGCGTGCGCAGGGAGAGCTTGGCGACCGAATAGGGCAACAGCACATTGCCGGCGCTTTGCGGCGGCGGATAACCCTCCATCCCGATCACCGCGAGCTGCGGCTTCCAGGTGCGGTTCATGATCATCTCGACGCGGGTGGAGGCCATCGGCTTGGTGTGGCCGGCGAAGGGCAGCTTGGTGAAGATCTCGTCGCCGAGGATCGAGGCCACCGCGCGCGCCTGTTCCACCCGGTCGGGGGGCACGGCGACGAAACATTCCTCGAGCTTGATCGTCCCGCTCGATTCGTCCTCGATGCGCGAGAGGAGCTGGCGCAGGATGCGGAACGAGGATGGCACGATGCCACTGGCGTCGCCCGAATGGACGCCTTCCTTCAGCACGCGCACCGTCAGCTTGCCCGCCGCGATGCCGCGCAGCGAGGTGGTCAGCCAGAGCTGCTCGTAATTGCCGCAGCCGGAATCCAGGCAGACGATCAAATCCGGCGTGCCGATGCGCGCCGCCAGATGCTCGATATAGAAGGGCAGATCGGGCGAGCCCGATTCCTCGCCCGCCTCGATGGCGATGACCGCGCGGGCGTGGTCGATGTTCTGTTCCTTGAGCGCCAACAGCGCCGAGATCGCCGCGAACATGGCATAGCCGTCGTCGGCGCCGCCGCGGCCATAGAGCTTGTCTCCCTTGAGGACGGGCGTCCACGGCCCCATGCCCTCGGCCCAGCCCGTCATTTCCGGCTGCTTGTCGAGATGGCCGTACATGAACACCGTGCCGTCGGCCTTGCCCGGCACCTCGATCAGGATCAGCGGCGTGCGCCCTTGAACCCGCACCACCTCCAGCTTGGCGCCATCGAGCTTGGCGATCTTGGTCCGCGCCCATTTCTCGAAGAGGGCGACCACTTTGTCCATGTGGCCATGGCTCTCCCAGTCGGGATCGAACATCGGCGATTTGTTTGGGATGCGGATGTACTCGACGAGCGTGGGGGTGATTTCGGCGTCCCAGAGGCCGCTCATGAAGCGGGCAAGCGATGTGTTTTCCATGGGTTCCGTCACAGGGCCGCGATCAGGGCGGCGTTGTAGATTTCGCTCATCTTGGCACCCAGCGAGACGATCTGCACGGATTTTTCGAGTCCCACCAGGTACGGCCCCATCATGCTGACGCCGCCGATCCGCTGCAGCAGCTTGGTGGCGATGGCAGCGGAATGGATCGCCGGCATGACCAGCACGTTGGCGGTGTCGGTCAGCCGGCAGAAGGGATAAATCGCCATCTTTTCGCGGTCGAGCGCAACGTCCACCGCCATCTCGCCGTCATATTCGAAATCGACCTGGCGTTTGTCGAGGATGTGCACGGCCTCGACGATGCGCTCGCTGCGTTCGCTCCTCGGAAAGCCGAATGTGGAGGAGGCGAGCAACGCCACGCGCGGCGTAAAGCCGAAGCGCCTGGCGACGCGCGCCGCCTGCATCGCGATGTCGGCGAGCTGGTCGGAGGTCGGCAGCTCGTGCACGCTGGTGTCGGCCGCGAAGATCACTCGCCCCCGAGCGAAGATGACCAGCACGCCGATCGGCCGCTGGCCCGCCGGCACGTCGAGCACTTTGCGCACATCATTAAGAACGGTCGAGTAATTGCGCGTCACGCCGGTGACCATGGCGTCGGCCTCGCGCGCGGCCAGCATCGAGGCGGCATAGACGTTGCGGTCGTTGGTGACGAGCCGCACGCAGTCGCGATACAGCCCGCCGCGCCTTTGCAGCCGCTTGTAGAGCGCTTCGATATAGGGCGCGGCTTCAGCGGCGGAATGGGGCACGCGGATTTCGAGCGGCATCTCGTTCTCGAGTCCGGCCCGTTTGATGCCGGCGCGGATGACCTCTTCGCGCCCCACCAGCAACGCCTTGCCGAGCCTGGCGTGCTGGAAAGCCGCCGCGGCGCGGATGACGCACTCTTCTTCGCCTTCCGCGAAGACGACGCGTTTTGGCTTGGCGCGCACGCTGGCGGTGATCTGGTCGAGCAGGGTGGCCGAGGGGTCGAGCCGCGCCGTCAGTTGCGTCTTGTACTGGTCGAAGTCGTTGATCTCGCGCCGCGCCACGCCCGATTTGATCGCCGCCGCGGCGACGGCGGAGGAAACCCGGCTGATCAGACGCGGGTCGAACGGCACCGGGATGATGTAATCCGGGCCGTAACTGGGGCGCGACCCGCGATAGGCCGTCGCCACCTCGTCGGGCACGTCCTCGCGCGCCAGCCCGGCCAGCGCTTCCACGGCGGCGATCTTCATCGCTTCGTTGATGGTGGTGGCGCGCACGTCGAGCGCTCCGCGGAAGATGTAGGGGAAGCCCAACACGTTGTTTACCTGGTTGGGATAATCGCTGCGTCCGGTCGCCACGATGGCGTCGGGGCGCACCGCTCTGGCCTCCTCCGGCGTGATCTCGGGATCGGGATTGGCCATGGCGAAGATGATCGGCGCCTTGGCCATGGTCTTGACCATCTCCTGGGTCAGCGCGCCCTTCACCGAAAGGCCGAGGAAAACATCGCAGCCGGCGATGGCGTCGGCCAGACTGCGCGCTTTGGTCTCCACCGCGTGCGCGCTTTTCCACTGGTTCATCCCCGAGGTGCGGCCGCGATAGATCACGCCCTTGGAATCGCACAGCGTCGCGTTGACGGACGGCAGGCCCATCGATTTCAGAAGCTCCAGACAGGCGATGCCTGCAGCCCCCGCGCCGTTCACTACCAGCTTGATGTCGGCGATCTTGCGCCCCGTCAGATGCAGCGCGTTGATGATGCCGGCGGTGGAGATGATCGCGGTGCCGTGCTGGTCGTCGTGGAAGACGGGGATGTTCATCAGCTCGCGCAACCGCTCTTCGATGACGAAGCAGTCCGGCGCCTTGATGTCCTCCAGATTGATGCCGCCGAAGGCCGGCCCCAGATAGCGCACGCAATTGACGAAGGCGTCCACGTCGGTGGTGTCGACCTCCAGGTCGATGGCGTCCACGTCGGCAAAGCGTTTGAAGAGGACGGCCTTGCCTTCCATCACCGGCTTGGAGGCGAGCGCGCCCAGATCGCCCAGCCCCAGGATCGCAGTGCCGTTGGAGACGATGGCGACGAAATTCCCCTTGGCCGTGTAGTCGTAGACCGCGTCGGGGTTGTTGGCGATGGCGCGCACCGGCACGGCCACGCCCGGCGAATAGGCCAGCGACAGATCGCGCTGGGTCGCCATCGGCTTGGTCGGCGTGATCTCGATCTTGCCGGGCTTGGCGCCGGCGTGAAAGGCGAGGGCTTCCTCTTCGGTGCAGGAAGGGCGGTCGGAGCTATCCATGGGCGATTCCCAAATTTTCCACAGAATATCAGGTTGGGGCCCCTTTGCACCCGATGAAGTCGCAGCCCGGGACAGCCCGCGCATCTGCTAGGCTCGCCCCATGAACGACCAGCCCCCTTCCGCGCCGCAGAACGACACAGCGACGCCCGTCATGGCGCAATACTTCGAAATCAAGCAGGCTCATCCCGGTTATCTTCTGTTCTACCGGATGGGCGATTTCTACGAATTGTTCTTCGAGGATGCCGCAAGGGCCGCCGAAGCGCTCGATATCGCGCTGACCAAGCGCGGCAAGCATCTGGGCGCCGACATTCCGATGTGCGGCGTGCCGGTACACACCGCCGAGCTGTATCTGGAGCGGCTGATCCGTAAAGGCTTCCGCGTCGCCATCTGCGAGCAGGTGGAGGATCCCGCCCTCGCCAGGAAACGCGGCGCCAAAGCCGTGGTGCGCCGCGAGGTCGTCCGCCTGGTGACGCCGGGCACCTTGACCGAGGATTCGCTGCTCGAACCGTCGCGCGCCAACACGCTGGCGTCCCTCGGCCGCGCAGGAGGCGAATTCGCTTTGGCTTCGGCCGACATGTCGGCGGGAAGTTTCCGGGTGGCCGCGATTGCACCGGGCGATCTGGCGGTCGAGCTTGCCAGGCTGTCGCCCAGCGAATTGCTCGCGCCCGATTCCCTGCTCGCGGAGCCGGCGATCGCGCCGCTGCTCAATGCGCTCGGCCGGGCGCTCAGTGTGCTTGCTTCGGTGAAATTCGATTCGGCGGCGGGCGAACGCGCGCTCAAATCCTATTACGGCGTGGCGGAACTTGAGGGCTTTGGGACGTTCTCCCGCGCGGAGTTGTCGGCGGCGGGGGCGCTGATTGCCTATCTCGAACTGACCCAGAAGGGCAAGCTGCCCGCGCTGCAGCCCTTGGGGCGCGAAACCTCCGCCGCCTTCATGGCCGTCGACGCGGCGACGCGGCGCAATCTGGAGCTGACGGAAACATTGTCGGGCGAGCGTCGCGGCAGTTTCCTGTCGGTGATCGATCGCACCGTGACGGCAGCGGGCGCGCGCCTGCTTGGCGCCCGACTCGCCGCGCCCTTGACCGATGCGAAGAAGATTGCCGAACGCCAGGATGGGGTGGCGCTGTTCGTCGCGGACGAGGCGCTGCGCACGCGCTTGCGGGAAACCTTGCGCGGCGCGCCCGACATCGCCCGCGCCCTGGCGCGCCTCTCGGTGATGCGCGCGGGGCCGCGCGACCTCGCCGCCTTGCGCGATGGCATCGTCTCGGCCCGGGTCGTCCGCGAACTCCTGAATGAGAAATCTCCGCCCGGCGAAGCGGGCGAGGCGGTGCGTGCGCTGCTGGAGTCCATCGCGGCGGTTTCGGTTCTGAACGACAAGCTCGGCCATCTTCTGATGCAGGAGCCGCCGTTTTATGCCCGCGACGGCGGCTTTATCCGCGCCGGCGCCCATGCCCCGCTCGACGAAGTGCGCGCCCTGCGCGACGAATCGCGCCGGGTGATCGCCGCGCTGGAAACCCGCCTGCGCGAGGAAAGCGCGGTGCCGCTCAAGATCAAGCACAATGGCGTGCTCGGCTATTTCATCGAGGTTTCAACGCAGCACGCCGACAGGCTGATGGCGGCGGGCTACCGCCATCGCCAGACCATGGGTGGGGCCGTGCGCTTTTCGACCGACGAACTCACGGGCCTCGCCAACCGCATCTCGCAGGCCGCCGATCAGTCCCTCGCCATCGAAAAGGATTTGTTCGACGAGATGGCGGGCGAGGCGCTGGCCGCGGCCCAGCCGCTAGCGCGCATCGCCGAGGGGCTGGCCGTGCTCGACGTGGCCTCGGCGCTGGCCGAGCTTGCGGTTTCCAAACAGCATGTGCGCCCCAAGGTGGACGACAGCCGCGCCTTCGCGATCTCCCGCGGCCGCCATGCGGTGGTGGAGGCGGCGCTCGATGCGGCGCATGTTCCCTTCGTCCCCAACGATTGCGATCTGTCGAGTGAGCGCCGCTTGTGGCTGGTGACAGGCCCCAACATGGCGGGCAAATCGACCTTCCTGCGCCAGAACGCGCTGATCGCGATACTCGCCCAGATGGGGGCCTGTGTTCCCGCCGACAGCGCCCATATCGGCATCGTCGACCGGCTGTTCAGCCGCGTCGGCGCGGGCGACGACCTCGCGGCGGGGCGCTCCACGTTCATGGTCGAGATGGTGGAAACCGCCGCCATCCTCAATCAGGCGACCGACAGAAGCCTCGTCATCCTCGACGAGATCGGTCGGGGCACGGCGACCTTCGACGGCCTCGCCATCGCCTGGGCCACCGCCGAGCACCTTGCCCTCAAGAACAAGTCGCGCGCGCTGTTCGCCACCCATTTCCACGAGATGACGGCGCTCGCCGAGCGCCTCAAGTCGCTCGCCTGCGTCACCATGCGGGTGCGCGAATGGAACGACACCATCGTCTTCCTGCACGAGGTGGTGCCGGGCGTCGCCGACCGTTCCTATGGCATCCATGTCGCTAAGCTGGCGGGACTACCGGCCGCGGTAGTGGAGCGCGCGCGCGAGGTGCTGGCCGCGCTCGAGGAAGGCCGCGAGGGCCACAAGCCCTTAGCGCGCATCGACGATCTGCCACTGTTCCACGCCTCGGCGCCACCCGCCAAGAAGGACGACGCGCTCAAGGAAGCCTTGCGCGCCGCCGAGCCCGATACGCTGACGCCCAAAGAGGCGCTCGAACTGCTATACTCGCTCAAACGGAAGCTGGATTCATGAGCGGTTCCATGTCGTCGGCGGGTCGTCCGCGCAAATTCCTGGTCGTTGTCGACAAGACGCCCGAATGCAACGTGGCGCTGCGCTTCGCCGCGCGGCGCGCCCAACATACCGGCGGGCGCGTCACGCTCCTGTGCGTGCCGGAGCAAGCCGATTTCCAGCAATGGAAGGGCGTCGAGGAGATCATGCACGACGAGGCCCACCGCGACGCCGAGAACATGATCTACGAGGCGGCCAAGACGGTGAACGAACTGGCCGGGGTGGTGCCGGAGCTGCTGATCGAGCATGGCGTGCCGGCGGAATGTCTGCTCGATCTGGTCCGCCGCGACCGCGACATCTCCATCCTGGTGCTGGCGTCGGGGACCTCCAAGGACGGGCCGGGGCCGCTGGTCGCCCTGTTCGCCTCGACCGTCCAGGACATTCCGGTCACCATCGTGCCGGGCAATCTGACCGACGAAGCCGTGGACGCGCTGGCCTGATCCATTCGTTCCTTCTTGCGCCGCCCAAGCCGCGAAGGCGATAGTCCGACCAATCGATGGGGAGAATGCGGCCCGTGTGGGATTTCAGCTTCGGCAGAGCCGTCGGCATGGTTTTCAGCACCATGCCGTTCATTGTCCTCAGGCTTCTCGTCTATCTGGGCATCGGCGTGGCGTATCTGTTCGCGACCGGAGCGGGCGCCGCCGTCGGCTTCGGCTTCGGGCACTTTGCCGGCGGGACGGAAGGGCCGGAGGGCGGCGCGTTCTGGGGCGGGCTGATCGGCTTTGGCATCGTCAGCATCGCGCTCTATCTGGCGCGCGAATACATCCTTTATCTCGTCAAGGCGGCGCATATCGCGGTGCTGGTCGAGCTATACGACGGCCGCGCCATCCCCGCGGGCCAGGGCCAGCTCGGCTACGGCGCGAAGGCGGTAAAGACGCACTTCGCCGAATCCTCGGTGCTGTTCGGCGTCGATCAGATCATCAAGGGCGTGCTGCGCGCCTTCTTCCGCACCATCAATTTCTTCACCGCGTTTCTGCCGATCCCCGCGCTGCAGAGCCTCATCCATATCGCGGAGTCCATTGTGCGGATGTCGCTCACCTATGTGGACGAGATCATCCTCGCCTATCTGATCCGTACACGGACGACAAACCCATGGGCCACGGCCAAGGACGGCCTCATCCTTTACGCCCAGAACTACAAGCATTTCCTCAAGAACGCGGCGTGGCTTTCGGTCTTTCTCTGGCTGGCGACAATCGCAATATTCCTCATGCTGATTATCCCGGCGGCGGCCCTGGTGGCGCTGATGCCGGGCCAGCTTGCGATCTGGACCTTCGCCATCGCCTTCGTCTTCGCTTGGGCGCTGAAGGCGGCCGTGCTCGAGCCGGTGGCGATCGCCTCCCTGATGCAGGTCTATTTCCGGACCATCGAAGGCCAGACGCCCAATCCCGAATGGGAAGCGCGCCTGGATTCCGCCTCCAAGCGCTTCCGCGAACTGGGGGCGAAAGCGGCCGGCTGGGTGGGGAAGGTGGCATGATCGGCAAGATCGCCATTATCCTGGCCTTGGCGTTGGTGGCCGTGATCCTGCTCGCCGGGATCGCGGTGATGGCGATCGGCGGGGAGACCTCCAAGCGCTGGTCCAACGTGCTGATGCGCTACCGCATCCTGGCCCAGGCGGGCGCGCTCCTCATCATCGCCCTGGTGGTCTATCTGGCGGCCGGTCATTAACGGAGAAAAAGCCTTGCGCGGCAGCGCTTGGTGGTGTTGTTAGCGCCCCGGAAAGGCCGTGGAACATGGGCAAGACGCTCTACGACAAGATCTGGGACTCCCATCTGGTGTACGAAGCGCCGGGGGAATCGAGCGTCCTCTATATCGACCGCCATCTGGTGCACGAGGTGACGAGCCCCCAGGCCTTCGAAGGCCTGCGTACCGCCGGGCGCAAAGTGCGCCGGCCGGAGCGGACGCTGGCCGTCGCCGACCACAATGTGCCGACCAAAGACCGCGCCAAGGGCATCGCCGATCCGCAGTCGCGCGAGCAGATCGCGGTGCTGGAGAAGAACGCGCGCGAATTCGCCATCGAGTATTTCGCGATGGACGACATCCGCCAGGGCATCGTCCATATCATGGGGCCGGAGCAGGGCTTCACGCTGCCGGGCTTGACCATCGTCTGCGGCGATTCCCACACTTCCACCCACGGCGCCTTCGGGGCGCTCGCCTTCGGCATCGGCACTAGCGAAGTCGAGCATGTGCTCGCCACCCAGACCTTGCCGACTTCCAAGTCGAAGAACATGCGCGTGACGGTGAACGGCGCGCTGCCCCTCGGCGTCACGGCCAAGGACATGGCGCTCGCTGTCATCGCCAGAATCGGCACGGCGGGCGGCACCGGCCACGTCATCGAATATGCCGGCGGGGCGGTGCGCGCCTTGTCGATGGAAGGGCGCATGACGCTCTGCAACATGACGATCGAAGGCGGCGCGCGCGCCGGCCTCATCGCGCCCGACGAGACCACGTTCGCCTACATCGCGGGGCGTCCGCGCGCGCCCAAAGCGGGTCAGTTCGAGGCCGCGGTCGCGTATTGGCGCACGCTGAAGTCGGACGGCGACGCACGGTTCGACGCCGAAATCGTGCTCAACGCAGCCGACATCGCGCCGATGGTGACCTGGGGCACCTCGCCCGAGCAGGCGCTGCCGGTGACCGGCCAAGTGCCCGACCCGGCTTCCTTCTCCGACCCGGACAAGCGCGCCGGGGCCGAGCGAGCGCTGGCTTACATGGATCTGAAGCCCGGTACCCCGCTCACCGAGCTCAAGGTGGACCGCGTCTTCATCGGCTCCTGCACCAACGGACGGATCGAGGATCTGCGCGCCGCCGCCGCCATCGCCCAAATCGCCCTAAGGAGTGGCAGGAAAGTCGCCGCCCATGTGGGCGCTATGGTGGTTCCCGGCTCCGGCCTGGTGAAGCACCAGGCGGAGGAGGAAGGGCTGGACCGGGTCTTCCTGGAGGCCGGCTTCGAATGGCGCGAGCCGGGCTGCTCGATGTGCCTGGCCATGAACGCCGATAAGCTGGCCCCGGGCGAGCGCTGCGCCTCCACATCCAACCGGAATTTCGAGGGCCGCCAGGGCCGCGGCGGGCGTACCCATCTGATGAGCCCCGCCATGGCCGCCGCCGCTGCGATTGCGGGGCATCTGGCGGACGTGCGGCAGTTTCAGCGTTAAGGGGAATCTCCCGGGTCACAAAGCCGGGAAGTGATGCTAAGGTCAACCGAGTCTAGGGGAACGGCAGTGCTATGAACATCCGAGTGATCGCAGCGGTTTTCGCGGGCTTTACGCTTTGCGGATGCAGCTACTGGAATGACACGATGGACTATGTCGGTCTTGGCGGGTCCGGTCAGGAGGAACAGCCTGCGTCCGTTCCCGCCGACCAGTCGGCGCAGACACAGGCTTCGACGCAAACTTCGACCGCAGCCTCGAGCTATGCTCCAAGCGGCCAGGCTTCCCGGCAAGAGGATTGGTGCCGGCAGATCGCCAGAGCGGCGGGCGAAGAGGCTGCCGGCGAGGGCTTCGATGCGGCGACCCAGCAGCGCCGAGCCGACACGGCCTATCAGCAATGCAGCGCGCCTAGCGGCGCGCATTAGGCGACCGTCGACTTAGAAAAAACTCACCGGATCGACGTCGACGGTCAATCGCACCGATTTGGCGAACGCCGCCGCGGCGAGCCAGGCGCGCAAATAGGCCTGCACGTCGACATATTTTTCCGCCTGCACGAGCAGCCGCTCGCGCGTCTGCCCGCGCAACAGCGAATAGAAGGCCGGCGTCGGTCCCCACACCTTGACTCCGCGCGCCGCGGGCGCAGCACGCGCCAGATCGCGCCCAGCTGCGCGCACTGTATCGCCGTCATGCCCCGACAGGATGATCGCCGCCAGCCGTCCGAAGGGCGGGGCATGCGCGGTCTCGCGGAATTTGCGCTCTTGTTCATAGAACGCGTCGCGGTCGGCCGAGGCCAGCGCCTTCATCACCGCGTCGTCGGGATTGCGCGTCTGGATCAGCACCAGGCCGGGCTTCTCCGCGCGTCCGGCGCGGCCGGACACTTGATGCAGCAGCTGAAACGTCCGCTCGCGGGCGCGCAGATCGCCGTCGGAGCCGCCGAGGTCCGCATCGATCACGCCCACGAGAGTCAACTGCGGGAAGTGGTGCCCCTTGGCCACGATCTGGGTGCCGATCAGTACATCGGTCTCGCGCTTCATCATGGCGCGGATCGCGGCCTGGGTTTCCGCCGGTCCGTGCATGGTGTCAGAGGAAGCGATCGCCACCCGCGCCTCGGGAAACACGGCCTTGAATTCCTCCGCCACGCGCTCGACGCCGGGCCCGCAGGCGGCAAGCGTTCCCGCTTCGCCGCATTGCGGGCAGTTCGGCGGCGTCGCGGTTTCGAAGCCGCAGTGATGGCAGACGAGCCGCTTCCTGTAGCGATGTTCCACCAGCCAGGCCGAGCAATTGGGACAGGTCATCTTGTGGCCGCAGGCTTCGCACAGCGTCAGCGGCGCATAACCGCGCCGGTTGAGGAACAGCATTGCCTGTTCGCCGGCGCCGAGCGTCACGGCGAGCGCTTCTCGCAAGGGCGGCGAGAGAAAGGTGCCCGCTTCGCCGCGCGCCTCGCGCATATCGATCAGCCGCACCTCTGGCATGATCGCCACGCCGTGGCGGCGCTGCAGGCGAAGATGCGCATAGCGCCCGCCGGTCGCGTTCACATAGGTCTCGAGCGACGGCGTGGCGCTGGCCAGCACCACCGGGCAATTCTCGATGCGTCCGCGCACCACTGCCATGTCGCGGGCGTGATAGATCGCGCCGTCTTCCTGCTTGTAGGCCTGTTCGTGCTCCTCATCGACGACGATCAGCCCGAGCGCCTTGAACGGCAGGAACAGCGCCGAGCGCGCCCCCACCACCACGCGCGCTTCGCCCGAGAGCACCGCGCGCCACACCCGGCGGCGTTCCTTCTGCGAGAGGTCCGAATGCCATTCGGCGGGGCGCACGCCGAAGCGTTCGGCGAAGCGGTCGAGGAACTGCACTGTCAGCGCGATTTCGGGCAACAGGATCAGCGTCTGCTTTTCTTGGCGCAGCGCTTCGCCTACGGCCTCGAAATAGGTTTCGGTCTTGCCCGAGCCGGTGACGCCATCGAGCAGGCTGACCGCAAAGCGATGTCCTTTGACGCTGGAGCGCAGCAGATGCGCCGCCAGATCCTGCTCGGTGGATAGCACCGGCTTGTCGAAATCGGGATCGGGCGGCTGGAAGGGGAGGAACTCGGGAAGCTCGACTTGGCTGAGCGCCTCCGCCTCGATCAGTCCGCGCACTACGGCGGCCGTCGCGTTGGCTTCCTCGGCGAGCTGGGGGACGGAACGCGCCAGTCCGTCCGCCGCAACCTCAAGCACGCGCTGGCGCGCCGGCGACATTTTTTTGGGCACGCCGCCGCCCAGCACATAGCCAAGCCGCGGCGTCTCCGGCTCGAAGGCCTGGCGCGAGCGCAGCGCCATGGCCAGCACCAGCCCTGGCGGCGTCAGCGTGTAGTGCGCCACCCAATCGATGAAGTCGCATAATCCTGTGGGCAGAATCGGGCAGCCGTCGAGCGGGATGGCTTCTTTCAGCCGGTTGTCGCCGACGGCGCCTTCGGCCTTTCCCCAGACCACACCCAAGTTTTCGCGGGTCCCCAGTTGGGCCGACACAAGCAGGCCGCGCCTGGCGGCCACGCCGCGGGGCAGCTTGTAGTCGTAGGCGCCGGCTAGCCGCAACGGCAACAAAACACCCACCCGTTCGTTGGGGGTATCGCCTGGCTCTAGCGTCTTGTCTCTCATGCGTTACACTTTGAATCGCGATTCTCTCTGGTCAATCCATATTGCCATGATCCACAGCAGCGAAAGCGCACCATCTCTGGACCCCGCGCAAGCGGCATCCGAGGCTGTAAAGGCGTATGTCCGCATGAACCGGGCGCGGCTCGCCAGCGACGGCGAGCTTTTGGCGCTGCTCCTGCCCGAGCGCTTCAAGGGCGCCGAGGTGCTCGATCTGCAGCACTTCGCCATCGAACGGCTGAGGTCCGAGAACCAGGCGCTGAAGATCGAACGCGACGGGCTCAAAGGGTCCCAGCTTCGCAGCGCACGGCTGGGCGACAGCGTGCGCCGCTTCATGCTCGACCTGGTCGGCGCGCAAAGTTTCGCCGAAGTGGTCGTCGTGGCGACCGGTGCGGCGGACGCGTTGGGTGCCGACAAAGCGGTGCTCTGCCTCGAAAGCGCGAGCGCCGCCGCCGGAACCGAAGGCGTACGCCTGATCGGTCCGGGGACGGTGACGGCGGTTCTCGGCCCTGGCGGCATGGGAGCCATCCTTTCGGGCGGCGGCGAAATTCTGTTCGGGCCGGAAGGGGCCGCATATAGAAGTCTGGCGGCGCTTCGCTTGCGTCTTCCCGGCCTAAGCGCGATTTATGTTCTGGGCGCGGTCGCCGAAGACCGCTTCGAGGGGCGTGAAATCGAAGCCGAGCTCGGCTATTTCGCGCGCGGATTGGAACGGGCGATCGGCGCCAAGCTGATCGAAAAATGCCTCGATCCGCCGAAAGCCTGAAACAAGCCTGGCTGGCGGCCCTGGCGCATGAGCGGCGCGCCAGTCCCCACACCTTGCGCGCCTATGGCGACGATGTCGCGCGGTTTCTCGTATTTCTCCGCCAGCACAAGGGCCGCACGCCCGACGATCGCATGCTGGCGAGGCTTCTCCCCGCCGACATCCGCGCCTTCATCACGCTTCGGCGCAACGAAGGTTTGGGCGGGCGCAGCGTCCAGCGGGCGCTGGCGGCGGTGCGCAGTTACTTCCGCCATCTGTCGCGCGAAGGGATCGTCGAGAACGCGGCGCCGCGCGCCATCCGCACGCCGCGCGTCGCGCGCACGCTGCCCCGCCCGCTGAGCGAAAACGATGCGGCGCGCACGCTGGAAGAAGCGGGCGAGCGCGATGTCGAGTGGCTGGGCGCGCGCGACGTGGCGCTGCTCACGCTGCTTTACGGCGCGGGCCTGCGCATTTCCGAGGGCCTGGGGCTCAAGCGCGGCGACGTGCCGCTCGGCCAATCGCTCAGCGTGCTCGGCAAGGGACGCAAGGAACGCAGCGTTCCCGTCCTGCCGGTGGTGCGCGAAGCGGTGGAGCGCTACGCGGCGCTGATCCCTTTTTCCGGCGCGCATGGCGACGCACTGTTCCTGTCGCGCCGCGGCCGGGCGATGAGCGCGCGCGAGGCCCAAGCCTTGATGCAGCGCTTGCGCTCGCGCCTGGGCCTCAGCGAACGCGCCACGCCCCACGCGCTGCGTCATTCCTTTGCCACCCATCTTCTGGCTCACGGGGCGGATCTGCGCGCGGTGCAGGAACTTCTCGGCCACGCCTCGCTCTCGACCACGCAGACCTACACCGAGATCGATGCGAAGAAGATGATGGACGTCTATTCGGCGGCCCATCCGCGCGGCAGGGTTGCGTAGATCGCATTGCGCAGCGGATCGTGCGTTCATCCTCGCGCGAAGGAAACAAATCTAAACGCGGGTCGCGCCGCCGCGTTCTTTGCTTGCTGCGGTAAGTAAATGCCGCACTCGTCACGCCCGGCGGGGCGTGACAAAATGCGAATGTGAATGGCAAGCAAAAGAAGAGACGCCCATGACAACGGTTCGCAGCAACATCGAAATCGCCCGCGACGCCAAGATGAAACCGATCGCCGAGATCGGGCGCAAGATCGACATTCCCCCCGAGGCGCTGCTCAACTACGGGCCGTACAAGGCCAAGCTTTCCACCGCGTTCATCGACACGTTGAAACCCCGTCCGGACGGCAAGCTGGTGCTCGTCACCGCCATCACGCCGACCACCGCGGGCGAAGGCAAGACCACTACCTCCGTCGGCCTGGTCGACGGCCTCAATCGCCTGGGCAAGCGCGCCATGGCGTGCCTGCGCGAACCATCGCTCGGCCCCTGCTTCGGCATAAAGGGCGGGGCGGCGGGCGGCGGTTATGCCCAAGTCGTGCCGATGGAAGACATCAACCTGCATTTCACCGGCGATTCCCATGCCGTCACCGCGGCCAACAACCTATTGTCGGCGATGATCGACAACCATCTTTATTGGGGCAACAAGCTCGGCGTCGATCCGCGCCGCATCGCTTGGCGCCGCGTCCTCGACATGAACGACCGCGCGCTGCGTTCGATCGTCAATTCGCTGGGCGGCGTCGCCAACGGCTATCCGCGCGAAGACGGCTTCGACATTACGGCCGCCTCCACGGTGATGGCGATCCTCTGTCTCTCGACCGATCTCAAGGATCTCGAGCGGCGCTGCGCCAACATCATCATCGGCCAGACCCGCGAGCACAAGAACGTCACCGCGGGCGAGCTGAACGCCTCGGGCGCGATGGTGGTGCTGTTGCGCGACGCGCTGATGCCGAACCTGGTGCAGACGCTGGAGAACAATCCGGTGTTCGTGCATGGCGGGCCGTTCGCCAACATCGCGCATGGCTGCAATTCGATCGTCGCCACCATGGCCGCGCTCAAGCTGTGCGATGTCGTCGTCACCGAAGCCGGGTTCGGCGCCGATCTCGGGGCCGAGAAATTCTTCGACATCAAATGCCGCAAGGCGGGGCTGAAACCCTCCGCCACCGTGCTGGTCGCTACCGCGCGCGCGCTCAAGCTGCATGGCGGCGTGGCGCATGACGACCTCAAGCACGAGAATGTCGAAGCCGTGGTCAGGGGCTTGCCCAATCTCGAGCGCCACATCGATAATCTGCAGAAGTTTGGCGTGCCGGTGATCGTCGCCGTCAATCATTTCCTCGGCGACAGCGAGGCCGAGTTCGCGCCGATCCGCGAAGCGGCCGAGAAACGCGGCTGCCAGGCGATCCTGGGCACTCATTGGGCCGAAGGCGGCAAAGGCGCCGAGAGCTTGGCGCGCGCCGTCGCCGAGCTGTGCCAATCCGGCCGCGCGGATTTCAAACCGCTCTATCCCGACGAAATGCCGTTGTGGGACAAGGTGCGCACGATCGCCACCGAAATCTACGGCGCGGGCGAGGTCACCGCCGGGAAGAACGTGCGCGAAAACATCGAGGAAATGCAGAGCCAGGGCTTCGGCCACTATCCGATCTGCATCGCGAAGACGCAGTACTCGTTCTCGACCGATCCCAACCTCAAGGGCGCGCCCACCGGCCATACGCTCCATGTGCGCGACGTGCGCCTGTCGGCGGGGGCGGAATTCGTCGTCGCCATTGCAGGCGACATCATGACCATGCCGGGCCTGCCGCGCGTGCCGGCGGCCAATGCCATCCGGCTCGACGAAAAGGGACAGGTCGAAGGGTTGTTCTAGTCTTCAGATCGTGTCGATGTGGTATTCCTGCGCGCCGTGGATGATGCGCGCGCCGTGCCAGCGCCGCCCGAGGAGCAGCGCCAAGCCCATCGCCACTACGCCCATCGCCGACATCAAGAGATAGGCGCGCCCGCCATACGCGGCGTAGATGCTGCCGGAAGCAAGCGTCGCGATCCCCATCATGATGCCCGCCGAACAGACGAAGTAGAGACTTTGCGCGGTGGCCGCCAGGCGCGGCGGCACGGCGCGCAGGATGAAATACATCGCGCCGAGATGGGCCAAAGCGAAGGTCCCGCCGTGGAGGAACTGGGCGAAGACGACCAGCGGCAGCGGCGGATCAAAGGCCAGGATGGTCCAGCGCACCAAGGCGGCCAGTCCGCCGAGGAACAACAAACGCGTCGGACCGATCAGGCGCACCACGCGCAGCGACTGGGCCAGCAGGGCGATCTCGGCGAAGACGCCGAGCGGCCACAGCACGCCGATCAACAGTCCCGAATAGCCGAGTTGGCGCCAGTGCAACCCGCCGTAACCGTAATAGAAGGCGTGGCTGCCCTGGGCGAAACTCGCCGTCGCCAGGAAGATCAGGAACACGCCGGAGCGCAACAGTTCGCGCGTTTCGCCGAAGGTCGTGCGCAGCTTCGCGAGCAGTTGGCCGCGCGGATGATCCGGCGGCGGCGCGGGAAGGCTCGCCGTGGTGACGACGCATAGAATGGCGGCGACGCCAAGCCAGGGCGCCACCGTCCAAATACCGAAGCGCCACACGCAGGCGCCGCCCAGGATGTTCGCCGCGACGAACGCCGCCGAGGCCCACAGCCGCACCCGGCCGTAATTGAATCCGTAGCGCTCGGAGAGCCGTACGCTGACGCTTTCGAGCAGCGGGTTGGCCGAACCGAACGCCACCGTGGCGGGGATGGCTGCGAGGAAGATGAGGAGCGGCGTCGCGGTGAAATTCAGCGCGCCATAGCCGATCAGCATGATCCAATAGAGCACCAGCATCACCGCGCGCCGGTCGTTGCGCGCGTCGGCGATGATGCCGCTCGCCGGCCCCGTCAGTCCGCGCAGCAACAGGGATGCGGAGAGCAGGATGGCGATCTGGTCCGCCGACAGCCCGCGCCAGGCAAGCCAGGCGCCGAAGAACGGTGTGTAGACGCCGCTAGTCAGGCCCGAGGCGGCTTGGGACAAGCCGAGACGGCTTGCGATTCTCTTCACCCGCCGATCGCCCTGAGCGCGGCGACATGGGCGCGGATCAGCTCCAGCGTCGAGGCGTCGCTGTCGAACACCGAGTTCGCGCCTTGCGGCTCCTGCGGCGGGTCGCCGACATAGGACGTATCTCCGGGCAGCATGAGATAGTCCTTGTGCTGGGCGCGCCCGGCGCCGCCCCAGGCCCAGAAATTGGTCCCGGCGAACGGTCCGCCGTTCTTGGCGCTGTCCACAACGCCCGAGTACATCACATCGTAGAACCGGTCGCGCAGCGTGGTCGGCGAACTCGGATCGTAACCGGCATCGCGCGGGAAACCGAACTCCTCGGCCACCAGCGGCTTGTTCAGGCCCTGGGCGATCTTGACGTGCAGCGCGACGTAATCGCGACTCTTGGCTTCGGCTTGCTCATGGGTGGCGGGAAGATTCTTCAGGTCGATCCAGCTCCAGTTCAGCGGCCAGATGTGGAAGGTCATGTAGTCGATCTCGGGGACGGCATGGGCCTTCACCACGGCCTCTTCGATGTTCACACTGCCCATCATTCCTTCGTTGCCGGTCGTCACCAGATGATTGGGGTCGCGCGCCTTGATGAAGCGGGCGGCCTGCGAGATCCAGGCGTAATAGGCCGGCAGATTGGCGCGGGCGAACGCCTCGCTGCCGCCGGGACGCGGCTCATTGGCGAGTTCCCAGGCCATGATCGCTGGATCGTCGCGATAGGCGATGCCGCTGACGCTGTTGGTCCGGCCCACCAAGGCGGCGGCATATTGCAGCGACAGCGCCACCGCTTTTGGGCTGCCGTAGAACCCCGCCGAGAAATCGGCGAACTCGGGCCAGGGATGGGCGGGATCGCCTAGGTTGATGTAATGGCCGCCATTGGTCCAATAGAGATAGGTCATCATCCCGCCGGACCATTCCCAAAAATTGTTGAGAAAGATGACGGCCTTCATGTCGCGCTTGCCCATCTCGGCGAGCAGGATATCGAGGCCCTCGAGGAGCTTGCGGTTGTAGGGCGGCTTGGGGCCGCGAAAGGCGGGACGCAGCGAGTGCTTGAGCGGGGACAGTTCCGAAGCGCCTAGCACCCTCAGATTGGTCACCCCAAGCCCCGCGAGCGTATCTAGTTCCCGGCGGAGCCGGTCGCGGCCTCTCGCCGCCAGATAGGCCCCGTACCAGATATTGGTGCCGGCGAAGCGATAGGTCTCGCCGCCCAGAACAAAGCGCGGGCCCTCGACCCGCACGAACGGCTTTTGGGGCCGCGCCGCTCCCCCGCCCGGCAGGGTGGCAAGTGCGCCGGCCGCCACGGCGCCCAGCGCCGCGTCTCGTCTGGTAATCATGATACGTTCCCCCCCTAAATCGTTTGGACGCGGGCAGACTAGCGCACATCGGCTGTTGCAGCATGCCCCGGGCCTGCGTATTTTCCCGCGCCTTGAGAGCGCAGGGCCGCCTTAGCTCAGCCGGTAGAGCACCGCATTCGTAATGCGGGGGTCGGGTGTTCGAGTCACCCAGGCGGCACCAG